>Ga0209619_10000293_pt1 | contig 33808 bp, 38 predicted proteins | sample Rifsed16ft3_FD_184011 | JGI IMG/M metagenome (GOLD analysis project Ga0209619, IMG submission 184011) | Soil microbial communities from Rifle, Colorado, USA - sediment 16ft 3 (version 2) | ecosystem: Environmental > Terrestrial > Deep subsurface > Rock core/Sediment | place: Rifle, Colorado... | reverse complement strand
CGGTCTGCTCGCGCGTCTTCCGGATCTCTTTCTGCATCTCCAGCAGGATCGACAGGAACATCGTCGCCACGGGGTCGAGCTGGGCCGTGTAGCTCCCCGCGCTCGCGTGGAGGCGGGCCTTGTACATCAGCTCGTCGAACACCTCGCGGTCCTTCTCCCGGAGGGCGCGGCAGTAGTCCATCCAGTCGTTGAGGATCGACTCCGTGTGGAGGCGGTACGTCGGCACGGTGCGGCCCATGGGAACTCCCCGCCCTCGGAGGACCCCCATGGTCTATGAACGGGAGCGGGGGAGGGATGGCCGAAAGTGCTCAGTATGTCTCCACCTTCAACCCCGGAATCCGTCGGAAGCCCTCGTCCCGGCTGACGATCGAGTCGTACCCGGACGCGAGGGCGATGCCCGCCACAAGGGCGTCGAGAACACCGCTGTCCCGGCCGCCGGCCCGCAGGGCGGAGAGGATCTGAGCGGCCCGTGCCGCGCCGGCACGATCGAGCGGTGCGACCTCGAGGTGGTTCAGCAACTTCTCGACGGCGGCGAGTCGCCTAGGATCCGACCGACCACGCTTGTACACCCCGAGCAGAAGCTCGAATGCATTGACCTCCGTGGTCCCTACCGACTCTCCGGCCTTCTCTAGGGCCGCGATGGCCTGACGTGCTGCGTCCTGCCGTCGCAAGAAGTCCACCAGGAGTGTCGTGTCTAGGAGCTTCATCGCCAGACCCCCCTTCGCTTCAGTTCCTTCGACGCGGGTCGGTCCGCCCCGTAGATCGCGGCCTCCATTTCCCGGAACTCCTTCTCGGGGATGTCCCCCCATAAACCGTAGCAGTCGAGGAGACTCCCCCGGTTCCGGCGCCATCGTCGGATTACGTCACTGAAGCTCTCGTCGTCCCGCTTGTCTTCGGAGAGGATCTGGTACACGTCGTTGGCGATTGCAATCGTTTTCGCCATCGGAATGGTCATATTTGTATACATATACATATAATCTTCGCCACATCCATGGAGCTATCTCCCGGGGAGAGGTGGCCGAAAGTACTCCTCACGCAGGGGCCTTGGGAATCATGGCCCCGGGGACCTCCACGGCCACGACCTCGCCCCGCACGGTGACGTTGCCGCCCGCGGAGATGGTCTCCTCGATGACGACCTTCCGCCCCTTGATTTCCTTCACCCGTCCCCGCACCTCGAGCTCGACCCCGAGGGGCGTGGGCTTGAGGTAGTCCACCCGCAGCGATGCCGTCACGAAACGGTGCATCGGGAGCGTATTCATCGCCCGCCCCTCTGCCCTGTACGCCGCGGCCGCCGCGGTGCCCGTGCCATGGCAGTCGATCAGGGATGCGAGCACCCCGCCGTTCACGAACCCGGGGAGCGCGATGTGGTATTCCCGGGGCGTGAAGCGCGCGACGCTCTCCTCCCCGTCCCAGCGGCTCTGGACGTGGAGGCCGTGCTCGTTCCGCCGCCCGCACCCGTAGCACCAGGCGAGATCGTCCGGGTAGTAGTCCTGGAAGGCCTTCATGCATGCCCGCCGGTGGGAATCGCCGCGCGCGGATTAGGGTATCCGTGGGGTGGCATCACGGGGAGAGCCATGCGCGGGCCTTCGCGAGGCTGTCCGCCTTCTCCTCCTTCGTCCCCGAGAACAGCTCGAGGGTCACGGGGCCGCGGAACCCGCGGTCCCGCACCGCGCGGAAGGCCCTTTCCAGGTCGATCGTCCCGCGCCCGAACGGGAGGTGGAGGTCCCCCGCCTCCCCGTGGCCCTGGCGGTTGTCGTGCGCGTGGACGAGTGCGAGCCGGTCCCCGAGGAGGTCCAGGAGCTGGAACGGCTTCTCGCGGTCCCCGTCGAGGGACGCGTGGCCCACGTCCAGGCAGAAGCGGGCGCGAGGGATCCGCGTGAAGACCTCCGCGAGGATCGACAGCGGCTCATCGAGGTTCTCGATTGTCACCGCGAGCCCGCGGGCCTGCGCCGCGTCGACGAGGTCCGCGATCCACGCCGTGCGGGCGTCGAGCGGGACCCCGCGGGCCTTCTTGCTCGGGACGAGGTGGACGTTGTACACCCTCGGGCCCGCCATCGCGGTGTAGTCGAGGAACCCCTCGAACCGCTTCCGGTCCTCCGGCGTGAACCGGGAGGGCGGAAGGTGCGCGGTCTCGAGCGGGAGGACCTCCGCGAGCGCGAGGGCCTCGTCCTCCAGGGCCCGCCCCGGCTCGAGCCACGTGAGGTCGAGCTCCGCGTAGTCGAAGCCCGCCTCCCGGAGCTCCCGGACCTGGGGCGCGAGCGCGCGCCTGCTGTACGTGGACCCGCCGATCCGGGTCATCGCCGTCGGCCAGCCCGCCTCTGGACTTAGGCCTTTGCGGGGTTCCCACCCGCACCGTTAAGGCCTCCCGCCCCGCTACCGGCCCCCGGTGGTCCGATGTCGTGGGGTCCGGTCCGGACGGTCTCGATGGGTGGCGTGGCGGTCGGCATCATCGTGATCCTGTCGGGGATCTTCCTCTTCGCCTGGAGCCAGGGATGGCTCCCGTTCACACTGACGCTCTCGTCGTTCTGCGCCCTGGGCCTCGTGGTCCTCGGTGTGCTCAACCTTGGCGGGGTCCTCTGGGGCCGCCGGATGATGCGCGGCGGGTGGCGCCGCTGGGCGATGGACTGGGACCGCGACTGGCAGCAGCGGCCTCCGTCGACGCCTCCGTGAGCGGTTCACGCGGGCGGTGGAATTCCGAGCGTCCGCATCTCCGCGAGCAGCGTCTCCCGCAGCCCCTCCTCGAGCGGCCGGTGGTGGAGCCCGAGCTCCCGCGTCGCCTTCGCGTGGCTCCCGAGGTACGTCGCGCCCGCGCCGACGCGCAGGATCTCTGAGCGCGTGACCGCCGCGAGGAACCGCAGGAATCCGGGCGACGGCCGGAAGCGGGGCGCGGGGATCCCCGTGATCCGCTCTGCCACGTCGATTGTCTCCGTGAGCGTCCGGGGCTCCCCCGCGATGATATAGCTCTCCCCCGCCCGCCCCCGCTCCATCGCGAGGACGTGGCCCGCGGCGGTGTCCTCGACGTGCCCCCAGCAGTAGGCGGAGCGCTTCGGCACGCCCCGCATCCTCCTCTGGAGGAACTCCCGCAAGGTCGACCCCATCGCGCTCGGGTCCCCCGGGCCGTACGTGACCCCGGGCTGCACGATCACGAGCGGCAGCCCCTTCCGCATCATCGGCTCCGCGACCTCGTAGTGCGCAATCCATTTTGTCCGGTCGTACTCGCTCAGCCAGGGCCCGTCGTGGCGGTACGACTCGTCCACGGCCTGCCCCTTCGTGTCCCCGAACACCGCGAGCGTGCTCGTGTACACGCCCTTGGGGACGCCGAGCTCCTGCATCAGGTCGAGCACGTTCCGCGTCCCGTCGACGTTGATCGGCATCGCGGGCGACTTGTCCCGCTCCCCGACCTTGTACCACGCGGCGAGGTGGAACACCCCGTCGACGCCCGCCATCGGCCCTCGCATCGATTCCTTGTCCGTGATGTCCCCCTTGTGGACCTTCACGCCGAGGCGGGCGAGATCCCCCGCCTTCGCGGGGTTCCGCACGACCGCCACGACCCCGTGGCCTGCCTCCCGGAGCCGGCGGACGAGCCGTCCGCCGATGAACCCCGTCGCGCCCGTGACGAAGTACTCCATGGGCCCCGCACGGAGGCCGGGCCCGCGTAAAAGGGTTCGCCGGTCACCACGCGAACCGCAGGTAGCCGGAGGCCTTGACCTCCTTCGGCTCCACGGCCTCCTGGAGGTCCGTGATCCTCGGGACCGCGTACTCGAAGTCTTCCAGGGTCGTCTGGTCCGCGGGCACGGGCCGGTACATCTCCTCGACCCCGAGGTCCGGCACGGTGATCTTGAGTCCGCCGCGGTGGTGCTGGAACCGCACCGCGCGGTCCACGGTCTCGTACAGCACGCGTCGGATCGACTTCCGTCGGTACAGCTTCGCGAGCCCCGCGTTCGTCGCGACCCCGACGACGTCGTGGTCCTCGACGACCCGCTTCACGGCCCGCATGGACCGGAGGAAGAGCTGGTGGGCCTCGGAGAGGGACACGTCCTCGTCCAGGTACAGCTCCGGGAGGCACGACAGGACGACGAGCCCCGCCCCGGAGTCCCGGACCTTCCCCCCGAGCTGCTCCATCAGGATCGTCGCCATCTGGTGGCACGTGAACGCCCTCGCGACGTGGACCCTCGGGAGGACGTCGAGCCGCGCGAGCCCCGCCCGCCCCGCGATCCGCGCGATGCCGTGCGGGTCGATCGAGTTCCCGCCGTCCACGAACACGACCTCCCCGCCCTCCATCACGGCCCGCACGCACAGGAGGGACGTGAGGTGGAACACGTAGTCCGACCCGCTGTCGATCAGGGTGAGCCGGCCCGCCTCGAAGCCGCCGAGGAGGCGGTCCAGGACGGGGATCGACGTCGTGAGGGCCCGCCGCTCGGGGACCTGGGCGAGCTCCGGCGGGAGCAGCTCCGTGCGGGCGGCGTCGGTGGCCATGGACTCCTCCCCGCAATCCCATGGGGCGGGAGGCTATTTAGGCGGGGTCTGGGGGGAGGTGGCCGAAAGTGCTCGCCGTGGGCCTGTGGCGGGGAACGTATCGCTGCGGAGTAACCCCTATGTAAGCGGGCATCGGTGGCAGTCCCGGAAGGAAGGTCCATGCGCCGCGAAAACCTCGTGCTCCTCGTCGGCGCGATCCTCCTGGACCTAGGGCTCCTCGGTCTCACCCTCCTCTTCATCTTCCTGGGCCTCCCGGGTCCCCTCGTCTCCATCTCCTTCACGTCCTGGGTGATTGCGGCCGCGATCGCCCTCGGAGTCCTGGTCCTTCCGAAGTTCCGCTTCTCGAGCTCCCCCGCCTCTCCCGAGAGAGCTCTCGCCGAGTTCGCGCATCGGCTCCGCGCCTCCGGCTATACGGTGGCAGAGGCCCCGGGGATGCTCGACATCCGCCTGGGTCGCATCCTCGCCGTGAAGGTGAGCGCCCTTCCGTCCGGGGAGGGGTCCGATCTTTTCTTCCAGATGAGCGCCACGTCCGATGGCTGGTTCGTCTCCATCATGTCGATCATATGGTTCGCGCCTGTCGCGCTCAACGGGTTCCTGTACGCCTTCGCCCGCGTGCGATCGAGTGTGCGGGAGCGTATCGCGCCCATCCTTTCGGGCGGTGCCCCTCTCCCCGAGGACGAGATCCGCACAGGCCTCGTGGCTGGCCTCGCGGAGGCACATCGGCTCGCCCTGGAGGGCTATGAGGCGGAGCGGTCCGCGTACTGGGACACGGCCGGCCTCGTCCTGATCGGGGCCATCCTCATCTTCGGGGTGGTGCTCGCCGGGTCCCTGGTCGCCTCGTCGGGGGCGGTCCTCCGAGTGCGCGTGATCGATGGCCTGGCTCAGTCCGCGACGGCGAGCACGACCTTCGGGGTCGTCGCGTGGTTCGTCGTGCGCCAACGTCTCCGTCCGCGTCTCTTCGAGATTCGAAGGTGGATGGGCCGGTTGCGGGACGCCTGGACGCGGGAGGCTTCCGGTGGGACACCGGCTGACGCGGGGCCGAGCGTCTTCGAGCTCTTGATGGAGGCGTCCCGGGAGGTGCCGGGGTGGTTAGAGGCCCGCCGCCGCACGAGCCTGAGCCGGGACTGGGGTGGCTTCACCGTCCTGTGGCTCCTCGCGGGCGGGTCCGTCGGTCTGTTCATCCAGGCCGGCGCGGGAGCGGTTCTCGGGAATCCCCTCCTCGCGGTCATCGGCGCCTCGGGGGGGCTCGGACTGGCGGCGGGGAGTCTCTGGTTCTACCGATGGTGGAACCGACTGGAACGGGAGGCGATCGAACGGACCCGTGCGAGCTGGGAGCGGCGCTTCCAGGCCGTCCGAGAGCGGATGGAGCAGCACCTCCAGGACCTGTGAGCCCATGGCGGACGCCCAGCCCCCCCAGCGGCCGGACCTGTACATCGTCGCCCGCCTCCTCGAGCGGCTGTGGCGGGACAACGCCCCGATGTTGAAGACGCGGCTCCAGGTCGCGGCGAACGTGAACTACGACGTGTTCAGCCGGTACCTCGCGTGGATGCTCGCGAAGGGCCTCGTGTCCCTCGAGAACTCCCCCGACGGGCACGAGCGGGTGGCCCTGACCGCCAAGGGCTACGAGGCGTACCGCCGCCTCGTCCAGTGGATCAACGAGGTCGTGCGCGAGCGGCCGCCCGAACTATGACCGCGAAGTCCCGTGGAAAACCGCGTCGGCTGCGCTGAAATCCCGCGCTCAGGAAGAGGGCGGGGGCGGAGGAGGCGGCGGCGCCTGCTGCTGCGGCGGGTACGCGTACGCGGGCTGCGGGGCCGCCATCGCCGCGGCGGCCCGCTTCTGGCGGCGGACCTTCGCGGTCTGTATGACCGCACCGAGCACGAACACGACGACGCCGAGCGCGCCCGCGATCAGGCCCGTGCCGATCCCTAGGATGATCCACGCGCCCAGGCCCACGAGGAGCCCGCCGATCAGCGCCGTGATGAAGCCAATCAGCTCCTCGACGAAGTAGTACGAGACCGCGAAGACGATGAAGAACGCGACGACCGCCCCGACTACGTGGACGTCGCCGAGTCCCGTCCCCGACGGCGCGCCGAACACGACGAGCACGACGCCCGCCGCGAGGAGCCCGAGCACGAGCGCCAGGGCGATCTTCACGAGCCACCCGAACAGGATCGAACCGATGAGCGCGCCCACGAGGCTCAGCCCGAGCGCGAGCAGGCTGCTCCCGCCGGAGATCCCCGCCCCGAGGAGAAACCCGAGGATCCCCCCCAACGCCGCGCCGATGATCGCCATCAGCATCCGCCAGATCCCGCGGCCCCAGAACGCGAGGGCGAGGCCCAGGACGATGAGGACGCCGCCGATCGCGAGGGCGAGGTTGGGGTCCAGGCCGAGGGGGGTCGCCATGCTGACCGAATGGATTTGGAGGGGAGTATAAGAACCCGTCGAGGGAAGTCTCAGACGGCGAGCGTCCCGGGACCCGAACTCTCTATATCGCCCCTCACGTTCCCGCCGCCCGGGGTTGGACATGGCGGAGGAGAAGAAGCTCTCGGCTGCGCAGGAGAAGAGACTCTCGGCCGCGGAGGTACGGAGGACGATCGCCACGTCACTGGCGACGGCCTTCGGGTTCGTCATCGGCCTGCTCTGGAACAACGTCGTAACGGGCGGACTGAAGGTCGCGGGGATCGACACGACCTTCCAGACGATCACCCCGATCGGCTGGGCCGGCTACGTCGTGACGGCCGTGGTCCTGACCGTCGTGATGGTCCTCCTGATCATCCTCTTCAGCCGCTGGGGCTCGAAGTAGGCCCGCCCGGGGCGCACGGCCCGCCGGTGGGGCGAAGCCCTTTTATCGCCCGCGCGGCATGGATTCCGGCCCATGAAGATCGTGATCCTCGACGGCTACGTGGACGAACCGTCGAACTTCGGCGTCCCGCCGTTCATCGCGCCGTACCCGCGATACCTCGCGGGCGCGGTCCGCGATGCGAGCCACGACTGGGAGTATGCCACGATCGACCAGGTCCGCGCAGGCCGCCCACTGCGGGGGGACGTGCTCGCGATCATCTCCGGCCCCATCGTCCCGGGGAAGTACCTCCGGGGCCTGCCGATCAGCGAGAGGGAGATCCTCCGCCATGCCGGCGCGTTTGAGGGCACGACCGTTCTCGGCGGGCCCCTCGCCCGTTTCCGGTACTTCGACGAGGCCCTCACGGAGCCCTTCGACCACGTTTGCCTCCGGGACTTCGACGCGGCCGTGTACGAGCTCCTCGCGAACGGCGGCTGGAAGGACCGCGATCACACGATGGCGGAGTGGGACCGGTGGGCCCTCCTCGGCGCGGACGTGATCCGGAGTCACCCGGACTTCCCGAACCCGCTCATCGTCGAGCTCGATACGTCGAAGGGCTGCGTCCGGTACGTGAACAAGGGCTGTTCGTTCTGCGTCGAGCCGATGTACGGGAGGCCGCGGTTCCGCGACCCGGAGGCGGTGATCGCGGAGGTGCGGCGTCTCGCGGCGCTCGGGGCGGTGAACTTCCGCCTCGGCGGGCAGGCGGACTTCTTCAGCTACGGCGCGATCGGCCTCGGGTCCTCCCCGACTCCGCGGATCAACGTGCCCGCGATCCGGCGGCTCCTCGAGGGGATCCGCGAGGCGGCGCCCGCCCTGCGCGTGCTCCACACGGACAACGGCGACCCCGCGATGATGATCGCGCACCCGGAGGAGGCCATGGAGGCGATGCGCCTGCTGGTGACGCACGCGACCCCCGGGACGATCCTCTCGTTCGGCCTGGAGACCGCGGACCCCGCGGTCACGGAGGCGAACAACCTGAACGTCGACGCGGACGGCTGCCTCGAGGCGATTAAGATGGTGAACGCGGTCGGACGGGAGCGCGGGGAGAACGGGATGCCCCGCCTCCTCCCTGGGCTCAACTTCGTGGCGGGCCTCGCGGGGGAGACGAAGAGGACGTTCGAGCTGAACCTCGCGTTCCTCAAGAACCTCCTCGAGGAGGACCTGTGGGTGCGGCGGGTGAACATCCGCCAGGTCCGGCCCGTGCGGCGGGAGTTCGATTCAACGGGACTATACCGCGAGTTCCGGAGGTTCAAGGAGGCGGTGCGGACGACGTTCGACCACGAGATGCTCACCCGTGTCGTCCCGGAGGGGACCATCCTCCGAAACGTGTACCTCGAGCTCCAGGACGGCCACGTCACGTACGGCCGCCAGATCGCGACGTACGGGCTCCTCGTCGGGCTCCCGTACGACGCGGCCGTGGACCGGTTCGTGGACGCGAAGGTCGTGAGCCACGGCCAGCGGTCCCTCACCGCGGTCGAGTACCCGCTCGACGTGAACCGCGCGTCGATGCGGGCGATCTCTGCGCTCCCGGGGATTGGCGCGAAGCGGGCGGCCCGCATCGTGAGGGCCCGGCCGTTTGACTCCTGGCCCAAGTTCGCCGCATCCCTGGACGATCCCGCGGTCGCGGAGCGCATTGCCCCGTTCGTGGGCCTCGCGGCTTAGCGGTCCGGCGGCTAGCGCCGCGTCCGGTCATCCGTCCCGCGGACATCGAACGCCGCGAACCCGCGGAACGAGTTCAGCCAGTACCGGACTCGGCGGGCCCAGCCCCGCTCCTCACGGTACCCCCGGCGCGGGATGGCGGCGAGCCACCCCGTCTCGGCGGTCCCGTGCTCGTACCGGGTGTTGTGGCGGGGGTCCACGTTCCGCTCCAGGCCCGCGGCCGCCTCGGTGATTCCTGCCATGATTGAGTGCATCCGCCTCCGCGCCGATGGTGATTTTGCCGGCGTAGGTGGGCAGCCGCACCCGTCGGGACCGTCGCACGACGGTATTTCCTTAAATAGGCCCAAATCCCGTCCCAGCCTCCATGACGGTCGAGGCCCGGATTCGCGTGCATCACCGGGGTTGCACCACAGAGAAGACCCACGGGGCCACGACGGTGACCCAACTGTCGAACGACAGTCACACCTCCATCTTCCTAGTGACCGGCGAGACGTCGGCCGATGTGGACGAGATGCTCCGGAGCCTCGAGGGGAGCCTCTCGGGCCACACGATCCTATGCCGGTCCCCGCAAGTCGCGATGGTCCGCGGAGGGTGCCCGCCGTCCGGGGTCGAGGAATGCATTCTCTCCTACGGGTGTCCGATCATCTGGCCCGCCCTGTTCTCGGACGGGCGGGAGCTGTACACGATCGTTGCCCCATCGCGGGAGCGGGTGAAGCAGCTCCTCGAGCGGCTCCAGGACTTCGGGGGCGCGAACCTGGAGGCGGTCTCCGACGTCGGCCCCGAGTCCCTCCAAATCTCCTTGAACCTCGCCCACATCGCGGGGGTGCTCACGAAGCGGCAGCTCGCGGTCCTGACGACGGCGGTGAAGGCGGGATACTACCGGTCGCCGCGCCGGACGACGACGGAGCGCTTGGCGGGCGCCTTCGGTCTGTCCCGCACGACGTTCGAGGAGCACCTCCGGAAGGCAGAATCGAAGGTCCTCAACGGTGTGATGGAGGTCCTGGGGAGTCACCCGATGGTTGCTGCCGTTGCACGGGAGGGCGGCGGGCGATTCCCCGCGAGCCGGTCCGGCTGAGCGGTACTACCCGCTGTTCAGGCGGAGGACCCAACGCCGGTTCCGCTCCTGAATCACCGCAGCCCCGCAGGTCCGGCACCGGTAATACGAAACCGTGCCCCCCACGCCGAGGTACGCGAGTTCCCGGTGGTCGCAGTCCCGTGGACGGATCGGTACCTGCGCCAGCCCGCTTGCAATCGTCGCTACCATGAGGCACTCAAGGGCCGCGCGTCGCATCGGGTTTGACCCGCCATACGGCGGCCGCCACCGCCGGGCTACCGGCCGAACACCTCATCCGCCTTCGACGCGAGCTTGGCGAGGCGGTCCTCCGTGATCCGGTCGTGGCCGACGATGTGGTCCTTCACGTGCTCCGGGTCGTAGTTCATCACGTCGATCACGGTGGGGATCCGGATCGCGTCCCCCATCACCGCCACGGTCCGGACGGGGATCTTCGAGAGGATGTTCGTCCACATCCCCTTGTCCGGGACGCCCGCCAGGGCGGCCTCGACGTCGTTCGGCTCCTTCAGGGACATCACGAAGCGGTTCGCGAGCTGGCTCCGGACCTCGTCGCTGATCCGCGCGGGCCGCTGGTCGATCAGTGCGAGGATGAGGTTGAACTTCCGGGTCTCCCGCGCGAGGCGGCTGAACGTCGGCGCGAGGTCCGCGACGGCCGGGTCGAGGAACTTGTGCGCCTCCTCGAGGAACAGGATCAGCCGCGGGAACTCCGCGTTCCGCTCCGTGTACAGGTCGAACAGCCGTCGCGAGATCACGTTCGCGACGAACAGGTACACGGTCTGGTCCGTGCCGTAGTCCCCGAAGTCGAGCACGACGGACCGCCCATCCCGGATCAGCTGGGCCATCTGGCCGAACGCGTCCTTACCCGTGGGGCTCAGGAACGGGAGTCGGTCGAGCCGCCCGATCCGCCGCTTGAGGGCCGCGAGGGACATCTCGTGGGCCCGCTCCTCCCCGAGCTCCTCCATGGACGCGTGCTTGATCGCGGCGATGAGGTCCCGGCTCCCGCGGTCCTTGTCGATCTCGTACAGCGCGTCGACCATCGGCGGGCTCAGGTTCTGGAGCGCGATGATCAGGTCCTCCGGCGTGATCTCCCCCGTGTTCAGGAGGAACGGATGGGCCTCCTGGTTCTTCGGGTCCAGGGAGAAGATTTCGACCTTGTCCGGGAACCAGTACTTCAGGCCCTGTGTGTTGTCCGTCTTCGAGAAGACGCCGTACTCGGAGTGCATGTCGAACAGGAGGACGCTGGCCGCGTCCCGAGCGAGGATCCCGCAGCACACGAGCTTGTTCAGGATCGACTTCCCCGTGCCCGTGCGGCCGAAGATCGCGAACGGCTTCTCGACGAGCTTCCCGAAGTCGAGGTGGACGTAGAACTTCTCCACGCCGGAGATCGTGCCGATGGGGGCGGACTTCTCCGACGGCTCGTAGATCAGGTCCACGTCCGTCTTCGTCGCGTACCGGCACTGGGAGAAGTACGGCGGGATCGTCTGGGGCTCGCTCAGCTCCCCCGTCTCCTTCTCGATGAGCTGGATCGGCCGGAGCTTCGCCATGGAGTAGAAGATCGGGCCCGCGTAGCCCTCGTCGCTCTCCCCGCGCGGGAGGACGACGTCTTTGATCGCGGAGCCCGCGAGCTGCTTCGCGACGTCGCTCTCCTCGTTCAGGATGTCCTCGACGAGGCAGTAGAAGTCGTACCGGTCCCCCTCGACGATCACCGGGTACGCGATCCGGAGCTCCTCCGGGTCCGCGATCTGGAGCTTCGCGACGAGCCCGTCGATGACGCTCGCGGCGACGACCTCCCCAATCTTCATCGCAGCCCCCTCGAGACGCGGTCGAGGTACTCGTGGAAGGCCCCGCGCTTCCGGCCCTCCATCTCCGTCAGGCCATCCAGGACCTGCCTTATGTCCATTCCCATCCGCGTGGCGGTGCGGATGATCATCTCCTGGTAGGCGCCCCGGAGTTGCCGCACGGTGACCGCCATGCGGTGGGCCTCGAGGAGGGGCAGCGGGTACCCGATCGAGATCAGGGACCGGCAGTACGGCGCGAGTTGCCCGAACACGTACTCCGGGTCGTCCTTGTGCGTCCCGACGTCCACGCGGAACCACTTCGGCGCGCGCCCGTGGAAGCGGACGTAGTACACGTCCCCGAGGAGGAGCCCCTTCTGGGCGATGGGCACGCTCGCCGGGGCCCGCACGAACGCGAGGCCGTTCCCGCCCGATCGCGCCTCGCACCGTTTCAGGAAGTCCTCGTCCGTGAGGACGTGGCCGAACGCGTGGAGCTGGGAGTCCTTCGAGACGCCGACGAGGACATGGCCCTGCCGCTCGCACGCCTTCACGAGATGTTCCATGACCTCGAACCGCTTCGGGAACTCCTGGAGCGCGCCGTCCACCGCCACGATCAGGTCCCGGGAGTCCGTCGCGTAGTTCGCCGCGACCTCCCCCTCGATGAACCGGCGGAGCTCGTTCACCATCTCACGGTGGGGCTCGCTCGCGTTCCGGGTGAACTCGTACAGGGCCCGGAGGCGCTCGTCCTGCGTCTCCACGTACTCCTTCCACGTGGACACGCCCGCGGCCCTCTGGACGAGCCGCCAGTCCTCCCGGTGGTACGCCTCCCCGTCGAACCGGTACCGCAGGAGGGCCACGGAGACGAGGGCGAGCCACCAGCTCGAGATGTTCAGGAGGAAGCTGTACGAGCCGTCCACCGCGACGAGGTCGCGGGCCCCCTCGGCGGGCTCGAACGGGTGGAACTCGGGGACCTTGTCCGCCGGGATCGGGACCTCCACGTGGGCCTGCAGCGCCTTCGCGAGCTCCGTTTTCATCTCGTCCGCGAAGCTCATGAGAGGTACTCGACCCGGGATTCCTGCTCCGGCGTCATCGCGACGCGGATCCGCCCCGGGAACTTCTCTGCGACCTCCGTGAGGTGCGTGATCAGGATCACCTTGTCGAAGGACTCGCCCATCCTGAACAGCTTCGCGACGAACAGGTCCCGCGAGGACTCCGTGTCGAGGGAGCCGAGGTCCCCCTCGTCGATAAACAGCGTCTTCATCCGGCCGTACGTCCGCCCGACCTGGGGCATCGACGCAAGCTCCCGCGCGATCGCGAACCGCAGGGCGGCGTTGATCTGGGTCTTCTCCCCGCCGCTGAACTCCCCGACGTCGTGCCACTGGCCGTCCACACCCTCCACGAGGATCCGAATCCCGTGCCCTTTCCCCTCCTCGTACGTCTCGAGCCGAATCTTCGAGAACCGGCCGTCCGTGAGGTCGCCCAGGTTCTTCGAGGCCTCGATCTGGAGCTCGGGGAGGAGCTGGTGGACCGCGTACATCACGATGCCCTTCTTGTGGAACACCTGGTCCTTCAGGATTGCCAGAGTTTCCCGCTCCCGCAGCATCGACTCGAGCGTCGCGGCCGCCTCCGCGTTCCGTCGCTCGTCCTCCTCGATTTCCGCGATCACCTGCCGCCGCTCCGCGAGGAGGGTCTGGGACCGGGAGGCTGCGACCTTCGCGTCCTCGAGCTCCCGCCGCAGCGAGTCGAGCCGGTCCCGCGCGGCGGTGTAGGCCTCGTCCGCCACCTTCAGGTCCGCCAAGGCGGTCTCCGCCGCGGCGAGCTCCTTGTGGAGCGCGTCGCGCTGGGCGGTCAGCCCCTCGAGCAGCTTCGACGCGTCCCCCGCCGCGCGCAGGGTCCGCTTCTTGGCCTCGAGCTCGTCCCGCTTCGGCTTCAGTCCGGCGAGGAGGTCGCGGACCGCCGCGAGGCGCTTCCGGGAGTCCTCCGTGAACCCGATCCTCGCGACCTCCCGGTCCTTCGCGTCGAGCTCGGCGTCGAGCTCGGCGAGACGGGCCGCCTTCGCGTCGACCTCCCGCCGGATGTCCTCCTTCACCTCCTGGATCTGGCGGGTGAGCTCGGACAGCAGGAAGGAGTCCTCGTTGATCTTGCCCACGCCTGCCCGCACGTCCTCGAGTTGGATCCCCGCCTTACGCCGCTCCAGGTCGAGCTCCTTCAGGATCTCAGATCGTCCCGCGAGCCAGGCGATCTCCTTCTCGATGCGGGCGATCCGCTCCCCGAGGGCCCCTTCCTGGCGCAGGAGATCGAACGCCTCCTCCCGGGAGACGTCCGTGCGGAGCCCCGCGATCCTCTTCTCGGCCGCGAACAGCTTCTCGCTGAACTGCCGGAGCTTCTTCTCGTGCTCCTGGAGCAGGTCCTTGCGCCGCTGGTACACCGCCTCGCGGTCCTTCAGGACCAGCTGGTGGTGCTGCTGGAGGTCCCGGAGCCGGTCTCCCTCCTCCTGGAGCCCGTCGTACCCCTTCGTGGCGTCTTCCAGGAGGGAGATCTCCGCCTTCAATCGCTCCGTGCGCTCCGCCTCCGTGGCGGTGGCCGCGATGCGGCTCTCTAGGTTCGCGAGCTGCCTGCGGCCCTGGGCGATCGCGGATTCCGCCTTCACGAACGCGGTGTGCCGGACCTCGAGCTCCTTCACTCGCTCCGCGAGGTCCCCCGCCTCCGCGGCGAGCGTCGCAGCGGTGGCAGCGGCCGCGGCCCCCTCCGCCTCGAGCCTCGCGAGGTCCTCCCGGAGGGCGGGCAGCCTCCCGAGCCGCTCCGCGCGGGTCGCAATCTCCCGTTCCTGGGACTCCACATGTGCGGCGATGCCGTCGTGGCGCTCCTTCGCGAGCGCCTGGGCCCGCTCGAACGTCTCGAGGCGGAACAGCTTCTGGAAGATCTGGAGCCGCTCGGACCCCCGCTGGGATCCGAGGTCCTTCATCTCCTCCTGGCGGACGAACGTGGAGTTCGTGAAGCCCGCGTAGTCGAGGCCGAGGACCTCCCGGATCGCGGCTTCCCTCTCCGGGATCGAGCCGCCGATCGACTCCCCGTCCCGGCGGAGTTCGAGGTACGGCTCCTTCTTCGTCGTGAAGCCCCGCCTCACCTCGTACCGCGCGTCGCCCTGCCGAAAGGCGACCCGCACGTACCCGCCGGGCCGGCAAATCTCGTCGATTGTCGCGTTCGCGGGCGGGTCCGTCCGCGTCGTCGACTTGTACAGGGCGAACGTGATCGCGTCGAGGATCGAGGACTTCCCCGCCCCCGTCCTCCCGGTGATCACGGTGAACTTCTCCGGGAACCGGATCGGCGGGTCCGTCCTCGCGAGGTACCGCATGAAGCCCTTCATCTCGATCTCCTCGATCACGAAGCCGTCCCCCGCCGCGGCGGCCTCGGGCGCCGCCTCCGGAGGCACCTCGACGGCGTCGTCCGCCCTCACCCGAGCACCTCCCTGAGGATTCGCTCGCCTTCCGCGCGGATCCCGTCCCGGCGCGGGTCCTTCGCGTAGTTCGTGTCGATGAAGTCGCCGAGGAGCCTGAGCGGGTCCAGGGTGTACTCCGTGGGCGCGAGCACCTCCCGCACGGCGGGGACCCAGCGCACCTCGTAGTGGAACGTCCCCTGGAGGCGCTCCGCGATCCTGCGTTCGTCCACGCGGAGCCGCTGGGAGTCCGGGATCGTGATCTCGAGACGGACCATCGCGTCCTCAATCGTCCCCGGGATCGCGCCCAGGATCCTCGGCGTCGGGTCCTCGCCCGCCTCGACCGTGACCTCGACCTTCACCATCGCCCGCGCAGGCAGGGCGACGAACTCCCACGACTTGGCCTCCGGGCTGAGCGCGACGAAGCCCTTCGGGTCCCCGCGCTCGCCCCAGTCGATCCGCTCCGGCGCGCCCGTGTACACGACCTTGTCGCCGAGCCGCTGGTGGAGGTGGATGTGGCCGAACAGCGCGAGGTCCACGGAGTCCGGCACCATGTCCCGCGTGAAGCTGAACTCCCCCGGGATGTGCTCCAGATAGCTCGTGCTCGCGACCCGTGCTCCCTCCACGTAGAAGTGGCCGAACAAGACGCGGAAGTCGACGCCCGTCATCTCCGATGCGCGGTTCTCGATCCACTGCTTCCACAGGCCCCGCGCGGCGACGTACGCCTCCTCGATTGTGAGGGACTCCGCCTCTGGGATCCCCCGCCTCTTCGCGCTCTCGAGGACCTGCTCCGGGTGCAGGTACGGGAGCATCAGGAAGCCGACCGTGCGGCCCGCGACGACCTTCGTGATTGCCTCCGGGTTCCGGAACACGCGGACGTGCGGGTACCCGCGGAAGTCCTCGAGGCTCGTGGACCGCGCGTCCGCGCGGGGCTGGTCGTGGTTCCCCGCGAGGAGCCAGACCTCGATGCCCGCCTTCCCGAGGGGCTCGATCACGTCCCTCCGGACGAGCTCCCGGAACGCGGGCGCGACGTTCGGGCGGTCGAACAGGTCGCCGAGGACCACGAAGAGGGCCGAGCCGTGGTCGATCGCCCACTGCGCCGCGCGGGCGAAGTTACGGTGCAGGTCCATCGCCCGCTCCGAGACGCCGGTCTCGGGGTCCACCCGGAAGCCGAAGGAAATCCCCTCGTGGACGTCGCCCACGCACACGATCTCGTGCATGATCGCGGCGCGAGAACGCCCCGTGCCTAGATATAGATGCTTTGGGAAGGTCGCCGAAAGTATCGGACGAATCGCCCGCGAGTGCGGGCTTCTCTGGGAAATCCCCACTCACCGTTCATGATCCCGGGTCGTGCGTTCGGGGGCTCAACGAAGGAAAAGGTGCCCTTGATTCGACCGTGGGGTTGGGGCTGGGGACGCCGGCCGTGGATCGTCCTGCCGTGGGGGCTTCTGGCCCCGCCGGTTCTGGTAGGGCTGGCTGCGTGGGTACCGGTGGCGGTGGGGACGCGGCCTGCGCCCGCGATGAGCCTGCGGGATCTGTGGGCGGCCGTTGGGTTTATCGCGCATGTGACCCCTGCGGACCGTTGATGCCCCGGGGCCTCACGGGGGGACGCGTCGTGGGCGCGACCCGCTGGTCGCACTACCAGCCGTCGGCGCTCCTCGTGGCGGGCCTCCTCTTCCTCATGTTCATCGCGTTCGGCGTCGTGATGATCCTCGGCCTCGCGGGGTACTTCCGCTGATGGGGCCGGAGGCGGCGAATCTTTATTCGCGGGCCGCCGCATCGCGCGGCGATGCCGGAGGTCCTACGCCTGGGCCAAGGGGAACCCGAGCGGGCCCGGGTCGCGGTCGTGGGCTGCGGCGGGGCGGGGTGCAACGTCCTCCAGCAGGTGCCGCGGGACCTCGGGATCACGCGGGTCGCGCTGAACGACGCCCCGCACCTCTCCATGGCGGGGATTCCCGCCCGCCTGATCCTCGCGAAGGAATCGCTGGCCGGCCTCGCGTCGATGGCCGAGGCCGCGGTGAAGGAGCTCGCGTCCCCGGAGGAGAAGTCGATCGCCGGGGCGGTCCTCAACCACGACCTCGTCGTCCCCGTGTCGGGACTCGGCGGGGAGACGGGTGGGCCCGCCGCGGCGCTCGTGGGCCGCGTGTGCCGGATCCTCGGGACGGCTTCCATGGCCCTCGTCACGATGCCGTTCTCCGCGGAGGGCATGAACCGACGTGCCGCGGCGGGGAGGGCGCTGGACTTCCTCGCGAAGAAGGTGGACGGCGTCGTCGCGTTCTCGAACGACGAGCTCCTCACGCTGGCGCCCCAGCTCCCGCTCCTCCAGGCGTTCCGGGTGCTCGGAACGATTATGGTCCGCCCCCTGGCGGACCTCGCGCGGTCGATGACCCGTGCGGACGCCGCGACCCTGCGGGACTTCCTCCGCGGGGTCCCACGGTGGCGCTTCGGCGCGGGGGAGGGGCGGGAAAAGCACCGCGCGTTCGCAGCGGTCGAGGAGGCGATGACCTCGCCCTGGCTGCCCGCGGACAAGGACGCGATCGAGCGAGCCGTCGCCATCGGGTCGTCGGCGGACCTCGCCGAGCCCGTCGCCAAGGAGCTGATCCACGAGCTGCGGCTCGCGGTCCCGCGCGCCTCGATCCTGTTCGGCGGCTACCCGGACCCGGCGCTCGGGGACCGGATGCGGCTGAGCCTCCTGGTGGGCTGGTAAGGACCGGGCGAGGCTCCCTATTTTTAATACATACCGCGTGTCTAACGGAAATGCGCCCGCTACACGCGTAGTCGCACGCGGGCGACAGCGGCAGGTGCAGATCATGGCGGAAGAGAAGGCGGCGGCGGAGGCCCTCCCCCCCGCGGCGTGCGCGAACTGCGGGTACCCGACGGAGCGCGCGGAGGAGTACTCCGTGGACATCGCGGGCCGCGAGGTCCGGTTCGTCGCGGACCGTTGCCCGAACTGCGGGAACGAGTACGTGAACGCGCCGGAGATCCTACTCCCGGACCGCCCCCTCCTCTCCGCGTTCGAGCCGAAGGCGACGCCGATTGGCACGTACCGCCGGGTCACGAGCGCGACGAGCCGGGACCCGGGGTTCCGGGCGCAGCCCGGGGACAAGGTCGCCGCGACCCTCCTGTGGTACCTGCTCGACAAGAAGCTCGCGGACGTCGCGATCCTCGCGCACCACAGCACGTCCGAGGAGCCCGTCGTCGCGACCACGAAGGAGGAGCTCTCGAAGGCCTGGCAGATCCGGATGGGCCCGGGACGGGCGATTGCTACAGGCAGCGGGCTCCGCACGAACCTCCTGACCCTGGCCCAGCTGAAGGCATTCGCCGAGCGGGACCGAGGGGCGCACCCGCGCGTCGCCGTGATGGGCCGGCCCTGCCAGATCTACACGGTGCGGAAGCTCCTGTGGGGCGAGTACGTGCCCGGGTACGAGCTCGCGTTCGCTCTCGGGACGTTCTGCTACGGGAACTTCGCGCCGGCCGCGTGGGGCGCGCGCCACCTGCGGGACCTGCTGGGCTTCGACCCCACGGAGATCCGGAGCGTCGTGTTCGGCGAGGAGCTCCAGTTCACGTCCGTCCGGGGCGCGGTGAAGCGGGTCCCGGTCGCCGACGTCGCCGGTCTCGTGAACGCGAACTGTCTCCAGTGTTACGACTTCAGCGTGTCCTTCAGCGACGTGAGCGTGGGCCACATCGGCGGCGACGAGATGCTCGAGGCCGCGATTCTCCGGACGGACCTCGGCCAGCGGGTGTTCGACGGGGCCGTGCGGGACGGGTACCTCGCGACGTCCGAGGCGATCTACGGGAAGATGGACTCCGCCGCGGAGGAGCAGCGCGTCGTGAAGTTCCTCTCGACGATGGTGGACGTGAAGCGGCAGCTCACGCGCGAGCTCCGGTGAGCCCCGTCACCCGCCCGAATGGGCCACGGACACGATCCTCCGCTCCAGGAAGAGCATGTCCACCGCCCGCACGGACAGGGCCACGGTGTCGCCGTGGCGGGCGATCGCGTACGGCGCGCCGGCGTCCGACGCGGTCCGGGTCAGCCACGCCTCCCACGCCTCCGGGTCCGAGCCCGTCACCTCGAGCGTGACGCCCTCGTACCAGTTCGCCCACTGGGTGAGCCGGCAGCCCTCGACGAGGAGGTCGTCCGTGACGGAGTCCGCGAGCCACCGCTGCATGTCCCCGTCCGCCGCGCTCTGCTGGGCCCCCGCGATCGCCGCGGAGATCTCCGCGCTCGCGGAGTCGACCGCGAACTTCGCGCCCGTGTAGTTCCCCGCATCCTGCCGGCGCTGGGCGTCCCGGAGCGCGCCGACCGCGAGGCCGAGGGGCTGCTGGACGCGGGCCGTCCCAAGGGGCGTCGACGCGCCCTGCGCGGTCCACGCGTCGAGGGTGGCGGACTCATTCAGGAGCGACGCCCGCACGGACGTGAGGTTCTCCTGGGTCACGCGGACCACCTGGCGGTCCACGCCCTCCGCGCGGATCGTGAGCAGCTCCACCCCGGAGCCCTCCACGGAGAACGCGGGCCCCATCAGGGTGACGAGGTCGAGCCGGAGCTGCCCGGGGCCGTTGCGGCCGCGGCTCCCCTGCCACTCCAGGGAAGGCCCGTCCGTGACGCGGGCGCCGTCCGACTGGCGGCGGACGATCCCGCCCGCCTCGTACGTCAGGACCTGGGGCGGATACTGGCGGTTCCGGAGGTCGAGGGTCAGGCGGCCCCCGCCGCCCTCCGACGTCGAAAGGTCCCCGCACGCGAACGCGCCCTGGAACCGGCGGGAGATCTCGAAGTAGATCCAGCGGATCGCGGTCGGGTCCGACGCGAAGTAGAACGTCCCGCCCGTGGTGTCCGCGATCTCCGTGAGCAGCGCGGCGTCCGCGTCGCTCGAGAGGCCGATCGTGAAGACGATGAACCCGCGGTCGCGCGCCTGCCGCGCCGCCTGCCGCGCCTGGGCGTCCGCGACCGCCTTGCTAGGGAAGGTGTTCTGCCCGTCCGTGAGGAGGATGATGATCCGCGCGTGGCGGGGGTCCCCGTACCCCGCGAGCTCGTTCACGGCGACCTGGAGGGCGGCCCCGAAGTTCGTGCTCCCGCGGGAGTCGATCGTGTCGAGGTCCGTCTTCGCCTCCGAGAAGTCCGGGTAGCAGTTGTGGGACGGCGACACGAGATGGTGGGGGGCGCCGCCGACGTTCTCCCGGGTGAGGTGGGCGACGCTGTCGAAATCGACGATCGCGACGTGGTCCGGGCACGCGAGGCGGCCGATGTACTCCTTCGCCCCCGAGATCCGGAGGCGGCCCGGGTCGTTCCACACCATCGATCCGGACGAGTCGATCGCGAGCACCACGTCCTGGTCGATCCTCGTCACGCGGCCCTGGTTGAAGTGCGGGACGAACTGGAGGACGACCTGCGAGGAGCCCGCGGAGGGGTCGAACGTGAGGATCCCGACGGTGGGGCCCTGGAAGGGGGAGACGCCCTCCGTGCCGAGCGGGATGCCGATCGTCACCGGGCTCCCGCGCTGGCCCGGGCCGGGCGTCGTGAGGGGCCCCTGGACGAGCCCGTGGACCGTGGAGAAGGTGGAGAGCGCGGACTCCGTCGTCACGAACTCCGCGTCGTACTGCTGCTTCGGGACGACATCCACGAGGGCGACGCCCAGGAAGATGACCATCACGAGCAACGCGAGCATCGCCGCGACCGCGGAGGCGACCCCGGAACGGTCGCGCCTCAGGCGCCTCACCATGGGAACCGTGGCGAACGATGGGCGGGGGCGGGGATAGTGGTTCGGCCCCGGCTTTCATCCGTGATTCCCGGAGCTGAGACCCGGTCTCAGGTTCCGGAACGCGGGCCGCGGCGGGATCCGGACTACGCCTCGTGGGCGTGCCCGTGGCCGTGGTGGCCCTCGGACTGGTCCGGGGCCGCCTCGCCCTTCCGGCTGAAGGACTGCCCGCACCCGCACGACGCGACGTTGTTCGGGTTCGTGATCGAGAAGCCGCTGCCCTGGACGCTCTCCACGTAGTCGACGGAGGATCCGTCCACGAACTCCCGGGACGTCGGGTCGACGACGACCTTGATCCCGCCGTCCTGGACCACCTCGTCGCCCTCGTGGACCTTGTTGTCGAGGGCCATCCCGTACCGGAAGCCGGAGCACCCGCCGCCCGCGACGTAGACCCTCAGGTACGTGTCCTCGACGGTCCCGTTCTTCGCAATCAGCTCCTTGAGCTTCTTCGATGCGGTCTCGGAGAGGGAAAGCTGCATCATCGCGCTCACCTGCGCACCCGAATCATCGGCCCGGGTTATTTAAGGGTTTGGCGCTGGTTTCGGCTCACCGCAACCGCCTCGACAGGTACTCCCGCTCTGCCCCGTACCCCGCGGAGCGGTACAGGGCCATCGCGGCGAGATTCGCCTCCGCGACCTCGAGCTTGATCGTCGCGTAGCCCTTCGCCCGCGCCCACCGCTCCGACTCTTGGATGAGGAACCGGCCCACGCCCCGCCCGCGATGCTCCGGCGCCACCCAGATGTCGTACACGAACCCCACGGGGCTCGGCGAGGAGAACGGCGTGAGCTCGCCCAGGATCACGTACCCGAGGAGCCGCCCCGCCGCGTCCTCCGCGACGAACCGCTCCCCGCGGCGGCCCTCCACGAAGTCCGCCGCGTACTCCCGGAAGTGGGCCTCGAACGCCGCGCGGTCCAGGCCGACCCTCTCGTCCTCCGGGACGTCTCGCCACACGGTCTCCATCGTCGCCCGCCAGATCGTCGGCTCGTCCGACCTCCGCGCGGGCCGGAGGCGGAGCGCGTCCCGGTCGTCACCCGCCATCGGGATCCGCCCTGGCTATGGCGCCTCCCCATATGGTCCTTCCTTCTTCGGCTGAGAGACCGGCTCCATGTACAGCCGTCCAGAGACGATCCGGCCGTTCCACAAGCGGAACAGGGTGACGCCGCGGAGGTCGAACTTCGTCCCGTCCGCCCGCACCCCGTGCCATCGCCACTCCGTCCAGACCGTGTCCCCGTCCACCGCGGTGCGGAGGATGTCCGCGCGGAAGTCCGGGACGCGGGCGAACATCGACGCCCAGTTCTTCCGGACCTGGTCCCGCCCGTGGAACCCCCGCTCCGGGTGCGCGGGCTGCTCGCTCTCGTAGTCCGGGTCGACGAGCGCGACGATGCCCTCGAGGTCGTGGGCGTTGAACGCCTTCCGCAGGCGCTCCATGAGGGCCCGCAGGTCCGGGTCCGGGCCCGAGGCGGTCCCCCCGCCGGGCGCCGGCGGCTTCCCCGCCATCGCCCCGTGCGCCCGGAGGAGCTCGACGATCTCCCGGTGGCCCTTCCCCACGGCGAGGTCCAGGGCGGACTTGCCCTCGTGGGCCCCGCGGTTCGGGTCCGCGCCTCGCTCCAGGAGGGCGCGGGCGATCCGGACGTCGCCGTGGCTCGTCGCGACGACGAGGGGCGTGAGCGTGCCCTCGTACACGTGGTTCGGGTCCGCGCCGTGCGCGAGGAGCAGCTCCACGACGTCCGCGTGGCGCTCGGTGACCGCGCCGGTGAGGGCGGTGAAACCCGTCTCCGGGGAGGTGAAGTTCACGTCCGCCCCGCGGGACAGGAGGAACTCGACGACGTCGTGGTGGCCGAGGTACGCGGCAAGGCCGAGCGGCGGGAAGCCGTCCGCGGAGCGCGCGTTCACGAGCGCCGGGTCCCTCCCGACGAGCTCCCGCACGCGGTCCAGGCGGCCCACGGCCGCGGCGTCGTGGACGTCGAGGTCCGCGCCGCCCGCGATCAGCGCCGCGGCGACGACCTTCTGGCCCGAGTACATCGCGACGAGGACCGGGGAGAGCCCGCGCTTCGTGCGAGCGTTCGCGAGGCCCGGGGTCGCCCGGATCAGGTCCCGCACCCTCGCGACGTCGCCCCGCTTGATTGCCTCGAGGAACTCGGGAGGCGCCTCCACGTCGTGTCCCCGGGGCCCCAAGGGTCTGGCGGGGCTTGAGCCTTCCCCAGCGGGCCGTCGGCCGCGGTCGTGGGGCCGGGTGGGAGTTGGCCTTGAGTAAGGCCAACCGGGCCGCGGAGGCGGGCCTCCCTCGACGGCCTACCCGCGGTGCGGCGCGACAAGGTCCGAGTACGACGAGGCCATGAGGTCCTCGTCCGGGATCTGGAGGTACCGCCGGAGGGCCTCGAGCTCCCGCCTCCCCTCGTCCCGCTCGGACGGGTCCGCGAGGACCTTCTCGAACTCGATGAACTTCCCGAGGCCCGCGACCGTGTCGAGGTGGACCTGCACCCCGCGGTACCGGTGGATCTCCCGCGTCTTCCGGACCTCCGCCTGGACCGGGAACACGCGGGCGAGGACGTCCCGCACGGCCCCCGCGTCCGGGAGGGCCACGAGGACGACGCGGCTCTCCTTCACCCCGCCCTCGTCCGGCCGCTCGTAGTACACGAGCTGGCCCTCCGTCCGGCCCTCGACGGACCGGATTTTGAGTCGCCGCTCGCCGAGCGCGAAGTACGTGTCGACCTGGCGGAACGTGCCGACGAGTTCGGAGCCCGCCATCAGGGCGCGCGCCTTCCCGAGGTCCTCGTACCGCGCCTTGAGCTCGACGAGGTGCTTCGGTCCGGCGTCCACGCGGAGCCCGAAAGACGCACGCCAAGTAAGAAGATTGCCCATTGGGTTGCAGGGCAGCAGATTTGGGATTGAGGAAGTTCGCGTCACCCGGCGGCGTCTTGGCTCTCGATCACGAGCTTCTTGCGGCTCACGGGGTAGAGGTACACAACGTCATTTCGAGCGAGGTCTACATTTCGCAAGACATCGCGCGGAAGATAGATTCCCAGCTTCCCCCCGCCTAAGGAGCTGATGGTTGCGGTGTAGCCCCCCCGAGGTCGCGACTGGTCGAGGTACCGGCTGATGACTCTTGAGCTAGCAGCGTCGAACAATCTGTGACTGCAATTGCTGCAGACAAAGCCCGCCAGGTTGCCAATGACAGTCCTCTCCCCGTTCTCGACCCAATCGACGGTTAGGGACTCGCTCGGCACCAACGTGCCTCGGTCACAGACCGGACACTGGAGGTCCGTGGCGGATCTCAGGGGAGCTTTGGGCTTCCGCCTCTCCAAGCCCACTCTGATTTGATCTTCCCGTTCAGGGGGAATCTCGGGCACTCGCGCTTGTTTCTCAGCTCGTGGAGCTTGGCCCCGGGTCGTGGTCTTTCGCTTGGTCTTGGTTTGCATGGCGTATCACATCGTTTGCTGTGTCGTCTGTCGTCTGCTCGTAATGTTCACGATTCTCTCATCTCTCTCCCTTACGTGGTTTCCCGCGTGGTCGGAACGCGGTCGCTACGAATACGTAACGACCTTGGGTTGACTCCTGAACTTCAAACATCACCGTCACGATGACTCCTTCGGTCTTGTGGACATACCTCGCGACGTAGCGGTCTTCCAGGTCCTCGTGGTAGTCATAGACGCCGTCAAGCAGCGCTGTTTGTATCTCCCAGTCCGTAACGCGGTGTTCTCTCTCCTGTAGGTGTCCGTAGTCGATGAGTATGCGGTCTTCGCTGAGCAGTCGGCTCACTTCCTGTCGGAGTTCGCCTAGGTCCGGGAACGGTACCCGAATCTGACCACCCGTATTTCGTACGTACAAACTACGTATCTAGTACTAAAACATTCTGTTGTGCAGTCATCCGGGGCGACGGGATTCCTCCTCGCGTTCCTCAGAATCCTGCACGGATTGCTGGGGAAATGCACTCCGAACCGGTCCGTCCATTTTACGGCCCTCGTTCGTGCCAGCGAGGCCGTACAGAATGTCCCGGTTCGCCTCGAGCTGCTCCACCGCCTTCCCGGCGAACTCCGCGGCGGTGAGGACCCGCACGTCGTGGGCCTCGCCCGCCTCGAGGACGGGCGCGAGCCGCTCCCGCCACTCCCGGTCCCGGAGCGCATGGTGATCCACGATCAGCGTCCGGATGCCCGTCGTCCGCAGGATCCGCGTGAGGTTCGCGATCGACCGCTTCGTCATCTCCTGCGGGTAGTTCTCGGGCATGTGGGTCATCGGCCCGTCCGCGTACAGGACCGTCGGGTCCGAGTCCAGGATGAACGAGAGCTGCTCCTTCAGGGGCGGGCCGAGGACGTCGGACGTGTGGAGGAACGTCTCCCCGCCCTGCGCGACCCGGACCATCACGACGTACCCGAGCTCGTCGTTGTACCCGTGCGGCACCGCGGGGGAGAACACGACCTCCGTGTCCCCGAAGTCCGCCGCGTTCCCGTCCGAGACCTGGACCTCTCGCGGGTACTTCTTCAGGGCCCGCACGAACGCGCCCGCCCGCTCCCGCTGGCTCCGGTTGATGTGCTGGGTGCCGTCCTTGAGGAACGCGAGCTTCCCCTAGATCGATGGGGCCCGCGGCTCGTGGTGGTCGTAGTGGTAGTGGGAGACCGTGAGGACCTGCGCCCGCTTCGCGGCGTCGCGGATCCCCCGCCACAGCTCCCCGCGGCGGGCCTCCTCCGTCTCGTGGGGCGGGAGGTCGTACCGGTGCGGCGCGAGGCGGACGCCCGGGTCGATCAGCACGGTGACGTCCGGCGTCTCGACGAGCGTGGCCATCGAGGGGGCGCCGAGGGAGTCCGCGGCGAGGGGCGTGATCTTCATCCGAGTTCGACCACGATCTTGTCGCGTCCTTCCGGACGCACGAGCGCGTCCTCCCCGCCCTTCAGGCGGAGGAACCGAGCCAGATCCGCAGGGATCCGCACGACGAGGGAGTTGCCAGACTTCGCGATGCTGACGTTCTTCGCCAGTCCCCACAGCCCCAGCTTCTTGGCGCGGGCCTCCGTTCTCTTGAAGTTCTCAAGATCGATGAAGTGCTCGCCGCACGCGTCACAGATCTCCGCGGGATAGGTCCCCAGGTTGAAGCCGAACATCTCCTCCTTGGCCATCCCGCGATGTAGCCGACCCTTGTGGCACACCGGGCAGAGGCCCCCCGTCTTACCACCTCGGCTGGACGGTGATGACGTAGATGTCCCGCCTGCGGATCGCGTAGACGACCTCGAAGTAGAGGTACGCGGCGACGATCTTCCCGTCCTGGGTCCGTTTCGTTCCTTTCCGGATTGCATCGCTCACCTCTCGCGCGGATATGCCGCGGAGTATCATCCGCCGCCGCGCGTGGCGGCTCAGGAGGACGCGCCGCGCCATTCATTACGAATAATACATGTATTACTTAACCCTGTGGGGCGGCGTCAGGGAGGACCGCTAGGCCCAACCTCGGTCGGGCCGACCCCGGCCTTCGGGAACGCCTTCTCGACGCCTTCCACGCCGAACGCATCCAAGAGGAACGCGTCGAAGAGGCGGCCCATGTTCTCCTCGGGCTTCCGCTCTTTGTCCTCAAGGCCCGCGAGGACCCGCCCCGCGGTCAGGTACATCCCGAACCGCTGGAGCGCGGCGTCCTTCGGGACCTTGTAGCCCCGCGGGGCCGTGATCGCGTCCGTCCCGCGCTCGGAGAAGTGGCGGGCCGCCGCGCCCACGGCGTACGCCTCCCAGGCCGCCACGGTCTTCGCGACCTCCGGCTGGAGGACCTGGTACTGGAGCGTGAAGCCCTTGTAGCCCGGGGCGTAGATGAACGTGCCGAGGGTCAGGACGCCGACCGCGGCGGCGGTCGCGCCCCGCGCCGCCGTGCTCTTCGACCGGAACCCCACCTGGTGGCCGCCCGGCTTCGGCTTCGCGGGGATCGAGACCCGCTGGACCGTCCACTTCCATGGGCCCAGCGCGAACGTGAGGTTGCGCTCCATGTCCGGGGTGACGGCCGTGTCCGCAGGGTGTATCGAGTGCTGCTGCTCTTTGTCCGTGAGGTTGAATGCGGCCATGTACACGTTCAGCCACCCGCCCGGCTTCACGACGACGGACTCGATAATCGGGGCGACGTAGAAGCCGTCCCACATCTGGAATAGGTGCGTCCTCCGGAACAACGGCGTGGTCGCCCACGCGACGTGCGCGGCGAACCAGAAGTCCAGCTTTCCTGCCGCGGGGTCCGACGCGGCCTCCCGCGCGAAGTCTAGGACGCACGCGAGGTTCGGGTTCAGCGCCGCGATCCCAGCGATCTCCTGCGCCTTCCGGTCCACGTTCACCGCGTTCAGGTGCGGGAAGCCGTACCCGAACTCGGGCCGTTGCATCGCCGGGGTCCACGCGGCCTCGCCCGTCCGGCGCACCTGGGAGCGCAGCCCGAGGCGGCCCCCGCACACGAGGCCGAGCACCTGCTCCGAGGCCAGCCTCGTGGGTGGCATGTCGACGTCGCTGACCTCCCACTCACCCGCCGCAGTCCCCTCCACGCTTCCAGGACCCTCCCCCTCGCTCGTCCGCTCCACGCTCCCCCACTCCCGGGGAGATGGATTGGGGCGCAGGGGCTTAATCGTTTTCTCTATGGCCTTGCGTCCCGGCTACCGGAGGACGCCGTCCGCCCAGACCTGCTGCCGCACCCTCCGGAACCCGAGGCCCTCCGTGAGGACGAGGGACCGCGTGTTGTCCTCCCGCACGTGGCACGCGGGGATCTTCCCGCGCCCCAAGATCTCCCGAATCAGCGCGGAGCCCATGGACTTCGCGTACCCCTTCGCTCGGTGCGCCTCCAACACGTGGAGGAAGCCCATCATCACGACCTTGTCCGTCTCGAAGTGGGTCATGTCCCACGCGACGAGCTCGCCGTCCACGTACACGCCGAACGACGGACCGCTCTCGATCCGACCGCGGACGTACCGCTCCGCGGGCCACTCCGGCTCCCAGATCTTCGCGATCATCGGCGCCCACTCCGGCGTCACGGGCCGCACCTCGTGGGCCTGCTGGTCCACGAAGTCCTTCGCGTCGAGGCGGAAGAGCCAGAACCGTGGCGCATCCAGCGAGACCGCGCGGCGCTCGATGAGCGGGAGGAGGGACGCGTCCGTCAGGGAGAAGAACACGGGCCCGCTCGGGGCCTTCTCCAGGACGACCTCCGCCGCGCGAGGGTCCGTGGCGTGGAGCACGAAGCCCCGCGGGCTCTCGGGCCGGCTGCTCGGGGCGATCGCGAGGAGGGCCTTCGGCGGGAGGGCGTCGGCCCAGACCTCCGTGTAGTCCGTGTGGTTGTACAGGCGGTCCCAGACGACCGCGTTCACCACGGGGTCGGCGTCGGCGAACGGCCTCAGGGCCTCGCGGTCCTCGATGCGGAGGGGCTGCGTGGGCGGGCCAGCACGGCGGGGCGGAAAAGCCTTGGCCGCGGGCCTGGAGTCCGGGCGCCACCCGTGAGAACGAGAACCGGGCCGCAAGCCTCTTATTGCGGGTGCGGGGATTAGCTCGCCGTGCTCCCCTCGAGATGCCTGAGGTGCGGAGCCGCGACCCGGGATTCGCTGTGCGGGACCTGCGTGGAGTACCTCGCGGGGTACCGGCCGCTGTGGCTCGACCCGGACCTCCTCCCCGGGCCCTCGATCCTCGAGGTCTTGGAGCCGCGCGAGCAGGCGTGGCTCTCCGTGGATCCGGCCGCGGACCTGGAGTGGCGGGCGGCCCCGCCGCGGGACCCCGCGGACGCCGCGGTCGCCCTCGTGGACGCGCTCCGCCTCGGGGAGGGCCAGGCCCTCCTGAGCGAGGGGGATGTCGAGGTCCTCCACAGCTTCCTCAAGTCCACGCGGTCCCGCCCGCCCAAGGACCCCGCGGAGCGGGAGGCCCTCGCGGCCCTGTGCCGCCACATCGCGAGCATCCCCTCGATGCCGCCCCACCTCGCGGACGAGTACGCGACCCGCGCGCGGGTCCTGTCGAAGCCCGTCGAGGCCCCGCGGGCCACCGTGGCGGTGGTACCGGAGGTCGCGCCCGCCATCGAGGAGGAGCCGGAGCCGATGGCGCCCGAGGAGATTCCCGCCATGGAGGAGCCCGAGCCCGCCCCGGAAGCCCCGCCCCCGGAGGAGGCCGAGCTCCCCGCCGCTCCCCCGTCCGAAGAGATCCCGCCGCCTCCCGAGCCACCCCCCGAACCCGGCCCGGAGCCCGAACCGGAGGAGATGCCCCTCGCCACGGAGGAGCGTCGCGTGGCGGAGGAGGTGATCCGAGTGGCCCGCGAGGCGACCGCAAAAGCCCTCGAGGAGGAGTCCCGCGTCCAGACGATGAAGTCGGAGATCGAACGGGAGCGGAAGGAGATCCAGTCCTGGGTCCAGAAGCAGAGCAAGGGCCTCGAGGCCCGCGAGTCCGAGATCCTGGAGCGCGCGAAGTCCGTCGAGGAGAAGGAGGCGGAGCTGAGGGCGAAGGAGGGCGAGGTCGTCGCGAAGGTCTCCGAGCTCGAGGCGAAGGAGCGGGAGGTCCGCGAGAAGATCGAGTGGGTCGAGAAGGACGAGCGGCGGCGGGCCGTGATGGAGTTCCTCGACACCGTCCCCGGGATGATGATCAAGACCGCGAAGGCCGTCACGAACGCGTTCCCGGACATGGACTCGCTCCGCACGGCGGAGGTGAAGGCGCTCTCCCAGTGCAACGGGATGACGGAGGCGATGGCGAAGGAGATCCGCGTCCTCCTCGCGCCGGAGGCCTTGGACGCGCCGATGGACCTTCGGGAGCAGGCCCACCTCCTTCTCGAGGACGGGGACACGGAGGGCGCGCTGCGGGTCGTGGAGGAGGCCCTGAAGGACCGCCCGGACGACGAGACCGCGTGGTTCGACAAGGCCGAGCTCCTCGTGATGCTCGAGCGGCCCGCGGAGGCCCTGCACTGCTACACCCGCGTCCTCGACCTGAACCGCGGGAACCGCCATGCGTGGTACGAGAAGGCGAACCTCCTGTTCGGGGAGGGCCGGCTCGCGGAGGCGATGGACTGCCTCCGGGAGGCCCTCCGTCTGGACCCGTCGAGGGCCCCCGAGATCCTCCTGAAGGGGGAGCAGCTCCGGATCGACGGGAAGCTGAACGACGCGGCCTTCCTGTTCCAGACCGTCGTGGACTCGGAGCCGGAGAACGCGCGGGCCGTCCTCGGCCTCGCGGACTGCCTGATCGGCCTCGGGGACGCGGACGCCGCGGAGTCCCTCGTGACCCGGGCCCTGGGGAAGGACCCCGCGAACCCGGGCGCCCTGTACCGCAAGGGCACGCTCCTGGACCGGAAGGGCCGATGGGGCGCGGCCCTCCAGCTGTACAACCGCGCGATCGCCCTGAGGTGGGACTACGCGGACCCGTGGATCGGGAAGGGCGAGGTGTACCTCGCGCACGAACGGCCGAAGGACGCCCTGGAGTGCTTCGACCGCGCCCTCCTCGTCGACAACGAGCGGGTCAATGCGTGGCTCGGGAAGGCCCAGTGCCATTGGGCGCTCAAGGAGAAGGACACCGCCCAAGCGTGCCTGAGCCGCGCGATCCAGCTGAACCCGGACTCGGAGGCCGTGAAGGAGGTCGCCGACCTCTTCGAGCGCGTGAAGGAGGCGGTCACGGAGGCGCCTGAGGAGCTGCCCGCGGACTTCAAGGCGTTCATCGAGGCCGTGGAGCCGGAGAAGGAGGAGACGGAGACCCTGCTCCAGCTCGCGGAGATGGCGCTCGAGGGCGGGGACCCGGACATGGCAATCCTCCGGTACGACCAGGCCCTGGAGAAGGACCCGCGGTCCGCGGACGCGTGGACGGGGAAGGGGATCGCCCTCCAGCACCAGGAAAAGTACTCGGAGGCCCTCGCATGCTACGACAAGGCCCTCGAGATCCACCCGGGCCACGACCTCGCGACGAAGTGGCGGGAGACGTGCGCGAAGCGGCTCGCGGAGGGCGGGGCGGGGGCGGGCGGGACGTGAGCGCGCCGGACCCCGCGCCGCGGGAGGATCGGTTCCTCCCGAGCGTCGACACCCTGGAGGCGACGATGAAGGCGGGGAAGCTGAGCCTCGCGGAGGGCCGCCTCGGGGACGCGCTCGGCCACTTCAACACCGCCCTGAAGCTGAAACCCCGGTACGACGTCGCGTGGATCGCCCGCGGCCAGGTCCTGAAGCTCCAGGGGGACCTCGAGGAGGCCCTCAAGTCCTTCGCGGAGGCCCTCGTCCTCAAGGCGGACAACGAGGAGGCGTGGATCGCCCTCGCGTCCGTCCTTCACCGCTTGCGGCGGCACCGGGAGGAAGTCGAGGCGTACGACCAGGTGCTCCGCCTGAACCCGCGGAGCGTGGACGCGCTGATCAACAAGGGGGCGGCCCTCCACGCGCTCCGGAAGTTCGACGACGCGGAGGCGTGCTACGACCGGGTGCTGGACAACCGCCCGGAGTACGCGCCCGCGTGGAACAACAAGGGGGCCGCGCTGCTCCGACGCGGGCGGGTGGACGAGGCGCTCGCGTCGCTCCGCGAGGCGGTCCACTTCGACCCCGACTTCTTCGACGCCCACGTGAACAGCGTGTTCGCCTGGCAGCGGAAGGGGAAGCACGGCGAGGCGGTGATCGCCGCGGACCGCGCCCTCCGGCTCCAGGAGGCGCCGTGGCTCTGGTACCTGAAGGGGCTCGGCCACCTCGCGCTCCTCGAGTCGTCGGTGGCCGCACGGTGCTTCGAGCGGGCCTTGGAGATGGACCCGGACCTGAAGGAGGCGAAGCAGGCCCTGCGGAAGGCCCGGGACCTGCGGAGGCACGTGGACCTGTACCGCGGCGTGTACGAGTGCTTCGGGACGTTCGCGGAGGACGACCCGGGCTGCGCGGAGTGCGAGATTCAGTCCCGGTGCCGGGAGGTGACGCGATGACGCCCGTCGGGACCCCGAGTCCCGCGGAGGTCGAGCACGCGGACTGGCCCGCCCTCAAGGCCTTCGCCGCGGACCTCGGGCTGAACCCGAAGGGCCGGAGCGCGATCGTGCGGCAGCGGGTCCTCGACCGCCTCCGGGCCCAGGGCAAGCCGCCCGAGTGGCGGGCGGGCCGCGGGGAGCAGGCCGCCCTCCTCACCCGCCTCGGGTCCGCGGGCGCGGCGGTCAAGCTGTGGGAGTCCACGATCACCCTCGAGACGCCCGCCCCATGGGTCGGGCTCGGGACCGCGTACCTCCGGTCCGGCGCGACGGAGGAGGCGATGAAGTCCTTCGACCGCGCGGTCCTGATGGGGGACCGGGCCGCGAGGTTCCACCGGGCCCACGCGCTCCTACAGGCGGGGGAGGGCGACCGCGCCCTCGCGGAGCTCGAGGAGGCGATCGCGGCGCAGCCCGAGGACGTGCGGGCCTGGGCCCTGCGCGCGTCGTTCGCGGACGCGACCCGCCGCCCGGACGAGCGGATGGCGTCCCACGCCCGCCTCGCGGAGCTCGGCCGCGGGCACCTCGGCCTCGCGCGGGCCCTGATGAAGGCGGGGCGGTTCGAGGAGGCGGAGAAGGCACTCGATGCCCACCTCGCCCGCCATGGCGGGGATTCGGTCGCGTGGAGCAACCTCGGCGCGTGCCGCGCGAGGCGGGGCCGGTGGCCGGAGGCCCTGGACGCGTTCCGGAAGGCGGCGGCGCTCAGCCCGCACGACGCGGGTGTCCTGAACAACCTCGCGGTCGCGCTCGCGGCGACGGGCAAGCTCGACGATGCGATCAAGCGGATCCAGCACGCCCGGCGGATCGCGGAGGACCCGCGGATCCTGTCGAACGAGGCGACGCTCCTCGAGAGGAGGCGCTCGCCCGCGGCCGCGCGGGAGATTGCCGCGAAGGTCCTCGCCGCGGAGCCGGCGCAGGCCGGGACGGGGCGCGGGAAACGAAGGGTCGCTCCGAAGCGAAGGACCGCGAGGGCCCCCGCCAAGCCCGCGAAGACGACCCCGCTCCGAGCGCCTCGGAGGAAGCCGGCCCGGGCCCGGTCCGCCAGGAGGACGCGTACGAAGAAGACCCCGGAGGTCCGGCGACCCCGGCGCACCTCCCCGCGGAAGCGCCCCTCCAGGAAGCGGCGGCGCTGAAGGGCCGGGAACGTTCAAGCCCCGCGGTCTGTTGCGAGCGCCGTGGTCTCCGTCCGCCCCCTCGGAGTGCACGGCGTGTACACGGACGGGAGGAACCTGTACACCCGGAACCTCGTGCCCGGCCAGTCCTGGTACGGGGAGCGGCTCGTGCGGGACGGCGGTGTCGAGTACCGCCTCTGGGACCCGTACCGGAGCAAGCTCGCGGCCCTCCTGACGAAGGGCTGGAAGGACCTGCGCCTCCGGTCGGACTCGAAGGTCCTGTACCTCGGGGCCGCGAGCGGGACGACCGTGAGCCACGTCTCGGACATCTGCCCCGAGGGCACGGTGTACGCGATCGAGGTGTCGCGGCGGGTGTTCGGGAAGCTCGTCGAGTTGGCGGAGACCCGCCCGAACGTCCTGCCGATCCTCGCGGACGCGTCGAAGCCCGATGCGTATCGGGGCCGGATCGAGGCCGTGGATTTCCTGTACCAGGACGTCGCCCAGCGCGACCAGGTCTCGATCTTCCGGGAGAACCTCCGGCTCCTCCATCCCGGCCGCGCAGGGGTCCTCATGCTCAAGGCCCGGAGCGTCGACGTCGCCGCGAAGCCGGAGGATGTGTACAGGCGGGCCGGCGAGGAGTTCCGTCGGGACGGGTTGCGGGTTGTCGCAGCCGTGCCCTTGGACCCGTTCCAACGCGACCACGCCGCGCTCGTGATCGAGCGGTCGGGCGGCTGACGGCGGCTAGAGCCCGTGTACGGGCCGGGGCCAGGGCTCCCCGGGGGCGACGGGCTGGCGGAGGGGATCTT
>Ga0209619_10000292_pt1 | contig 33812 bp, 30 predicted proteins | sample Rifsed16ft3_FD_184011 | JGI IMG/M metagenome (GOLD analysis project Ga0209619, IMG submission 184011) | Soil microbial communities from Rifle, Colorado, USA - sediment 16ft 3 (version 2) | ecosystem: Environmental > Terrestrial > Deep subsurface > Rock core/Sediment | place: Rifle, Colorado... | reverse complement strand
TCGGGCAGCTTCTGCAGCATGCCCGAGAACACGATGCGCGCCATGCAGGCGCTGGTCTCGTAGGGCCAGCCGAACAGCCACCAGATCTCGTACTTCGATTTGGTCTCGATCGGGTAGTCGGCGAATTTCACGGTGCGGACGGGGTGCAGCCAGATGGGCAGGTCGTATTTTTTCACGCAGCGCTCGAAGACCGGGTAGAACTCGGGGTCGTCCAGCGGCCGGCCATTGACGTTGGTGAAAAGCTGGATGCCCTTCGCGCCCAGCTTCGCGATCGCCCGATCCATCTCCTCCAGCGCCGCCGGAACATTGTTCATCGGCAGCGACGCAACGAACGCCGGGAACCGGTCCGGGTGCCTCGCGACGATCTCCGCCATGCCGTCGTTCGCGAGGCGGGCAAGCGCCGGCGACTCCTCGGGCCCGCCGAGGTACTCGATCGCCGGCAGCGAGAGCGTCAGGACCTGCTTGTAGCCCTTGAACTTCCCCATCATGCGGATGCGCGCGTCGAGATCCCAGAGCACCGGTATGTTGAGCCAGCGCTTGATGGACGCCGCCAGCGCGGGGTTGGCTTCGGCAATGCGCTTCATGCGCGCGAAAAACGACTGCGGGAAAATATGGGGAAATATGTCCAGCTTCAAATCGTTCTTCATGGCTTCTCTGGGTTGTGGGAGGCAGGGCTGAACATTAGACGACTTCATGACGGGCCGCAAATTCTTGTCGCCTATCCCCGACTCTCGGGATTGACTGGCGCCTCCGGAATCCCCGGCGTGCGGCCCGTCATAATTTGTAACACTTTGTTACCCGAACGGCTTGCGCTCTCTGGTAGTCTAAATTGGATGATCATGAGTGACGAGGAATCGGTCATGAACAAGATCAGGACGTTCACGCTGCTGGCCGTCGCGTTGCTGGCGATGGCCGCAAGTGTTCCCGCCCTCGCCCACGGGGGCCATCACGGCCGCCCGCGCGTAAGTGTCGGTTTCGTGTTCGGCGGTCCGGGATACTGGGGTTACCCCGCCTACTACTACCCGCCTCCCTATTACTACTATCCGCGGGCGGTCGCCGTGCCGGCCGAACCGACGGTCTATATCGAGCGCGGGGATGCGTATACGCCGCCGGAGCAGTCGCAAGGGTACTGGTACTACTGCCCCGAGGCCAAGGCGTACTACCCCTACGTCAAGCAATGCGCCGGAGGCTGGCAGCGGGTTTCGCCGACGCCTCCGCCCGGGTAAGAATCAATAATGGGGGTTCTTATGAATCACGCAAATCGAGTCCTATCTGTGGCAGCTCTGCTGGCACTGAGCGCGTGCGTGACGGTGCCAAGCGGACCGAGCATCATGTCGCTGCCCGGGACCGGCAAGAGCTTCGACCAGTTCCGCGCCGACGACTTCGAGTGCAGGCAGTACGCCAGCTCGCAGGTGGGCGGGACCACCCCCAACCAGGCTTCCGCTGACAGCGGCGTGCAGAACGCCGCGATCGGCACGGCGGTCGGCGCCGCGGCGGGCGCCCTCATGGACGGCAGCAGCGGAGCGGCGACCGGTGCCGGCGTCGGCTTGCTGGTCGGCACCCTCGCCGGCTCCAACGCGGCTAACGCTTCCTCGTACACCCTGCAGCAGCGCTACGACATCGGCTACACGCAGTGCATGTACGCCAAGGGCCACAAGGTGCCGCTATCGGGCCGCTTCGCTGCCGCAAACGAGCGGCCCGCGCCGGGGCGCTATAACACGCCGCCGCCCCCGCCGCCTTCCTACCAGGAGCGGTGACGCAGAAAGACAAGGATCTCAGTGCTCACATCCCGAGGATGCGCCCGATCTCGGAAATGTACTGGCCGGTCTTGAGCCCCTTGGCAACGGCGGTATCGATCGCTTCCTCGAGCACCGTGCGCACCCCGTGCAATCCGTCGCTCACCCAGTGATGCCTGCGAATCGGCGAGTTGAGCACGTTTTTCAGAGTTTCCACTTCATCGCGCAGGCGTTGCACGTCCTGCGAGCCGCTTCGCACCTGTGCCAGGTCCCGCTCCAGCGCCTCGACCAGCCTGGTGACTTCCTCGAGGTCGATTTCCTTGACGGTATCGTCTCTTCCTTCACCCTTTGCCAACTTGAGCCTCCGTTACGAACCTGCCGCCACATGCAGAAGATTACTATTGGTGACCAACAATCGCCAGCAGCGCAACCTCGGCCGTCGCTGGCCGCCCGGCGGCACGACTGACGGGAGCCGGAGACAAAAAGGCCTGCATCGCTGCAGGCCTCTCTACCTCGGGATAGACGCGGGGCTACTTCGACTGCAGCCGGGAAATATACTCCGTCAGCGCGAGGACGCGAGTCCGCACGAATGCCTCGGAAGTGTAAGGGACATCCATATAGTACTCGGCTGCCCGCGCACTGTATTGCGCCCCCCAGACCGGCATGTCGCGCGGACCGTGGCCCGCGACATCCTGCCGGCCATCGATAATCGCATACACGCTGTGAAAGGGGTATATGCCGGCGTTTTTCTTGGAAAGCAGCGTCAGGTCAGTCGGGCTCTTGGTGAGGAATGGCTTGTACGGCCCGTCACCCTTTCCCTTCAATCCATGACAACTGGCGCAGTTCGAGTCGTACTCGCGCTTGCCGAAGTCGAATTTCTTGTCCTGTGCGTACGCTGTTCCCGTGCACACGATCAACACCGCCCCAAGGAGAGCTACCAGATTTTTCATCGCGATCATTTCGTGCCTCCTACTTTTTCCACTTCTTTCACAAAGTTGCTTACATGCATAGGAGACCACAAGACGCGATAAGACCCATTGATTTAGATCAAGGCAAAAGCGGGTTTGTCGCGAATGCTATAATTCGGCTCGCATTTTTCGCGCCCGTAGCTCATCTGGATAGAGTACTTGGCTACGAACCAAGGGGTAGGGGGTTCGAATCCCTCCGGGCGCGCCAGATCCACGCAAGAAGGGCCTGCAAACGCAGGCCCTTCTTGCTAAATCGCCCATCGCTCATCACCGCTCTTGCATGCCCATCAGCTCTTCCTTGCTCTATTCGCGTTTTTCTTCTTCACCGGCGCGGCTGCCGCCGCCGGGAGCGGGCCCGGCGCCCACGTTTCATGGAAATTGCTCGGGTAGGGATACCAGAGGGAACGGTAGCCCTTGATGTCGAGCGCTACCTCGACAACGATCACCGTGGGTTTGCGGTTGTCGAGGGCGCGGCGCAATGCGGGCGCGTACTTCGCGGCCTGGGTGACGTGGATCGCGGCAGCCCCCATCGATTCGGCCCACTTGCACAGATCGGGGTTCCACAGTTCCTTGGCGCCCACCTTGCGGTAATCACAGAACGCCTCGCGGCCGTAGAGGCGGAACATCAGCTCGCGCTCGATCTGGAGCGACCGGTTGTTCAATACGACCCAGACGATCGGCAGGTTCTGCTCGACCGCCGTTGCGACCGCGGTGCCGCCCATGATGAACGAGCCGTCGCCGATCAGGGCCAGCGCCGGGCGATTGCCTTGCGCGATGCTCGCGCCGATGATGGCCGAGGCGCTCCAACCCATGCGATGGAAGTATCCATTGTGGGCGATGTGGCGGGAGGACGTCTTCAGGAACGGCGGCGCGAAGGAGAGCAGATGCCCCGTGTCGAACAGGATCGGCATCTTGGCGTCCTTCGCGGCCACGACCTCCGCGGTGTCGTGGCAGATGCGGGCGTAATGCAGGGGCGAGATGTCGGAGTGGCGCTGGTCGGCCACCGAGTCTTCCCACGACTTCCGCTCCCGAGCGATCTCCTTCAGCCAGTCGCCGCGCTCGCGAACGCCCGCCTTGCGGGCCGCTTCGGTCAACGCCTTCAATCCGAGCCGCGCGTCGCAGGTCAGCGCAACAGCCGTCGGGTACGCCCGGCCGAGCTCCGTCGAATCGATGTCGAGATGGATCAGGCGCGTGCGGGCCGGAATGTCAAACAGCGTCCAGCCCCCGGTGTCGATGTCGCTGAAATGAGTTCCCACGCCGACGACGACATCGGCGCGGCGCGCGGCCGCGTTCCCGTGGCCGGTGCCGGCGCGGCCGATGCAGCCGACGGAAAGCCGGTGCCCTTCCGGGAATGCGCCTTTGCCGGTGGCGGTGGTGGCGACCGGAATTCCGGCCGCCTCGGCAAAGCTCAGCAATTCATCCCAGGCCCTCGCGTTATGGACGCCGCTGCCCACGGCGATAAAGGGGCGTTTCGCCGCCTTCAGCAGCGCGGCTGCTTTCTTCACGCCGTCCGGATCGGGCGCCGGCGGATGCCACTGCATCCACGGCCTGGGATCGGGCAGCTTGTCCGTAATCAGCGTGCCCTGGATATCGAATGGAATCTGGACGACCACCGGGCCGGGACGCCCCGAGATAGCGGTTTGGTAGGCGCGCAGGAACATGTCGAGCGCGTTGTCCGGACGCGTCATCATGAAGGATTTCTTGGTGATGGGCTTCAACACCGCCACCCAGTCCTCGGGGCCGTGGCGATAGGCCTCCTCGATCCCGCCCCGGTCGAACCAGTGGGTCGCGCCTGCGCTTGCGATCACGAGGAGGCCGATCGATTCGTAGAACGCGGTGGCAACCGCGGGAACAATGTTCATGTTCCCGGGGCCGACGCTGGTCGTCACGATGGGCAATGGCCCGTTGCGCCGCATGCGCCAGAATCCATCCGCCATCTGGACTGCATGGTCCTCGGCCCGCGCCGGCACGCCGCGGATCCTGGTCTCGTGTACCAGAGCATCGAGCAAGGCCCAGTTGCCGTGGCCGTTCACGCCGAACACGACTTCGGTCCCCATTTTCTCCAGCAACTTGGCCAAGGCTCGCGCTACGGTGATCTGTCCCATCATCAACTCCTCAATCTGTCTCTGAACAGTTCCTGATTATTCGATGCCATGAGCGGCAAACAACGTTCTGGCGGCCGGCGTAGCCAGGTAGCGGATGAAAGCCTTCGCGCCGCCGGCATTGGGCGCCGCGGTCATCGGCGCCGCCGTGTAGGTCGTATAGTGCTGGATCTCGGGGGGTAGCGGACCTACGAGCTTCAAACCTCTGCCGCGGAAGAGCAGGATTTCGACGATCGCGCCGAAACCGAATTCCCGACCCTTGCCGTTGACCAGGTGTTCCATCATTTCCGGGCCGTTTCCGTGGCGGATCGTCCGCGCCTGAATCCGGTCCAGTATTCCCATTTCCCCCAGCAGTTTCTCGACGTACAGCCCGCTCGAGGCGCGATTGAACACGATGGAGTCGGCATCGAGCACGGCGCGTTTGAGCGCCTCCACGCTGGAAATATCCGGCACCGGCGCTCCGTCGCGAATCACGATCCCCACGCCGACCTTACCGACATACACGCGCTCCGCTCCGGCGACTTTCCCATCCAGGAAAAAGTCATCGACCGCAGCGTCCGTCGCAATCACGACGTCGGCAGTACCGCCCTCGCTGATACGCTTCCGGATCGCGGGGGTCGTCGCCCACGTAATCCTGACATCCCGCCCGCTCTGGCTGCGGAACGCTTCGGCGGCGGCGATCAGTCCGGGCTCGATCGCCCCCGCGCTGAGCACATGGATATCAGCGGTCACGCGGCAAAGATCGTCTTGCAGGTCGGCAGATCGCGAACGGATGGCAACTGATCGACAGCCTGCAACATTTCGAACAGCCGCCGCGCCTCCGGCCCGGAATGGGTCCGCGCCGTGCATTCGACGAACTTCGTCCACAGCTCTTCCGGGCTCATGGGATCGTAGGCGTGACCGCGGATGCGCGCAATATCTCCGCTGTCCCGAACCTCGCCGTTCTTCAACCGTATCACGACTCTTTCCGTCGGCGAGTGCGACGGATCCCGGGTGTCGTACTCGTCCACGGCGATGAGCTTCACTTTGGGGAAGAATGCCTGAACGTCGGCGCGCTGCACGATGGCATCGGAGAATACGTCCACCCCCATGCGGCCGAGTATGACGGCGGCGGCCATCGCGAACTGCTCGCTGAACTTGGCTTCGAGCCCGGTCTGCGGATTGTGATTGGCCAGCACGACGACCTGCCCTCTGCCCATGGTGACCTCGATGCCGGCGATGTCATCGGGGCCGAGCCGGCGCCCGGCCAGCATCTTGACCGCGGTATCGAAGGAGCGGTGCGTGAAGTAGCACGACGCATACTTCTTGACGCAGAGCGATTGCCAGGGAAGGTACCATTCCGTGCCGACTTTCACCGGCGAGTCGCGATCGGCGCTGGACGGTGAAAACGCGTTGAGGAATCCCTGCGGGTTCTCCAGGGTATCGCGTCCCGCCGTCATTCCGGCGGCAGCCAGACGCGCCGAGGACAATCCGTTGCGGGCGGCCAGTCCGGCATGGTACGGCTTGGTCATCGTTCCAAAGTTCGGCGCGAGTCCACCGGCGTGGCTTGCCGCAATCGCCAAAGCCGCGGAAGCACGCTCCGCAGAAAGGCGATGCAATACCGCCGCCGCAGCAGCAGCGGCGACCACGCCGAACACCGCGGTCGGGTGCCAACCCTTCTTATGGTGACTCGCGTCGCGCCGGATCAGCTCGGCCCACACCTCGTATCCCGCGACGTAGGCCGTGATCAGATCGCGGCCACCCGACCCCAGGGCTTCGCCCTCGGCCAGAATCGCCGGCACCAGCACCGCGCTCGGATGTCCGGTGAGGGAGTGGTCGTCGTAATCGAGCGCATGCGCCGCGGTTCCCCCCAGCAGCGCCGCGTCGGGCGCCGAGACCTGGATCGAGGACAGACAGGCGCGCGCTTCGCGCCTGCCACCCGTCTCGACCAGCGTCCGCCGGACGATAGTGACGACGGGCTCCGTGATGCCGACCATGATCACGCCGACGGTGTCGGTAAATGCATTTCTGACCAGCGGCAATACGCTCGCCGGCAGTTGGTTGAACCTGATGTTCTCGAGGAACCGGCCCAGGTCAGCCGTCAGTGCAGTCATTCCCAGACTCGATGGCGTCAGCGCGGTGAAGTGAAAATTATCTCATCAGGCGGACAACTCGAGTATGCGGGAATAGACCCTGTCGTCCAACTGGATCACGCCGGCCGGTGTCGCGCGCTTGCGATGCTGCATGCTGCCGTCGCCTGGAGCCCTTACATTCTCCGCGCCGGGCGCCGGCCGTGTCGCATGAATCACCTTCCTCAGCTCGGACACCCGGGACTTGAACTCGTCGCCCGGCATGAGCAGCCCGGGATCGAAGACCAGGAAGAACAACCCCCAGTTGCTGACGTCGTCGACGATGACGGCAGAGCCGGCGAGGATTCCCAGCAGTTGCACCGCCAGCGACAAGCCGCTGCCACGATGGCCGCCCCACGGCAGGAATGCGCCGGCGATCGCGGCATCGGGATCAACCGTCGGCTGGCCGCCGGAATCGATCGCGACGCCCGCGTGCAATGCCTCGCCTTTGGCCTTGCTGAGGAGGACATGCCCCCAGGTCGTCGACGCAGTGCCAATGTCGATGACCAGGGGATCGTCCTCGCCCGGAAACGCGATGGCAAACGGATTCGTGCCCATGACACGGTCGATGCCCCCGAACGGCGCCACGCGGGCCGTCGTGTTGGTAGTGTGCATCGCCACGTAGCCCTGCCGGGCCGCGCGCTCGACGTAATAGCTCAAGCGCCCGCTGAACCAGGTGTTGTTGGCGCCCACGATCGCGACGCCGCTTTTCCTGCAGATCTCGATTGCCTTGTCGATTGCGGTGATCGACACGACATAGGCGACATTGTCGCCGCCGTCAATGAGGGCCGAAGTTGCGCTTTCGCGCACCACCCGGATGTCCCCGGCCGGCGGCTTGCGGCGCAGCTCATCCACGATCGCCAGCACGCGCGGCAGGCTCGAGAATTCATGCCCGCACAGCGCGGCATCGACCAGATGCTCGGCAACCAGCCGCGCGTGGCGCTCCGACATGCCATGCCGCGTCAGGGCCCGCACGGCGAGCCCGATGGCTTCGGTCACGGTGAGTTTCATGATCGAGCGGCGGCCTTGAGGCACGCCCCCAGAATGTTCACGTCCGGAATCGTTTCGAGCCCCATTACCAGGTCGCGGACCTGCTCCCCCCCGCCCGCCAGTATGTCACGGGTCAGCGCCAGGAACTTGTTCTCGATGTCCGCGGCGGTGAACGGGCACTCCGGCTCGCCCTTGGCATTGTCGATATGGCCGGTGAAGCGCCGGCCGTCCGCCAGCGTTATTTCCGCCGATGAGGCCCGCTTGTCCGGATAACCCTGGTCGAGCCGCTTGTCGACCTCGACGCGGATCCGGCCCATCATTTCGCGGATGCGGGGATCGGCGACGTTCGCGTCCGTGTACCGGAAGACCGACGCGTCGCCCTTGACCAATGCCGCCGCGACCGCGAAGGCCACGCTGAATTGCGCCTCGTTGCCGTTCGCCGGCTCGTGAATCTCTGCCGCATAAGTCACGGAATCAACGCGGATCCGAATACTCGCAATAGTCTCCGGTTTGATCGCGCTGGCCTTCACCGCGTCCTGCACTACGTCGACGGGCGCGTGGTTGCCGCGGCAACCGCCGTGCACCTTGATATAGGTTTCGAAAATGCGGAAGTCGGTGCCGAGCCCGGTCAGCATGTCGGCAGTAGCCGGGTGGTCCGCGAACGCCTTGAGGAAGCCCTCCTCGAGTATGCTGTCTGCACCCTCCGCGCCTTGCGCGGCGAACAGCGCGGCCACGAGGCCGCCCTCGCAGCTGCGCGCAACCTGGATCGGCTGGCTCGCCGAGCTCTTGAGCGCCTCCTTCAATCCCACGCCCAGGTTGCAGGCGATCGCGAGCGCATTCTTCGCCGCCTCGGGCGAGAACCGCAGCAGGTTCGCGCAGGCCGCGGCTGACGCCGTCGCGCCGATCACCGCCGTGCTCTGGAATCCGCGGACGACCGTGGACGGATAGATCGCCCGGCCCAGGCGCAGGAAGATTTCATAGCCGGCGGCGACCGCCGCGATCAGGCGCCGCCCCGTCGCCCCTTCCATTTCGGCGAGCGCCACCGCGCCTGGAATGACCACCGACGACGGATGGCCACCGGTGAACCGCGAGCCGTCGTCGAGATACAAAGCGTGCGACAGGAAACTGTTGAGCAGGGTCGCGTCGCGCACGGAAAGCCTGGTTCCCACGCCCCAGCCGGTCGCCTGCCCGGCGCCGCCGAGCAGGGGCAGCAGTTGCCTGTGGCAGCCCATGTAGTAGCCCGCGAGTGCCGCGGCCAGCGTATCGAGCACGCGCAGCTTGACCGTTTCGACCACGTCGGCCGGCAGGTTCTCGTAGCGCGTCTGCGCAATGAATTTTCCGAATTCGCTTACCAGCATGGGGACACATTCACCGTTGCGCTTGCCGAACGGGTTGGTGTATGACGCATAAGACGAAGTGATACTATTTCGTTAAGTTCAATCCTGTCTCCTGATGCCATGACACTTAAACAACTGGAGACGTTTTACTGGGTCTGCCGGCTCGGCGGGTTCGCCGCCGCCGCCAAGCACCTGCATTCGACCCAGTCCGCCGTATCCATGCGCATCCAGGACCTCGAACGGAGCCTCGGTGTCCCGCTCTTCGATCGCAGCCAGCGTTCCGCGCGGCTGACGGCCAAGGGGCAGGAACTCATCAAATACGCCGAGCAGTTGATGACCGTGGCCACGGAAATCCGCCATCGAATCGGCGACCCCCGGGTGCTGTGGGGCACGGTCAGGCTGGGGGTGACCGAGTTCGTCGCCGTCACCTGGCTTCCGAAGCTGGTCACCGCCATCAACGAGAACTATCCCGGCATCGTGCTCGAGCTCGACGTCGACCTGACCCTGAATCAGCTCCGCAAGCTGCAGGACGGCGACATCGACGTCGCCGTGCTGCCGGGCCCGATCGCCGAAGCGGGGCTCGCCAATGTGTCCCTGGGATCGGTCGAGTTTGCCTGGATGGCCAGCCCCAAACTCGGCGTGCCGCGCAAGCGGCTCACCCCCCGCGATCTTCATGCGTGGCCGCTCTTGACGCTCACCCGCGAGTCCAACCTGCACAAGTTGCTGGGTACCTGGTTCGAGCAAAACGGCGCTACCGCCCGCCGGGTGGACGTCTGTAACAGCATTGGCGTGCTCGCTGCGCTGACCATGGCCGGACTCGGCGTGAGTTTCCTGCCGCGCGCGCACTTTGCAGCCGAAATCGAAAGCGGGCGGCTGCAAGTCCTCAATCTCACGCCCAGACTCCCGGATCTCGAATACTTTGCGGTCTTCGAGAAACGCCAGACCCAGCCCTTGTCCCAGACCATCGCGCAACTCGCCCAACAGTGCAGCAGCTTTCGGAAGGCCGGCGCGCATCCCAAAACTCGAAACCGCCGATGAACGCGGCTCAATTGTTTCCGCGTTCGGTTCCTGCGCCGCCGTTCACCGCAAGACGAATCGCCGCCTGGACGGCCTCGTCGTGCCCGAGCTCGCCGCGAGCGAGCGCCTCACAAAGCTGGTTGAACGTCTCGCTTTCCATTGCGTGCAAACGCTGGCGGACGGCATTTCCCACCTCCTGCGCGATCATCCTGCGCATGCGGTTCCGCGATCCCTCCTGGCGCCGGCGCCCGGCCGCCCGGGCCAGCGATTCGATTTCCTCCACGAGCTCGGCGATGCCTTCACCGCTGGTCGCAGTCACGCGCAGAATCCGCGGCTCGCGCGCGCGGTCTTTTCTCAGGCCGACCATGTAGCGCAGCTCCAGCTCGGTCCTGTCGGCAAGCGGCAAATCGCATTTGCTGACGACAAAAATGTCGGCGATCTCCAGAATGCCGGCTTTGATCGCCTGGATGTCGTCGCCCAGACCGGGCGGGCACACGACAACCCGTATGTCGGCGACGTCTGCGATCTCGACTTCGGATTGGCCCGCGCCGACGGTCTCGACGATGATCACGTCGAAGCCGGCCGCGTCCAGCACATCAACCACCCGGAAGACGGCACGCGAAAGCCCGCCGAGATGCCCGCGCGAGGCCAGCGAGCGGATGAATACATGCTCGCCCAGCGCATGTCGATCCATGCGAATCCGGTCCCCTAACAGGGCCCCGCCCGAGAACGGGCTCGAGGGATCGACCGCGATGACGCCAACCGACTTGCCGCCGCGGGTGAACTCGCCGATCAGCTCGCTCACGAGAGTCGATTTGCCGGCTCCCGGCGCGCCGGTGACGCCCACGACATGCGCCCGGCCGAGATGAGGGTGGATTCCCCGCATGATCGCGCGGCCGGCCTCGGTCTCGTTCTCGACTGCTGAAATCGCCCGCGCGATCGACCTCCGGTCGCCGCGCAACACGCCGGCGACGGACTCGTCCGGCTGCAGCTTGAGTTGATCCCCGACCTCTGATCCGGTGCGATTCACGCGACGCTCTCGGCGGCCTCCCGCGCGCACAGGCTCGCCATGAACCCGCGGATGTCGGCCATCTTGTCCAGGCCGAGAATATCGCCCGCAATACGCGAGCTTGCGGCCGCGCCGAGAAAAGACGTGTTGGCGTTGAACTTATCCAGCAACTCCTCCAGCGATACGGGGTTTCCGGCATTGCCGCGCACCTCGGGAATCTCCCAACTGTGGAGGGTGCCATCCTTGAGCGTGACCTCGATCCAGCCCGGCATGTCCTTGACTTCGTATTTCGGTTCCGCTTCATAACGGACCTTCGCCATCAGCTGCCGGATCTGCGGGTCCGCCGCGCCTTGCGCCGAAAATTCCGCCACCCCTGCCTTGCCTTTCGTGAACATCAGCGCCACCGCAAAAGGCAGGCTGAAGCGCGCGTCGTACCCGGTAGCCGGGACGAGTTTCCTCTCCCACGGCTCGCACACGATGTTGACCGCGCCCTGCGCGATTCGGCAGGAAATGCCGGCGATGTCTTCCGCCCGGATCTTGTGCTCTCGCCGCAGCCTTGCCGCGCAATCGAGAAAAGCCTGCAGATAATGGCAGCAGGGGTAGAGTTTGGGGCGAACGTCGAGCGTTTCCCAATCCCGGCCGAGCCCCTTGAAAATCACGCTCAAATCGAGCGACTCGCCGCGCAGAAAAGAGTTGTAGACCCCGAGCTTGCCCTCAAAGACGGTATTGGGCCCGGTGTATTCCCCGTCCGCGAGTTGCGCCGCAATGATTCCGCACAGCGCGCCCCAGCCGGCATGCAGGCGTTTCGCGCCCGACCCGGCCGGAATGCATTCGAGCAGCCCGGACGTAAAACTACCGCTGATGCCGACGGCGTCGACCGTGCGCTGCAGCCCCAACTTTTCGAGTTTGGCGGCGATCAGCGCGGCCCCGAAGGTGGCGGCCACCGAGGTCGTATGGAATCCCCGCAGATGAAACTTGTTCAACGCGGGCATTGCGATCCGGATCGTCGCTTCCAGCCCGCCGACCAGCGCAGTCAGCATTTCGCGTCCGGAGCAACCCGTGTGTTCGGCCACCGCAAGCGCCACCGGCGCCAGGGCCGCGCTGGGGTGCACGACCGATTCGGTATGCGTGTCGTCGTAGTCCTGCCCGTGGCCCAGGATGCCGTTGCACAGTGCGGCATGATGCGCCGGCACTTTCGTGCGCCGGCCGATCAGCGTGGCTTCAGGCGCACCACCCCATCTTGCGACCAGCCTGAGTGCGGACTTGCCGAAATCGATTTGCGTCGAGCCGATGCAAACGCCGACGGTGTCGAGCACGAGCCGCCGGGTTTTCTCGATGACCTCGGGCGGAATGTCTTCGAACTGCAAACCTTCGCTGAATTGCGCCAGGCGTTCGGCAATGGTCTGGGTCATGGCGATTCCTTTATTCGGCAAGAGCGCGGGCGACCAGAATGCGCTGAGCGCGTCTTGCTGTTCAAGATTTGGTAGTCAGAAGACCCATGATCTTCGAGACATCCCTCGAGTTTTCCATGTCCAGCAACAGCTCCATCGACCGTTTCGTTTGCTCAGGGGTCAGTATCCCTTCAGCCGCCTCACGATATCTATCCAACAATTGATTCATCGTGGGTTCGCGGGGAGACGCATTCTCCCTGGAGAAGGTCCTTCCATCTTTCAGCTTGATCGTGACGGGAATGCGGGCGTCCACCCGGCCCGGGGGCCACTCGCGGTGGACGACCTCTTCCACCCGTCCCCGCGCCTCTACGTATTTTCGGTCGAAAGCGGCCGCATCCGAAAAAGAATCGATCCATACTTTCCCTTTCAAGAGGGCCGCCCCGAAAATATGGCGAAAGCTGAATCTCGCCTCCTCTCCGGTTTTTGGCTCCGGAAATTTCATCAGATAGGAATCGTACAGGTTCATGTCCACGATGATCTTGTCGATGTCGCCATGAGAAATATGGTGTTCGTCCACCATATCGTAAAAAGCATCCAGGGCGCGATGGGCACGATAACAGCACGGATACTTCTTGATGGAAATGCCCGGATTCACGATCTGAAAGGTTTTCCCCAGGTCCCGGGTCATCTCCTTCAGGTCGTATCCCCCCTCCTCAATCAACGCATCGCAAAACCCCTGGGGAGTCTCGATGATATCGGGATGGGAAGTAAGTCCTTTCCTGGCCAACTCCGCCGCCTCTATGCCATCGCGTGATCCAAAGGCCAGTTCCAGAACATGGGCCATCGTTCCCACGGAGGTCAGCAAGCCCCCTGCCTGAAAGGCAGCGGTGCCTATGGCCATTCTCGATTGTTCCAGATCCAATCCCATCATCTTGCTGGCGGTGGAAGCCGTCCCAAGATGATTGAAGATGCTGATCCTCCCTTTCTTGCTGATCCCCTTCAAGGACGGACCACCCACCCTGCCCTGGATCTCAAACCCGAGAATCAATCCCTCCAATACCTTTTTCCCTGGAAGCCTCATCTTATCTCCGAGGGCAAGAGACGTCGCAATCACAGCCAGTGGGTTCGGAGAGGTGCGCTGGCTCACGGCCTCGAGTTCGGTGGAATGGTTAAAAATCCCATTCAGATACGAGGCATAGTGAGCGGTCGTCTTGAAATTCCTTCCGATGATCACTGCTTCGGGTTTTGCAGCCATCTCCTTCACATAATCGGTGAAGATGTTACTTACATGGGTTTGACAGCCCGCCAGAGCCCCTCCCACAAAATCGATGGCCAGATCCTTGGCCCGATCGACGGCCTCCCGCGGAAAATCTTCGTATGTCGTTTGTAAAAGGAACCTCGTGAGTGTCTCTGTTACCCCCATCTCTACTCTCCTTTTTCATGCCGCGGCGCGCTCCCTGGCGACCGTCTCGATGAATTGGACGATATCGCCCAGCTTCGCGCCGTCCCTGAAGACTTCCCGCACGCCGAGCGCCTTCAACTTCGGAATATCCTCGGGCGGGATGAATCCTCCTGCCAGCAGAACAATGTCCCCGGCGTTGCGCTCGCGCAGCAGCGCGGCGGTGCGCTCGCACAGGCCGAGGTGTCCGCCGGCCAGTATGCTGACCCCGAGCACGTCCACATCTTCCTGGATGGCGGCCTCGACCAGGCTCTCGGGCGAATTGTGCCGGCCGGAGTAGATCACTTCCATGCCGGCGTCCCGCAGCGCCATCACGACCAGCACGATGCCGCGGTCGTGACCGCACAAGCCGGGCTTCCCCATCAGTACGCGGATCTTTCGCTGCTGCCCGCTCACCACGACCCCTCAGAACCTCGTCGGCTCGGTGTACTCGCCGAACACCTGTCTCAATGCGCCGCAGATCTCGCCGACCGTCGCATAGCTGCGGACTGCCTCGATAATCGCCGGCATCAAATTGTTCTCGCTGGCCGCAGGCCGCCGCGCAACCTCGACGACGCGCTCAAGCGCCTTGCCAACGGCGGCATTGTCGCGTTCGCGGCGAAGTTGCTCGACCGCCGCGACCTGGCGCTGTTCCTCTTCCGGCTGGTACGCGTAGGGCCTGCGTGGCGGCTCATTCTCTTCGATGCGAAACTTGTTGACGCCGACCTTCACCTTCTTGCCGGTTTCCCACGCCCGTTGCGTGCGATACGAATCGTCGGCAATGGCGGTGCGGACGTAACCCGACTCGATCGCCTTGACCATGCCGCCCATGCGCTCGATGCGGTCCAGTTCCTCGAGCACCCTGCGCTCGAATTCGGCGGTCAGCGCCTCCACGTAGTAAGACCCGCCGAGCGGATCCACCACGTCCGGCAAACCGGTTTCGTAGGCCACGACATGCTGGGTGCCGATGGCGATCAACTCGGATTTCTCGGTCGGGATGCCGAATACCTCATCCATCGTGCGCAGCCCGATCAGCTGAACGCCGCCGAGAACGCCTGCCGCGCACGCGAGCGTCGTGCGAGCGATATTCAGCTCGGGCCGCTCGCGCGTGAGCAAGGAGCCTCCGCTGTGCGCGAGGATGCGGCATTTCATCGTTTCCGGGTCCTTTGCGCCGTAGCGGTCGCGCAAGCGCGTCGCCCACATCCTGCGCATGACGCGGAATTTCGCGACCTCCTCGAACAGGTCGGTATGGTTGGTCTTCATGAGGAAGAAAATGCCCTTGCCGAAACTGTCGATGCCGACGCCGCGCCTCACCGCGTCTTCGACGTAGGTAAAGGCGTCGGCAAAAGCAAAGGCCACCTCATGCACGCGATTGGCGCCGGCCTCGGGAAAGTGTCCTCCGCAGACGTTGAGCGGCCAGTAAGCGGGCAGATGCTGCGCGCAGTATTCCAGCGTATCCGTGACGAGACGAAGCGACGGTCCGACCGGGAAGATGAAGTTTCCGCGCGCGGTGAATTCCTTGAGGATGTCGTTTTGCAGGTTGCCGCGTATTTTTTTCAGGTCCGCGCCCTGTTTCTGCGCGAGCACGACGTGCAGCGCCAGGAATACCGCCGCCGGCGCGTTGATCACCGTCCCGACAAACGTGTCCTCGAGATTGATGCCGTCGAAAATGGTCTCCCAGTCGCGCAACGACGCGACGGAAGTGCCAGCCATCCCGACTTCTCCGCGCGCCATGGGGTGGTCGGGATCGAGGCCGAGTTGCGTCGGCAGATCGAGCGCCATGTACGGCGGCACGCCGCCGTGATCGATCATCCTGCGGAAGAGAACGTTGGTTTCACGCGGGCTGCCGAAACCGGCGTAATGGCTGATCGTCCAGAGTTTCTTGCGGTAGCCGGCGGCATCATTGCCGCGGGTGAACGGGAAATCCCCCGGAAAACCGGTATCTGCGCAAGCATCCGCGCCGGCATCGGGCGGGGTGTAGAGAACCTTGAGCGGGATGCCGTCCTCGCACGCGGCGCCCGTCGCTTCCGCCTGCGAGATCTCCTCCCGGTGGCGTTCCTTCCAATCCTCTTCCGCCGTCTTGAGCTTCTCGAAGTACATGACCGTCTCCTCCCGCCTCGGATTCCGCCGCCGAGGTACGAGTATGACAACGACTTTTGATTAGATCAAATGATATTATCTGATAGCTTTTGATCAGTATTGCGCATGCATTCCCGCGCTGCGGCCTGACTTTGATAACATTGCCGCTACCCGCCGTTTTGATCTGGATCAATGCTTGCGAGGGCGCGTCGGGACGAAGCTTTCACACCTCGCGACGGAAGGAACACGCGTGTCCGCACGTTTTTCCATCACGCTCGCGGGCCTCTATGCTGCGATGCGTTACTGCGCGTGGCGCCATCCCGCCTACCGCGCGCAACTCGCGGAGCGCGATCTCGTCGCGCAGATCCGCGTACTCGACGCCGATATCGGCCGCTGGTACGAGATCAAGGCCGGCACGGTGCGTTCGAGCGCCGGCATCCATCCGCGGCCCGATGTCACGCTGAGCTATGAAACCGCAGCCGTCGCCGCCCGGCTCCTCACGCTCCCGGTCGACTGGCAGGAACAGATCAACGCGGCGAAGAATTTCCGGCTCAAGGTCGAGGGCCCGGATGAACTGGTCTACCGGTTCATGCAGTTGATGTTCGCGGTACGGTCCGTTGGCTGGCGATTCGGGACGAACGTCGGCGACGATGTCCGGCGCTATACCAGCATGACCAACGCCGGGCCGTGCTTCGTCTATGTCAAGGAGGGGAAAATCCTGCGCATTACGCCGATCGACTTCGATGAGGACGATGCGCCGCCGTGGACGATTCATGCGCGCGGGCGGCGCTTTACGCCGCCGCGCAAGACCACGCTCGCGGTCCACGGCCTGGCGTGGAAATCGCTGGTGTACTCGCCCGACCGGTTGCTCTACCCCATGCGCCGCGTCGATTTCGATCCGCGCGGCGAGCGCCATCCGGAGAACCGCGGCAAATCGGGCTACGTGCGCATCAGCTGGGACGAAGCGCTGGATCTCGTTGCCGGCGAGATCCGCCGGGTCAAGGCGGAGCACGGCCCCGGCGCGGTGACCTACAACTACCCGTCGCACCATTCCTGGGGCAACGTCGGTTACTGGACCTCCGCGCTGCTGCGCTTTTTCAACGCCGTCGGCCATACCCGCATCAATCACAATCCCGACAGCTGGGAAGGCTGGTTCTGGGGTGCGCTGCATCACTGGGGCAACAGCATGCGCCTCGGGACCGCTGAGCCGTACGGGACCGTCGGCGATCTGCTGAAGGAAGCCGAGCTGGTCGTGTTCTGGTCGAGCGACCCGGAGTCCACCAGCGGCATCTACGCGGGCTACGAGGGAACGTTGCGGCGCACCTGGCTGAAGGAACTGGGCATTCCGACGGTGCACATCGAGCCGTATCTCAACGCCACGGCGGCGTTTCTCGGCGGCAAGTGGATCGCGCCGCGGCCGGGCACGGACACCGCGCTCGCGCTCGCGCTCGCGCAGGTGTGGATCGCCGAAGGCCTTTACGACAAGAAGTTTGTCGCTGAGCGCACGGTGGGGTTCGAGGCGTGGCAGCGTTACGTGACCGGCGCGGACGACGGCACACCGAAAACGCCCGAGTGGCAGCAGTCCGAGACCGGGGTTCCCGCACGCGACGTGCGCGCACTCGCGCGCGAGTGGGGAGGCAAACGCACTTATGTCGCCGCGGGCGGATGGGGCAACGGATTGGGCGGCGCGTGCCGCGGCCCGACGGGAATCCAGTGGGCGCGCGCGATGGTCTGTCTCGCCGCGATGCAGGGCCTGGGGCGGCCGGGCGTCAACTTCGGCAACCTGCAGTGGGGCACGCCGATCGATACCACGTTCTACTTTTCCGGCTACGGCGAAGGCGGCTTCTCCGGCGATCTCGTCAGCACCGCATCGTCGATCTCGCTGTATCAGCGCATGCCGCACTTGCCCAGCGTCAACCCGACGTCACAGACCATCCCGCGGACCCATCTGCCCGAGGCGATCATGGAAGGCCGCGCGGAAGGCTTTCCGCGCGAATCCCGCTCGATGGAAGGGCAGTTCGTGCCGATCCGCTATCCCGCGCCGGGGCATTCCCGGGTGCGCCTGTTCTACCGCTACGGCGGCTCGAACCTCGGCACCATGCCGGATGCCAGCCGCTACGTGCAGATGTACCAGTCGCCGAACCTCGAGTTCGTCGTCAACCAGTCGATCTGGTTCGAAGGCGAAGCGAAGTTCGCCGATGTCATTCTGCCCGCGTGCACCAGCTTCGAGCGCTGGGACGTGAGCGAATGGTGCAACTCGGGCGGCTTCGCGCACCACTCGCAAACGCAGCTCAACCACCGCATGGTCGTCATGCAGCACAAGTGCATCGAGCCGCTGGGAGAGTCGAAATCGGATTACCGGATTTTCCTCGAGCTTGCGCACCGCCTCGGCCTGGGAATGTACTACTCCGAGGGCATGAGCGAACTCGACTGGGTGCAGCGCATGTTCGAAGCGTCCGATCTGCCGCGCCGCATGTCGTGGCGGAAGTTTCTGCGCAAGGGATACTACGTGGTGCCCGCGCCGCCGGAACGCCTGCGCGCGCCGGTCGCGTACCGCTGGTTCAACGAAGGGCGCAAAAAAGACCTTCCCGAACCCTCGCCGCTGCCCTCCGAGTACAAGAATAAGTACCTCGAGGGCCTGCAAACGCCTTCGGGCAAGTTCGAATTCGAGTGCACGACGCTCAAGCGCTACGCGCCGGATGACCCGGAGCGCCCCCCGGTCCTCCAGTACACGCGTTCCCGCGAAAGCGTGGAATCGGAACGGGCGGCACGCTTCCCGTTACAACTCATCACACCGCACCCACGGTTCAGCTTCCATACCGAGGGTGACGGCAAGGACAGCTTCCTGAACGACATCGAAGACCACCGGGTGCTCGTCGGCGGGCGCTACTACTGGGTGCTGCGGCTCCATCCTGCCGATGCCGAAGCGCGCGGCATACGGGAGCGGATGCTGGTGCGGGTGTTCAACGAACTGGGCGCGGTCATCTGCGCGGCGCATCTCACGCACTGCGCGCGCCCGGGTGTCGCGCACGGCTACGAGTCCTCGGCGCGCTACGAGCCCCTTGGCGAACCCGGTCGCTCGGCGGATGTGGGCGGCGCGTTGAATCTTCTCACCCCCAAGAAGTCGCAAATCGCCCGCGCCAGCGCCATGGGCAACAGCAACTGCCTGGTGGAGGTCGAACCGTGGGCCGGGACCGCCTCGGCGGCCACCGCGGCGCACGGCGCCATGACCCCCACGCCGACCTGAGAGCGAGCCGTGACAAAGTGGAATCTCGGGGAAATCCGGCTCAAGCGGCAGGAATCAGGTTGAACCGGTGACTTTCATGCGCCTATCATGCGCCTATAATGTGTTCCAGACGGTTTCTGTTGTAGCGGCCGGACACCAGAACCACAGTGACTCAGCGCACCATCTCCCGGCCAAATGCGGGTAGACAATTGGAGGACGATATGAAACCCACCACACGAGATCGGATGGTAGCCACGACCTGCGGCGCCGTGTTTGCAGCCATGACCTGCGCCTGGCCGTCCGTGGGATCCGCACAGACGCTGCTTCAAATGCCCACCGGCGGGGTCAGCGGCAGCTATTACATGATCGGCGCCCCCCTCGCGAAATTCGTCAACGAGCACTCGAAGCAGATTCGGGTCACGCCGAATACGTCCGGCGGCAGCGTGGAAAACCTCCGGCGGGTCGAGGGCGGCACGGCGCAGCTTGGAATGACATCGCAGGAATTGATGTATGCAGGGTGGCACGCGGAAAAGCCGTTCGACAAGCCCATGCGCAACTGGCGGGTCATCGGCATCGTTACGCCGGTGTTGGCGAATCACGTCATCGCGCTGGCCAAGGACAATATCAAGACCGCATCCGACCTGAAAGGCAAGATCTTTGCCATCGGCGCGCCGGGCTCCATGGCGGCGGTCCAGATGGACTTGTTCCTCGATCATGCGGGGCTCAAGAAGTCGGTCGACGGGAGGATGTTGCCGCATCAGGACTACCCGACCATGTTGCTCGACGGAAAGGTCCAGGCGATCAACCGGGCGGGCAGCGTACCCGCGGCCACAGTTGACGAGATCGGCGTGCAAAAGCCGATCACCCTGGTCGACTTCGGGCGGGAACTCGAGGAGAGCGGGTTCCTGAAGAAATATCCCTTTTACCAGAAGGTGGTGGTGAAAGGCGGCACCTATAAGGGCGAGAATCGCGACATCACGTTCTTCGGTTCCGCCGGCTACCTCATCGCCCACAAGGACGTGCCGGAGGCGGTGGTGTACGAATTCACCAAGCTCGCCTATTCCGAGGACGCCATAAACCAGGTCAACATGGCGTTTGCCGGGGCGAACCTGAACCGCCGTGATCCCTTGGGCGGCAATATTGGCCCGGTACACCCGGGGGCGGCGAAATTCTGGAAGGAAATAGGGGTGACATTCCCCGAGCCCACGCTCAAGTAATCGCGCCCCGGCATTCCTGAAAAGGGGTTGAGACCACGGCCTGCAGCCGGCCGCGGTCGGGCCTGTCCCGCAATCTCCTCCGGGACCCAAGAGTGACGAACGCAACCGTCTTCAAACCCAACCTGTTCCTCCGGCTCCTCGAGGAGGCCGAAGGCGTGCGCGTGCTGCGAACGTTCTCCGGAGCGTGGCGCGGCATTTTCAAGACCATGGCGGCATGTTACAGCGTGGTCCTCATTTACTCCGTGACATCCAGCACCTGGAGCTCATCCGCCCTGCGCGGGCTGTTCATCATGTTCGTCACGTGCATGATCTTCATGCGCTACCCCGCGACCAGGAAATCGCCCCTGCATCGGCCGAGCGCAGTGGATTTCGTATTGATCGTGCTGAGCGTCGCCGCATTCGGCAACTTTGTCCTGGACTATGAACAGATGGCGTGGCGGGCCGGAGCCGCCACGGCACGTGACGTGATATTCGGCGTCATCGCGATCGGGCTGGTGCTGGAAGGGTGCCGCCGCGCGATGAGCGTGATACTGCCCGGACTGGCGCTCCTGCTGCTCCTGTACGCTTATTTCGGGCCCTATCTGCCGGGCGAGTTGTTCGGCCACCAGGGTTTTTCGGCGAGCGTGATCGTCGCGGATGTCTACGCCTCGATGAACGGCATTTTCGGGTTCGTCGCCTACGTGTTCATCGCGTTCGTGATGCTGTTCGTGATCATGGGATCGATCTTCGAGCGGTTCGGCGCCGGGACTTTTTTCATCGAGCTTCCGGTCGCCCTGCTGGGGCGGTTGAGGGGCGGTCCGGCCAAGGCGGCGATCGTGGCAAGCGGCACGTTCGGGATGATCTCAGGCAGCGCCACCGCGAATGTGGTGGCGACCGGCACCTTCACCATCCCGCTCATGAAGAAAACCGGCTATCGGCCCAGCGTGGCGGGGGCCATCGAGTCGGCGGCATCCACGGGCGGAATGTTCATGCCTCCCGTGATGGGCGCCGGGGCGTTTCTCATGGCCGAAATGCTGAGGATTCCGTACGCGGAAGTCGCCAAGATCGCGCTGGTGCCGGCGCTGCTGTACTTCTTTGCGGTGTTCGTCATGGTCCACATCGAGGCCCTGAGAACGGGGATCGGCAGCGTTCCCCCGGAGGATCGTGTCAGCGCGTGGACGGTATTCAAGCGCGGCTGGTACTACATTGTTCCCATACTCGTCCTCTTCTACGTGCTGTTTACCGGCAGCTCGGCCTCGCTGGCGGCGTTCTACGCCATCGTGAGCTTCCTCGTGATGATGGCCGTCAAGTATTTCGCCAGGGGAGAGTTCAGGAAGTTCTTCACCACCCTGTTCGACGCGCTGGCGGACGGCGGCGACAAGTCCTTGATCGTCGGCTCCACGGCGGGCCCGGTGGGCATCATTGTCGGGATCGCGCTGCTCTCCGGCCTCGCGTTCAAGTTCTCCGCGCTGGTGATGGCCTATACCTTCGGCTACCAGTGGGCCGCGCTGCTGCTGGTCATGTTCGCGACGTTCGTCCTCGGGATGGGAATAACCGTCACTGCCGATTACCTGATCCTGGCGCTGCTCGCGGTGCCGGCCATGGGGCAGATGGGTATTCCCCTGATCGCCGCCCATTTCTCCGTATTCTGGTTCAGCCAGTCCTCGAACGTGACGCCGCCAGTGTGCATGGCGGCGTTCGCCGGCGCCAGCATCGCGGGGGCTCATCCCTACAGCACCGGGCTGCATGCAATGCGGTTTTCATCCTATCTCTACGTGATGCCGTTCATGTTCGTCTATTCGCCGATTCTGATGCCGAACGGATTCTCCGCCGAGGTGCTTTATTGCTGGCTCATACTGTTCCTTTCGGTAATCCCCTTCGCGGCGGGGGCGATGGGTTATCTCTATGGACAGTTAAACGTCGTACAGCGCAGCGTGCTGATCGTGTCCGCCTTCCTCTTCATCTTCCCGTCAGTCATCGCGGATATCGTTGGCGCCGCCCTCTTTCTCGTCGTCGCCGTTCCCCAGTACTTGAAGTCGAGTCGGGCCACCGCGCGGCGTGGTGGGCGGGCCGCCTCGGTTTGAGCCATATCGTTCAAACCTCACGATCTGCGCGCGCGTGTGCAGTGAGTACACCACTGCTGCCGAAATGGCTCGCGGGTTTGATGCCGCGGGTCGAGTTGAGTAAGAGGAGGTCATTTGCCATGTGGCTTGCGCTGACCATCGCGTTTTCCTTTGCACTGTTTCCACTGTTTACGGGAGCCCAGGACTATCCGAGCCGGCCGGTCCGCATCATCGTTCCGACCCCCGCCGGGTCGGCAACCGACATGTCGATGCGGATGGTCGCCCCCGGTCTGGCCGGCCTCCTGGGCCAGCAGCTCGTGATCGACAACCGCGCGGGCGCCGGCGGCCGGATCGGCACCGAGGTCGCGGCCCAGGCCGCGGCCGACGGTTATACGCTCGTGCTGGGCACTCCAGGCACGCTTACCATCATGCAGCACGTGCAAAAAGACGTTTCCTACCAGACGCTGCGCGATTTCGCCCCGATCGGCTTGATCTCCCAGGGTCCTTACCTGCTGGTCGCGCACCCGTCGGTGCCGGTGCGCAGTGTGAAGAACCTCCTCGCGCTCGCAAAGGCACAGCCCGGCAAGCTCAACTATGGCTCGGCCGGCACCGGCGCCACCAATCACCTGGCGATGGAGCTGTTCAAGAGCATGTCGGGCACCAAGATCGTTCACGTGCCTTACAAGGGTGGCGCGCTGACGACCACCGCTATCGTGAGCGGTGAAGTTGACCTTACCATGCTTTCGATCGCGCCCTTGCTGCCGCACGTCCGGGCCGGGAAGCTGCGCGGGCTCGGCATCACGGGTGCAAAGCGCTTTGCGCTGCTGCCTGACCTGCCCACCATCAGCGAATCCGGCGTGCCTGGGTATGAAGCCATTACCTGGTTCGGGGTTCTCGCGCCTGCGGGGACGCCCAACGCCATTCTCAGTCGCCTGGTCAATGCCCTGCGGAAAGTCCTCGGCGCGCCGGAAATTCGGGAGAAACTCCAGGTGAGCGGGGCGGAGCCGGGGGAAAGGTTCGGGGACGGGTTTGCGGAGCTGATCCGCCGGGAAACCGAGGTCTACGAGAAGCTCATCAAGCAATCCGGAGTGCGGTTCAACTGACCGCATCCGAGCTGTAAGTTCCCGGATTGCCGGGATCGGCCGGGAGCGCCAGCGGCTGCGCACCAGCACGTCGTTGCCGCCGTGCCCGCATACCGACGGTCACCGCATGTCATTTGATCGTGATTCCCTGCTTACGTATCACGTCCTCCCACAGCTGTCGCTCGGCGACGAGAAAGGAGCGGAACGCTTGTGGCGATCCTCCAACCACCTGGGCCCCGACATCGCCCATCTGCTTTTTGAAGGTGGGATCGTTCAGCACTTCGTTGATTGACCGGTTGAGGGCAGATACCGTCGCCGCAGGCGTGCCCGCCGGAACCAGCAGTCCGTGGGACACCCCGGCCGCGAATCCGGGAAAACCGCTCTCGGCGAAGGTGGGGAGATCCGGAACCGCGGGCGAGCGTGCCGGGCTGGCGATGGCAAGCCCTTTCGCCCGGCCACTACGCATATGCCCGAGGGCCGTCACGGTGCTGTCGAACAGGAGCTGGATTTCGCCACCGACCAGCGCGGTCACGGATGGGGCGGCCCCCCTGTATGGCACATGCGTGAGCTTGATCCCCGCCAGGCCCTTGAACAGTTCTCCCGCGAGATGAGGAGAGGTTCCTTGCCCGCCGGAGCCGAAATTGAGCCCGTCCGGTTTCTGTTTGGCAAAGGCGATCAGCTCCGCCAGATTGGCCGCCGGCAGAGCGGAATTGACGAGCAATACGTGCGGTGTCTTGCTGATGAGCACCAGCGGCAGGAAATCATCCAGGCTGAAGGGCAATTTTTCGTAGAGGATCGGATTGACCGTAAAGATCTGGACCGACGCGAAGAACAGCGTATAACCGTCCGGCGTCGCCGCCGCGGCCGCCGCTGCCGCTATGTTGCCTCCCGCTCCCGACCGGTTCTCCACGACAACGGACTGTCCCCATTTGGTTCTGAGTGCATCGGCTAAGCGCCGCGCATTCAGATCACCGCTGCCCCCAGGGGCCATGGCCGAAATGAAGCGCGCAGGCCTGCTTGGAAAATCCTCAGCGGAGAACGCGGGCAGGCACCACAGACTTGCCATCGTGAAAAAGACCATTCGAAGATCGGGCCGGAGTTCCATGAGTGCTGCCCTGTTTGGCGTGGGAACGATTGGTCTGGCGGCCGGGGGGCGGTTTCAGTCGGAACGGATGTTGGCGTCCTTGATCACGCGCGCCCACTTGAAATTGACAGCTCTTGGTAGATGGTAGGATGATTCCAGCGTTTCCACAACCTATCCAGCGTCTTATGAGCCCGGCCCTCAACGTCGGCCTGATGGTTCCCATCAACAACACCACGTTCGAGCGGGAATTGCTCGCGTGGCTGCCCGCGGGTTCGACCTGCACCACGCTGCGCATTCCGCGCGGCGAGGGTCTGCTCACGCCGGACACCCTGCCGGCCTACAAGACGCAGGCCTTGTCGCTTGCGGCACAGTTCGCCGGCCGGGGGGACATCGACGTCGTGGCCTACGGCTGCACCGCAGCCGGTTTCATTGCCGGCCCGGTGGCCGATGCGCAGCTCGAGCGCGAGCTTTCCGCGATCACCGGCAAGCCGGTCGTCACCACCGCGCGCGCCATGGTCCGCGCGCTGCAAGCCTTGCAAGTGAACGACATCGCTCTCGTCACGCCGTACCTGGATGCGGTCAACGAGCGCCTGAAAGCCTTTCTCGCCGATGGCGGCATCCGGGTGAGGCGTTTCAACAGCTTCTACGCCGCGAACGTCGAGGAGCTGGGCCGCATCCGGGCCGATGCCGTAGCGCGGCTCGCGCGCGAAACGATGAGCGCGGACTGCGAGGCGCTGTTCATCGCCTGCGCCCAGCTTCCAACCTTCGAGATTCTCGACGACCTCGGGCGCGAGTTGGGACGCCCGGTGCTGTCGTCCATTTGGGCCACGCAGCAAGCGCTGCGCGAACGGATGCTGCAAGCCGCCTGATTGCGGGTTCCGCCGGGGCGGGACTGATTCACTGCAAGGAGGATTCCATGAAGATTCGATTTCACGGCCTGATCGGCGCCGTGCTGGCAACCTGCTTTCATCTGGTAACAGGTCCGGCGCTCGCCCAGGATTTTCCCAACCGCCCGGTCCGGATGATCGTTCCCTACGGGCCCGGCGGCATCACCGACATCACGGCGCGCATCATAGCCCCCGGCATGTCGGAGGATCTCGGCCAGCAGGTCGTCGTCGAGAACCGCGCAGGTGGTGCGGCGATCCCGGGCTTCGATCTGGTCGCAAAATCCAAGCCCGACGGCTATACCATCGTGGCCGCCACCACTGCCCTCGCCGCCCAGCCCATCCTGTTCAGGAAACTCCCGTACCAGGCGGATAAGGATTTCGCGCCCATCAGCTTGATCATCGTGGTGCCCACCGTCCTCGTCGTTCATCCGTCCGTTCCGGCCCGTTCGGTGAAAGAGCTCATCGCGCTGGCGAAATCCAGGCCGGGGGCCCTCAACTACGGCTCCGCCGGCAACGGCACCGACAACCACCTCACGGCGGAAGTGTTCAAGCACGCCGCCAAGATCGATGTACTGCACGTCCCGTACAAGGGCGGCGGCGCGGTCATGCTCGACCTGATCGCGGGGCAGGTCGCGTTCGTGTTCTCGACGATTCCCACCGCTCACCCTTTCATCTCGACCGGACGGCTGAGAGCGCTCGCGGTCAGCGGCCTGAAGCGCAATGCCGCCTACCCCGAAGTGCCGGCCGTGGCCGAGACCATCCCGGGATTCAACGTGAATGCCTGGCTGGGACTGCTGGGGCCAGCGGGCATGCCCGGCAATGCGACGGATCGTCTTTATGCGGCGACCGCAAAAGCGCTGCAGCGCCCTGAGGTTTCGAAAAGGCTCGCAGCGATGGGCGCCGAAGTCGTCGGCAGCACGCCCGCCCAATTGGCGACTCATCTGAAGTCCGAGATGGACCGCTGGGTCAGGCTGGCCAGGGAAGTGAAATTCGAAGTGGTGGACTAAAACCCCGACAACCCCATTCGATCCGGCAGAATTTCGGTCATTGGGCACCCGGATATACATCAGGCCCGTAAAAATCCCGGATGCGCTTCAGAAAATCCCCGGTCGGGGCGGCATAGCCCAGGCGCCTGCTCTTGAACCGTCCACCGGAAATCGCTCTCAATTTGGCCGTCACTTCTCCCATTTTTACGAGCTCGAATATGCCGTTCAGGACCGGGGCACCGTCAATCTCGAAAACGCCGTCTTCGGCAAGAAACACGATGATGTCGCCGCCAGCGGGAATAATCACTTCGGCCCCGCGCTCGATGAGGCTTCTCGCCCCCGCCGTGAAATCCGACATCACCTTGTCCCGCCGCGCCTTCTCCACCATGGCCTTCTTGAGTTCCAGCGGGGAAGTGTTCAACGCCACGCACCCGACGAGGCGGCTCTCGAGCCCGGCGCGGCGAACGTTCTCTATATTTCGCGGCGTCCATTTTTCGCTCACCGTCATGAGCCCGAAGGTCGCCCCCATCATGCACGCGATATGGAGGCTGGTCTCCGACAGCCCCAGCACCGGAATATTCGCCACCTCGCGCGCTTCGCGTATGCCTGCATCGCTCGAATTTCCGATGAGGAACGCATCGTAGCCTTCCTTCTCCGCGCGCATCGCGTTATAGATGACTTCCTTCATGTCATGATATTCAAGGAAGCGGTAGTGCACGCCGAAACCCGACGAGTGTTCGATTCCATGAATGTCCACCTGGGTGCCCGGATCGACGCACGCGTCGATGGCCTTACGCAGGAGAGCGCCATAGGGTGATTTATCTATGTCGCGCACCAGGCTCTGGTACCACAGTTTCATGAATCCTCCTTCGTCCCCCTTGCCTCAGGGATACCGTCAGGCGCCGATGATTGACAAAGAATGCCAAATGGCAGGAGAATTTTACATATTCGCCCGGCGGCACGGCAAGCGTGTGTTCGAGGCGTTCGCGCATCCTGAAAACCGTCCGGCGGCGTTGAACGGCGAGAGGGAGGCTACCATGCCGAGCAAGATCAATCCGAAGAACGCCGCCGCACCCGCCGCAGCCGCGGTCAGGGAACTCGTGGAATTCATGTGGAAGCAGTTCCCGGGCCATTTCGACGGCGCCTATTCGAAAGTCCTCGTCGGCCCGGAAACGCCCGGGGCGCGCTTCCTCGACTTCCGCATTTCGAGCTACGAGCCCAAGGCGTACGTGAAAAGCCACGCGCACGAGTCGAAGGAGCAGATCTACTATTTTCTCGAGGGTGAAGGGCTGCTCGAGCTGGGATCGAAGAAACACGTCGTGCGACCGAAAAGCTTTGCGTTCATTCCGCCCAGGCTGCCGCACGCCCTCTACAACACGGGGGTGGCCAACCTGGTGTTCTTCGTGATTACAACGTCCACCGACAACCGCCCGAACCCCAAGTAAAAAGCAGCGTTGTCCCAATGTTCGGTTGCCTGGGAATGCGCGCGCCGGGTGGCCACCGAGCGGCGCGCTGATCTTCGGGATGATCAGGAGGGGAAATGAAATCCAGCGGTAAGCGCATTCTCGGCGTATTGCTCTGCGGCACGATGACCGGCGCGATTCACGCCGCACAACCAGCAGGCCCTGCAACGGGTTTGGCCGAAACTTATCCCAGCAAGCCGCTCCGCATCGTCGTCGGCTTTACCGCGGGCGGCGTGGCGGATATCGCGGCCCGCATCGTCGCGACGAAGCTGGCCGAGAACTGGAAGCAGCAGGTGATCGTAGACAACCGTCCCGGCGCCGGCAGCGCGATCGGGACCGGGATCGTCGCCAACGCCGAACCCAACGGTTACACGATGCTTTCGGTTTCCGCGGCGCACGCGATTATTCCCGCCGTGTATTCCAAGCTGCCGTTCGATAGCGCCCGGGATTTCGCCGGCGTCGCCGTCACGGCCACCGGGCCCCTGTTGCTGATCGCGTCCTCGAAGGTAGGCGTCAAGTCGGTGAAGGAGCTCATCGCATTGGCGAAGAGCAGGCCCGGCCAGCTCAATTACGCTTCCGCCGGCGTCGGCAGCGCCACGCATTTTGCGATGGAGGTGTTCAAGTACCAAGCGGGCATCGACATCGTGCACGTGCCCTACAAGGGCATACCCGAGGCGACCACCGACACCCTGACCGGCCGCGTGCAATTGTTCATCTCGCCGCTGATCAACGCCATGCCGCAGGTCAAGGACGGCAAAGTGGTGGCGCTCGGCGTCACCACCCTGTTTCGCAGCGCCCTGCTCCCCGACGTGCCGACGATCGCCGAAGCAGGGCTGCCCGGGTATCGCGCAGAATCCTGGCAGGGCTTGCTCGTGCCCGCGAAGACGCCGCGCCCGATCGTCGCCAAGCTGCACGCGGAAATCACGCGCATCCTCCAGGAGCCGGAGGCGCGCCAGCGCATCGCGGCGCTGGGCCTGGTGAGCCCGCCCACCACGCCGGAGGAATTCGACAAGTTCATCCGCGGCGAGATCGCTACGTACCAGAAGATCGCGCGCGCGGGCAACATCAAAGCGGAGTAAGCACCCGTTCCAAAGGGGACTCGAGTGCCCAAAGGCATCCGCATCCACGCGCTCGGCGGCCCCGAAGTCCTGAAGCTGGAAGATATCACCGTGCCTCGCCCTTCGGCTGGCGAGGTCCAGGTCCGGCACACGGCAATCGGGTTGAACTACATCGACATTTATCACCGGACCGGGGTCTATCCGATCAAGCTGCCGGCGATCATCGGCAGCGAAGCCGTCGGGATCGTCGAGGCGGTGGGACCGGGCGTCACCGAATGCAAGCCGGGCGACCGCATCACCTACGCGCCCGTCATCGGGGCCTGCTGCGACATCCGCAACCTGCCGGCACACCGGGCGATACCCGTTCCGGACGGCCTCACGGACGAGGCCGTGGCCGGGATGATGCTGAAAGGCATGACGGCCCGCGCGCTGCTGCGCCGCGCCTACCCGGTAAAAAAAGGCGATACGCTGCTCGTGCACGCGGCGGCCGGTGGCGTGGGCCTCATCCTGTGCCAGTGGGCGAAGAGCCTGGGCGCCACGGTACTAGGCACGGTCGGCAGCGAAGAGAAAGCCGCGCTGGCTGCCGGCCACGGATGCGACCACCCCATTCTCTACCGCAAGTCGGATTTCGTCGCGGCAGTCAATGACATCACCAAGGGGGACGGCGTCCAGGCCGTGTTCGACGGCGTCGGCAAGGACACCTTCCTGAAGTCGCTCGGCTGCCTCGCGCCGTTCGGCACCCTCGTCAGCTTCGGCCAGGCGTCGGGCCGCGTCGAGCCCTTTGACATCGTGCTGTTGCGGGAAAAAGGCGCTTACGCCACGCGCTGCTCGCTCGCGGTGCACGTCACGAAACGGGCCGACCTGCTCGCTTCGGCGAACGATCTGTTCGATGTCGTCAGGCGGGGGGCCGTGAAGATCGCAGTTCGGCGCCGTTACGCCCTCTCGGACGTGATTCAGGCCCATCGAGATCTCGAAGGGCGAAACACGGCCGGGTCGTCCGTCTTCATCCCATGATGCGGCGAGCGCCGCCGGATGCTCGTTCTTCGAATCTCCCCATAGGAGCCGTCACCCGATCGCCCGCGCCGGCAGATCGACCCCGTGCTTGCCGGAGCGGATCCGCTCGGTCGCTTCGTGTGCGGCTTTCATGACCGCCTGGGTGAGCGCCGGGAACTGCGAACGGTCGGCAGTCGAGGCGGACATGGCGATGCCGAGGCTGCCCAGCACCTTTCCCGCGCGGTTGAACAAGGGCGCCGCGATACCTGTGATCCCGGGCGCAAATTCCCCGCTCGTAATGCAGTAGCCGTCCTGGCGGATCTGGCGCAGCGTTCTCCTGAAGCTCTCCCAGTCGGCGCCGAGCCCCGCCGCCGCGATGCGCTTGCGGTGCCGGGCAAACAGGCTGCGCAGCTGGTGGGCGGGCAGGTGGGCGAGGATGACCTTGGAAGCCGCGCCGGTGAACAGCGGCCGTTTCTGCCCGCGGCTGAACAGCCCCGCGGGCGCGTCCTTGTTGAGTTCCTCGCGCACGCACATCACCGTGTCGCTGAACAGCAGGCAAAGCAGCGCGTTGTGCCCGGTCCGCGCCGCAAGGCGCTGCATGGGCGGCCCCCCGGCGGTGTACACCGGGTCGCACATGCGGATCTGGTGGTCGAGCTCGATGATGCGCGGTCCCAGGATGTAGGAGCCGTTGGCGACCGGGGTCAGGAAGCCGCCGCTCTGCAGCACCTTGATATAGCGATAGCAGGTCGAGCGCGAGCAGCCGGAATAGCGGATCAGGTCCTCAGTTGACCACACCGGCGCCGCCAGCGTGAAGACGTCGAGCAGGCTCAGCATCTTTTCCAGGCTGTTCATGGCCCGCCCGCGGGAAAGACCGGCAATCGGTCAGTCGAGCTTGAGGTTGAGGTCCTGCGCGACCTTTTTCCACTTTGCTATGTCGCTCTTCACGATGGCGCTGAAGGCCTCCGGCGTCGTCACCACCGGCTCCGCCCCCTCCTCGGCGAGACGGGACTTCACGTCCTCGGCAGCGAGTATCCTGTGTATCTCGCCATTCAACTTGGCGACGACCGGCCTGGGCGTCTTACCCGGCGCGAACAGGCCCCACCACTGCCGCGCCTCGAACCCCGGTATGCCCGCCTCAGCCACGGTCGGCAGCTCGGGCACGAACGATGATCGCTGGGCCGTGGTGACGGCAAGCGCGCGCAGGCGACCTGCTTTGACCTGGGTCAACACCGATGGCAGGCTTCCGATCAACATCGGCACGTGACCGCCGACCGTCTCGGTGACGGCGGGCGCGATGCTCTTGTAGGGCACGTGCACGAGTTTGATCCTGGCGCTCGCCGCCATCACCTCGGTCACGAGATGGAGAATACTGCCGGTGCCGGACGACGCATAATTCAGATTTCCCGGTTTCTCTCTCGCCAGAGCGATCAGATCCTTGATCGTCTTCACCGGGAGCGACGGATGCACCGTGACCAGGAACGGGCCCTCGCCGATCATGGTGACGCCGGCGAGATCGTTCACCGGGTCGAACGGCAGCTTGGACTGGGTCGCAGCGCTCGTGGTGTACGTGACGGTCGGCAGCAGGACGGTGTGGCCGTCGGCGGCCGCCTTGGCAACGAGATCCGCGCCGATCATCTGGCCGGCACCGGCGCGGTTTTCCACCACGACCGGCTGCCCCCATCGCTCATGCAGCTTGCCCCCGATCAGGCGGGCCAGGATGTCTGGCGAGCCGCCCGCCACGACCGGAACAATGATACGTATCGGTTTGCTCGGATATTCCTGGGCGGAGGCAACAAGAGCCGGGACTGCAAGAAACAAGACGGCACAGACCCTCTTTGGAATGCGCATGGTTTTCTCCTCGTTTGCAAACGACTATATTCGAACTGCGGCAGGGCGGCCGTGCGCGCGTTATCTGGGTCACCCTGCGTCATGCCCGATTATTAGTTTATCCCACCATTCTAGACATTATTATACTTGCGGGCTAACATGCGGCAGCGCTCCATGCGGCGAGCGCAGGTGGCAGTCGCCGAATTCACGCTCTTGCGTATGGAGAAGGAGGCTCCCGATGACCCGAACTCTGCTCTGCGCAGTCATGTTCCTTTCGCTGGCCCCCGTGGCGTATGCGCAGTCGCAACCGGCCTGGCCGGCCAGACCGATCCGCATCATCGTGCCTTTCGGCCCGGGGGCGTTCACCGATGTATCCGCCCGCACGTTGGCTATCGAGCTTACGGGCCAGCTCGGACAGCAAGTTGTCGTCGAGAATCGCACCGGCGCCGGCGGCGCGATCGGCACCGAACTGGCGGCCCGCGCGACGCCTGACGGCTACACCCTGCTGCTTTCGGACAACTCCTTCGCGATTTCTCCGGGCCTGTATGCCAAGCTGCCCTACGACCCGCTGAAGGACTTCATCCACGTCAGCCAGATCGCGGAATCGCCTTCGTTGATGTCGGGACGGATCAAGCTGCCGGCGAAAACGCTCAAGGAGCTTGTGAGTCTCGCCCGCGCGAAGCCGGGGGAACTCACGTTCGGCTCCGGCGGCCAGGGTTCCTCGGCCCATCTCGCGATGGAACTGTTCCTCAACGTGGCCGGGGTCAAGATGCTGCACGTTCCATTCAAGGGCATCGGGCCCGCGTTGGCCGAGGCCGTGGCGGACCGCATCGACGTTTTGATCTCGAGCCTGGCCGCCGGAGCGCCGCATATCCACAACGAACGGACACGGGGGTACGCCGTGTCCGGCAAGGAACGCCATCCGATATTGCCCGGCGTGCCGACGTACGCCGAAGCCGGTTTCCCGCGTTACGACATGTCGTACTGGTGGGGCATCGCCACCCCCATCGGAACACCGCCCGCAGTCGTGGCCCGGCTGAACCAGGAGATCGCGCGCGCCGTGGACAAGCCGTCACTGAAGGAAGTGTTCCAGAAACAGGGCGCGCGCCCGATCTCGAGTTCGCCGGCCGATCATACGCGCCGCGTCAATGAAGAAATCAAGACCTGGAAGGAGGTCATCGTCAGGGCCGGCGTCAAGCTGGAGTGACCATGCGCGATCATCGCGCCGGCCGCGCCCAGGCCACCGGCTCCGGAGCCGATGACGAGCGCGTCGCAGGTCGTGGCGGCCTGCCCGATCATTCGATCACTCCCGTCTTCTCGTCACTATCTTTCGCCGCCACCTGTCGTCACTTCTCGATGGTTTTCGCCCAGCGGGCGGGTAACACGCTCTGATCCTTCGCCCCCAGGCCGCTCCGGGCGGCTTCTTCGAAGCACTTGAGCGCGGTCTCCGCCGCCGGCAGCGTCCCGCCGAGCGCCTTGGCTTCCGCAATCATCGTCTCCAAGTCCTTGCACACCAGGTCCACGGCAAAGCTCACCGGCCCGGCGTCCTTGCCCGCGAGGTGCGCCGCAACCGCGCCGCCGCGCGTCTTGATCGCGTTCGCGGCCCCGGAAGTGTCGGCAAGAATGCTCATCAGGCGTTCCGGCTCGAGGTTGAGCGAGCGGCAGAGCAGCAGCGCCTCTCCCAGCGCCTGCCAATAGACGAACAGCGGCAGGTTCACCGCGAGTTTCATGCGCGCGCCCGAGCCCAACGGCCCGACATGCTCGACCCGCCG
>Ga0209619_10000286_pt1 | contig 34277 bp, 37 predicted proteins | sample Rifsed16ft3_FD_184011 | JGI IMG/M metagenome (GOLD analysis project Ga0209619, IMG submission 184011) | Soil microbial communities from Rifle, Colorado, USA - sediment 16ft 3 (version 2) | ecosystem: Environmental > Terrestrial > Deep subsurface > Rock core/Sediment | place: Rifle, Colorado... | reverse complement strand
CCCGGGCCGGAAGTCCGGCAGGTTTACTTTGAGTCCCTCGCGGCGCACCGCGTCCAGCCTCTCCATGGCGTCCAACCTCTCGTCAATAGGCGGTGAGAAGTGAGATGTCAGAAGTGAGATGTAAGACGGTCCCGCTCCTCCTCACGTCTCACCCCTCACGTCTCCCTTCTCACGTCTCACTTTTGTAGCGCATCCACAAGTCCGGGCGCCGAGAGCGGGTCAACCGTTCGGCTTCGGCCCGGCGCCATTCCGCGACCCGCTGATGGTCGCCACTCAACAATACCTCGGGAACGGCGTGCCCGCGATACACTGGCGGGCGGGTGTAGCTCGGCGGGCTCAGCAGGCCGCCGTCGTAGTGTGAATCCATCGCCGCGGACTCGTGGTCCCCCAGCGCCCCCGGCAGCAGGCGCACCACGGCGTCCACTACGCACAGCGCGGCGAACTCGCCGCCCGACAGCACGAACTCGCCCACCGACAGCTCCTCCACCCCGTCCCGCGCCGCGACCCGCTGGTCCACATCCTTGTAATGCCCGCACAGCACCGTGAGCGCTTCCGACACGCTGAACCGCACCGCGTCGTCGTGCCGGAACGGCCGCCCCCGGGCCGAGAGCAGGACGATGGGCGCGCGCGCCGCCAGGTGGTCCAGCGCCTCGAAGAACGGCTCCGGCTTGAGCACCATTCCGGCCCCACCCCCGTAGGGGTAGTCGTCCACCGTCTGGTGACGGTCGTGCGCGTAGTCGCGCAGCTGCACCACTCGGTACTGCACCAGCCCCCGCTCCTGCGCGCGGCCCAGGATGCTGGTACTGAACGGCACCCGGAAGACCTCCGGGAACAGCGTCACCAGGTTGATCCGCAGCACGGCTTACAGCTCCAGCAGTCCTGGCGGCAGCTCCACCTCGATCTGCCGAGCGGCCCGGTCGAGACGCCGGAGAATCGGCGCCCGAAACGGAATGAGGTGCTCCTTCCCCCCGGCCTCCATCACCAGCAACTCGGCGCCCGGCTCCCCCACCACCTCGCGCGCGACGCCGATGACCTCGCCTCGCTCTACCACCTGCGCCCCCGGAATCTCATGCAGGTACATGGCGTTCGGCCCGAGCGGCCGGAGCTCCTCACGGCGCGCTCCCAGGTACTTGAGCCCCCGCTGCTCCAGGGCGGTCCGGGTGTCGATCTCAGAAAACCCGAGCAGCCAACCCCGCCCCGTCTGGCGACTCCGCGACACCGTCAGCCCCGCCCCGATCGCGTCGCCGCCCTCGTTCACTTCGATCAGTTGCCGCCCTACCCCGAGCACCGCGTCGGGCTGGTCCGTCAGCGACGCGACCAGCGCGTCGCCCTTCAACCCATGCGCCCTGAGGAAGCGCGCTACGACCAGATGGGCGGGTTCCCCCACCCGGCTCTCCTACTCCGCAGGAAGGGCTGGAGCAGCGGCAGAGGCGGCAGCGCCGCCGGCCCCGCCCTTCAGCACTCCTGCCTTCCGGAGCAGCGAGCGCACCGTGTCGGTCGGCGTCGCCCCCTTCCCCAGCCAGGCCCGCGCCTGTTCGGCGTTCACTTCGATGACCGCCGGGTTGGCCCGCGGGTCGTAGTGCCCCAGCGTGGCGACCACCCGGCCGTCGCGAGCCATCTCTTGATCCGCGACGACGATCCGGAAGTACCCCTGGCCCTTCCGACCCGTGCGGCGTAAACGAATTCGCGTTGGCATTGTCCGTTGTCCGTTTTCCGTTGTCCGTTGTCCGACCCCTCACCCCTTACGCCGTCCGAGGGCCCCGAATCCCCGCATCATCGTCCGCATCTGCTCGAACTGCTTGAGCAAGGCGTTCACTTCCTGCACCGGCCGCCCCGACCCGCGCGCGATGCGGGCGCGCCGCGAGCCGTTGAGAATGTCTGGGCGCTGGCGTTCGTCGGACGTCATCGAGAGGACGATCGCCTCGACGTGCTTGATTCTCCGCGGGTCGACCTTGGCCTGCTTCATCAGCTTCGCGTTCACGCCGGGCAGCATGCCCACCAGACTCTCGAGCGGCCCCATGGACTGGACCTGCTTCAGCGCCGACAGGAAATCCTCCAGGTCCATGCCGCGTTTCGACGTGGCCCGCGAGGCCAACCGCTTGGCCTCGCCTTCGTCCACCGTCTGTTGGGCCCGTTCCACCAGCCCGACCACGTCGCCCATCTGAAGAATCCGGCCGGCCATGCGCGCCGGATCGAACGGCTCCAGGGCGTCCAGTCGCTCGCCGGTGCCGACGTACTTGATAGGCGTCCGCGTCACCCCGTACATCGAGAGCGCTGCCCCGCCGCGCGCGTCGCCGTCCAGCTTGGTAAGGATCACGCCGGTGAGCTCCACGGCCTCATGGAAGCCGCTGGCGATCCGCACCGCGTCCTGGCCGGTCATCCCGTCGGCCACCAGCAGCACTTCGTGCGGCCGCACGGCCTCCTTCAGCCGGACCAGCTCCTGCATCATCTCGACGTCGAGCTGCATCCGGCCGGCGGTGTCCACCAGCACGGTGCGGGCACGAGCCTTCTGGGCTGCCGCGATACCCGCCTCCACCACCGCCACCACGTCCGCGGTCGGGCGGTCCGACGGTCCGTAGACCGGCACGTCGACCCGCGCCGCCAGCTGCCGCAGCTGTTCTTCGGCTGCCGGCCGGTAGACGTCGGCCGCCACCAACCACGGGGCTTTCTGCTCCCGCTTGAGCCGGGCGGCAAGCTTCACCGCGGTCGTCGTTTTCCCCGACCCCTGGAGCCCCACCAGGAGGATCACCGTGGGCGGCAGCGACGCGAACTCCAGCCCCGCCTGCCGCTCGCCTAATAGGGCCGTGAGCTCATCATGTACGATCTTGACGAGCTGCTGACCCGGGCTCACCGCCTTGAGCGCGAGAACGCCGACAGCTTTCTCACGCACGCGCTCCGTAAAGGCGCGGGCCACGTCGAAGCCCACGTCGGCTTCGAGCAGTACCCGGCGAATCTCGCGGAGCCCCTCTCGGACGTCGTCCTCGGTGAGGACCCCGCGGCCGGTAAGCTGCCTGAGCGCGGCGGAGAGGCGCTCGGAGAGGGTGGAAAACATAAAGCCAATAACTATAAATGGGTGGTGGCCTTGCCCGCTATGGTGCCGCGCCATCTTGCGCCTCGGCACGCGCGGAGGGCTCCGCCGGGCGCTCGTGGTGCGGGGTGGACTCGACGCTTGGGCGCGGTGAGGGCATGGGCGATGAGAACCCCGGTGGGTCCCAGAGGGAGCGTCAGGACCGGCGGTCTCGGCGCCACAGAGCGCCGTGTTGCGGAATGATGGCCCTCGGTGGCGCCGGTCCGCCGGTACTGCTAGCGACCGGAGGGACCCACCGGGGTTCTCATCGCCTGAGATCTTCCTTGGCGCCCCGCGCGCCGTGACCACGCCCGCACCAACGCACCCTTTGGAGCCCCTCCGCGCCCTACCGTGGCGCGGGGTTCTGCGCGCTGCTAGCGTTTGCCGCACCATGCCGCTGCCCGCCTGCGCCCCCGCATGAGCGTTCCGCCCGACCTCCTCCAGGGCGCGGTCACCGTGCTCTTCGGCGCGCTGGCCGGCGGGATCACCAACGCGGTCGCCATCTGGATGCTGTTCCATCCGTACGAGCCCAAGGGGCCGCGCTGGTTCACCCTCCAGGGTGCCATCCCCAAGAACCGCGCCCGCTTGGCGAAGACGGTAGGACGAACCGTGGGACAGCGGCTCCTGGTGCCTGAGGACCTGGCCGGCCGCCTCACGGCGCCGGAAGTGCGAGCGGCGTTCGAGCGGGCGCTGGAAGGGTTCGTGAGCGGGCTACTGGACGCCGAGCGAGGCTCCTTGCGCCAGGAGCTACCGCCGGCGGTCTTGGCGGAGCTGGAGCTGGCCTTTGAGTCCCTGGCGCCGGTGTTGGCGGACCGCCTGGCGACGTTCGCCGCGACGGACCAGTTCCGCGAGGCCACGCGACAGTTCCTTGCCCGGGCCACCGACGAGATTGCCGAGCGGCCGCTGAGCGACGTGCTGACGGCGGCCCGGCGGGCGGCGCTTCGGCAGCGGCTCGAGGAGTGGATCGCGGGGACCGCCGCCAGCCCGGAGCTGCAGGCCACCATCGAAGGCTGGCTCGAGCGACAGACGACGCGCCTCGCTGGGGACACCACGCCGCTGCTGGAGATCCTGCCGCCCGGGGTGGTCGCGGCGGTGGAGCGGGCGGTTCAGGGGTACCTGCCCATCGCGCTGGATCGCCTGGCCGGCGTGCTCGCCGACCCGGAAGCCCGCTCCAGGCTGCAGCGCACGCTCCACGAGCTGTTCCAGCGCTTCGTGCGAGATCTCCTGCTGCACGAGCGGATCGTCGCCCGCCTGGTGGTCACCGAACGCACCATCGCGCGCCTGCTGGATGCGTTCGAGCGGGACGGTGTGGACCAGTTGGCGAAACTCCTGGACGAACCCGCCCTGCGGGGCCAGGTGGCGCGCAGCGTGAACGACGCGGTGGTGAGCTTCCTCCGCAAGCCGATCGCGGAGCACCTAGCCAACCTCGGCCCCGAGCGGCTGGCCGGCGTCCGTCGCACGGTGGCCGGGTACGTCACCGGCGCTCTGCGAGACCCGGCCACCCGCGCCTATGCCATCGACCGCCTGGACGCGGCGCTGGCCGCCGCGGAGCGGCGGACGTTGGGCGACGTGCTGCGCTATCTGCCGCCCGACAAGGCGGCCGAGCTGGTGGCCCGCGCCGCCCAAGCGCACGAGGTGCGGAATTGGCTCACCGACGGCACGCAGGCCGCCTTCAAGGCCCTGCTGGACCGGCCCATCCGGCGGCCGGCCGACGGCCTGCCGCCCGGCGCTCGGGAACGGTTGGTCAAGGCCCTGAGCCCGGCCCTGTGGGGCTGGATCCAAGAGCAGGTTCCCGCCGTGGTGGAGCACCTGGACATCGAGGCGCAGGTCGAGCGAAAGGTGCTCGGCTTCTCGGTCCAGCGGATAGAGGAGCTGGTGCGCGCCACCACGCAGCGGGAGCTGGACCTGATTGTGCGCCTGGGCTACGTGCTCGGGGCGATCGTCGGGCTTGCAGCGTGGGGCGTGAGTTTGGCGCTGCCGTGAGACAATGTTGTCGGTTATCGGTAATCGGTTGTCAGTGTGCTCCGAGGCCCGCAAAACACCACCGACAACTGACAACCGAAAACCGACCACGCTCTATTTCACCACTACCTCCGGCACCTGCTTCCACCCCGCCCAGTGGACCGGCGCGTCCACCAGCTGCGCCGCCGGTAGCGACCCCACGGTCCCGCTGTTCACCTCCCAACGGCGGCCGCCGCGTTCGCGCTTGGACCACTCGCGCTGGAGCAGCTGGGCGAAGCGTCGCCCCGCTTTCTCGGTGTCCCACACGCTCCACCAGACCAGGGCGTGGTCCGGCCCGGCCGGGAAGACGGCGTAGCGGTCCCCCGCCCACCCGGTAGCCCCAGCGACCCCGACCGATTCGCTACCACTCATCGCGGTGAGCAGAACCCGCGTCTCGAACTCTCCCAGGCCGTCCTCATAGACCGCTTCGCCGCCGCGGAACCGGAGCCTCACCGGGGGATCCTGCTCGCGATACCGATCTGGGTGCAGAATCTGCTCGGTGGACTGCGGGAGCCGGGACCCGAACGGCACCGTGTCGGGATAGGTTCGTTCGAACCAGCGCACGAAGTCCGCGCCGGCGAGGTACGGGAAGATCAAGTCCTCCCGAATGATGAGCGGCGCGGCGCCGAACACCGGCATGCTGGACTGCTGCTCCCGGACGCTGCGGCGAAACTCGCGCCAGAACTCCGGCATGCTGTCGTACTCCTGGCGGGGTACCAACGCGGTCAGCGACGCGAGCGTCGCCTGCCCCTCCATGACCGCCTGCGCGGCCATGCGCCGGTCGTTTTCGTGCGGCTGCGTGAGCAGCGAGTCCAGGTGCAGGTACTGGCCCTGGAGCGCGTGGACCAGCTCGTGCGCCAGCACCAGGCGCGCTTGCGCCGGATCCGTCCCTTGCACGACGTACAGGGTACTGGAGTCCGGATCGTAGTAGCCGACGACCTGCTCCGTGTACAGCGCCAGGAGCAGTGCCCGCAGGTCGAGCGTGTCGGGGATCAGGCCAAAGAGGCGGTAGGCCAGCGTGATCCCGCGCAACTCCTCCGGGGGAAGGTCCGAGTCCAGCTTGTGTCGCAGATAGGAGCGGACCTGTTCACGCGAGCGTGCCGCGATGCCGGGCGGACGCTTGAACGGCAAGCCCACCGCCCGCTCGACCGCGGGCACCAGCTCCGCGGTGGTGGATTCGATGGGAATATCGCTTCTCAGCTTGCGGGTCTCGCCACAACCCAGCGCGCTCAACGCGAGGACTGTGACTCCCAGGCCGGTCGGCAGACCGCGAGACGGCACCATGGCGTTGGGTGGATACCCCGAAGCGGGACGAAATGTCCCCCTGCCGCTTCTGCCACCTCTCCCGCATCTGCCGCTACCTCCGCCTCAGGCGAATACTCCCATTCACCGTCTCCAGCCGCAGCTGGCGCCCTCCACCCCCAATGGTGCCGCTGAAACGCCGGGCGGAGAAACGACCTTGCACCGTGAGCGGGAAATCGGAATCAATGGATCCGTTCACGGTGGAGGCTTCCACCGCCGCGCTGAGGTCGGCGGGCAGGAGGACCGTGATGCCGCCGTTCACGGAGCTGAACTCCAGCGAGCCGGCCCAGTCAGCCCGTCCCAACGTGGCCCGGATCGTGCCGTTGACGGAGCTGGCCTCGGCGTAGCCCGTGGTCGACACCTCCACGTCGCCGTTCACGGAGCGCGCCTCCACGTTGCCGCCCAGGGAATCGGCCGTGACGTCACCCTGGACGGTCTTGCCGGTGAAGTGAACGCCGCGGGGCACTCGCACCGTGAAGTCCACCTCGACGTCATTGTCGCTGGTGTTATTCCGCCCTTCGCCGCCGGGCAGGCATTGGTTGGGTGCCCGCCGGCGGGGCGCCGGGTATACGGCACAGATCGTGACACCCCCCTGGTGGGGAACCACCTCGATCTCCACCTCCTCGGGATCGTCCCGGCGGGCGTGCTTGACGGCGGACACTTCGACTTCGCCGCCCGAAGCCGGCAGCGCCCGAATGTCCCCGCTCACGCCGCGCATCGTGACGGTCTCACCGGGTGCCAGCCGTCCCCGCCAGTGGAACTCGTCCTGCTGCGCCGCCAGGCGTCCCGCCTGGAAGAGCGACCCAATGCTCACCATCACGATTCCGACCGCTATCGCGTGCATATTCGTGCTCCTCGTGATTGTTCACCGCAGAGAGCGCAGAGGAAGAACGGAGAGAGCACAGAGGAGGGACTGGGGTCCTTCACAAGAACAACCTCTGCGTTCTCTCTTTTCAATCTCTGCGACCTCTGCGGTGAATCTGTCTCTGTGATGGCCCGTCCCGGGTGTCAGGGCCGGACCAGCCGAATGCTCCCCTGGAACGACTCCAGCTCCAGCGTCGCCTTGCCGGTGCCGATGGTGAAGTTGAAGCGTTTGCCCTGGCGGGGGCCGCTCAGGGTCACCGGGAAATCGGACTCGAAGTCCCCGCTGAAGGTGGACACGGCCACCGTGGCGTTGGTCCCCGTCGGCACGGTTACGGTCACGTCGCCGTTGTGGGTGGACAGTCGGTACTGCCCGTTGTCGCTGACCGTGCCCCGGTAGACGATGTCGCCGTTGACCGTGGTCGCGCTCACGTTGTCCGAGCGTATATCCCGAAGCATGAGGTCGCCGTTGGTGGTTTCGGCGTACACTTCGCCTTCCACGTCTTCCACCGTGACTTCGCCGTTGGTGGAGCTGGCCTCCAGCCGGCCCCTCACCTCGCCGACCCGCACGTCGCCGCCCACCGAATGCAGCGTCACCAGCGAGCGACCACCCCGCACCGTCACGTCGCCTTGCACACTCTCGACATTAATCCGACCCGCGCTGCCGTCCACTGAGACGTCGCCATACGTCCCCGAGAGGTTGAGATCCATGGCCGCCGGGACGGTCAGGATATAGTCCACCCCGCGCGGCGCCCCGCGCCGGCTCGAGGCGCTGATCCTGAGCACCACGCCGCCGTAGCCGATGTCCACCCGATCCCGGCTGGAGTGCTCGGCCTGGACCCGGACGCTGTTCCGATCCCAGGTGCGCACGATGATGTCGCCACTCAGGTTATGGACTTCCAGGCGGGTCCCCGCGCGCACCGCGAGGGTCGTGTCGGTGCCTTCAGCCTGCGTTTGGGCCAGCGCCGCCAGGAGCCCCAGGGTCATCGTCAGCGTCATGCCAGCCTCCTCAGGTCCGCGCCGCCACGAGGCGCGAGGCCTGGCGCAACAGCTCGAGCTTCCGCCTCATGGTATTGGCGAGATGGGCGTTGAGATACGGGCTCGCGGGATCAGCCACCAGCGCCCGCTGCGACTCCGCGATCGCCGCATCGATGATCCGCAGGTTCTGCTCCAGCACGCGCACCGTCGCCGTGTCGAGACGGCCCCGACCCAGAGCCAGCACCCGCTCCAGGTCGCGCACGGCGGACTGATAGGCTCCTTCCACCATCGCCACCGGCGACCCGGTGATGACCGCACCGGCGGCCGGCGGCACCGCCGCCTGCTGCATGATTGGTCGCCGCGGCTTCGCCAGCCACACCGAGCCCGCCGACACCGCCATCAGGGCCAACGCCGCCGCGGCCAGCTGCGGCACCGTGAGCGTCAGTCGCAGCCGGCGCCACCGGCTTCCAACCGCCTGCGCGACCTCCGGCCGGGCCGCCCCGATCCGCTCCGCCACCCCGGGCCACAGGTCGCGCTCCGGTGTCCCATCTTCGAGCGACCCGGCGCGGGCCACCACGGCTCGGAGCTCTTCCAGCGTCTGCCGGCACGCCGAGCAGGCCCCGAGGTGCTCCTCGATCTGGAGTCGTTCCGTCGCGGGCAGCTCGTTGTCCAGATACTCGGACAGCCGGTGCGTCCAGTGATCAGTCACGGGCCAACTCCTTCATGCCGCCAGATGCCGGCGGAGAGCCATACGCGCCCGATGCAGCTGGGCCTTTGACGTGCCCGCCGTAATTCCCAGCATCCCGGCGATTTCCTCGTGCTTGTACCCCTCGACGTCGTGCAGCACGAAGATCTGTCGGGCGCCGGGCGGCAGCCGCCCGATCGCCGTCTCGAAATCCAGCGTCAACTCCAGCGACGGGGGTCGCGTCTTCCCGACCAGGGCGGGATCGGCGTCTTCGTCCAAGTAGCGCCGGCGGGCTGCCTGCGCCCCCCGGTGCGCCAGCATCACGTTGACCCCGAGCCGGTGCAACCACGTGCCAAACGCCGCCTCTCCCCGAAACGTGTGCAGTTTCTGCCAGGCCCGGACGAACACGTCCTGGGTCAGCTCGTCCGCCTCTGCCGGACCCACCATGCGGCGGGCCAGGCTGTGGATTCTGGCCACCTGCGAGCGGTACAGCCGCTCGAACGCTTGCGCATCGCCGCTCTGGGCGAGCGCCACATCCGCGGCATCTTCAGGTATCGTCTCCGGGCGGTTACGCAGAATCGCTGCCTCGGCTGTTCCGGCGCTCATGCACTCGATTGGATGGCACGGGGGCCCAGAAGGTTGACACGGCCCTGTCATCGCGCGATTTCACCGCAGAGAGAAAACAGAGAGATCGCAGAGGGAGCTTCAGTTCGTTTCTGCATCTCCCCTCTGCGTTCTCTCTTTACGCTCTCTGCGCTCTCTGCGGTGAACCCTCCCCGAAAGGCCGGCCTTAGACCCGAAGGAAGGCCTCGTACCACCGAACGATGGCCTCTCCGAACACGAACGTGAGGCCTCCCGCGGCGGCGAGGAAGACGCCGAACGGGACCAGCCGGCGCTTGCGGAGTGTCAGCGGGACGAACACCAGCGTGCCGAGCAGCGCCCCGCCGAACAGGGTGAGCAGCACGCCCTTCCAGCCCAGAAACGCCCCCACCATCGCCATCATCTTGATGTCCCCGCCCCCCATGGCCTCCTCACGAAACGCGCGCTCACCGGCCCATGCGATGGCGTACAGCAACGCGAACCCGAGGCCCGCCCCGATCACCGCCGTGAGAAGCCCCCCGAACCCGCCGCGCAGGGCCAGGAGCAGCCCCACAGCCAGTCCACCCCACGTGTACTCGTCCGGGATGAGGTAATGACGGGCATCTGTCACGGCGATCCCGAGCAGGATCGTCCCAAACAGGGCCGCGGCGAGTCCGTGGAGCGTGACGCCGTACCACCAAGCGGCGGCTGCCCACACCCCGGCCACCGCCGCTTCGATCAGGGGGTACTGCGCCGAAATGCGCTCGCGGCAGTGGCGGCACCGGCCGCCGAGCAACAGCCAGGAGATCACCGGGACGTTGTCGAACCAGGCGATCGAGCGACCGCAGCGCACGCAACGGGACCGCGGCCGGACCACGGACTGCTCCAGCGGCAACCGGACGATGCACACGTTGAGAAAGCTCCCGATCATGGAGCCCAGAACCCCGGCGGCGATGATCCCCAGGACCTCAAGAGGCACGGGTGACCTCGAACAACACGATCCCGGCCGCCACGGCCACGTTGAGCGATTCGGCCCCGCGGGCGAGGGGAATCGCGACGCTGGCCCGGGACATCTCCCGCACCACCGGCCGCACCCCCGCCCCCTCGTTGCCCACCACCAGCGCCAGCCGCTCCGGCGCCGACAGCCGGTGGACCGGCGTGCCATCCGTGGCGGCGACCCAGAGGTCCGCCCCCACCTCTCGCACCCAGGCGCGAAACTCGCCATCCGCCGCCATCGCCCAGGGCAGCCGGAAGGTGGCCCCCATGGCGGCACGGAGTACCTTGGGGTTGGAGGGCTCGGCGCTGCCGGGGAGCAGCAGGGCGCCCGAGGCGCCCAGCGCGAACGCTGTGCGAATCAAGGTTCCTACGTTCCCCGGATCCTGGACGGCGTCCAGCACCAGCACCGGAGCCCGGTGGGCGGGTCGGATGTCGGCCAGCGTCCAGCGGGGCGGCTCCAAGACCGCGAGCACCCCCTGCGGCGTGTCGGTGTCGGCCAGCTGCTCCAGGGTGCGCGGGGTCACGGTGACCACAGGGACGTCGTGGCTGCCCAGAGTCTCGAGCAGAGCAGCCCCGCGGGCGCCGGCATCCAGATCGTTCGCCACCACGACGCCCTGCAGCCGAACGCCGGCCGCGATGGCCTCCTCGACCAGCCGCACGCCTTCGGCGACCGCCAGCCCACGCCGGCGGCGACCCTTGCGCCGTTGTAGATCGCGCACCAAGGAGACGAGATTAGAGGTCATGGGAGCGTTGAATGTGGATAAACGACCCTGGTTTCGCCAAGGTGGCATCAAGATCGCGCTCACGATTGCCGGCTCGGACTCGGGCGGCGGCGCGGGCATCCAAGCCGATCTCAAGACCTTTCACCAGTTCGGGGTCTTCGGCACCTCCGTGCTGGTGGCGATCACGGCGCAGAACACGCGAGGCGTGCGGGCCGTCCATGCCGTGCCGGTGGACACGGTGCGCGCCCAGATGGCGGCGCTGGCCGAGGACCTGCCGCCCGACGGCACCAAGACGGGCATGCTGGCAACCCGCGCGCTGGTGGAGGCGGTGGCAGACGGCATCCGGGAGCACGGCTTCCCCGGATACGTGCTGGACCCCGTGATGGTTGCCACCTCCGGGGACCGGCTGCTCGACCGCGATGCCGAACGCTCCATCGCCGAGCGCCTGGTGCCGCTGGCGACCGTGGTGACCCCCAATCTGGACGAGGCGCGCATCCTGGTGGAGCGGGACCTGCGTACGCCTCAGGACCTGGAAGACGCCGGGCGGACTTTGGTGCGCCTGGGGGCCAAGGCGGCGCTGGTGAAGGGCGGGCACCTGGACGGGACCGAGGTGGTGGACGTGCTGGTCACCGCCGCCGCCGTGCGCCCGTTCCGGCACCCACGGATCGATACCACGTCCACGCATGGCACGGGCTGCACTTTGTCCGCCGCGATCGCGGCCGGTCTGGCGCGGGGTGCGTCGCTGGATCAGGCCGTGGCCGGCGCGCTGGATTTCGTGCACCGGGCGATCCGGTGGGCGCCGGGGCTGGGCTCGGGACACGGGCCGTTGAACCACTTCGTGGACCCGCCGAGGTAACATGAACGCGCCGCGATCCCGCGTTCCCCGCCCTCCGCGCCAGCGAGAGATCTTCTGCAACCGCACGCTGAACCTGCGCTCCATCCGGGCCATCGGCTACGACATGGACTACACGCTGGTGCACTACCGGGTGGAGGAGTGGGAGCGGCGGGCCTACGAGTACATGCAGCAGAAGCTGCTGGATCAGGGCTGGCCGGTGAGTGAGCTGGGTTTCGATCCGCAGCTCATGATCCGGGGCCTGATTCTCGATCTCGAGCTGGGCAACGTCCTCAAGGCGAACCGCTTCGGCTACGTGAAGCGGGCCTATCACGGCACCCGCCAGCTGGACTTCGAGGAGCAGCGCGCGATGTACGCGCGCACCGTGGTGGACCTCGCCGAAGACCGCTGGGTGTTCCTCAACACGCTGTTCACCTTGTCCGAGGGGTGCATGTACGCGCAGCTGGTGGACCTGTTGGATCAGCGCCGGCTGACGGAGGTGATCGGTTACGACGGCCTCTACCGGCGGGTGCGAGCGTCCATTGACGAGGCTCACGTCGAGGGCCAGCTCAAGGCGGAGATCCTGGCCCAGCCCGATCGCTTCGTCGAGCCCGATCCCGAAGCGGCGCTGGCGCTGTTGGACCAGCGGCGGGCCGGCAAGAAGCTGTTGCTCATTACCAACTCCGACTGGGGCTACACCCACGCGCTCATGCGCCACGCGTTCGATCCTCATCTGCCCCGGGGACTCACCTGGCGGGACCTGTTCGATCTGGTGATCGTGTCGGCCCGGAAGCCGGCGTTCTTCGAGAGCCGAAGCCCCGGGTTCGAGGTGGTCGAGGAGTCCGGCCTGCTCAAGCCGGTGCGGAACTTGAGGGACGGAGGCGTGTTCCTCGGAGGCAACGCCTCTCTGGTGGAGGACCATCTGGGCGTCTCGGGCGACCAGATCCTGTACGTGGGCGATCACCTCCACGCCGACGTGCACGTGTCCAAGAACCTGTTGCGCTGGCGGACGGCGATCGTGCTGCGCGAACTGGAGGCCGAGCTGGCGGCGCTGGAAGGGTTTCAGCCGCGACAGGATCGGCTCGCGCGCCTCATGGAGGAAAAGGAAGAGTTGGAGTTCGATTACTGCCAGCTCCGCATCCGGCTCCAGCGCAAGCGGGGGGACTACGGCCCCCAGCCCCGCGAGAGCGCCGCCACGCTCGAGAAGCAGATCGGCGACTTGCGGGCGCGGGTTGCGGAGCTGGACGACCGGATCGCGCCGCTCGCCGAGGCCGCGGGCACCACCAGCAACCCGCGCTGGGGGCTGCTGATGCGGGCGGGAAACGACAAGAGCTACCTGACGCGGCAGGTGGAGCGCTACGCGGACATCTACATGTCACGGGTTTCGAACTTCCTGTTCCAGACGCCGCATGCCTACCTGCGTTCGCCGCGCGGCAGCCTGCCGCATGATCCCGACATCCCGGCCATGCACGCCGCCAGCGAGCGAGACTAGAAGCGTTGTCCGTTATCCGTTGTCCGTTTTCCGTGGAGACCCGCCGCGGCGGCGGAGCACACGGACAACGGACAACGGATAACGAGCTTCTCGAACCTCGCCTCTCAGCCGGAGACCAACCGTCCCGGCCGCATCCAGAGCAGCGCGCCGATCCCGAAGCCCGCCAGCGGGATCAGTAAGGCAAGGTCGCGGGCGAGGAACCAGAAGGCGCTCCCGACGACCACCGTTCCCTCTGCCAGGGCCCAGACGACCAGGGCGCGGGGGCCGTGGGTGGCCCACCAGAGGGCGACGTCCCCGCCGGCGCCGAGCGGCTCGATCTGTCCAGTCAGCAGCTTCATCACCACCACGACGGTCAGGAACTCGAGCGCTCCGGCTACCCGGAGTACGGTTGTGAGCTCGGGGGCGGACGGCGGGAATGTCCGCGCCACGGCGACGAACACGGCCACGATCGCGATCGCGCTGACCGTCAGTACGGCGTGCGCCCCAGGATAGACACTGCGCGCGCTCCACTCGGGACCGCTGCCTTGAGCGGGGACGCCCGGGATCACGGCAGCGGTCCTCCCACAGCGCGCTTGACCAGCTGTCCCTGGGCCAGCTGCGCGCCCGGCTCGACCTGGTTCAAGCGCGCCAACGCGGCAACGTCCACCCGGGACGGGTAGCGTTGCTGGAACTGTTCCAGCGTCATGGCGCGATCGGCCCGCACGATGGCGATCTTGAGCGGTTGGACCGCGAGCGCCGCAGGGTCCGTCAGGCGCTCGAAGCTCTGGACGGAGGCGCGCGCCGGACCCTGGTACGCCGGCCAGCGAGCCTCTGGTGCGTATGCCAGCAAGCGATAGGTGGCGCCGCCGTACCGCACCGCGGTGACCTGCCCGGCGAGCACCGTCTGCTGGGTCGTCGCCTGGAAGCCGGCGCTGGCGGCCGGCAGGCCGTTGACGCTGTGGCTGGCAATCGCGCCCCCGGTGATCCCCTGCTGCCCCAGGAACGCCCGCAGCGCGGCGTCCGGTGACGCATCGTCCACCGCCGTGAGCTGCATCAGCCCGTCCTGCTCGGGGCTCTGGGCCAGCACCGCCCGCTTCTGGTTGCTGGTCTTCCAACCATCCGGGAAGCGGATCTGGAATCGGAGGTCCGGGTGGAGGAACAACTGGCCCCGGAAAAAGCCTTCCCGAGGATTGGGACCGAACGTCATGCCGTCGAGGCGCCGCAAGTACTCGTCACGCCGGACCACGCGGCCCGAGAAATCCTGCGGCAGCTGGGCAATGAGCTCGCCGATATGCTGCTGGCGGTTCTCGGGATTCGGGTGGGTCGAAAGCCATTGCGGGAGCCGATCCCCGCCACCCACCTGGCTCACCCGGTCCAGCATGGCGAACACCCTGGGCATCTCGCGAGGATCGTACCCCGCCCGGTACAGGTACCGCAGGCCCAGCTCGTCCGCCTGGGTTTCGTCGTCCCGGCCGAACTTGAGGAACATGAGCCCCAGGCCCGCCTGGGCCAGCCCGGCGAAGTCCTGAAACTTGGGGACCAGGATCACGCCGGCCACGAGCCCGATCTGCGCGAACTGTTGCTGCGTCATCTGGCGGGCGCCGTGGCGGGCGGTGACGTGGCCCAGCTCGTGTCCCATGACCGCCACCAGCTCGGCTTCCGAGTTGAAGTAGGCGAGGATGCCGCGGGTCACGTAGTTGAACCCGCCGGGGAGCGCGAAGGCGTTGACCACGGGGTCGTCCAGCACGCGGAAGGTCCAGGGGAGATTGGGCCGCTCCGACATGGCGGCGAGCCGCTCGCCCAGCCCGCGCACGTACACCTGAAGCGCGGAGTCGGGGTAGAGGCCGTAGGCGCCGACGATGTCGGGGTCGGCCTCACGTCCGAGGCCGATCTCCTGACCCTCGGTCACCAGCATCAGCTCGCGCTGGCCGGTGGCGGGGTTGACGGCACAGCCGGCGGCGGCGAACAGCAGCAGAAGGAGAGGCCGTCTGCTCATGCGACTATTCTAGCGCGCAAGAGCGAGAAGCAGCAATCAGCAGTCAGCGCTTGGTCAGCAGTTCTTCGAAGAGGGCCAGCGCCCGCAGATCGTCGCTCTGCCCCAGCCAGAAGATGGCTTTCTTCCGCAGCCGCGGATCGCGATTGGACCGCGCTATCTGGATCAACGGCTCGACCCCGCCACCGTGCCGGAGCTGCGACAGGGCGAAGATCGCGCTTTCTTTGACCTCCAGGTCTTCGTTGGGCTCAGCGATGAGACCCGTGAGACCCTGCACCGCGGCTTCCCCAGCCGCCTGGCCCAGCCAGAACACCGCCGAGCGACGCACCGCGCGGGAGCGGGCGCCGTCACGCGCGAGCCCCAGCAAGTGGGGCCAGGTCTCGAGATCGGCCAGGGCGATGGGCAGCACCGCGTGCTCTGGGGCGCTTCCCCCGCCGTCACGGGCCACGGACAGCAGGTACGCCACCGCATCCGCCGGCTCGACGGTGCCGAGGTCGGTGAACGGATCCTGGCGCGTGCGCCACCGGCCACCAACGTAGGTATCCACGTCAACCGCCTGCCCGTTCCGCAGCTCTACTACCACCCGGACCGGTCCGGGCTCGCACCAGGGCTCCCAATCGGAGGTGCTCCGGTTGGTCGAGATGTTGCGGCCGTTCCCGCAGACGCCCGCGCGTGCGTCGAAGCTGAACCTCACGAGCCCGCTGCCGACATCGTCGATCCGGCTCGCGAGGCTCTGGGCCCCAAGCACCGACGGGACCAGGAGGGTGCAGACCCGAGGGATCCAGCGTCGCATCATTTGTTGATAAGCCTCAGCAGGAGCTCCGCCGCCCGCGGATCCTTGGACTGCCCCAGCCAGAAAATGGCCTTGCGCCGGAGCTCCTTGTCCGGATCGTTTTCCGCGATGGCCATCAGCTGGTCCACCGCCTCCGGCTCCCGACGCTCCGAGTACGCGAAGATCAACTGCTCCTTCATTTCCCGGTCGTTCATGGTGTCGTAGAGCCGGACTAAATCCGCGACGGGTACGTCGCGGTTCTGACCCGCCCAGAACAGGGCCTTTTTCCGCATTTCCATGGGCTCACTGGCGTTGAGCGCCAGGTCCATCAGCCAGCGCTGGGCCTGTGGTCCGCGGATTTCCGAGACGGCGAAGATCACCTTGTCCTTCAGGTCCTCGCTGCGGAGCCTGGGATAGAGCTCCTGCAGGTACTTCAGGGTCTCCGGCGAACTGCGTTGGCCGATCCAGAAAATCGCCTTGCCTTTCAGCTCGTCCGACACGTCCGTGCGCTCCACGAAGCGCCGCAAGATTTCCAGGGCTCGGGCGCTCTCCTGCTCCGACAGCGCGAAGATCGCCTTCTCTTGGAGCTCCGGTTCCGTGGAGCGGAGCAGAATCGAGTCCAGCGCGTTCACGGCCCGCTCGGTGTGAACCTGGGAGAGCCAGAAAATGGCCTGCGCGCGGACCTCGCGGTCCGGGTCACTGCGTGCCGCATTGAGCAGGATGTCCTCGACCTCGGGGCCGCGCATCTGCGACACGAGGAACATGGCCTTCCGACGCAGCTCCAGGGAGCAGGGGTCGCGGCGTTCCAGCACCTGCTTGAGGATGGGGAGTGCGCGCTCCGAGTCCATCTGGAGCAGCGCGTTGAGCGCGGCCGCCCGAAGCTCGCTGTCCTCGTCGCGACACTCGGGCCCCTGGCCCGCGCGGGCCGCCTGGGCGGCGGGAGCGGCTCGCGGGGGAAGCGCTGCCCGCGGGGCCTGCGGCGCCCTCGGGGCGGCCAGCGCGGGCGGCGCGGGCGGCGCGGCTCGGACGAACACGCTCTCGGCTGCCTCGGCGTTCCCCATCCGGGCGAGTTCGCCGCGGATCCGGGTCGAAAGCACTTCCCCGTCGCGCCGCGTCCGGGCATTGGGATACGCCTCACTCTGATGGCTCAGGAGCTGCAGCGCCCTCTCCAAGTTGCGCGTTCCGCCGATCTTCGAGAGCGCGAACGCCGCCCAGTAGGTCGCCTCACCTGCGGCTTCCGATTGGGGGTAGCGCTCCCAGACGCGCTGGAACCCGGCCGCCGCGCGCTGGTAGTCGCCCGCGTTGAGGGCTTCGCGCGCTACGCGGTAGAGGAGCGAATCGGCCTGACCCTGCTGGGTCGCCCCATCGAGCCACCAGAAGCCGATCCCTTCATATGCTTTGAGCCCTTCCAGTCCCTTCAGGCCTTCGAGGCCCTTGAGTCCCTCGAGGCGCTTGAGTGTCTCGAGGCTTCTGAGTCCCTCAAGACTCTTGAGCCCCTCTAGCGACGGCCCCAGCGCCCACAGCGCGGGCTTCGAGAGCTCCAACGCTTCGCGCGCCTGCTCGAGCTGTGCCCGCGCCGATGCGGCCTGCGGCGACGATGCCGCGTAGGCCTGACTCGCCAGGGCCCCGATCGTGACCAGCGCTGCTCTCAGTCCCGACATCACAACACTCCTTGCGCTCGAAAGGCGCTGTTTTCGGCCGGAACGGCCGCGCGCAGCTTCAAGAGGAGACCGCGCTGTTCCAGCCCCATGTCAATCAGTCGCAGCTCGGCCGGCGTAGGGCTGTCCGCATAGCTCGCGATCTGGGCCAGCATCACCTCGACGTCGTCCAGCAAGGCCGCCATGCGCACGTCTCGCCCCGCCGGCGAGTCCATCAGCAACCGCGTGTTCATCAGCAGATTCCTGGCAAGCCCCGCGGTTTCCTCCACGGCCAACCCCTCCCGCGCCTCGTACTGGAACACGGTGAGGAAGGTCTCCACGTGCCGAAGGTGATCCCGCGCGGCTATCTCGAATGCCGCCGGCACCTGCTCGCCGGCGCCCGCCGGTCCCTCGGCCATCTGCATCCCCGACGGGCGCGGCGTGGGGCGCGGGCCAATCGCGCGCCCGATACCGATCCCCACCGCCAGCACCGCCGCCGCGGCCAGGCCCCAGCGGACCCAGCGTTGCTGCGGCGACGGCTGGCTTGCCCGCGCCAGCTTGCGTTCCGCCCGCGCAGCGGCGATCCGCGCCCACATCTGCTCGCGCGGAACCTCCGGCGGACGATGGTACTCCTGCGCCGCCCGCTGCACGAAGTCCTCGAACCGATCATCGCTCATGAGGCCCACTCCCCGGCGAACTGGGCCAGCGCCTCGCGCAAGCGGGCCCGCGCCCGGGAAAGCCGCGCCTTGGACGTGCCCGGCGGGACGCCCAACGCGGCTCCGATCTCCTCGTGCGTGTATCCCTCGACGTCATGCATCACGAACACCGTCCGGTACTTGAGCGGCAGATCATCCACCGCGTTCGCTAGTCCTTCCTTCAGGTCGGGATCGGCGTCGCCGCGGGAAACCCCGATCGCCGCCGCGTCGTCCAGCTCCGCCTCACGCGTCCGAAACCGTTTCACCTTGCGCAGCCCATTGAGGATGACCGTCGTCGCGATGGCGTAGAGCCAGGTCCCAAAAGCCGCTTCTCCCCGGAACCCCTCGATCCGCTCGAAGGCCCGGATGAACGTTTCCTGCGTGAAATCCTGGGCCAGGTCATCGTCGCCGGCCAACCGATATGCCAACCGGTACACTCGGTCCACGTGGTACTCGTACAACTGGCGCTCGGCCACGGCGTCCCCGACCCGGACCTTGGCGATCAACTCACGCTCGTCCACCAGGCTCCTGCCTTGGGGTTCGCTGCCCGCCATTGACTCTGACAACGACTTGGCGCAAAGGGTTACAGATCGGAAGGTAGGGCCGGCGCTAGAGCCGCCGCAGCACCCCGCGGACCAGCCGTTCCAGGTCCCCCGCCACCGCGCGCCCGGCCTCCAGGACCTCGTGATGAGACAGCGCGGTAGGCGAGATACCGGCGGCCAGGTTGGTGATGATCGAGACGCCCAACACCCGCATCCCGCGGGCCCGGGCGGCGACCACTTCCGGTACCGTGGACATCCCCACCGCATCCCCGAAGCGCTGGAGCATGCGGATTTCGGCCGGCGTCTCGTAGCTGGGGCCGAGGAGCCCCACGTACACGCCCTCCTCGAGCCCAATCCCTGCTGCCAACGCCACGTCCCGCGCCAGCCGCCGCAACCCGCGATCGTAGGGCTCGGACATATCGGGGAAGCGTTCCTCGGGCGGCACCACCGGCCCGGCCAGGAAGCTCCGGAACATGAGGTTCACGTGATCAGCGATCAGCATGAGGACCGGGGGCTTGAAGGTGGGGTGCAGACCGCCCGCCGCGTTGGTCACGATCAGGGTCTCGATTCCCAGCGCGTGGAACACCCGCGTGGGGAGCACGACCGTCTCGGGATCGTGACCCTCATAGAGATGAAAGCGCCCGCTCTGGAGCAGCACCGGGACGCCCTCCAGTTGCCCCAGCACCAGCTCCCCGCGATGACCGGCCACGCCCGTCTCCGGGAACCCGGGGATCTCGCGGTAGGGGACGATGACGGGCCGCTCGACCTTCTCCGCCAGGCCACCCAGCCCGGTGCCCAGCACGACCCCGACCCGGGGCCCGAAGTCCTTGAGCCGCCCCCGCAGGAAGTCGGCAGCCTCGCCAACCCTTCCCCCTTCCCCGTTCCCCCTTCCCGGCATTAGAGGAGCATCCCCGCCAGGCTCGCGCTCGTGAACGCGGCCAGATTCCCCCCGATCATGGCCCGCAGTCCCAGCCGCGAAAGCTCGCCGCGCCGCTCCGGGGCCAGGCCGCCGATCCCGCCGATCTGGATCGCGATGGACGAGAAGTTGGCGAAGCCGAGCAACGCGTAGGTGGCGATGATCGCGCCACGCGGCGACATGGGCGCGCCGGCCTGAAGCAGGCCCGCCAACTGCAAGTAGGCGACGAACTCGTTGACCGCCGTCTTCACCCCGATCAGGGACCCCACGGCGCCCGCGTCCCCCCACGGCACACCCATCAGCCAGGCCAGCGGCGCGAGCACCCAGCCCAGCAACACCTGGAGCGACAGGTCGGGCCGGCCCACCAATCCCCCCATCCACCCGAGTCCCGCGTTGAGCAGCGCGATGAGCGCGATGAATGCGAGCAGCATGGCGCCCACGTTGAGCGCCAACTGCAAACCCTGCGCGGCGCCCCCGGCCGCCGCCTCGATCACGTTGGCCTCCTGCCGCGGCACCTCAAGCTTGAGCGTGCCCTTGGTCGCCGGCTCGGCGACCTCGGGAACCAGCAGCTTGGAGATCACTAGGCCGGCGGGGGCGTTCATCACGCTCGCCGTAAGCAGGTGGCCGGCAATATCCGGGAAGTATGGCGACAGCATCCCGACATAGGCCGCCATCACCCCGCCCGCGATGGTCGCGAATCCACCCACCATCACGGTGTTGAGCTCCGAATAGGTCATGCGCCCCACAAACGGCTTGATCATCAAGGGCGCCTCGGTCTGACCCACGAAGATGTTGCCCGCCGCGGACAGCGTCTCCGCGCCCGACGTACCCATGGAGCGCTGCATCACCCAGGCGATGCCTCGGACGATCCGTTGCATGACGCCCAGGTAATAGAGCACCGACATGAGCGACGAGAAGAAGATGATCGTGGGCAGCACGCTGAAGGCGAAGTAGGCACCGGTCGCGGCCCAGCCGGAGGGCTCCACGATGGGCGCCATGTCGGTGGGCGCGCCGCCCGGGATGCCTACGGGCACGTTGTTGCGCACCAGGTTGCCGAAGAGGAACCGCGCGCCCTGCTCCGTGAAGCCCAGGAGCTTGGTGAAGGCGATGTTGGCGCCGTTGAACAGCGCCCGTCCCGCGCCGGTCTTGAGCACCAGGAAGCCGAAGATCGCCTGGAGCGCCACCCCCATGCCCACCAGCCGCCAGTTCACCCGTCTCCGGTCCACCGAAAGCGCCCACGCGATCCCGAGCATCGCGGCCATGCCCACCAGGCCCATGAGCCGTTCGGGAAGCGGCGTCTGAAGGCCTTCGCGCGCCGCGACGAGGCGCTCGGCCGCGGTCTGCAGCGCAAACCACCCGGTCACGTGGTCTCCTCAAGTTCCTGGGTCACGCGCTCCACCAACCGTTGCTTCTCGGCCTCGGGAAGAAACGCGCTCCGGGCCGCGTTGAGCACCAGCCGATCCAGCCCGGCGCGATCCAGGCCCAACGCCCGGTGCGCCAGCCAATACTCGTCGCTCAGCGTGATACCGTCCATCAGGCGGCTGTCCGTGTTGAGGGTCAGCAGACAGCCTAGGCCGAGATAGCGCTTCAGGGGATGCTGCGCGGCCTCGCGCACCGTGCCGGTGTGGACGTTCGAGGTGACGCACGCCTCGAGCGGGATCTGGCGCTCCCGCACTATCTCCTCGAGCGCGGGATCCTCCCACAACCGCGTACCGTGTCCGATGCGTTGCGCGCCGCACTGGTCGAGCGCCTGGCGGATGGAGTCTGGGCCGTCCCCCTCCCCCGCGTGACAGGTGCATGCCAGCCCGTGGGCTCGGGCGTGCTCGAACGCCGAGGCGTGGTCCTTGGCCGGATGACCCCGCTCGGCGCCTGCCAGGTCGAACGCCACCACGCCGTCGCTGGCGTAGTCCACGGCCAGGCGGGCCAGGTCGAGGGAGACCCTGGGCGGCAGCGTGCGGAGCCCACAGACGATGAGCCGCGCCACGGTGCCGGACTCCCGCTCCCCGCGCTTGAGGCCGGCCAGGGGCGCTTCCACGGCCTGGGTCAGGGTCAGTGCGGGCGTGTGGAGCGCCGGGCAGTACCGGACTTCCACGTACCGCACGTTCTCGACGGCCGAATCCAGCACGAACTCGCAGGCGATCCGCTCCAACGCCTGGGGCGTTTGCATGACCGACAACGTGATGGTATAGCGCTCCAGGTACTCCTCGAGGCTCTTGGCGTGGCGGACGTAGACGGCGCGCGCCAGGCCTGCCGGATCCGCGGCCGGCAGCCGCACACCCTGCTCCCGCGCTAGTTCCAGCATGGTCTGCGGTCGCAGGCAGCCGTCCAGGTGGACGTGCAGCTCCACCTTGGGCAGGCGGTGGACCAGGTCTTTCGTCAGGGTCACCGCTCGGAGCGACTCGCGGGCCTGCGGGCCGAGCGGACCACGCGGAAGATCGCGCCGGGGAACACGATCGTGTCGGGCTCGATGGGCCTCCCCACGCCATCCGTCACATGCGCTCGCCCATCCGCCAGTGCAGCACCCAAGTCAGCGTTTCCGGCCGCCACCACCGCGACCACCGTCGCTCCGGCCGGGACCGCCAGCGGGCGTCCGTCCACGAAGATGCGCACCGGCCCGCTCATCGCCCTGCGCCGGATGCGCGCCACATCCGCCCCCTCGCCTCGGGCGGGATGATGCTCCGGGAATCGCTGTAGTAGTCCGCCGCGCGGAGCGCCGCCCCCGCCTTGGCCGTAGTGGTTGCGGGCCAGCGTGCCGAACACCGCGAGGAAGCGCCAGGCATGAGTTTGACCTTAGAACCGATCCAGCGGCGAGGCGACGACGATCCGCGGCCGCCGGTGTCGCGAGACGAACTCAGGCTTGGCGAACAACCGGATCAACGCCGCGCCGGCCACGAAGCCGCCCAGGTGGGCCACGAACGCCACGCCGCCTTCGCCTGCGCCGGCGCCGGCGCTGAACACGCTGGAGACGAACTGCAAGAACGCCCAGTAGAGCAGCATGAAGTACGCGGGGACCGCGATCCTCGTGACGAAGAAACCCAGGAACACCAAGGTATGCACCCGGACCCGCGGGTAGAGCACCAGGTAACCGCCCATGATCCCGCTGATGGCTCCCGATGCCCCTACCATCGGCACGGGCGAACCGGGACTGGCAAAGATCTGCGCCAGCGCGGCCAGGACGCCGCACAGGAGGTAAAACCCCATGTAGCGCCCGTGCCCCATGGAGTCTTCCACGTTGTTCCCGAACACCCACAAGAACCACATATTGCCGATGATGTGAACCCAGCCGCCATGGAGAAACATGCTGCTCAGGACCGTGTACCAGGCCGGTTCTCCGGTGAGCTGACAGTGGAGCCCCGGGCCGACCGGGATCTCGGTACCCGCGGGAACCGTCTGCAACAGCTCGCCGGGGATGGCACCCAGCTCGCATACGGATCGCGCCAGCGCGGGATCGGTCCCCGCCCCCTGAACCACCACCCACACGAGCGCGTTGAGGATGATGATCCCGACCGTGACGAAGGGCGTAAGATAGGTGGGATTCTCGTCTCTATACGGGAACATGTCCCAATGTACCAGGGTGTAAGTCTTTGAGCAACAACATGTAGCGACACGCTGCCATTTTGGCACTGCGAGCTGGTACGGCGCTTGCTCCTGCGACCAAGTGCCCCAGTTTCGCATCTACTACTTCTGTATGAGGAGCCTGCCGTATGGCGCAGAAAATCATCGGGATCGATCTCGGCACCACCAACTCGGTGGTGGCGGTCATGGAGGGTGGCGACCCCGTCGTGATCCCCAATTCCGAGGGAGGCCGGACCACGCCCTCGGTGGTGGCGTTCACCAAGGATGGCGAGCGCCTGGTGGGGCAGGTGGCGAAGCGGCAGGCGGTGACCAACCCCAAGAACACGGTCTTCTCCATCAAGCGGTTCATGGGCCGGCGCCTGGGCGAGGTCCCGGAGGAGATCAAGCGGGTCCCCTACCGGGTGACGGCCGGCTCCAACGACCTGGTGTCGGTCGAGGTGCAGGGCAAGGGCTACACGCCCCCTGAGATCTCGGCCATGATCCTCCAGAAGATGCGGCAGACGGCCGAGGATTACCTGGGTCACAAGGTCGAGAAGGCGGTCGTCACGGTCCCGGCCTACTTCAACGACTCGCAGCGCCAGGCCACCAAGGACGCCGGCCGGATCGCGGGGCTGGACGTGGTACGGATCATCAACGAGCCCACGGCGTCGGCGCTGGCGTACGGCCTGGACAGAAAGAAGGAAGAGAAGATCGCGGTCTACGACCTGGGCGGCGGCACGTACGACATTTCGGTGCTGGAGCTGGCCGAGGGCGTCTTCGAGGTGAAGAGCACCAACGGCGACACCCACCTGGGCGGCGACGACTTCGACGCACGGATCATGGAATGGCTGGTGGCGGAGTTCAAGCGGGATCAGGGCATCGACCTCGCCAAGGACCCGATGGCGCTCCAGCGACTCAAGGAGGCGGCCGAGAAGGCCAAGATGGAGCTGTCCACGGTGATGCAGACGGAGATCAACCTGCCGTTCATCACGGCCGATCAGGCCGGCCCCAAGCATCTGAACCTCACATTGACCCGGGCCAAGCTGGAGCAGTTGGTGGACGATCTGGTGCGACGCACCATCCCGCCCATGGAGCAAGCGCTCAAGGACGCCGGGCTGGACCCGAAGAACATCGACGAGGTGATCCTGGTGGGCGGCCAGACCCGCATGCCCAAGGTCCAGGAGATCGTGAAGGACTTCTTCGGCAAGGAGCCGCACAAGGGCGTCAACCCGGACGAAGTGGTGGCGATCGGCGCCGCGATTCAAGGTGGCGTGCTGGCGGGCGAGGTGAAGGACGTCTTGTTGCTCGACGTGACGCCGCTGTCGCTGGGCATCGAGACCCTGGGCGGGGTGACCACCGTGTTGATCACGCGGAACACCACGATCCCCACCAAGAAGTCGGAGATCTTCTCCACCGCGGAAGACAACCAGACCACGGTGGAGATCCACGTGCTCCAGGGTGAGCGGGAGATGGCGATCGACAACCGGACGATCGGCCGGTTCCAGCTCACGGGCATTCCGCCGGCACCGCGGGGCATGCCGCAGGTCGAGGTCACCTTCGACATCGACGCCAACGGCATCCTCCACGTCTCGGCCAAGGACCGGGCCACCGGCAAGGAGCAGAAGATCCGGATCGAGGCCTCGAGCGGGCTGTCCGAGGCGGAGATCCAGAAGATGGTGAAGAACGCGGAGGAGCACGCTTCCGAGGACAAGAAGCGCCGCGAGGAGATCGAGCAGCGGAATCGGCTGGACGCCATGGTTTACGAGGTGGAGAAGAACAGCAAGGAGTGGGCCGACCGCCTGGAGGCAAGCCATCGTGACCGGTTGAACGGCGCGGTGGATCAGGCGAAGAAGGCGCTCCGCTCCGGCGCGGCGGATGAGATCCGGCGCGCGCTCGAGGAGTTGTCGCAGGCCTACTCCGCGGCGGGCGCATCACTCTACCAGGCGGCCGGCCGAACCGGCGGGGGCGGCGGCGAGTCCGGCGGAGCGCAGCCGGGCAGCCCGGAGGCCGGCAAGAAGGAGAAAGAGGACGTGGTCGAGGCGGACTACGAGATCGTGGACGAGGATAAGAAGTGACCTGAGAAGGTCGTCAGTTATCGGTTATCGGTTGTCAGAAAGCATTCACCGACAACCGACAACCGATAACTGAAAACCGGCGCAGCGGAACGGGTACAGGCTTCAGGTGTTATTGTTAGAGGCAACGAACCTTAACCCTCACAGTTAAAGCAGAGTCGTTTACATGACCACACGCACTCGTGACTGGATCAAATTGAGCGGACTGGTGGCGTTGGCGTTGGTGCTGGCGCTGGCGTTTGCCGGCGCGGTGAACCTGCCGCGCCGCTCCGAGGCGCAGCAGGCGCTCGCGAACGTCGCACCCGCCCAGCTTCCCTCGATCCCCGCGGCGAAGCCCGCGGTGGACTTAAGCGAGGCATTCGTGGCGGTGGCCCAGGCGGTGCGGCCCGCGGTCGTCTTCATCGAGGCGGAGCAGCGGAGCGAGGCGCCGTCGAGCCCCCGCGCCCGGCCACGACTCCCACCGCCGTTCGACCAGATGTTCCCCGACTACGACGTACCGCAGCAACCCCGGGTGCGGCGCGGAGAGGGGAGCGGCTTCATCATCTCGTCCGACGGCTACATCCTGACCAACAACCACGTGGTGGATGAAGCCGACAAGCTCAAGGTGAAGCTGATCGACAAGCGGACCTTCAACGCCAAGGTCGTGGGACGCGACCCGGACACGGACGTCGCGGTGATCAAGATCGATGCCGCAGGCCTGCCGAGCGTCCCGCTGGGGAACTCGGACCAGACCAACATCGGCGAGTGGGTGCTGGCGGTGGGGAACCCGCTGGGAGAGGAATTCGCCTTCACGGTGACCGCCGGGATCGTGAGCGCCAAGGGGCGGCCGCTCGCGGGACTGCAAGCCGACCGGCAATACCGCATCCAGGACTTCATCCAGACCGACGCGGCCATCAACCCCGGCAACTCCGGCGGCCCGCTGGTCAATCTCAGGGGCCAGGTGATCGGAATCAACTCGGCCATCGCGAGCCCCACGGGCCTGTACAACGGCTACGGGTTCGCCATCCCGATCAATCTGGCCCGCACCGTGAGCGAGCAGCTCATCGCCACCGGCAAAGTGACGCGCGCCGTCCTGGGCGTCGCGATTCGCGACGCCGATCCGGATGATGCAGCCTACGTGGGCCTGGACGCGATCCGCGGCGTGGTAGTGCAGGATTACTCCAATGCGGACAGCCCGGCCAAGAAAGCGGGGATTCAGCCTGGCGACGTCATCGTGGCTCTGGATGGGCAGCCGGTGGAGTACGTAGCCCAGCTCCAGCAGATCGTGGGCTTCAAGCGGCCGGGCGACAACGTGCAGGTGACCGTGGTGCGGAAGGGCGGCGAGCGGCGTACCTATTCCGTGACGCTGGCCGCTCGGGAGGAAGCCCAGGAGCAGGTGGCGTCGAACACCTCCCGGGAGCCCAGGCGGGGATCAGCGTCCGAGAGCAAGCTCGGTCTCACGGTCGAGCCCATGCCGAGCGAGGCCGTTCGCGACACGCGGATCGGTGAGGAGCATCGCGGCCTGCTGGTCACGGCCGTAGACCCGGACGGGCCGGCGGCGGAGAAAGGCCTGCTTCCACGCGTGATCATCACTCACGTGAACGGCCAGCGGGTGCGCACCGTGGACGAGTTCGAGAAGGCGATGGAGCCGGTAAAGCAAGGCGACGTCGTCTCCCTGCAAATCTTCCTGCTCAGCCAGAGCGGCCAGGGTGCTTCCACGGTGGTCCGGCTGCGGGCAGGGGGCTGAACCGCACCTCCCCACCCTGCCCGGGGGATGACTGCGTGAGGGGTGAGGGGTAAGGGGTACCCCTCACCCCTCACCCCTTACGCAGTCTCACCCCGCCGTTCAGTGCGCCGTCTGTGTCCGCTTTAGCTTGACACCCACTGCCAGGTATCCTAGCCGGGCTTCCAGGGGCAGCAGGAGCGTCGTGACCACGGTCGTGAGCACCAGACCGCCCAGGATGGGCCCCAATCCCCCCAGGACGGCGTGAAGCACCCGCCACACGACCATGTACGTCACGAACGTGAGGAGCAGGCCCAGCACCTGCTGCAGGCCACGGCCCCCGCCCGGCTCGATCCGCAAACCGCCAAGGTAGAGCGCCGCGAACGGGAAAAAGGCACACATTGGGATCAGCCACTCGAGCATGCCGTCCTCCATTGGTACGGATCAGACTGCGTCAGCGTGATCGCCCTTGACCGGCAGGCGGACCGGCTCCAACCTTCCGGAAGCCGCGCCGCCCTCATCACGGCGCCACCCAACATCGATGGATCACTCCGTTCTCGTCGTGGCCGTGCTCATGGCCACCGTGCTGCTGAGGCTCGCCCTGGTCCTGGGCGTGACTTGGCTCCTGGTTCCCAGACGGCGCCAGTGTCCTGGTTGTGGTAGCGAGGAGCTCTCCCGGGTGACCTCACGCCCGGCGCGCCTGCTCCACCTGGAGCGCCGGTGGTGCCTGGCGTGCGGCTGGGAAGGCGTCTCCAAGCCCACCGTCCCGGCCCCGCTGGACGTCCCCGTTCCCGCCGGGCGGCTCCCCTGATGCGCGGCCGCTGGCTCTTCGCGCCCGGGGTCCTGCTCGGTCTGGGCCTCGGTGCGGAACCGCGCCCACTTTCGGCGCAGGTCGCTCTGGTTCCTCCGTCCGTCACCCCGGCCGCCTGGGAGCGTTTCACGCTCCGCGTGGTGAACCAAACCGACACGCCGACCGTGGCGGTGCGCATCACGGTCCCCGAGGCCATCCAGGTCTTGGGTGTAGCCGCCACGCCCGGCTTCACGGCCCGGCTCCAGCCCGCCACCGCCACCTCGGCTCCCGTGATCGAATGGTCCGGGGGCCGCGTGGACCCGGGAGCCTTCTACGAGTTCGCCTTCCTCGGGCGCGTGGCACCCGACGCCCGTCCCGGATCGGAGCTGGTGTTTCCCGTCCGGCTCACGCGGGCCAGCGGCTCCACCGTGGATTGGGCCCGGGGAGGAGCCGGCCGGCCTCCCACCGTGTCCATTCAAGGCTCCACGGCGATTTCCGCCGCCGGAGCGTTCGCGCTGGCCGGCGCCGCTACGGGCCTCGCGATCCTGGCCCTGGTCCTTACCCTGGTTCGACGGCGCTCGTAGCCCCGTGCCAACGCTACGGGCACGGATTCACCGCAGAGGACGCAGAGAGAGACGCAGAGACCGCTGAGAGAACTTCTGGTTGGGTCTCCGCGACCCGTTCAAGTTTCCCTCTGCGTCCTCTGCGTCATTCTCTGCGCTCTCTGCGGTGAAAACTTCGAAGCGTCAGGCTCATCGCGGGCACCCGCCCTGCGTTTCTTCTGTTGATACCACCAGACGCCGATCACGATGCCGAAGAACAGGATGGGCGTGAACACGAACAGGGCGCCCACCCAGAACATGGCCAGGTCGGCCGCGTCGTGGTTCATCGTCCCAGAAACCGCCGCAGGTTCTTCAAGTAGTAGCTCAAGGCCAGGGTGCACAGAGCGAAGGTGACGCCCAGCACCAGCGGCACCGCGCCGCCGTTGGCGCGGAACGCCAGCAGGGCCCAGACGGAGAAGCCGGCACAGAACACAATCGCCGTGCCGATGAGGAAGCGATGAAAGGCGATCATGTCGCTACCACCGGAACTCGGTGATCACCGCCAGCACCAGGATGAACGCCAGCGGGATGGGCGCCACGGCGAGGATGCGCAACCGGTTAGACTCGAACTTGAGGTGCATGAAATACATACCGACCAGGCCCGCCTTCCAGACCGCCAGGAACACCAGGGCCAGGAGCAGCAGGTTCCTGGGGATGTGCGAGAGAAACGCCACCGCCACCTCCACGATCGTCAGGATGAACAGATACACCCAGATGAGGAGGTAGTTGGGGTGCTGTTTTCGGTGCGCGAAGTCGTCCATGGTCGCCCTTACACCAGGTAGACGATGGTAAACAGGATGATCCACACCAGATCCACGAAGTGCCAGTACAGCCCGATGACCTCAACGCCGCGATAGTCCGTGGCGCTGTACCCGCCGCGGAGCGCCTTGAGGTACACCCAGATCATGGAGACCACGCCGCAGGTGACGTGGAAGCCGTGGAAGCCGGTCATGATGTAGAATGACGACCCGTAGATCCCGGCCGTCGCGGCGGGAACGGTGCCGGCCTCGACCTTCTCCCACAGCTCGCTGCCCTCGCGGATGCCGCTGGGGAGGAAGCCGTCGTGCACCAGGTGGGTGTACTCGTAGGCCTGGACGCCCACGAACGAGGCGCCCGCGATGATGGTCAGCAGCAGCCACATCTTGAACTTCTGCTGGTCGCCGTCCACCACGGCGGCGTAGGCCTTCACCATCGAGACCGACGAGCAGATGAGCAAGAACGTGTTGAACGCCGTCACCGGCACGTTCAGCACCACCCCAGGCCGGGCCCACTCTCCGGGCGCGCCGAAGCGGAGGATGATGTAGGACCCGATCAGCGCGGTGAAGAACATCACCTCGGAGCCGAGGAAGACCCACATCCCCAGCTTCTCGTTGTAAACGCCGGCGCCGGGCTCCGCCGCGGCCGGGGGTTCCATCACTGCAGCGTGTGCCATGGTCGTGGACCCCCTCAGTCGCCGGCCGGCTGCGAGGCCGGCATCCGGTCGGTTGGCAGTCTCTTGTCCTGGGGCAAGTAGTCATCGCTGGTCTCGGGCGAGCTGTACTCGTACGGGCCCCGATACACCGTGGGTGTCACCGCGAAGTTGCCGTGGGGCGGCGGCGAGGGCACCGACCACTCCAGCGCATTGTCCCGCCACGGGTTGACGTCGGCCTTGGCCCCGGTGAACCAGCTCAGGATGAAGTTGAGCGCGAAGAGCGCCTGCGAGGCGAACAGCAGGAACGCGGCGATGGAGATGAACTGGTTGAGCGGCTGCAACGGCTGCAGGAACGTGTATTCCGTGGGATCGTAGATGCGCCGCATGTGCCCCTGGAGCCCCAGCTGATGCATGGGGAAGAACGTCAGGTTGTAGAACCCGAACGTGAGCCAGAAGTGCACCTTGCCCCAGAAGGGGTTCATCATCCGGCCGAACATCTTGGGATACCAGTAGGTAATCGCCGCGAACAAGGCGAACAGGCTGCCGCCGAACAGCACGTAGTGAATGTGGGCGACGATGAAGTAGGTATCGTGGATGTAGATGTCCACGGGGGTCGAGGCCATGAACACGCCGGAGAGGCCGCCGATCACGAACATCGCCACGAACGCCACGGCGTGCAGCATCGGGACGTGGAAGTGCAGGCTACCACGCCACATGGTGCCCATCCAGTTGAACACCTTGATGGCCGAGGGCACGGCGATGAACAGGGTCGAGATCATGAACGTCTGGCCCAACGTGGGGTTCATGCCGCTCTGGAACATGTGGTGGCCCCACACGATCCAGCCCAGGAACCCGATGCCCATGATGGCGAACACCATGGATTCGTAGCCAAAGATCGGTTTGCGTGAACCGTTGGCGATGATGTCCGACACCATGCCCATGGCCGGCAGGATGAGGATGTAGACCTCCGGATGCCCGAAGAACCAGAACAGGTGCTGCCAGAGGAGCACCTGCCCGCCCGTGGCCGGCTTGAAGAAGTGGGTGCCGATGGTCTGGTCGAACAGCAGCATGATCGCGCCGCCCGCCAGGATGGGGATCGCGAGCAGCACCAGGATCGCGGTGATGAACAGGGCCCAGATGCTCAAGGGCAAGCGGAACCAGGTCATGCCCGGCGCGCGCATATTGATGACGGTGGTGATGTAGTTCACCGCCCCGAGCATCGACGAGAGGCCCAGCACGATCAGGCTCAGGCACCACAGCTGCTGCCCCAGGCTCACGCCCGAGTATTCCGGCGCTTCGCTCAACGGCGCGTAGGCGGTCCACCCGGCGCCCGCGTGCCCGCCCTCCGCCCAGAACCCGGCCAGCATGATGAGCCCCGACGACACCGCCACCCAGAACGACATCATGTTGAGGCGGGGAAACGCCATGTCCGGCGCGCCGATCTTGAGCGGGATCAGGAAGTTGCCGAACACGCCCACCAGCAGCGGCATGATGGCGAAGAACACCATGAAGGTGCCGTGCATGGTGACCAGCGAGATGTAGAACTCGGGCAGCAGCACGCCGCCGGGCGCCATGGTTTCGGGCAGCACGGTGCCGCCGGGCATGGCCTGGCCCGGGAAGCCCAGCTGCCAGCGCATCATCATGGCCAGCGTCCCGCCCAGGGCGAGGAACACCAGGCTCATGATGAGGAACTGGATGCCGATGATTTTGTGATCGGTCGAGAAGATGTACTTGCGCAGGAACGACCGATCGTCCACGTGGCCCGCGTGGCCTACCTGACCCACAGTTGCCGCAGTCGTCGCCATGTCATCCCCTCTAACGGATCGCTACGTTTTGGCCCTGTTCCGCGAGCCACTGGTCGTACGCTTCCTGGGTGTGCACCGTCACCTGGGCCCGCATGCGATAATGACCCAAGCCGCACAGCTCCGCGCACGCCAGCTCGAACGTCCCCACCTCGGTGGGCTGGAACCAGACCCGGATGCCCAGGCCCGGCACCGCGTCCTGCTTGATGCGCCACGCCGGCACGAAGAACGAGTGTATCACGTCTTCCGCCTGAAGCAGCATGACCGCCGGACGATTCACCACGACGTGGAGCTGATTGCGCAGGCTGAAATCGTCCGCGGTCTCCAGCTGACCGTCCGGCCCGGGGTAGGTGAAGTGCCACTCGAACTGCTGGGCCCTGGCGGCCAGCGGCATCGCATCCGCCGGCACCGAGTGTCGGCCCTTCACCTGGTTCCACACCGGGCCGCTCATGAGGCCGATCACGACGACCGTCACCGCGGTCACGGAGGTCCAGGTGATCTCGGCCTTGGTGCTGCCGTGGATGTACTCGGCTTTGCGCCCGGGCCGAGCCCGGTACTTGATTAGGAACCACACCAGCCCCAGCTCGACCACGAAGAACGCGATCCCGGTGATGGCCAGGATCACGTAGTACATGAAGTCAATCCTGGCGGCGAAGGTGGAGGCGCCGTGCGGCAGCAGCCACGACCAGCCCATGAGGTCAGCTCCCCGCTTTGAAGGTGAAGTTGGCGGCGGCGCTTCCCGTGGCGGGTACGGCGACCGTCATGGTCTGGGTGCCGAGCTTCTCGTGCCACGCCTCCACCTCGTACGTGCCGGCGGGCAAGCCCCTGATGGTGAAGGAGCCGTCTGCGCCCGTCACCGCGAAGAACGGATGCGTGAACACGTTCAGATTCGCGTGCATCCAGCCGTGCACGTTGCACGCGACCGGGATCGCGATCTCCTGAGCCGTGAACGTGCGGGTGGTCTTCATGCCCTTGGTGGGCTGGCTGATGTTGAACCCGCGGTTCCGTTTGGCCACCACCTTGATGTTGTGCAGCACCGGGTCGCTGTTGCGGATCTCCAGCGGCTGCCCCGCCATCACGGCCAGGGTGCGCGGGTGATACAGGCAGCCCTCCTGGTCCACCACGACGGGCGTCGTGGACGCGGTGAACTTCTGCCCGGCCGGCAGCCCGCTCTTCACGTACACCAGGACGTTCTGGAGATTGCCGCCCGACGCGGTGATGACGGGATCGGTCGTGTACTTGCCTCTACAGGCGGCTTCGTCGCTCATGTCCAGCTTGGGATTGGCCGGCGCGGTCCCGGTGAGCTTCACCGTTCCGGTGACGGAACCGCCCTGGACAGCGGGTCCAGCGGCACCTAGAAGACCCGCGGTTAGGACGGTTACAGCAGACAGCATCGCGTGTTTCATCGTACCTCCGTGTAGAACTGCGTGAGGGGTAAGGGGTACCCCTCACTCCTTACCCCTTACGCTGTTGAATCCCCGCTGTTGCGCTCGTCGTATCACCACGAGACCGAGTCCCGCTGTTAGCAGCACCGCCACCACCGGCGCGACGTAGACGCGAGGCGGAGCGGGGACGTCCAGGTAAATGGCGTACCACGCACTCACCGCCCCGCGCACCTCATCCTCACCATTCGAACCATCCGCGGCGAAGAAGGCGATGGGGATCGCCCGGCCCGGCATGAAGGGGATCGCCGCCGTGCTATCAGCCGGCACCAGAGCACGATTGATCTGAAGCGCCCACTCGCCGCGATCGTACCGCGCCGAGTGCGATGCGTTCCCAGCCCCGGCCGCCGTGAACCGGCCAAGCCCCGTGCTGGTGCCTTCCTCCAGCTTATCGCCGACACTCGACCAGCGCCACAGGGACACGGGCTGGCGAGTGCTTCCGCCCAGGAAGTAGGGACGTTCCAATCCGTCCGACCACCGCGCCGGGAACTGCAGGTGCAGGCGGTCCGGACCCTGTTCGGTGGCCACCGGCGCGTCCCCATCGCTCATCGCGTCCCGCATCCGGCCGAGCCACTCGTCCCAGGCGGGATCCGGGCTCTTGGAGCCATCGTGCCAGGTGAGCCGGAGCGCCAGCGTCTGGCCGTCGTGCAGCGCCTGCACCCAGACCGCGTCCACCGCGGGCGCAAACCAGCGCGGCCTGACCACGATCTGGCCGACCACCGGCACGTACGCGGGCTCCACCGTGGCCCACGCGCTGTCGTCGGGGCCGGCGGGCAGCTGAACGACCACGGCCGCCCTAATCACGTCCTGCGGCCGGGGCTGCTGCTCGGGCGATAGGCTGCGCACGTACTG
>Ga0209619_10000282_pt1 | contig 34370 bp, 33 predicted proteins | sample Rifsed16ft3_FD_184011 | JGI IMG/M metagenome (GOLD analysis project Ga0209619, IMG submission 184011) | Soil microbial communities from Rifle, Colorado, USA - sediment 16ft 3 (version 2) | ecosystem: Environmental > Terrestrial > Deep subsurface > Rock core/Sediment | place: Rifle, Colorado... | reverse complement strand
GATTCGACTTCGTCGACATCAACATGGGGTGCCCGGTCCGAAAGGTCACGGCGGGAGGAGCCGGGGCGGCCCTTCTCTCCCACCCCCCCCTTGCGGGAAAGATCGTGAAGGCGGCCGTCGACGCGGCGGGGATTCCCGTCACGGTGAAGATCCGTTCGGGCTTCGGCACGGAGCCGGATTCGTACCTCCCGGTGGCGAGTGAGGTCTTCGGTGCCGGGGCAGCGGCCGTCACCCTCCACCCACGTACCCGGGGACAGATGTTTTCCGGCACAGCCGACTGGGGACAGATTGAGCGACTGAAACGGGAGTTCCCCGACCGCGTCGTGATCGGAAACGGGGATGTCCGGCAGCCGGAGGACTCGTGGAGGATGGTCTCGGAGACCGGATGCGACGCCGTGATGATCGGGCGGGCGGCCCTCGGGAATCCCTGGATCTTTTCCGCAATCCGCCGTGGGGTTGCCGTCGCGGCGGGGGGCGGCGCGCCGGGGACGCCGGACGGGCCCTCCCCCGAAGCCCGCAGGACGCTGATCCTGCGGCACGGGGAGGAGATGCACCGTCGCCACGGGGAGGGCGGGATCCGGGAGATGCGGAAGCATCTTGCCTGGTACAGCCGGGGGATTCCGGGCGCCTCGGCGTTTCGGGGCCACCTTGTAACGGTTCGGACTTGCGACGATTTCCGTTCGGCCGTCGAGCGATTCTTTTGAGCGAACTTTTCCAGCAGACGCTCGAATCCGTGAGCATCGGGATCCTCGCGTTCGACGGGGCGGGGAGGCTCAGCTACATCAACCCGGCCGCCGAGGAAATCCTCCACGGGTCGTCGCGGGCGTTCGCGGGAAAACATTACCGGACGGTCTTCCGGGGATCCCCCGGGGCCGTGCGGATTCTGCGGAAAGCCCTGGAGGACAACGCGGCCGTCACCGGCTACGACGTGGAGCTTCGGCTTCCCCGGCGGGCACAGGCGGCGGGCGACCCGGTCCCCCCATCGCTCCCCGTCATCATCGGGGCATCCCCCATGCCCGGTCCGGCGGGAGAGCCGAACGGGGCCGTCCTTTCGATCAAGCCCGCCGAGATCCTCAGCATGGTCGGACAGGAGGAAAGGGCCGCCGTGAGCGCCGAAGAGATGCAGACACTCGCCTACGGCATCGCCCACGAGATCAAGAACCCGCTGGGGGGAATCCTCGGCGCGGCCCAGTGGATGATGCGGGGGGAGGCATCCGAGGAGGAGCGCCGGGAGGGAACGCGGCTGATCCTGCGGGAGGCGGGGAGAATCAACGGGCTCGTGGAGAAGATGCTCGAGATGGGGAGGACTCCCCCGCCACCCCGCCCCTTCCCGATCCTTCCGATCCTCCGGGAGGCCGCGGAGCTTATACGCGCGGACGTGCGCGCCCAGAAGAAGGAGATCCGTTTCGATCTCGCCGCCGACCCGAGCCTTCCCGACGTTTCCGGGCACCCGGACACCGTGTTCCAGGCGATCGTGAACGTCCTCAAGAATGCCGCGGAGGCGATCCCGAAGAAGGGAACGGTGCGGATCGACACCCGGATGAACGTCAATTACCGGTGGGGGCGGGCGAGGGGCAGGATGCGGTCCTTCGTGGACATCCTCATCGCGGACGACGGCGTGGGGATGTCGGAGGGGGAGATGCGGAGGGCGTTCCTGCCCTTCTACACGACGAAAGCGAAGGGGACGGGCTTGGGTCTCGTGATGGCGCGTCAGTCGATCTCCCGTCACGGCGGGAAGATGGCAATAAAATCCGTGCGGGGAGAGGGAACGACGGTTACAATATCCCTTCCGGTCACCCCGGGGAAGAAAACGGTCACGTGAAGAAAGTCCTCATAGCCGACGACGACGAGAGCATTCGCTGGGTCCTGAAGAAAACGGTCGCGGGAATGGGGTTTTCGCCCGACCTGGCGGAGGACGGGGAGAAGGCGCTCTCCCTGCTGACGAAGAACACCTACGCCGCGGCTTTCGTCGACATCCGCATGCCCGCCATGGAAGGGATCGAGGTCCTCGAACGGGTCCAGGCGAGGAAATCCCCGACCCGGTTCTTCATCATGACGGCCGTCCGCCGCCCGGATGCCGCCGCACGCTCCACCCGCGCGGGGGCCGCCGAGTTCATCACCAAGCCGTTCGACATCGCCCATATCGAGAACCTGCTCCGGGAAGTCGCGAAGGAATCCTCCTCCCGCGAGCGGCCGTTCCGGGCGGAAGACCCCGAGGAGTGGAAATCGTCCCGGATCGTGGGGCGGAGCCGCGCCATCCTGGACGTGTTCCTGGGGGTGGGAAAGGTGGCCGACTCCGACGCCACCGTCCTGCTGCTGGGGGAGCGCGGCGTGGGGAAGGAGCTCGTCGCCCGCTCCATCCACGAGCTTCGGACCCCCGACGGCCCGTTCGTGGCGGTCAACGCCTCCGCCATCCCGAGGGACCTGCAGGAGGCGGAGATGTTCGGCTTCGAGAAGGGGGCGTTCACCGGGGCGGAGGCGGCCCGCGAAGGGAAACTGGAGGCTTCCGCGGGAGGAACCCTCTTCCTCGACGAGGTCGGGGACATCCCGGCCGACCTGCAGGCGAAGCTTCTCCGCGTGCTGCAGGAAAAGGAGTTCTCGAGACTGGGGTCGAACGAAACCCGGAAGTTCCGGGGGCGCGTCGTCGCGGCGACCAACCGGGACCTGCGGCGGATGGTCACCGACGGGAAGTTCCGGGAGGACCTCTTCGACCGGTTGAACGTTTTCCCGATCCGCGTGCCCCCCCTCTCGGAGAGGCGGGAGGACATCCCCCTTCTCGCGGATTTCTTCCTCCAGAAGTATTGCGCGATTCTCTCCCGCCCCCCCCGGTCCTTTTCGAAAGAGGCGCTGGAGGCGGTTGCGGCCCACAACTGGAAAGGAAATGTCCGGGAACTGGAAAACTTCGTGCAGAGACTGGCCGTCCTTGCCACGGGAAAACTCCTGCGGCGGGAAGAGGTGGCGCGGGAACTGGCCAAGGCGGACGGTGCGCCGGACCTCTCCACGGCACCGCTGGAGCAGGTCATCGAGGAGCGGATCCGGGAGTTCGCGGGCCGGCTGGGGGAAGCGATCGAGAGCGAGGGCGACCTCCACGGCTATTTTCTCCTGCAGATGGAGAGGCCGCTGATCAAGATCGTCATGGAGGCGGCCGGCGGAAACCAGAGGAAGGCCGCGGCGATCCTGGGAATCAACCGGAACACCCTGCGGAAAAAACTGACCTCCCTCTCCCTCCTGCCCCGGAAAAGGAAGTCCCGATAAGGGGTGACCGGGAGCTTCGGGCCCCGAAGCTCATCGCGGAGGGGGCGGGCGCCGTCTTCCTCCCCGCCATCGCCATTTCCGGGATCAGCCGGCAGAACGTCCGGGAGGTGAACCGGGCGGGGTCATCCGGGTTCCCGGTGATCCTGGCCGTCGAGTGCCGGGGGTTTCCGAGACGCTCTCCAAGGGGTTCCGGACCGGCGCGCGTCCCCGGGGGATCGTCCCCGATCCGGACATGATGGTTACGACGTCCCGTGCGGCATCCGGCCTGCCCGCGCGGGAAGCCGCCTTCCGCATCCTCGCGTATCGGTCCCTGTCCCCGAGGAGGGCGTCGATCTTGTAGGCCAGGGCAGGGAGGTTATTGCACCGGATGGCCACACCGTCCTCCAGGAGATGGTCGCTGTTCCTCTCCTCCTGGCCGGGGATGGGATTGACGATGACCATGACGAGCCCGCGCGCCAGGGCCTCGGAACTGGTGAGTCCCCCCGCCTTCCCCACAAGAAGGTCCGAAGCGGCCATCCAGGCGTCCATCTCGGTCGTGTACCCCACCACCCGCATCGGATGCGCGCCTTCCCCGAAGGCTGCCAGGCGACGGGCAAGCTGTGCGTTTCTGCCGCAGATGACGACGACCTGGAGGGGATGGCTCACCTGGTGGAGAGACCGCACAAGCGAATCCACCGGCCCGACGCCGAACCCCCCCGCGGAGACGAGAACGGTGGTCCGGTCCGGATCGAGACCGAGGCCGAGGCGGGCTTCCCTCTTCGGCTTTTGCACCGAGAAGGCGGGGTCGATGGGGATGCCCGTCACGTGAATTGTCTCCTGCGGGATGCCCAGTTCCGACAGGTGGACTTTCGTCTCCTCGCAGGCGACGAAGTACCAGTCCACCCCCCGGTACAGCCACATCGCGTGGGCGTCGAAATCGGTCACGACGACCCCGATCGGGACTTCCAGAATCTTCTTTCTTCTCAAGTGGGCGAGAATCTCCGCGGGGAGAAAATGGGTGCAGACGGCGAGGGACGGGTTCTCCTCCTTCAGAAGGCGGACGAGAGGACGCGTGTTGAGCCGGTCCAGGGCAAGACGCCGCTTCTGGAATTCCCACGGACGGTCCAATGCATCATAGAGCAGGCCGAGGAGGTGGGGCCGCCGGTTGACCAGTTCCACGTACAGGTCGGCGTAGATCTTCCTGAAGAGGGGATTCGTATATCCGAGAACCTCCACGTGGCGCGCCTTTCGGCCTGCCGCCGCGAAGGCGGACACGAGGGCTTCGGCGGCCCGGACGTGACCGGCGCCGGACGCGGCGGACAGGACCATCACGGATCCCCGTCCCTGCGTCACGGTTTCCCTCCTCCCCTTTCTCCTTCCTCCTGCCCGGTGTCCGTTCCGTTCCCCGTTCGATACCGGTGTACGAAGTTTTTCATCCGGAACCAGATGTCGTGGAAGCCGTACGCCTGCATCTCTTCTTCCGCCTCCTCCGGGGTCCATCCGTCGACCTCCATCCGGTAGACCGAGACGACCAGACCGGTTCGGTCCCGCCCCTGCCGGCAATGCAAGTAGACGGGCTGGTTCCCCGGGTCTGCCATCAGCGCAACGGTTTTCCGGACCGTCTCCGGATCCACATCGCCGTAGGCGTCCATCGGCAACCCGACGGAACGCATCCCCCAGGCCTCGACCGTCTTCTTCTCCCCGTTCCGGGAGCGGAGATTGATCACCGTGCGGACGCCCATTTTCGCGAGCGTCGCGTACCCTTCCGGCAGTGGCTGGGCCCCCCGGTATATTCCCGGGGCAACCCTTCCCACGTGGGAAAGACCGGGGAGGTGAACAATCCTCTCGGAAACCTTCGCCCCCTCCGGGAGATTCGGGGGGGCGCCGACCTCCCTGGCTCCCTGCGCAGCGATTGCGCCTCCCCCATCCCCCGAGCCCGCGCCTTCGCAGACGCCGGGAACGAGGAACCCGAACGCACCGAGGAGGAGGACCGCCGCGAAGGCGGCCAACCACCCGACTTCCCTCCGTGCCTTTTCCCTCATGCGGCCTTCCCTCCCTCCTGCCGGAGATTTCCGTCCCGCCCGGATTCGCGTACTGGTTCGAAAAGACACGAGGCGCTCCCACGGAAAGGGAGCGTGCGGCGATCTTTGGCGCTCCCCCGGATGCCCGGCAGCGGAGCGAAGGGGGCTACTCGTAGTCCCTCGCCATGTCCTCGAAACGGGTGTACTGGCTCAGGAAGGTGAGTTCGACCTTGCCCATGGGGCCGTTGCGCTGCTTCCCGATGATGATCTCGGCGATCCCCTTCTTGTCATCGGGAATCTCTCCCTTGCTGTACATCTCCTCGCGGTAGATGAAGAGGATCAGGTCGGCGTCCTGTTCGATCGCTCCCGATTCCCTCAGGTCGGCCATCTGGGGGCGCTTGTCGTCGCGTCTTTCCAGGCCACGGTTCAGCTGGGAGATGGCGATGACCGGGATGTTGATCTCCTTCGCCAGGGCCTTGAGCGACCGGGAAATCTCCGAGATCTCCTGCACGCGGTTCTCCGCGCTTCCCCGCGACGTTACCCCCCGCATGAGCTGGAGGTAGTCGATGATGACCATCCCGATGTTCTTGTCTTTTTTCAGGCGGCGCGCCTTCGCCCGCATCTCGAGGGCGTTCAGCACCCCGGAATCGTCGCAGTAGATCTGCGCCTCGGAGAGCCTCCCCACGGCGGCGACGATCCGGTTGATCTCGTCCTGGGCAACGTACCCGGTCCGAAGCCGCTGGAAGTTGACCCTCGCCTCCGAGCAGATCATCCGCAGCGCAAGCTGCTGGCGGCTCATCTCCAGCGAGAAGATTGCAACCGGCAAAGCGTTGCGAAGAGCGGCATGGAGGGCGACGTTCAGGGAAAAGGCCGTCTTTCCCATGCCGGGACGGCCCGCGACGACAATCATGTCGGACTTCTGGAACCCCGCCGTCAGCCGGTCCAGGTCGCGGAAGCCGGATGAGACCCCGGTGATCAGCTCCTTCTTCTCGTAGAGCTTCTCGATCTCCCGCATCGCCTCCTTCCCCATCTCGGCCATCGAGTAGTAGGAGGGCTTGATCTTCTCCTCGGCGATCGAGAAGATGGCCTGCTCGGTCCTGTCGAGGAAGTCATCGACCTCGCCCACGCCCTGGAACGCGGAATTCGTGATCTGCTGGGCCACGACGATCATCCTCCGGAGAATCGCCTTCTCCTTGACCAGCCGCGCGTAGTCGGCGACGTTCGCGGTGGTGGGAATGTTGTGGATGAGCTCGGAGAGGTAGGAGAGGCCCCCCACCTCGTTCGCCACGCCCCGGGCGTTGAGGGCCTCGGCGAGGGTCAGCTGGTCGATCGCACGGCCGCGCTCGTAGAGGTCCACCATGGTGGAGAAGAGCGTCCGGTGCGCGCCCTGATAGAAGTCGTCCGGGCGGAGGATCTCCACCACGTCGTTCATCAGGTCGTTGTTGAGCAGGACCGAGGCGAGCACCGCCTGCTCGGCCTCGAGGCTGTGGGGAGGGACCTTCAGAAGAGGAGTTTCCGCCGCTCCGTGCGACGTCAGCCTCGAACCGCTCATCGTGCCCCCCTTTCCCGGCAGGTGGCCGCTATTCCGCCACCACCTTGACCGAGATCTCGGGGACCATCTCCGTCCCCGCCTTGACCTTCACCTTGTACTCCCCGATCTGCTTGATCGGCTCGTCAAGCAGCACCATCTTCCGGTCGACGGGGACGCCGGCTCTCTCGAGCGCCTGGGCGATGTCGCGCGACGTGACCGCCCCGAAGAGCTTCCCCCCCTCCCCCGCCTTCGCCGGGATGGTGAGGAACAGGGAGGACAGCTTCCCGCCCAGTTCCTCCGCCGTCTTTCGGGTCTTCTTCGCGCGGGCCCCGATGACCCGGCGGTCGTGCTCGAGCGCCCGGAGGTTTCGCACGTCGGCCAAAACCGCCAGCCGCTTCGGGATGAGGTAGTTGCGCCCGAACCCGTCGGCGACCTTCACGACGTCGCCGGCCTTCCCGAGGGTTTCGACGTCCTCGCGCAGGATCACTTTCATCGGGTTCTCCCTACCTGACCTGCGTCGCCGTGAACGGTACCAGCGCCACGATGCGGGCCTTCTTGATCTCCACCGTCAGCTTGCGCTGGTGGGTCGCGCATGTCCCCGAAATCCTGCGGGGGACGATCTTGCCCCGCTCGGAGATGAAGTGCTTGAGCAGGTACACGTTCTTGTATTCGATCCGGAGATCCTTTTCCGCGCAGAACCGGCAAAACTTCTTCCGGACGTATCGCCTTTTCGGGCCGCCTCCGGGCCCGCCGCCGGGCCTGGCCGAGCCGTACCTCGGTTTCGTCGGGACACTCATCGTTTTTCGTTCGCCTCCTCGAATGATTTCTCGTTAGAACGGAATGTCGTCTTCCTGGGTGTCCGTCGGGGTGCCGCCCGGCTCGCCTTCGCTCCCGCCGCTCTTCGGGCCTCCCCCGAGGAACTGGATGCCCCCCGCCACCACCTCGATCTTGCTCCTCTTCGTTCCTTCGGACTCCCAGCGGCGCTGACGCAGGCGCCCCTCCACGAGCACGGGCCGACCCTTGGACAGGTACTCGGCGCAGGTTTCCCCCAGCTTCCCGAAGGCGACGATATCGAAATAGGACACCTCTTCCTTGAGTTCGTTGTTCTGCCGGTACCGCGAGTTGACCGCGATGGCGAAGCTGGTCACCGACAGGCCGGAGGGAAGGTACCGGATCTCCGGGTCGCGGACCAGGTTTCCCGCGAGGATCACACGGTTAAAGGCGACCATCGGTCCTCCTTCCCCTCAGGCGGTGGGCGCCCCGTCGGCGGGCCGGGAGGCATCGGGAGTCTCCCCGCCGTTCTCCGGGCCCGGAGGGCTTTCCTCCGCAACCGGAGCCGCCGCGGCCGGCTTGATCTCGTACTCCACGCGGGACGTCATGTGGCGCATCACCCCGTCGAAAATCTTGATGTTCCGCTCCACCTCCTCCACCACGCCGCGCTTGCCGGAATAGACCAGGAACGTGTAGTACGCATTGTGCTTCTTCCGGATCAGGTAGGCGAGCTTCCGGATTCCCCAGTCGTCCTGCTTGAGGGTTTCCCCCCCGAAGGAGGTGATGACCCCCTCGAGCTTGGTGAGAAACTCTTTGCGCCGGTCCTCGGGGAGTTCCGGATCGAACAGGATGGCAGTTTCGTACTTCGTCATCTTCCCTTTCGCCTCCTTTCGGCTGATCGAGCCCCCGGTCGCAAGCCGCCGGGAGCAAGGAGTATGTTCCCTTCCTTCCGCGTTTCAGGAAAGGGGTTGCCCGCGCCGCGCATTCCAGCGCGTCATCGCCTTGTCGAACCCTTCCCGGAGGATGTCCGCGACAGCCTCCGCGGCGGAGGAAATTCCGCCTTCGAACCGTTCCCGCAACTCCCCCGGGACCGTGCGGAGAACAAAATCGGCCGGGTCGACACCCGCGGGGGGACGGCCGATCCCGATCCGGACGCGGAGGAACTCCCCGGTGCCGAGTTCCTCCGTGAGCGAGCGGAGACCATTGTGCCCCCCCGTCCCGCCGCCGCGTTTCAGCTTCACGACTCCCAGATCCAGATCGAGGTCGTCGTGGAGAACGACGAGGTCGCCGGGGGAGCCCGCAAACCTCCCGTAGACGGGCGCCACGGCCTGGCCGCTTGCGTTCATGAACGTCTTCGGCTTGCCGAGGAGGACCGTCACCCCGCTTACCGGCCCCATTCCGTAATCGGCCTTCCCGGAAGGCCGGAGCCGGATGCCGTTTCCCTCCGCCAGGAGGGTTACCGCCTCGGCCCCCGCGTTGTGGAACGTTCCCGCGTAGCGCCGGCCGGGGTTCCCGAGGCCGAACACGAGACGGGAAGGGGGGGAGACGGTGCTACTTCTCCTTTTCCGCGGGTTCCGCCACACTGGCGCCTTCCACCGCCGCCGCTTCCTCCACGGGCGCCGCGCTCACGACCTCCTCGACTCTCGGGGCGTGTACGGAGACGATGGTGGTCGTCATGTCCTTCTCCACCGGCTGGACCCCCTCGGGGAACTTCACGTCCTCGAGGTGGAGGGAGTCGCCGATCTCGAGCGGCGTGACGTCCATCTCCAGAAACTCCGGCACATTGGCCGGGAGGCATTCGACCTCGAGGCTGCGGGTCACCTGCTCGACGATGCCCCCCTGCTCGATCCCGGCCGCCTTCCCCTTGATCCGGATGGGCACCTCGATGCGGAACTTCTTCCCGAAGGCAACCTCGTAGAAATCGACGTGGATCACCCGGTCGGTCCGGGGGTTCGTCTGGATATCCTTGAGGACCGCGTACGACTCCTTCGCCTCGGCCTCGTCCTGCACGTTCATCCGGACGATGACGGTCCCGCGGCGGGCGACGCTGAGGAACTTCTCCAGATCCCGGCGATCGAACTCGATCGAGCGGGTCGCAAGACCCTTTCCGTACATGATCCCCGGGACCTTCCCCCGGGAAAGCAGTTTCCGGGCGCCCTCCTTCCCGGACCCGTGGCGGCGGACCGCCGTCAACTCCATCATGGCCATTTCGCTTTCCTCCCGCTATACGAAGAGCGAACTTACGGAATCGTTGAAATGGATCCGCTTGATGGCTTCCCCGAGAAGGTTCGCCACCGAGAGGACCCGGATCTTCCTGCACGCGGTTTTCTCCCCCAGGGGGATCGTGTTGGTGACCACGAGCTGCTCGATCTCGGACTTTTCCAACCGCTCGATCGCCGGGCCCGAGAGGACGGGGTGGGTGGCGCAGGCGAACACGCGCTTCGCCCCGTTCCGGCGAACCGCGGCCGCCCCCTGGACCATCGTCCCCGCCGTGTCCACCATGTCGTCGAGGAGGACCGCCGTTTTCCCCTCGACGTCGCCGATGATGTTCATCACCCGGGATTCGTTGGTTCCCGCCCGTCGCTTGTCGATGATCGCCAGCGTGGCGTTCAGCCGCTTGGCGAAGGCCCGCGCACGCTCCACCCCCCCCGCGTCGGGGGAAACGATCACGATATCGTTGTACCAGTTGGCCTTGATGTACTCGAGCATCACGGGGGCGGCGTAGAGGTGGTCGACCGGGATGTTGAAGAACCCCTGGATCTGCCCGGCGTGCAGATCCATCGTGAGAACCCGCGAGACCCCCGCCGTCGTCAGAAGGTCCGCCACGAGTTTCGCGGTGATCGGGGCACGGGGGAGCACCTTCCGGTCCTGCCGCGCATACCCGTAATACGGGATGACCGCCGTGACCCTCTTGGCGGAGGAGCGCTTCAGGGCGTCCATCAGGATCAGGAGTTCGACCAGGTGGTCGTTCACCGGGGGGCAGGTCGGCTGCACAATGAACACATCCGCCCCCCGGACGTTCTCCCCGATGTCGACGTTGATCTCCCCGTCGCTGAACCGCTTCACCTCCGCGGCCCCCATGGGAACGGAGAGGAATGCGCAGATCTCCCTGGCGAGATCGATATTCGCGTTGCCCGAAAACATCTTGAGCCTGGTCACACCCAGTCCTCTGCTCGGAAAACCATCCGATGAATAAGGAAAAAATCATTATACCGGTTGGTCGTCCCGTGGCAAGGAGAAAACGAGAATGGCTGGGAGGGAAGGGGTCGAACCTTCATTAGAGGCTCCAAAGGCCCCTGTCCTGCCGTTAGACGACCTCCCAGCGCAACCGTGCGAACCAATTCCCCCGGCCCGGATCCTCTCCCGAGCCCGCGCCGGGCAGGCCGCCAACACGCGGAACGAAACTCCGCGGTCCGAAAGGAATGCTAGCGCGCCACGACGAGAGCGTCAAGCCTGCGGATCACCCGCTCGTACTCCCCCAGCACCGCCTCCTCGATCATCTGGCGCGTCTCGTTGTTCAGCGGGTGCGCCGTGTCGCGGTACGTGCCGTCCTTTTTCTTCTTGCTCGGCATCGCAACGAACAGACCGCTGTTGCCGTTGATGATCTTCAGGTCCCGGACCACGAAGCAGCCGTCGAAGACGATCGTCGCATATCCCTTCAGTTTCTCGTCGTCGGTCACGGGATAGACCTTCACCTCGGTGAGCTGCATCTCCCCCCTCCTCCCATGTCGTCAAATGTTGCGGGCAACGAACAGTCTCCGCCCGTTCCCGTTCCCCAGTCTCCTTTTCGCACTGCGGGCATCCCGTTCATTCCGGAACAGGCCGAACACCGCGGAGCCGCTCCCGCAGAGGCCGGCGGCCTCCGCCCCCGCCGCGAGCAACTCCCCCTTGATCCCCCGGATATCCGGCCGGACGTCTCCCCAGGCGTTCTCGAAATCATTTCCCACGGCCGACACCAGATCCCCCCATTCCCGGAAGGAAGGGGGAGCCACTCGCCCGGGGGGGCCGGCCGGCTCCCTCCCCAGCTTTTCGTACCCCTCCCGCGTCGGAAGCCCGAACGGGGGCTTGACGATCACCGCAAAGAAGGGAACCTTCCATTCGACCGGCGTCAGCAGGTCCCCGTACCCCTCCACGAGGGCGGGCCGGCCCATCGTGAAGAACGGTACGTCCGCCCCGACGGCGGCCGCCAGGGAGAGCAGCTTCTCCGGGGAAGGCGACTTCCCCGTCAGGGCGATCAACCCCTTCAGCGTGGCGGCCGCGTCGGAGCTCCCCCCGCCCAGGCCCGCCTCCGCGGGGATGGTCTTGCGGACCCGGACCCGGACCCCTTCCGGGCCGCCCGCCCAGTCCCGGTACAAGGTGGCTGCCCGGTAGCAGGTATTCCCGATGCCGCCGGGCACAGCGGGGTCGTCCACCTCAACGGAGATGCCCGCGGACGTCTCCTCCACGGTGACCTCGTCGTAGAGGGATACCGGAACCATGACCGATCGAATGTGGTGGAGACCGTCGGGACGCTTCCCGAAAACCCGGAGGGATATGTTCAGTTTGGCCGGGGCGAGGAAAAAAATTGCCGAGGATGCGGTCACACTCTGCCCATTTCAAACAGTGTTTTTATTTTACCCTACCCCTTGCACCTCCCTTTGTCAAGGCACCCGCGAACGCCTGCCGCTAGGCGGCTTTCCGGAAGGAAAAACCGGTTTTCCCGTCCGCGTCGACCAGGACGGTATCCCCTTCGCGGAAAACCCCCTTGAGGATATGGAGCGCCAGGGGGTCCTGGAGGTGCTTCTGGATGGCCCGGCGAAGCGGCCTCGCCCCGTAGGCGGGGTCGTACCCGATCTCCGCCAGCCTCTCCCGGGCGGCGTCGGTCACGGTAACCGAGATCTTCCTGTCCGCGAGGCGGTCGTTTACCTCCCGGAGCATGATCCCGATGATGATCGCCAGCTCCTCCTTCCCGAGGGACCGGAACAGGATGATCTCGTCGAGGCGGTTCAGGAACTCGGGGCGGAATTCCCGGCGGAGCTCTTCCATGACCTTTGCCCGGACGGCCTCCTCTCCCTTGCCGGAGAGTTCCTGGATCCAGTGGGAGCCGATGTTGGAGGTGAGGATCACGACGGCGTTCCGGAAATCGACGGTCCGTCCCTTCCCGTCGGTCAGCCGCCCGTCCTCGAGGATCTGCAGGAGGATGTGGAAGACGTCGGGGTGCGCCTTCTCCACCTCGTCGAACAGGATCACCGTGTACGGTTTCCGCCGCACCGCTTCGGTCAGCGCCCCCCCCTCCTCGTACCCCACGTACCCGGGGGGAGCCCCGATCATCCGCGCCACGGAGTGTTTCTCCATGTACTCGGACATGTCGAGGCGCACCATCGACGTCTCGTCGTCGAAAAGGAACTGGGCCAGGGCCCGTGCCAGCTCCGTTTTCCCCACGCCGGTGGGCCCCATGAACAGGAAGGAACCGATGGGGCGGCGGGGATCCTTCAACCCCGACTTGGCGCGCCGGACGGCGTTGGAGACGAGCCGGACGGCGTCGTCCTGGCCCACCACCCGCTCGCCCAGCCGCTCCTCCATCCGCACGAGCTTCTCGATCTCCCCCTCGACCAGCCTCGACACCGGGATCCCGGTCCAGCGGGAGACGACCTGGGCGATGTCCTCTTCATCCACTTCCTCCTTGAGGAGGCGCCCTTCGTCCCGGGTGTCCGGGGACACTCCTCTCCCGTATCCCGGAGATGAATCAGGAATGTCCCCCCTCAGCGCCTCCGCTTCCCGCCGCAGCGTCGGGATTTTGCCGTATTTCAGCTCCGAGGCCTTCTCGAGTTCCCCCTCGCGCTCCGCCCGCTGCATCTCCGAGAGGGCCCGCTCGATCTTCTCCTTGACCTCGCGGCTCTTCCCGATGGCCTTTTTTTCCTCCTCCCACCGGGACCGGTACCCCGCCACCTTCCCTTGGAGGGCCGCCAGTTCGTCCTGGATGCGGACGAGACGCTGCCCCGAGGCGGCATCGGTCTCTTTCGACAGGGCCTGCCTCTCCATCTCGAGCTGGATGATCTTTCGTTCGACCTCGTCGATCTCGGTGGGGACGGAATCGATCTCGATCTTGAGCTTAGAGGCGGCCTCGTCCACCAGGTCGATCGCCTTGTCGGGGAGGAACCGGTCGGAGATGTACCGGTTCGACAACGTGGCCGCGGCGACGAGGGCGGAATCCTTGATCCGTACGCCGTGGTGCACCTCGTACCGCCCTTTCAGCCCCCGCAGAATCGCGATCGTGTCCTCGACCGACGGCTCCTCCACGAGAACGGGCTGGAAGCGCCTCTCGAGCGCGGCGTCCTTTTCCACGTACTTGCGGTACTCGTCCAGGGTGGTCGCCCCGACGCAACGCAGTTCCCCCCGGGCGAGGGCGGGTTTCAACATGTTGGAAGCGTCCATCGCCCCTTCCGCCTTGCCGGCTCCCACGAGCGTATGCAACTCGTCGATAAAGAGGATCACTCGCCCCTCCGCGGCGGCAATCTCCGAAAGAACCGCCTTGAGCCGCTCCTCGAACTCGCCGCGGTACTTCGCGCCGGCGATCAGCGCTCCCATGTCCAGGGCGAGAACCTTTTTGTCCCGGAGACTTTCGGGGATGTCCCGGGAGACGACGCGCTGCGCCAGCCCCTCGGCGATCGCCGTCTTCCCCACTCCCGGGTCCCCGATCAGGACGGGGTTGTTCTTCGTCCGCCGGGAGAGGACCTGGATCACCCGCCGGATCTCGTCGTCCCTGCCGATGACGGGGTCAAGCTTCTCCCGGCGGGCCAGTTCGGTCAGGTCCCGGCAGTACCTGTCGAGCGCCTGGTACTTCGCCTCGGGGTTCTCGTCCGTGATCCGCTGCGTACCCCGGATGGAGACAAGCGCCGAAAGGAGGACCTCCCGCGTCACGCCGTGACGGCGGAGCAGATCCGCGACCGGCCCCGGCTCGGAGGGTAAGGCAAGGAGGAAGTGCTCGGCGGAGAGGTACTCGTCCCGGAAGGAGTCCGCCTCGGTAAGAGCCCGGTGGAACAGGGGCTCCATCCGCGGGGAGAGACCGCGATTCACGGCTCCCGACACCTTGGGAAAAGAGCCGAGCAGGGCGTTCGCTCCGGGCAGGAGGCGCTGGATGGGCACCCCCGCCCGCGCGAAGAGGTCCGCCGCCACGCCCCCCTCCTGCCGGAGCAGGGCAACGAAGAGATGTTCCGGCTCCACCTGCGCGTGCCCCGCCTCCGAGGCGATGCGCACGGCGTCCTGCAGGGCTTCCTGCGATTTCACGGTCAACCTGTCCAGAGAAATCATCTGCCCCTCCGACACGCGCCGATGTGTGGATGGCGGCCCGCCCCCGGAAGAAACGGGCGGGCCGCAAGGAGGCCTACCGGTTCTTCACCGCGAGGAAGAGCCGCCCCTCCCCCCGCTCCACCAGGAACAGGACGGTCTTTTCGTCTTTGACCTTCTTGATCCGTGCATCGAACTCCCGGGAATCCTTGACGGGCATCCGGTTGATCGCCCGGATGACGTCCCCATCGCGGAAGCCGGCATCGTCCGCCGGGCTTCCGGGTTCGACCGAGGTGACCAGCACGCCCGCCCGGTTCGTGATGTCGAGATGCCGGGCCACTTCCGGCGTGATGTCCTGGACCGTGAGTCCCAGCCCCTTCGACAGGTCCGGCCCGCCGGCGCGCTTCTGCCCGGCTTCCGGCTCCATCTCCGCGATGGTCACGGGAATGGTGACCTCCTTGCCGTCGCGGACCACGATCACATCCACCTTCTTCCCGGGTTTCGTGGCGGCGACGATCTGGGGAAGGTCGTGCTCGTCCGTCACTTCCTTCCCTCCGAAGGAGATGATCACGTCCCCGGACCGAAGACCCGCCTTCTCCGCCGGCCCGTCCTTCGTGACGTCCGCCACCAGGGCACCCTTCTTCCCCGGCACGGAAAGCGTCTCCGCCATGTCCGGCGACAGCCGCTGGATGTAGACGCCGAGCCAGCCGCGTGTGACCTTTCCCTTCTCCTTCAGTTGGGCGAGGACCGATTTGGCCAGATGGATGGGGGTCGCAAAGCCGATTCCCTGGCCTCCCTGGATGACCGCCGTGTTGATCCCCACGACCTCCCCCACCAGGTTGAACAGGGGGCCGCCCGAATTCCCGGGGTTGATCGACGCGTCGGTCTGGATAAAATCGTCGTACGGCCCGGAGCCGATCACCCTCCCCTTGGCGCTCACGATCCCGGCCGTCACGGTGTGCCCGAGGCCGAAAGGATTCCCGATCGCCAGGACCCATTCCCCGATCTCCAGTTTCTCCGAGTCCCCGAGGGGGACGAACGGGAGCTTCTTCCCCGCCTTGATCTTGATGAGGGCGATATCGGTCTTCGGGTCGGTTCCGACCACCTCCGCCCGGAATTCCTCCTTGTCCAGCAGGACCACCGTGATCTCGTCGGCTTTCTCGACCACGTGGTTGTTGGTGAGGATGTACCCGTCATCGGAGACGATGAACCCGGACCCCAGGCTCCTGCGCTTCTGCTCCCGGGGGATGTTCCCGAAGAAGTTGTTGAAGAATTCCTCGAACGGGTCCTGCTGGCCAAAGGGGGAACGCAACCGCGGCCTGCTGAACCGCACCACCTGCGTCGTGCTGATGTTTACGACCGCCGGCGACACCTCCTTCGCGAGGGCGGGAATGTTCTCGACGGGGAGGGCCTTGCCCGGGGCGGCAGCGCCTGTCTCGCCGCCCTTCCCCTTCCCGCCCGCCCCTAAGAAGGCGCTGGTCAGGGGAGACAGGTTCAACCCCGCCGAAAGGATCAACCCGGCGGCCACCGCCGCGAGCACGAGAACGACCACCTTGCCTTTTCCGATCACTTTTCCTTCCCTCCCGGGCCCTGTCCTGCATTCGGCGCGGGAACCCCCGCCTTGACGGCCCCCACGTACACCATCCGGAGGTGATAGAGACCCTCCGAAAGAACGCCCGACTCCTCCTCGGTGAGGTTCCCCTTCGTCTTCTCCTTGAGGATATCGAGGAGGTCGATCGAGTCCTTGGCCGCCGGGAGGTTCACCGGGGACCGCCGGCCGTCCCCGGCCTGGACCATCCCCAGGTTGACCATCGCCCCCATCTGCAGCGACATCACGAGATCGAGGAACGACGGTCCTCCGACGGGCGATGCGCCGCCCTCAGGGCTTTTTCCCCTTTGGACACTTCCCGGGGCCGGGCGGTTCCCGGCATCGCCTTGCGGAGCCGGAGGGGGGACGGATTCCTCGTTCTTCCTTTCCTCCCTCTCCACGCCCCGCCGGTCAACGACCTTGAATCCCTTCTTCTCCTCTTCGGACATCAGGTGGGCACCCCCTCCGCGATGACGACCACCTCCCCGTTTTCCGCCTCGACGAAGAAGCGATCGGACTCCTTCCACCTGAGCGTGATCGGCATCTTCACCTTCTCGTCGATGTACCTCTTGAGGTAACGGGCCCCGTACTTCACGCTGAAGCCTGCTCCGGCCAGCGCGGAGAGGGAGGCGTCGGAGATAAGGAGCGTCTTGCCCGAGGCCGCCATCGTCTTCCGGATCGACCCGAGGTAGATCTCCGCGATCCGTTTCACCTCGTCGAACGTGAGCGGGGAAAAGACGATGATGTCGTCGAGGCGGTTGATGAACTCGGGGGTAAACCGGTTCTCGACCGCCTTGAGGACGCTTTTTTTCACCGGCTCGAAATCTTCCGTGCCGGTCGCGAATCCCAGGGGGCGTGTCAGCTTCGACAGTTCTTCCGCGCCCAGGTTGCTCGTCAAGATGATGATCGAGTCCGAGAAGTACACCTTCTTCCCGCGGCCGTCGGTAAGCCACCCCTCGTCGAAGACCTGCAGGAAGAGGCTGTGCACGTAGGGGTCCGCCTTCTCGATCTCGTCGAGAAGGACGACCGTATAGGGATTGTCCCTCACCTGGTTGGTCAGGATCCCCCCTCGTTCGGAGCCGACGATGCCGCGCGGCATCCCGATGAGCTTGTCCACGGCGAGTGCCCCGTCCCGGTATTCGGACATGTCCACGCGGACCATGTGGCGATCGTCGCCGAACAGGTATTCCGCGAGCGCCTTCGCCATCTCCGTTTTTCCGACGCCCGTGGGTCCGAGGAACAGGAGAACGCCGTCCGGACGGTAGACGTTCTCCTTCAAGGGGCCCTTGTTCAACCGAAGCGATTTCGCCACGGCCCGGATCGCCTCGTGCTGGCCGACCAGCCGCCTCGCGATCTTCTCCTCCAGGTCCCGGAACCGTTCGAGAACGTCGCGCCGCACGATGTCCGCGGGAGTCTTCGTCTCCTCGGAGATCACCCCGAGGATATCCGGGGACCTCACGGTCTTCTCCTCGTTCCCTCCGATCTCGACCCGGACGCACGCCGTGTCGATCCAGTTGATGATCTTGTCGGGCAGCCGCAGCGACCGCGCGTACCGGTCGGACATGGAGAGGGCGAACTCGATCGCCTCGTCCGCGATCTCCACGCCGTAATTGGTCTCCAGCCTCGGTTTCAGCCCGAACAGGATCTCCCGCGTCTCCTCCACCGTCGGCTCGTCGATCTTGACGACCCGGAACCGGCGCGCGAGGGCCTCGTCCTCCTGGATGATCTCCTTGAACTCGGTGACGGTCGTGGCGCCGATGATCTGGACCTCGCCCCGGGCCAGGCTCGACTTGAAGATGTTCGCGGCGTCGGAGGGGACGCCCATCGCGGAACCGGCCCCGATCATGGTGTGTGCTTCGTCGATGAACAGGATCAGGTTCTTGCGGTCCCTGACCTCGGCGATGACCTTCTCGATGCGGTCCTCGAACATCCCGCGGAAGACCGTGCCGGCCACCACCGTGTTCATCTGGAGATTGACGACCTGGTGGGCCCGCAGCCGTTCCGGGACCCTGTGCGGCTCGTACTCCAGCCGCATCGCGAGCCCCTCCACCACCGCGGTCTTTCCGACGCCGGGGTCCCCGACGATCATCACCGAATTGCTGCGGTCCTTGTGGCAGAGGTACTCGATGATCCGGTCGATCTCCCGGTCCCGTCCCACGATCGGCGGGATCTTCCCCTCCCGCGCGAGAAGATTCAGGTTCACCCCGAACGTCCGCAGGTTGGCGGGCAGCTCGTACCGCTTGCGGAACTCCTCGACCTTCTCCTCCCGGCTGCGCAGCTGGGTCGAAAAACGGGAAAGGGCGACGGCGGGGTCCACCCCGTAGTTCTTGAGAATCCGGGAGGGAATCGAATGGACCTCGTGGAAGATCCCCAGGAAAAGGTCCGCCGAGTCGATCTGGGACCGGCGGTTCCTCTGCGCCGTCTCCCAGGCCACCCGGAAGACCTGCTTCGTGGCCGGGGGGACCTTGAGCCCCACGCCGAGGTACTGGCGGGAGATGTTCAAGTGCTCGTTCACCGAGTAGAGAACCGCCTCGACGGAAAGCCCCACGGACGCCATGAGTTCCCGGAAGAGGGTTTTTTCCTGATCGGCGAAGGCGATGAACAGGTGCTCGAGGCCGAGGTAGTAGTGGTGACGCCGCTGCGACTCCTCGATGGAGGCGTTCAGCATCCGGTGCCCGGACTCGGAAAGCTTTTCCCGGTAGAACGATATCTCCATCATGGGGTTACCGACTCTCCTCTCCCGCCTTTCGGCGATCTGGCCTTCAGGCGGCCACCCGCATCGATCGCAATCTCTCCACCCTCTTTTCCACGGGCGGGTGCGTGCTGAACAGCGACATCATCCCTTTGCCGGACAGGGGGCTCAGGATGAACATGTGGGCGGTCGCCGCCGATGCCTCCAGGGGAACGCGGCTCGACGCAGCGGCGATCTTCTCCAGGGCGCGGGCGAGCGATTCGGGTCGCCCGCAGAACCTTGCGCCGCTCGCGTCGGCCTGGTACTCCCGCGACCGGGACACCGCCATCTGGACGAGCATGGCGCCGATCGGGGCGAGAATCGCCATCAGGATGAGACCCAAACCCCCGCCTCCCTCCTCCCGGTCTCTTCCACCGCCCCCGAAGATCGCGGCAAACTGGGCGAACCGAGCCAGCATCATGACGGCCCCCGCCAGCGTTGCGGCGATCGTCCCGATCAGGATGTCCCGGTTCTTCACGTGGGCCATCTCGTGGGCGAGCACTCCTTCCAGCTCGTCCGGGGTGAGGATCCTCATGATCCCCTGCGTCACGGCAACCGCGGCGTGCGCCGGGTTTCTTCCCGTGGCGAACGCGTTGGGGGAATCCGAGGGGAGGAGATAGACTTTCGGCATCGGAAGGGAGGCTGCAGTGGCGAGCCGGTGAACCATGGCGTGCAGCTGCGGCGCCTCCGCCTCGGAAACCTCCTGCGCGCGGTACATCCGGAGCACGATCTTGTCGGAGAACCAGTAGGCGCCGACGTTCATGAGCACAGCGAAGGCGAACGCCGTGAGCATGCCGCTCTGGCCGCCCACGGCGTTTCCGACCGCGACGAACAGAACGGTAAGAACGGCAAGCAGGAGACCGGTTTTCAGAGTATTTCCCATAGGGGTGTTCGCACTCCTCTCATGCGTATTGATTCCATTATAACCAAATCAGTTCCACCCGCCTCGCAAATTCGGATCCTCATATGCCGCCAGCCGATCGACAAGTGAGAGAAACTCCCTGGATTGTTCTTTCGGGACAGCCACATGCAACACCACGTACTGGTCGCCCCGCGACTGGGACCGGGGCGTCGGGACGCCCCGCCCCTTCAGGCGGAGCTTTCTGCCGCTCGACGATCCCGCCGGAACCGATACCGTCACCGGCCCGTCGATCGTGGGCACCGGGATCTTCGCCCCCTTCACCGCCTCGGAATAGGTGATCGGAACGTCGAGGTAGATGTCGCGCCCCTCCCGGCGGAAGTACGGGTGGGGGATCATGCGGAGACGGATCACGAGGTCCCCGCTTTTCCCCGGGCCGGCCCCCTCCCCTCCTTTGCCCGTGACGCGAATCGTGGAACCGTCCTGCGCCCCCGCGGGGATCTTGACCTTGATCCGCTCGCCCTCTTCCGTCATGCCCGCTCCCCCGCACTGCGGGCACCCCCGGCGTCCCGACCGTCCGGATCCCCGGCATGCCGGGCACGCCCTGGGCCGCCGGTACTCGAGATCCCGAACGGAGCCCTTCGCCATGTCGAGGAAATCGACCGGGAGCTCCATGGCAAGGTCGGTTCCCCGCCCGGCGGTCTGCGAGAAGCCACCTCCCCGGAGCAGGTCCCCGAACATGTCCCCGAGATCGAATGGTTCCCCCCGGCCAAACGCCCCGGGGTCGAAATCGGAACCCCCGGGCCACCGGTACGGGCCCCCTCCTCCGAATCCCCCGGTGAAGACCCCTTTCCGGATCGCGTCGTATTCCGCCCGTTTCTTCTCGTCGCCTAATACCTCGTGCGCCTCGTTGATCTCCTTGAACCGGCCTTCCGCGGCCTTGTCTCCGGGATTCACGTCGGGATGGCATTTCTTCGCCAGCCGCCGGAACGCCTTCCGGATCTCGTCGAAGGTGGCGTTTTCCGACACGCCCAACAGCTCGTAGTAGTTTTTCTTGGGATCCATCCCCTCCACGGCCGCCTTCCCCGGGAAAGCATCCCGGGGATCGGCATCGCTCCCCGGCTCCCGGAAACCGCGTTTATTTTACATCCACCTGGATCTGCTTCGGCCTGGCCTGCTCCTTCTTGGGAAGGATCACCTCGAGGACGCCGTCCTTGAACCGGGCGGTCACCTGGTCCTGTTCGACGGAAACCGGCAGCGAGAAGGAACGCTGGAAGTTCCCGTACGACCGCTCGATCCGGTGGTAGCTCTCCTCCTTGACCTCCTTCTCGAACTTGCGCTCCCCGCGCAGCGTGAGGATCCCGTCCTTGACCTCCACGGAGATCTGGTCCCTCTCCACGCCCGGAAGCTCCGCCTTGACCACGACGGAATCGTTGTTCTCGTAGATGTCCACGGCGGGGGTCCACATCCCCGTCCGGAGACCCTCTTCCCGACCGCGGGAGCGCGCAAGCGCGTCCTCGAAAATCTGGTTCATCCTTTCCTGGATGGCGGACAGGTCCCGAAACGGGTCCAGCCACCGTACGATCGCCATGGTTCTCCTCCTTTTCCCGCCCCGACTTATTTACGGGATCGGGGCGTATTCGTTATCGTTAGTCAAAAGTTATGCAGATATTTTGATCTGCCTCGGTTTCGCCTGCTCCTTCTTGGGCAGGTCAATCTCGAGCACACCATCTTTCATCCTGGCGATGATCTTCTCCGGGTCGACCGAGGAAGGCAGTGTGAAGGAGCGATGAAACATACCGTACGACCGTTCGATCCGGTGGTAGTCCTCCTCCTTGACCTCCTTGTCGAACTTGCGCTCCCCCTGCAGCCGGAGGACTCCGTCCTTGACCCCGACGCTTACGGCATTCTTGTCCACGCCGGGCAGCTCCGCCCGGACGCAGACGGCGTCCTTCGTTTCATAGATATCCACCGCTGGCATCCAGATGCCCGTCCCCGTCCTTTCCTCGACGCCTCGATCGCGATCGAGCAAATCGCCGAAGATCTGGTTCATCCGATCCTGCATTGTTCCAACATCCCGGAAGGGATCCGTCCAACGAATGATTGCCATCGATGTCTCCTTCTTTCTCCCGGCCCCGTACCGCGGCCGGAACGTCTGCTTTGCCACGAACGCTACTTTTTCGCGGGATCTTCGTACTCCGCGTCCACCACTTCCCCTTCCGCTCCCTTGCTCTCCTCCCCGGCGCCCGGCGAGGGGGGGGCGGAAGACGCCGCCTCCTTGTACATGTGCTCGGCGAGACGGTGCGAACGCTGCATGAGTTTCTCCGCGGCCTGTTTCAGGACCCCCTCGTCCTCGGATTTCATCGACTCCTTCGCTTCGGTGACGGCGGCCTCCACCTCGGCCGCCAGATCCGCGGGCACCTTCTCCCGGTTCTCCCGGAGCGTCTTCTCGGTGTTGTAAACGAGGGAGTCGAGGTGGTTGCGCGCCTCGATGACGGCCTTCCGTTTCCGGTCCTCGGAGGCGTGCGCCTCGGCTTCCTTGACCATCCGGTCGATATCCTCCTTGACGAGGCCGGTCGACGCCGTGATCGTGATCTTCTGCTCCTTGGCGGTCGCCGTGTCCTTCGCATTGACGTGGAGGATGCCGTTGGCGTCGATGTCGAAGGTCACCTCGATCTTGGGGACGCCGCGGGGCGCGGCCGGAATCCCCTCGAGGTGGAACCTCCCCAGGGTCCGGTTGGCCGCCGCCATCTCCCGCTCCCCCTGCAGGACGTGGACCTCCACGCTCGTCTGGCCATCGGCCGCCGTCGTGAAGATCTCGCTCTTCCGGACCGGGATCGTCGTGTTCCTCTCGATGAGCTTCGTCATCACGCCCCCGAGCGTCTCGATCCCGAGCGACAGAGGGGTCACGTCGAGGAGCAGCATGTCCTTCACCTCGCCGCCGAGCACGCCCGCCTGGACGGCGGCGCCCGCCGCCACTACCTCGTCGGGGTTCACGCCCTGGTGCGGATCGCGGCGGAAGAAGCTCTTCACCATCTGGATGACCTTCGGGATCCGGGTGGAGCCGCCGACGAGCACGACCTCGTCGATCTTGTCCACGGAGATTTCGGCGTCCTGGATCGCCAGCTCGCACGGCCGAAGCGTCCGGTCGAGGATCTCCTGGATCATCTGCTCCATCCTGCTTCGCGTGAGCTTGAGCTGGAGATGCTTGGGCCCCGTCGCGTCCGCGGTGATGAACGGGAGGCTGATTTCGGTCTCCATCACGGAGGAGAGCTCGATCTTGGCCTTCTCGGCCCCCTCCTTCAGCCTCTGAAGCGCCGTCCGGTCCTTCGACAGGTCGATCCCCTGGTCCTTCCTGAATTCCGCCACGATCCACTCGATGATCCGCTGGTCGATGTTGTCGCCGCCCAGGTGCGTGTCCCCGTTGGTCGACTTCACCTCGACGACGTTGTCTCCCACCTCAAGGATCGAGATGTCGAAGGTGCCCCCCCCGAAGTCGAAGACCGCGATCAGCTCGTTCTTCTTCTTGTCGAGGCCGTACGCGAGCGCCGCGGCCGTCGGCTCGTTGATGATCCGGAGGACCTCCAGCCCCGCGATCGCGCCCGCATCCTTGGTCGCCTGGCGCTGCGAGTCGTTGAAGTACGCCGGCACCGTGATGACCGCCTTCTTCACCTCCTCGCCCAGGTACACTTCCGCGGCTTTCTTCAGCTTCCCGAGCACCATGGCGGAGATCTGCTCGGGGGTGTGCTCCTTCCCCCCGGCCATCACCGTGGCCTTCTGGTTGTCCCCCTTCGTCACCCGGTAGGGAACGAGCTTCATCTCCTCGGCGACCTCATCGTACCGGCGGCCCATGAACCGCTTGATCGAGAAGACGGTGTTCTCGGGGTTCAATACCGCCTGGCGCTTGGCCACCTGGCCGACAAGGATCTCGCCCCCCTTGCCGATGCCGACCACCGACGGCGTCAGCCGGCTGCCCTCCTCGTTGATGATGATCTTGGGCTCCCCGCCCTCCATCACGGCCACCACGGAGTTCGTGGTGCCGAGATCGATCCCGATGATCTTCGCCATCTTGTCCTTCTCCTCTCTCCCGGATTCTTTCGTATTACCCTCTCAACACTTTCCATAGGAAACGGGCGAGCGCCTGCCCGTCCAGCGGCTTGGTGACGTACCCCAGCACGCCCACCTCGACCGCCCACATCCGCTGCGCCTTGCTGGCCTCGGCGGACAGGAGGAGGACCGGGAGCTGCGAAGCGATCCGCCCGATCTTCGCCAACGTGTCCAGGCCACCCGACGAAGGCGCGTCCATGTCGATGACGAGGAGGTCTGTCCCCCCGCGGACGGCGCTGACCAGACCGGCGGTGCAGTCCGTGAAGAGCTCCGTCATGGCCCCCGCCTCGGAGAGTGCCCCCAGAAGCGGACCCATCGGACCCCAGTCATCTCCTTGTGCATCCGCGATCAGAACCACCCTTCGTGCCACTTTCTCCTCCCTGGATCCCTATAGGAACCAATATCCGTGCCAAGGGGGAAGTCCCCGCACGGATAACATAACTATCTGTTTTTGCTAATTATATTTATCGGAGACGTTGCAGGATAATTTGCGGGTAAAAAAACCGCGCCATAATGACATCCCTGCTATCCCATCGGCGGCGTCATTCTGGCATAGCCCTTCTTCATGAGATCCCGTACTCCTTGACTTTTCTCTGGAGGGTTCGCAGCCCGATCCCGAGCATCTTCGCCGCCTGCGTCCTGTTCCCGTCCGTTTTCAGCAGGGCGGCCACGACGGCCTCCCGCTCGATCTCCTCGAGCGTCCGGGGCGAGGGGAGAGGAATCGGCCCAGACGGGGAGGGAGGGAGGATATTCTCGAGAATTTCCTGGGGGAGGTCCCCCCACTCGATCGTTTCGCCCTTGGCCACCAGAGAAGCGGTCTCCATGGCGTTGCGCAACTCCCGGACGTTTCCGGGCCACCGGTACGCGATAAGGGCGATGCGCACGCCGGCCGACAACCTCTTGGGCGTGATTTGGTTCTCGCCCGCGATCTCGGAAAGGAAGTGGCCGGCGAGTTTCGGTATATCCTCGCGGCGTTCCCGCAGAGGGGGCACAGAGATGTTGAACACGTTCAGCCGATAGAACAGATCCTCCCGGAAGGTCTTCCCCGCCACTTTCGCCTTGAGGTCCTGGTTGGTCGCGGCGATGATCCGGACGTCCACACGGATCACCTCCGATCCGCCGACCCGGATGATCTCCTTCTGTTCGATCGCCCGCAACAGCTTGACCTGCAGCGAGAGGGACATTTCGCCGACCTCGTCGAGGAACAGGGTTCCCCCCTCGGCGATCTCCATCAATCCCTGCCGGGTGGCGACGGCGCCCGTGAACGCACCCTTCTCGTGGCCGAAGAGCTCCGATTCCAGGAGACTTTCGGTAATCGCCGCGCAGTTGATCGGCAGGAAGGGCATCTCCCCCCTCGGGCTTTGGTCGTGGATCGCCCGGGCCACCAGCTCCTTCCCCGTGCCGCTCTCCCCCAGGATGAGAACGTTCATCCGGGTCTGGGCGACCATGTGGATTTTCCGGATCACCTCCTCCATCTTCCTCGAATCGGCGATGATCCGTCCCACGCCCCGTTTCCGGTCCCTCTCCTCCCGCAGGCGCCGGATCTCCCTGTCCTTTTTCTCGAGTTCCACGTTCTTGCTGCGCTCCTTGGCCGCTTTGAAGACAGCGGCGCGCAGCTGCGGGATCCCCACCGGCTTGAGGAGGTAGTCGGACGCTCCCGCCCGCACCGCCTCCACTGCGCTCTCCACGGTGCCGAACGCGGTCACGACCACGACCGGAATGCCCGGGTTCTCCCGTACCACGCGGCGGACCACCTCCAGGCCCGTGATCCCGGGCATCTTGAGGTCGGTCAGCACGACGTCTCCCCCCCGGGAGGCGAGGACCGCAAGCCCCTCCTTCGGATCGGCGAAGGGATGGACCTCGTACCCGTCCCGCCGCAACGCCGCGGCGATGCTCGAGAGGCTGTCCGGGTCGTCGTCGAATATGAGAACCTTCGCCTTCTCTGTCACCGTACCTTCTCCGGAAGCGGCCTCCCGGACGCCCGCTCCCGCATCCTGGCCTTGGACTGTTCCTCCGGGGGGAGGAAAATCGTCACCGTCGTGCCGCGCCCCTCACGGCTCCGGATGCCGATCTTTCCCCCATGCTCGCGCACGATTTTCCGAACGATGGGAAGCCCCAGCCCGGTGCCGTTTTTCCTCGTGGAGAAGAAGAGATGGAAGATCTGCTTCCGGTCCGCCCGGGGGATGCCCCGGCCGTTGTCGGTTACGCGCACGAACGGTTGTCCCCGCTCCGACCCGGTCGTCACCTTGATGACTTTTTTCTCCTTGTCCAGCGCCTCCTCGGCGTTCAGAAGGACATTGAGGAGGGCCTGCCGCAATTGCTTTTCGTCGGCGAACAGCGGAAGCGGGTCCGGGTGGAAGGCGGCGACCAACTCGATCCCCCGGCGGGCGAAGTCGACCTCGAGGAACCGGAGCGTGTCGGCTACGACCCGGTTCAGGTCCGCCACCACGAGCTCCATCGCCGTCGGCCGGGCGAACCGCAGGAACTCGGAGAGAATGTCGTTCAGGCGCTGGGTGACCCTCATGTTGGCGCGTGCCAGGGAGAGGAGCTCCTCTTTCCTGTCCGTGGCCTCTTCCGGCAGCGCGGCGAGCATCTCCTCGAGGATCTGGCTGTTGATGTAGAGGGCATTCAGCGGATTGCGGATCTCGTGGGCCAGGCCCGACGCGACCGCACCAAGGTCGGCTAACCGTTTCCTCGTCCCCGTGGCAGGCACGAGAAGATTCTACAACAATTTCCGCCGATTCCGCGACACGCAACGCAGCCGCCCCCCCGCTGCGGCTGCTCCCCCCGGCGTGCGCCCTGTCGTGAGGGCACGTTGCTCCGGCTCCGCATCCTCGGAGGGGGCCTTCGCTTCGTGGCTCGCCTTGCGGTACCCCCGCAAGGCTGCGCTTTACCTCAGCTCCGACCCCCTCCTGCGGCTGCTTCGCCGAAACGCACTCGCTCGTCCCCATGGCTGCGACAGCAAATTACCTGCTGAGCAATCAACGGCTCCGAGTTGGGCGCTCCGCTCCCGCCCCGGAGGGCGATCCACCCGCCTGGGGCGTCCTCGCGGGTCGTTTCCCCGCGATCGGAGAGGGGCTCACTCATACTCCACGGTCAGAAGGGGCGCGGTGATGGTGACCTGCGGAAGATCCTCGATCCCGACGAACCCGATGTCCGAAACAGAGAAATCGAGGAGGAAACGCACCTGGAAGTCGGACAGCCCCAGACGCTGCGCCTCCTGCATGAGCGGGGTGACGTCGATCGCGACGAAATTCCCCTGATCCGAGCGGAAGAAATCCAACCGTCGGAACACGAGCGGGGGAGAGTTGAAATCCTGCGGCCTCAGCCCGGATACGGGATAGGGAACGAGGTCGATCAAGGTCGGAACCACGGTCGCGAAGCTCACCTCGTCGAGGAACACCTTAAGCGTCGCAGAGACGATCGCCGCATTGGCGGGAACGACATCCTGTCCCGTCGAGCCGTCCAGAGGGAAATCCAGGAAGGCGCGGTATTCCGGGAAGTTCGGATCGTTGTCGTCGATGCCGAAGAAAAGCGTGTCCGGCCCTCTGGTGATGGTGAAGTTTGTGCCGTTGAAGGCGATGTCCCCATCGGTCTGTTGGTCGCTTACGATCTGCGCGACGAAGACGGTCCGTCCGTGCCCGTCCCCGCCGCAGGCGGCGATGGAGAGCATGACGACCGCAACGACACCAAGCCTTAGAAACTTTCTCATCGGCCCCTCCCCTCGGTTTTCCATTGGACGCCTCCCGCGTATTAGATATTCAGGGGAGGGAATTCGTCTCTTCCCCGCACGGGGGGGAGGAAGTGCGCCGCCTCGGTTACCATCGGTATCGCGCCGAAAGGACCGGGACAAGGGTCCGGTCCCGGGGCGCCCCTCCGGCACGGTTGCCCCCCCCGTCGACCATCTGCGCCAGCCCGCCCGTGCCCATCAATCTCAACTGGAAGAACCGGAGGAACGGGTCGTCGACGTCGGCCTGCAACTCGGGAACGACGTCCCCCGAGACCTGCTGCGCCCCCGGCGAGGGAACCAGCCGGACGCCGGCGAGAAAGCCTTTCACCGGGGCGCCCGCCCCGGAGAAGGCGGAAAAAGAGAGCGAGTCACCGTAATGGACATGATCGAGATCCAGGACGAGGTCCGCACTTCCCGGAAGCAGGTCCACGCGGTCGACGTGGAAGGTCAAGGTGGCGGACTCGATGAACGCGCCGGGGGGGATCCCGCCAAGGGGGAAGGAGAGGAACCCCCGGTCCTCCGGAAAGGGAGGCGGCGCCGCGACATCAACCCCGCAAAGGATGGCAGACGTAGTGACCACTGCCCCGTCCTGTCGCACGAATCCGTCCGTCGCGGGATCGCTGATCACTTCCGCAGACGCGGAGGGCAACCCGTCATCGCTCACGACGGAAAGCGAAAAGGAGAAGTCGCACCCCGAGCCAAGAAACAGGACCAGGAGCGCGGCGCCGGCAAACGGTCGCATCGCGGAACCCTTCCCTTGAGGAGGCAGCTTGTATGATAATTATCGTACCATGCCGGTGATTACGGAAAAGGGATGACGTCTCTGCCGCTCGAGTTCGACGACGATACGGGGGGTCGTCCCCGGAAAAAGTTGCTTCTCCTGGCGGGGACCCTCCTCCTCTGCTTTTTCCTGGGAACGGGGGTCGGGCTCGTCTTCCTCGCGAAGTTCGGATCCTTCCCTTCCCTCGAGTCGATCCAGGAGTACCGGCCGAGCATCTCCTCCAAGATCTACGACCGCTACAACAAGGTGGTGGGGGAAATCTACCTCGAGAAGAGGACTCTCGTCCCCTACCGGCAGATCCCCACCCACATCGTCAATGCCTTTGTCGCGGCGGAGGACGCCAACTTCTTCCAGCACAAGGGGGTCGATCTGACCGCGATCGCCCGCGCCGCCGTCAAGGATCTCGTGGGAGGCAGCTTCGCCCAGGGGGGAAGCACCATCACCCAGCAGACGGTGAAAAACCTCTTTCTCACCCACGAAAAAAGCATCCGCCGAAAACTCAAGGAACTGATCCTCGCCTACCGCATGGAGCGGAAGATGAGCAAGGAGGAGATCCTGTACCTGTACCTGAACCAGATCTTCCTCGGGGAGGGCGTGTACGGGGTGGAGGCGGCGGCGCGGACGTATTTCGGGAAGGGAGTGGGCGAACTCGGGGTGGCGGAGGGGGCGCTGCTCGCCGGCCTTCCCAAGGCACCCAACCGCTACTCGCCGAGGACCAACCCCGACCTCGCGAAGGGCAGGCAGCGCTACGTCCTCCGGAGGATGGTCGAGGCGGGGTTCCTCACGCAGGCAGATGCCGACCAGGCGTACGCGGCCAGGATCGTCCTCGCACCCCCTTCCACCTTCCGGTCGAAGGCGGCCTACTTCCTCGAACAGGTCCGGATGTACCTGACGGAAAAATACGGGACGGAGTCCCTGTACCGGGAAGGGCTTCGCATCTACACGACGATCGATTCGCGCCTGCAGGAGGTGGCCCACGACGCGCTGATCGAAGGGATCAGGATCACGGAGGAGCGGAACAAGTACGACGAGCTTCAGGGGGCGTTCGTAGCCCTCGACCCGAGCACCGGCGCCGTCCTCGCGATGGTGGGGGGGACCGATTTCGCGCAGTCGCAGTTCAACCGCGCGCTGCAGGCGAGAAGGCAGCCGGGGTCGGCCTTCAAGCCCTTCGTGTATGCCGCGGCGCTTTCCACCGGGAAAACGGTAGTGTCCATGACGGACGACTCCCCGATCGAGTTCGACCGGAACGAGGAGGAGATCTGGAAGCCGAAAAATTACGACGGGACGTTCCTGGGCCCCATCCCGCTCATCGAGGCACTGGCCAAGTCCCGCAACCTGGCGACCATCCGGCTCCTGAATGATGTGGGCGTCGGGTCCGTCCTCCAGACGGTGAAGGCGCTGGGCATCGAATCCCCGATCGAACGGAACCTTTCCATCGCATTGGGGTCCTCGGGGGTGACCCTGCTGGAAATGTGCACGGCGTACGCGACGTTCGCCAACGGGGGACTGCGGCCTACGCCGTTTTTCCTGCGCGAGGTGCGGGACTCCCGCGGGAACGTCCTGGAGAGGACGATGCCCGCGAACGAACAGGCGATTTCCCCGGACACGGCCTACCTCATGGTCCGCATGATGCAGGAGGTCGTCTCCAGCGGGACGGGCAGGTCCGCGAGGGGGCTCGGACACTACCTCGCCGGAAAGACCGGCACCACGAACGAAAACACGGATGCGTGGTTTATCGGGTACTCACCCGACCTCGTGGCGGGGGTATGGGTCGGCTTCGACACGCCGCGCTCCCTGGGCGACCGCGAGTCGGCGGCCGGTGTGGCGTTGCCCATCTGGATCCGTTTCATGGGCAGGATATTGTTCCTCTTCCCCAACCGGGACTTCCCCGTGCCCCCCGGAATCACCTTCGCCCGTGTCGACCCCGGGACCGGCACGGCTCTCCCCCCAGGCTCCTCCGAGGGGGTCCTCCTCCCTTTCCGGGTCGGAACGGTACCCCCTACGACGCCTGTCGGGAGAAGGATCGGCCCATCCCATCCTTCCCCCGACGAACTCCTGTAGGAGAAGCGTCCCGGGTCGCTATGACCTGCCCCTACTCTTTCGAGGATACGATGACCATCCGGCCGGACTCGTCCGTAAACGGGTCCCCCGACAGGGAGCCGAAGAAATTCTTCACCCGCATCCCGGCCTTGCCGAGCATCATCCCGAGCTCATCCATCGAGTACACCCGCACGTCGAAGGCGGAAGAAATCCGGATCCCGTCCTGTCGGGTCAGCACGTGCTCCGCCGTCGCACGCATGGTGCGGCGATTGAACCGGACCGACATCCAAAGTGTTCCCGAAGGGACCTCGATCGTCTGGTCCCAGTCCTCGAGACGCGACAGCCCCTTCCCGGCGTTCCTCAGATCGAGGAGCAGGATGCCCCCCTCCTTCAGGCTCACGCCCACGTTGTCCAGAACCCGCTGGTTCTCCCGGTCGTTGAAGAACCCGAAGGAGGTGAACAGGGAGAGGCACAGGTCGAACGCGCCGGGGCGGCGAAACACCCGCATGTCCTCCCTCAGCCATTCCACGGAGACCCCCTCCCGGAGCGCCCGCGCGCGCGCGATGCCCAGCATCTTGTCGGAAAGGTCGACGCCGGTCACCACGTACCCCCGCCGGGCGAGCGGGATGGAGTGCCTTCCCCGCCCGCACCCCAGGTCCTCCACGGCCGACCCGGGGGGAACCGCGAGGAGACCCAGGATCTCCTCCACCTCCCTCTCGGCGTTCCCCTCGAGCGGCCCGAACAACTCCGGGTACCTCTCGTCGAATATCGTCTCGAACCACGCGCCCGGCATTCCCGGTTTCCCCCTATCCCTTCACGACCGCCACGGGCCTGAGCCTTGCCACCTTCCTCGCGATCCCCGCGTCGTGCACGACGGCGACGACTTCGGACACATCCTTGTAGGCCTCCGGGATCTCCTCGGCAAGGGTCTTGTGGGAAGCGCACGCGACGAGCACCCCGCGTTTTTCCATCTCCTGGACGATCGACTTTCCCCGCACGCTCGCCCTCGCCTGGGTCCGGCTCATCCTGCGGCCCGCGCCGTGGCAGGTCGAGCCGAACGAGACGCGCATCGCCTCCGGCGACCCCGCGAGGACAAAGGAGGCGTTCCCCATTTCGCCCGGTATGAGCACCGGCTGTCCCACGTGGCGGTATGTTGCCGGGATCTCCGCGCTCCCCGCGGGGAAGCAGCGGGTCGCGCCCTTCCGGTGGACGAGGACCCTCCGCTTCGCCCCGGCAACCTCGTGCACTTCGAACTTGGCGTTGTTGTGCCCGCAGTCGTACACCAACCGCATCCCCAGATCGCTCGGCCCCATTCCCAGGAACCGCAGGAACGTCTCCCGGGCCTGGTGCGCCAGCAATTGCCGGTTGGCGAACGCGTAGTTGCCCGCCGCGGCCAGCGCGGAGAGGTACCGGTTTCCCTCGGGGGAGCGTATGTGCGCGCAGGCGAGCTGCCGGTCGGGAAGATCGATCGCGTTCCGGCGCATGTAATCGGCCATCGTCACCAGATAGTCGTCGCAGACCTGGTACCCCAGCCCCCGGGATCCCGAGTGGATGAGAACGGCCGCCTGCCCGGGAAAGAGCCCGAACGCCCGCGCGGCCTCTTCGTCGAACACCTCCGCGACCTCGTCGATCTCGAGGAAGTGGTTCCCCGACCCGAGCGTCCCCAGCTGGTTGCGCCCGCGTTTCTTCGCGATGACCGAGACCGCCTCGGGGTCCGCGTCCGGAAGCTTCCCCCCGCTCTCTGTGCAGTCGATGTCCTCCGCGGACGCATAGCCCCGGGAGGCCGCCCAGCGGGAACCTTCGACCAGGACTTTCTCCTCGTCCGCCGCGGTGAGGCGGACAAAGCCCGTCGAGCCGACCCCCGAAGGGACTTCGCGGTGCAGGGCGCCCACGAGCTCCCGGAGCTTGGGGCGCAGAACGTCGACGGTCAGGTCGGACCGGAGAAGACGGACTCCGCAGTTGATGTCGTACCCCACTCCGCCGGGGGAGACGACTCCCTCCTCCGCGTCCATCGCGGCCACCCCCCCGATCGGAAAACCGTACCCCCAGTGGATGTCCGGCATGCCGATGCTGCATTTCAGGATACCGGGAAGGTGGGCCACGTTCATGACCTGGCGGATGGCCTCGTCGCGCACAATGTCTCCCATCATCGCCTCGGAGGCGAAGATGAGCCCGGGGACCCGCATCCCGCCCTCGCGCGGGATCTCCCACATCGTGTCGGACAATTTCCGGATCTCGACGTCCCGGAACCGCATGGCCGGCACTCCTTTCCCGCCGGTCTTGCCGCGTTCGACCGGGCCAGGGATTACACGTCCACCACGAAACGGGCGAGATATCCCCAAGGCGACCTCTCCACGACCATGGCGTGCGCCGTCACCGCCTTGATCTCCCGGTCAACGAGATGTCGGGAGGAGTCGTAGGTCTCTCCCGCCACGGTCAACGTCACCCGTTTCCCCTTTATCGTAACACGCGCGGTCCGGGCGAGAAACTTGTGGGCGGAAAACATCAGGAGAGCCTCGCGCAGCAGAAAAAAAAGCTGCTCCTCGGCGGTGTCGCCGGTCACTTCCGCGGTGCGCACCTTCGCCCCCCGCACGGTCCGCCTGTCCGCGAGGAGCGAGAAAAGGGCGAGAACGCAGGAGGAGAACAGGCCGGGAAGATCCGTGCCGCGGGCCTCCAGCAGGAGGTCCGCCGTGTGCGCGAGGAGGCGGTACCGGCAGCGTCTCACGTCCCGTCCGCCAGGCGCGCCGCGAAAAACCTCGGAAGTCCGGCGTCTCGAACCTTCCGCTGGCAGGACCGCACATCGTACGGCACGCGGATCCAGGAGGCCTCGCCGGTGCGCGTGTCGAACACCAGGAACGAGGCGAGAGGGTTCCGGTCGCGCGGCTGGCCGACGCTCCCGGGGTTCAGCATCGCCGTTTCCCCCTCCCCGATCTGCAGTCCTTCCAGGGGGACGGAGACGGTGCTCCCGTCCTTCCTCCGGACAAAGGCCGCGGGCACGTGGGTATGCCCGAAGAACACCACGCGGGGCGAGGAGACGCCGGACAGCATGTCGATCTCCTCCTCGGCATCCTCGAGAAGGAAAAGATAGCGGTCCGGGTCGGAGGGGGCGCCGTGGACGAGAAGGATCCCCTCGGGAAGCCGGAGGCTCTCCGGAAGCCCCGCGAGGTACGCCATCGAGTCGGGAGAGATGTGCTCCGCGGACCACTGTGCGGCGAGCAGGGCCGGCGCGTGGAAGAACTCCCCGCTCGACTTCCCGCTCACCACGGCATCGTGGTTGCCGACGACCCCCGCTGCGTTCTCCCTGGCCCACCGGACGCACGCCTCGGGCTCGGCGTTGTACCCGACAAGGTCTCCTGCATGGATCACCCGGTCGACGCCCTGACGATCGATCTCCCGGGCGACGGCCTCGAGGGCGTCCCCGTTCGAGTGGATATCCGATACGACCGCGAGCCTCACGTCGCCTTTCGCCTTCCCTGCCCTCCACGGGCCGGTCCCGCGCGTATTCCCGGCGGGAAACGCCTGGCACTCCCGATCACCGATACGGGGGCATTCGAGCGACGCCGCATCCGCTCCCGGCGCACGACCGCAGTGATGACATGGGAACCTTAGTGCGGCGTCTCGTAATTACGGTCTCGTACCGTGCCGACGTCCTGAGGCGTTTCCCCTCCCGGTGCCAGGTGCTCGCGGGCGGCTTCCTCTCCGCTACGCTCG
>Ga0209619_10000281_pt1 | contig 34423 bp, 37 predicted proteins | sample Rifsed16ft3_FD_184011 | JGI IMG/M metagenome (GOLD analysis project Ga0209619, IMG submission 184011) | Soil microbial communities from Rifle, Colorado, USA - sediment 16ft 3 (version 2) | ecosystem: Environmental > Terrestrial > Deep subsurface > Rock core/Sediment | place: Rifle, Colorado... | reverse complement strand
GGTTCCTCAGGCTTGGCGAGGAGACCCTGCGCCCGCTCTTTCATCTTCCGCGTGTACTTGTCGAGGCTGTGAGTGACGGTGTCGTATCCCTGCAGGCCCTCGGTCACGGCCTTCTGCAGTCTCGGACCCATCTTGCTGGCGTAGTTCTTCCAGACGTGGTAGAACTCCCTCACGCCTTCATTCGCGCGCTCCCTGCTCAGGCGGCTGCCGACCTCGGCGGAGAGCTTGTACCACCGCCCGAAGAAGTCGTCATACATCGCCTGCTGCTTCTTCAGGTTCTGGCTTACCTGGTTCCCCATGACTTGGCTCATACCGGACCAGACCCGGAAGAACCTGTTGTAGCTCTCGGATAGCTCCTGCGCAGTCCGACCAGTCTGAGGCGGAGAATCTCTCCCACCCGCGCTCCTTCTCGCTGCTTGCTTCTTGTTTGCCATCGCGCCGCTTCGGCCCTCTATCACGCTCCATCGTCATAGTTCTTGCGAATGGCCTTCACGAGCCTCGTGATCCAGAGGTCAATCGGCTCTCCGCCGGTCTACGCAGCTATTGGAGAGTTCCGACCTTCTCCGTCTAGCGGCGGTGCAGCGGCGATGCTCCTGGGTAATTGCCACTTGTGCCGCTGCCTGTATGTGTGCGTCTGGGGTGCCCGCCTGCCTCTTTCGCACACCTAAGAGGAGAGCTTAAGTGGTCCGTCAGGAGACGGAGGGACAAGCCAACTTCGAGGGACTTGCACCTTGATCCGATGCTCCCACGGGACGGCGTTGAAGGACAACCAGGAGCGGATTGCCTTGAGGGTCGACTCGATGTAGCCCCCGGACAGGCCCCGTTCCTCCATCGAGGAGACGAGGTCCGTCAGGAAATCCCGACGCTCCGAGCTCGTCTTCTTCAGGAGGTCGCTGGGAATCATGCCGTGCGCCGCACAGACGCTCCCGAGGCGCCTCAGGTACACTTCGGCCGTGATCTGGGAGCCACGGGCAGCATTCTTGTACCATCACTCGAGCGTGGGATCTTCCAGGCGCCGAACGTACTTCGCTCCCCGTCCCTTCGCGCCGCCGACCCGAACCATCGGGAATAGGTTCACGGGCGGGAAGACATAGGTTTCGAGCCGGAAGTTAAGTGGGTCCGTCCGGATTTGAACCGGAGTCGCCAGCACCCCAAGCTGGTAGGATTTCTTGTGGGCGGGACGGCGACGCCCGCGCCCATACCAAGCTACCCCACGGACCCGCGGGCGCGTCGAACGGTTGCGCCCTTAAATAAGTTCTCCCGCGATGGTCGTCAGCCGAACGGGAGGACCTCGTCGATGAGCTCCGCGTTGGAGAGGATCATCCGGCGGCAGCAATAGCGGCTCAGGCCGAGGTCGTCGAGGACCTTGCCCGGCTCCTCGCCCGTGCGGGTGCGCTCGACGAAGGCGGGCCACGCGCTCGCGACGACCTTGCCGCACGTGAAGCATCGGACGGGGATGATCATCGTCTCACCGGTACGACTTCTGCCGCTTCTTCCGCGCCCCGCGGCCGAGGGGCTTCTTCGGGAGCTTCCGGCGGGTGTCGGGGACGATCAGGGTGCGGTCGTACTCCCGGAAGAGGGTCTCGAGGTCCTCGTCGTTCAGGTACTGGACGAGGCCCCGGGCGATCGCGGTCCGCGTGGCGTCCGCCTGGCCCATGATCCCGCCCCCCGCGACGTTCACCTCGATGTCCACGGACTCGACCTTCTTCCCCGCGAGCTTGAGGGGCTCGAGGATCTTCATCCGGGCGAGCTCGACGGGATAGATCTCGACGGGTACGCTGTTGATCCGGACGAGGCCCCGGCCCTTGCGGATCGTGGCCCGCGCCACGGCCGTCTTCCGCTTCCCGCTCGCCACGACGACCTTCATGGTGACACCTAGAACTTGGACCCGAGCTGCCGGGAGACCTCGCCGAGGCTCAGGACGGGACCCTGGGGCGCCCGCTTGGCGACCTCGACGATCTCGAACGTCTGCCCCTTGTACGCCTCAGGGACGTCGATGTGGACGCGGAGCCGCTTGAGGGCCTCCCGGCCCCGCGGCTGCTGGTTGGGGAGCATCCGGGAGATCGTCCGCCGGAGGATCATGTCGGGCCGCTTCGGGTAGAAGGGGCCGATCCCGCGCATCCGGCTCGTCGTGCTCCCCCGGTTCCTCCGCTTCGTGTACTCGGCGAGGACCGTCTTCCGGCGTCCCGTGACGATCGCCTTCTCCGCGTTCACGACGACGATCTCCTCCCCGTTGAGGAGCCGCTTCGCGACGACGCTCGAGAGGCGTCCGACGACGTGGCCCGTCGCATCGATGACGGCCATGGTCACCCCAGGATCTTCACGCCGCTCCCCTTCGGGTTCTGGACCGCCAGTTCGAGGAGGCTGACGGAGCGGCCCCCCGCGGCCTCGACCTTCTTCCGCGCCGCGGCGGAGGCCCGAAACGCGGCGACGGTCACGGGCACCTCGATGGCCCCCGTCCCGAGGAGGACCCCGGGCACGACGACCTGCTCGCCCTTCGCGGCGTAGCGGCCGAGGCGGGAGAGGTTCACCTCGGACCAGTTCTTCCGGGACCGCTCGAGGCGGTCCGCGACGTCCCGCCAGATTGCCACACCGTTCTCCCGGGACAGGTCCCGGAGCTCGCGGACGACGCGATGGAGGCGAGGGTTCGTCTTGGAGGTCGTGCCCATGGAAACGGCTCTCGGGAGAGGCGGCTAAACCCGTGCGTCATATAAACGTTTGGGTGCTCCCCTCCCGGTCCGCGTCCCTCGACGGGCCGCGTGCGAAAAGGCGATGAACCCGGGCCCGTTCCGGGTCGGCACGCGGAGGGAACCCAGGACCCGCCCGGCCCCGCTCACGCGAGGTCGGGGCGGCCGACAAAACTATTAATATCAGGGAGAGGTGAATAATAGTCCTTGTTTGAGATGCGCGCGAGGGTGACCCGATGATTCGCTTCGGACCGTCGGGCATCCCGCTGTCCTGCAAGGGGCGGACCCTGCGGGACGGGATCGAGGACGTCCACAACCTGGGCCTCACGGCGATGGAGGTCCAGCTCGTCCGGGTGAACCTCAACGAGCGGTACGCGACGGACGACGACATCGGCCACACGGTCCGGGAGATCCCCGGGGAGCTCGTCGTCCAGATCGGGCGGCGGGAGGACCGGAAGGACGTCCTCCGCTCGTCCCTGACGGAGAAGATCGGGAAGGGGGACGTCCTGCACAGCCTCGCCTCGGGGATCGCGGACGACTACGCGGAGCTCGAGGAGCTCGGCCTCCTCGCCCGGGAGCTCGACATCGAGCTGTCCCTCCACACCCCGTACTACATGGATCTCGCGAACGCGGACGGCCTCGCCCAGAAGAGCGTGGACAGCATCCGCTGGGCGGGGATGCTCGCGGAGGCGATGCGCGCGACGACGGTCATCACGCACCTCGGGATGTTCGGGGCGATGGACGCGAAACCCGCCTTGACCGCGATCGCGAAGAACCTCCGCCTCCTGCGGGACTGGTACAAGAGGAACAAGATCCGCGCGCGCCTGGGAATCGAGGCGAGCGGCCGCACGGAGGTCGTCGGGAGCCTCGAGGAGATCCTCGGCCTCGCGAAGCTCGTCAAGGGGATCGTCCCCGTCCTCAACTTCGCCCACGTCCACGCCCGCGGGTTCGGGTCGCTCAAGAGGCCCGAGGACTTCGCCGCCGTCCTGTCGAAGACGAAGCGCCTCTCCGACGGGCACATCCACGCCCACTTCTCCGGGGTCGAACACGCGGACGGGAACGAGCTCCGGTACACGCCGATCAAGAAGGGGGACCTCCGGTTCGAACCCCTTGCGGAGTGCCTCCTCGACGGGGACTTCGACATGACCATCGTGTCGTCCTCCCCCCTGCTCGAGCACGACGCGATGTACATGAAGGTCATCCTCGAACGGGTCCTCGCGAAGCAGCTCGTCCGGCCAGGCAAGCCGGAGAAGCCGGAGAAGCCGGAACGAGAGGAGAAGCGGCGGCCGTGAAGCAGGCTAAGCCGGCCGGCACCGCGAGCGCGTCCGCGGGGTACCTCTTGGACCGCCTCGGAAAGCTCCTCGCGGAGGACCGTTCCCGCGAGATCGCGGAGGCCACGGACATCGTCGTGTCGGCGAAGAAGCTCTTCGTGTATGGCGTCGGCCGGAGCGGGGTCGCGGCGCGCGCCTTCGCGATCCGCATGGTCCAGCTCGGCCTCGAGTGCTTCTTCATCGGGGAGACGATCACGCCCGTCGTGGGGGAGGGGGACGCGGTCCTCATCGTCTCGAACACGGGCTCCACGATGAGCGCGAACCAGGTCGCGAACATCGCCCGCCGGGTCGGCGCGAAGGTCATCTCCGTCACGGGCCACCGGACGTCGAAGCTGTCCCACGCGAGCAACGTCGTCCTCCTCATCGAGACGGACACGGATCCGGAACGGCCGCGCCTCGCGCCCCTCGGGACCCTGTTCGAGGAAGCGGCCCTCATCCTCCTCGACGGCGTGGTCGCAGAAGTCATGGCCCGCCTCGGGCAGACGGAGGCGGACATGCGCGGCCGGCACGCGATCATGGTCTGAGCCGACGGCCCGCCTCCGGGATGCCTTTATCTACGCCCCTCCGTTTCCGTGCGAGGATGCCCGAGGATTTCGTCGTCACCCCGTGGGAGGTCAAGGGCCAGGTCGACTACGACCGGCTCGTGACCCAGTTCGGGACGGAGCGGATCACGCCCGCCCTCCTCGAGCGGGTCCGGCAGGCCGCGGGGGATCTCCACCCCATGCTCCGCCGGGGCGTCTTCTACAGCCACCGGGACCTCGGGGGGATCCTCGACCGGCACGACAAGGGCCTGCCCTTCGCCCTGTACACGGGCCGCGGCCCGTCGAGCGGGATCCACATCGGCCACATGCTCCCCTGGTTCTTCACGAAATGGCTCCAGGAGAAGTTCGGGGCGACCCTGTACTTCCAGATCACGGACGACGAGAAGTTCCTCTTCAAGGACTTCGAGGACCTCGGCCAGGCGACGAAGGTCGGCTACGAGAACGTCCTCGACATCATCGCGATGGGGTTCGACCCCAAGCGGACGCGGATCTTCCTCGACACGGAGTACATCCACCACCTCTATCCGATCGCCGTCGAGGTCGCGAAGCGGATCACGTTCTCGACGACCCAGGCCGTCTTCGGCTTCGAGAACTCGAACAACATCGGGGAGATCTTCTACACGAGCATCCAGGCCGCGCCCGCGTTCCTCCCGACGAGGCTCGCGGGGGAGGACGTGCCCGTCCTCATCCCGTGCGGGATCGACCAGGACCCCCACTTCCGAGTCGCCCGGGACGTCGCCCCGCGACTCGGGTACCCGAAGCCCGCCCTCATCCACAACAAGCTCCTCCCGAGCCTCACGGGCCCCGGCGGGAAGATGTCCGCGTCCGTCCCGGAATCGAGCATCTTCACGACGGACTCCCTGAAGGATGCGAAGAAGAAGATCACGAACGCGTTCACGGGCGGCCGCGCGACCGTCGAAGAGCAACGGAGACTCGGGGCGGACCCCGACATCTGCTCCGTGTTCGCGTTCTACGACTTCGTCTTCGAACCCGACGACGGGCATCTCGCGGAGGTCGAGCGGACCTGCCGGTCCGGGGAACGTCTATGCGGGGACTGCAAGCTCGAGCTGTGGGGCAAGGTCGAGTCGTTCCTCCGGAAGCACAAGGAGGCCCGGGAGAAGGCGAAGGATCGGATCGACGACTTTCTCGTTCGTGACTGAGTGCGACGGTCCATCCAGTCAGACCCACAGACGATGCTGTGTGCCGCGCCGACAGCCCCGCGACAACGGTGCCAAGCGAGTGTTCCGGAAAGCCTGCGGACGCTTTGGTCTCCTCCGCATGGGAGGACGGTCAGTCAAAGCTGATAGTCCGACTAGAGGTCTCCGGCACGCGGCGATTTCGAATCGATTCGAGACGGAAAGTTGGCGAAACGTTCGGCGATCAGCCCACCGATCCCTTGAAACGTGACATCTCCAGAAACGCTTATCTATGATGAGCATCCACTCGCCCGCCGGACCGGCCTTCGCGCGGATGCGTCTTCTCCGGTGACCCGGCGCGCCCTCGGCGGCGGTTGGAGGGATGGAGTTGGGCCGGAGCGACGAGGCCTGCAAGTCCGTTGGCGATGTCAGAACCAGTAGGCTCGCAGGCCTCACATATCCGGACGGGACGATCGTGAACTACACCCATGACGCCTTGGGCCGGACGAGTGAGGTCCGCAGCGGGTCCACGGTGTATGGCTCCTTCTCCTACTTCGCGGACGACCTCCCGGAGGACGTCGCCTTCGGCAATCAGGTCGTCCGGAGCGTCGCCTACAACGGCCGCGGGTGGCCGACCTCGATCCGCGCCTCGTACGGCGCGACGACGTTCCTGGACCTCTTGTACAGCGGGTACGATGCCTCGGGCAACGTCCTCGCCGTCGGCGGAACGACCCAGGGAGCGGAGTCCTTCGCCTACGACGGGCTCGACCGGCTCAAGACGGCCTCGGGCCCCTTCGGGGTCCAGGACTTCACGTACGACGCCCTCGGGAACCGCCTGTCCCTGTCCACATTCGTCCTCCGACCCAACGGGGCCGGTTCCTCCGCCCAGTGGGCCCGTGTGGGGTGCTCCGCGAACTGGCAGTGCGTGGACGAGGTGACGGCCGACGGGTCCGCGTCCTACGTGACCACAGGAACGAACGGACGGAAGGATCTCTATGCGCTCTCGAATCTGCCCATATCCGGGACGATCGAGTCCGTCACCGTGAGCGCCCTCGCGTGGGGCGAGGCGGACGACTCCGGCTGCCTGGACCCACCCCCCTGCCACGTTATCCCGGCCCGCGTCCAGCCCCTTGTGAGGACCGGGGGAACCACGTACGCCGGAAGTGCCCAAACCATCTTGAGTTCGAATCCCGACGCACCCGCACTCGTCCAGTACACGTGGTGGGCGAACCCCAGGACGGCCCAAAACTGGACGAAGGCGGATGTGGACGCCCTCGAGGCTGGGATGTCGAAATACGCCGGCCTCGAAACGGCCGTAACCCAGCTCTCCGTGACCGTGAAGTTTGCCGGATGGGGCACGTACGCGTACGGGAATGGGCCCACGGGGACGAACATGCTCACATCCGCCACGAAGAACGGCGGGACCACGACGTTCGCCTATGACGTCAGCGGCAACCTCGCCTCGAAGACGGGTGGCTGGACGTACGAATGGACGAACGAGAACCTCCTCTCCAGAGCCCTCGTCGGCGGCGTCCAGCAGCAGGCGTACGTGTACGACGCCCTCGGCCGGCGCGTGCGGGCCTACGGGGCCGACGAGTCCACGTGGACGATCTCGATCCTGTCCGGGCAGGACGTCATCCATGAGAAGACGGACTCCGGCGCGGTCACGAAGTACGTCCACGCGAACGGCATGCGGATCGCGAGGATCGCCCCGTCCGGGGCCGTCGAGTACTACCTCGGGGACCACCTCGGCTCGACCCGGAAGGTCCTCGACGCCTCGCGGAACACGGTCTTCTCGACCTCGTACGAGCCCTTCGGGAAGCCGGTCGCCTCGAGCGGCAGCGAGGCGTACAAGTACACCTCGGAGAAGCACGACGACCCGACGGGCCTCGTGTACCTGCGTGCGAGGCAGTACGACCCCGACGTCGGCCGGTTCGTGTCCGCGGACCCCGTCCTCGGCTCCCTCGGCATGCCGCAGACCCTGAACCGCTACCCGTACGTCGTGAACAACCCCCTCAAGTACACGGACCCGACGGGGGAGATCGCGCCGACCATCGTCGCGATCTCTCACCTTGGTGCCTGTGGCCGCTACCGCCGGGGTCGCCCTCACATCCTTGTCCCGGACATCGCCTCGGCGCACGTGGACCCGATCATGCTCGCCACGGGCTGGATCCCGCTCTGGGGCGACGTCCTCGTGGGCCCGTCCTTCGCGACCCGCCTTATCATGTTGTCCGATTTCGCGTCCTGCGACACTCAAACTTCGGGACCGAAGTCGGTTCGCGTTTCCAGCTCAGTGAAGGCGGTCGAAACCGGTCTTCAGAGCCGCTTGAGGAACTGGTCCTCGTCGATTCCCGCTTGTCGCAGGATGCGCCTTACCGTGTTCCGGCCGAGGGACCCGTGGAAGGCGACGATTAGGAAATCCGTGCGCTCAGGATGAACGAGCTTCCGGTGGCTGCCGCGTTGGCTCTCCACCGTCCATCCGAAGCGAGCCATGGCCCTCAGGAATCGGCGTCCGTCGACCTCTCCGGGCAGACGGGCCAATCTCACACGTCCACGGTCAGGATCTTCGCGCGGAGGGGTTCCGAAGGTCCCCTCGAGCCCTGCCGGGGGACGGCGCTGAGTTCTTCCAAATACAGAGCGATGCCTTCCCGGGCGAGCTTCACCGCTTCTTTCTCGCTCTTCGCGTCGAGGATCAGGCCGGGGAGGCCTGGGACCGTTGCGGTGTAATGACGGGTCGCCGGGTCGTACTCGAGGACGATCCGGTACTTCATGAGGCACGGATACGGACCCCACCTTCTTAAGCGCTTCGCGCGTTCTGAACCGGAAGGTTCTCGGCACGTCCAGCCATGGAGGGCCCCCGTGGTACCCTCCTCTCTCGGCAGCGAATCGCCGTCGTTCCGCGGCACGGTCTTCGACGATGTGGCGTCCCCGTGGACGGAGGGCTCCGCCCCCGTTTCCGACTCCGCCTCGTCCGTCTCATGCTCTTTCGAGTCCTCTTCGGGAATTTCCGACGATTCCTCGTCTACGTGGACCGTGTCCATCTACTCCGGCGGCGACGCGATCTTCGAGGCCCGCCCCGAGGGCGGATGGACGAAGTACGTCTACGCGGCCGGCCGGCGCCTCGCTCGGATCGACTGCACCGCCGCGAATCCGCCGACGTGCACGACGAAGTACTATCTGTCGGACCACCTCGGCTCGACGCGGAAGATGTACGACGCCGCCCGGGCGGAAGTCGTCTCGACGGAATACGAGCCCTTCGGCAGGCTCTTCAACACGTTCTGGAGCGAGCCGTACAAGTTCACGGGCGAGAGGCACGACACCGCGACGGGCCTCGTGTATCTGAGGGCCCGCCAGTACGATCCCGATCTCGGGCGGTTCGTGTCCACGGACCCTATCCTAGGCTCCTTGTCGGCCCTGCAGACCCTGAACCGGTACACGCACGTCGTGAGCAATTTGCCACAGCAGGCCGGCCCGGACGGGCCTGACGACCGCTCTCCCTCACAGCGGATGTCCGCATCACGGCTATGTAGCTCCAAGCGCATTCGATCCTCATGAAGCGGAGGCTGTCCGCGGCCGTGCACCGCGAGGGCGCATGGTTTGTCTCCTGGTGCCCCGAGCTGGACGTCGCGAGCCAGGGCCGCACCGTCGAGGAAGCCTTGGCGAACCTCCGGGAGGCCCTGGAGATCTACCTCGAGGGGCAGGACGCCGACCTCCCCGAGGAGCCCTTCCTGCTCACGACGGTCGAGGTCGAGCATGGCCAAGCTCCCCGTCCTGCCCGCCCGTGATCTCCTCAAGGCCCTCGGGAAGGCGGGCTTCGCTGTCGTCAGCCAACGGGGGAGCCACATCAAGGATGCGGCAGTCCCGACGTGGATCAGCGAAGTCGCCGTGGTGGACGGGGGCGGCGCCACCGCACAACCGTAACGAAGCTCGCTCCGACCCTACGCAAGGATCCGCGTGACCTTGAAGCCATCCTCGAACACGAGGGCGTGGTAGCCCGTGTCGTGACGGGTCCCACGCATCTTGACGACCCTCAGCTGGCGTTGCATCCCGAACTGCCCTTGGGTCGCCATCCGGAGGTGGACGATCCCGTCGACAAGGTACTCCTCCTTGTGCTTCGCGAACGTGGACATCCAGGGTTCCGACACGCCATGAGCGTCCGTGGGGAGCTCCCCGAGGAGGAACGTCGTCGTGCCGAGCCCGCGGAGCCACTGGATGAACTCGAAGAGCTCCCGCCGGACGTCCTTGAACTTCGCTAGGATCTCGAGGGCGTCGAGGGAGTCGATCACGAGGATCCGGTAGTCGAAAGACGCCTTCATCCCCTGGGTGTAGAGCCGGAACAGGTCCATCCAAGGCTGGGCGCTCGCGCCCGGGAGCTTCTTCCGCAGGGTCGCAAGGTCGAGGACGCTCATCGCGCCGCCCGTGTCGTCGAGGCGGAGCCCGAGGCCCTCGAGGTGGTCGAGGAGGCTCTCCCGTCCCTGCTCGAGGGACACGTACAGGCCCTTCTCCCCGTGAAGCGCGTTCGCGTGGAGGATGCTGAACGTGAGGGACGTCTTCATGGTGCCCGGGGCGCCCGCGACGAGGACGACGCTGCCCGCGGGGATCCCGCCTCCGAGGACGTCGTCGAGGCCCTCGACGTGGGTCGGGACGCGCCTCACAGGTCGTCCCCCCCGAGGGTCGCGAGCCGCCTCCGGATCGATTCGACCGCGGCCGCGATGCGGTCCCTCTCCTGGGGCACGTCGACGACATCGGCCATGACCGCGAGGTCGACGGCCGCGCGGTCCGCCAGGCGGGACAGGTCCGCGGGTCCGAGGTCCGCCGGCGTGCGCCCGAGCTTCGTGAGTTCCGTGCGGAGGAGGCTCTCCCCCGCGTCCCCGAGGTGCTCCGTGAAGACGGCCTTCGCGCGATCGTAGAGGCTCTCCCGGGACGACAGGGCCTGGGCCGTCGTGAACAGCTCTTCCATCTCCTTCCCCTTCCAGTAGTCCGCAGCCCTCACGAGGAACTCGCGGTCCGCAGGGCCCGACTCCTTCGATGGCCAGTCGCCCTTCGAGAGGTCTGCGGGGTTCCGCGCGGCGTACGCCCTCAAGGCCTGGGACGCGAGGGAGACCTGGTCCCGGAGGCCCTGGACCGCCTTCGCGTCCCCCGCGCCGACCGCGAGCTCCCCGACGGCCTGCTCGAGGAACGCTGTGAGGGCCTCCACGTGGGCCGTGGTCAGTTGCCCTCGCGCGAGGTGCTGGGCCCGCTCGAAGGACTCGAGGAGCCTGCCGGCCCCGGTCCCGAACGACCGGGCGAGGATGGCCTCGATCTCGTCCGCGGGGTCGGGGAGGGGCCACCAGGGCATCTTGAGGCCCCGAAGGTCCTCCCGCTCCGCCTCCGTGAGGCGGGACGTCGTGAGGAGGAGGGAGGAGCCGGCGAGACGGCAGAGGACCCGCATCCGGAGGAGCATGTCCCTCGTCCGCGCCCACCCGGCGATCGCGGAGAGGTCCGCGAGCTCCGGGATCGCGACGAGGGAGCCCGGGGCCCGTGTGACGAACTCCGACGCGGTCCCGAGGGTCCGAAGGGCCGCGTACCGGGTGGGCTCGAGGGCCGCCTCGAGGGGCCGGCCGCCCGTACGCGTCCCGGCCGAGGAGGTCCGCGAGAGGATCAGGACGGGCCGTCCGCGGCCCGCCTCCGACCTCGCGATCACGCCGGCGTACTTGGGGCGGGTCTCGTCGAAGACGAACGTGAGGCCGTCCCCGAGGGCCCCTTCCCCCCGCCAGCGGCGCCGGGCGACGGGATACGCCGCGGGGAACGGGTTCCCGTGGAACGCGACGAGGGCGAAGGCGCCGAGGGCGATCGGGGTCGCGACGTTGGAGCCCGCGGAGTCCGGGAAGGAGAGGGCCTGGAGCTCGTACCCGTAGATCGGCCCTGCGACGAGGAGGGCGACGAGCCCCGCGCTGAGCCAGAAGGACTCTGCGGCCATGAGGGGGCTCGTGATCCGCGCGTAGATCGTCTCGGCCAGGGCGATTGCCATAGAGAGGACGAGGAACCCGCCCAAAGGGTTCGCCGCATACACGACGTTCAGGGACCAGCCCCCGACGGGCGCGAGGGCCGCGAGGAACGGGACGGGGACGAGGAGGAGGAAGATCAAGGGCCGGCGCCGGGGGAGGACCTCGCCATGGATGAGGCTCAGGACGAGGATCGCGGTCAAGGGGTGGGCGAGGACGAGGGCCCCCAGGGTCACCCCCTCCCAGGAGGCGGGGAGGAACCCCTCCGCCGTGCCGACGTACGAGCCGCCCATGATGATGAAGGAGAGGGCGAGGGCCGCGAAGGTCGCCTTCGTCCAGAACCGCCGGATGCGCAGGGCGACGAGGGTGAGGAGCCACGCGTCCGCGACGATCCCGAGGAGGATGAGGGAGCTGTAGAGGATCACGCCCGCACCCCCAGGGGCCGGATCCCGAGGACGGCGACGACGTCGTCCGGGCGCCACCGGAACCGGACGGCCCCCGCGGCCCGGAGCTCCTCGACGGTCCGGTAGCCCGCGCGCTTCGCCTCCTCCTCCGTGATCTCGGAGAGGAACTTGCGGCCCACGTCGACGACGAGGAGCCGCCCGAACTCGATCCCCGTCTCGTACCTCCCGCGGACGGCCTGCCCGACGACGGGCACGTCGCGGCCTTCCACGGGCAGGACGACGAGGGACACGATCTGCCGCTGGACGCGGTCCCCCTCTTCGAGCCCGAACGTGAGCTCCCCGGAAGGGCGGCCCCGCGGGAGCTCGCCCAGGAGGATGAGCCGGGCGCCGAGGATCACGAGGAACGTCACGAACCCGCCGATCAAGAGGAGTGGGTACAGCCCGACGGAGTAGAACGCGGAATGGAAGTAGAAGCCCGCGACGAGGACGATGGAGAGGAGGAACAGGAGGACGGAGCGCACGAGGGACTGGAGGATCCGCCGGTCCATGGGGTCACCCGATCGCCCGAGCGACCTCGAACCGGCCGTTCTCGAAGAGCAGGGTCCGGTCGTCGCTGTCCTGGTTCACGCTCCGCATCTTCACGCACTGCACGCGCCGCTGGTACGACGTTTCCGTGACCGGGGCCATCCGGAGGTGGATGATCCCGTCCGCGAGGAACTCCTCCTCGAGGGCCCCGTCCCGGCGGCCCTGGGCGGGTTCTTCCGACACGAGGAAGCTCGTGACCCCGAGGTCCCGGAGCCACTCGAAGAACGCGAACGTCTCCGCCCTCCGGTCGCGGAACTCGAGGACGAGCTCGATCGCGTCCCAGGAGTCGATGGCGAGGATCTGGAAGCCGAGGCGGCGGTGGAGGTCGAGGATCTTCCCCTTGAACACGGCGAGGAGGCTCCCCTCGGCAGCCTTGCCTCCCGCGATCTCCTCCATCCTCGCGGCCACGCCCTCGAGGTGCTCCCGACCGCGGCTCAGGTCCAGGATCGGCAGGACGTCCGACACGGCCGTGGACCTCAGGCCCAGGGAGGCGACGTGCTCGAGGAGGCTCGGCGCGCTCTGCTCGAGGGTCACGTAGAGGCCGGGGACCCCCTGGAGGGCGTTGTGGTAGAGGATCGAGTACGCGAGGGAGGACTTCATCGTCCCGCTCGCGCCGCGCAGGAGGACGACGTGTCCGCGGGGGATGCCCCCGCGGAGGACCTCCTCGTCGAAGCCACGCACGTACGTCCGGACGAGCGTCTTCGCCATCCGCGTCACCTCACGGGCTCAGGGCCTGCATGACCTTGAACCGGCCCTCGTCGAGGACGAACGCCAGGTATCCCGTCGCGTGCCTCGTCCCCCGCATCTTGAGGATCCGGATCCGGCGTTGGACGTCGAGGTCGGAGACCATGTGGAGCCGGACCTGGACGACCCCGTCCGCGAGGAAGTCCTCGTCCCAACGCCCTTGGAGGACCTGCCCGCCGATGACCCAGTCGGGCCGCTCCGTGATGACGAAGGACGTGATCCCGAGGTCCCGCAGCCATTCGAAGAGGCGGTACATCTCCCTCCGGCGGTCCTTGAACTTCGCGAGGACCTCGAGGGCCTCGAGGGAGTCGATCACGATGAGGTCGAGACCCTTCTCCTTCTTGATCGCCGCGAGAGCGCGCTCGAGGGACGCGATCCAGTCGTGCCGCTCCGCGAACAGGTCTTTCGCGCCCTTCGGGTCGATGAAGACGAGGGAACCCCTCGTGACCTTGAGGGGGAGGCCGAGGGAGGCCATCTGCTTGAGGAGGCTCTCCGCCCGCTCCTCGAGGGACAGGTACAGGCCATGGAGGCCCGCCTCCCGCGCGTTGTGGAGGAGGACGGAGAATCCGAGGGAGGACTTCATCGTCCCCGGCATCCCCTGGACGAGGACGACGTGGCCCCAGGGAACGCCGCCGTCGAGGGCTTCGTCGAGGCCCTCCACGAACGTCCGAAGCCGCGCGGGGCGGGCCACGGGCTCCGCGGGCCGCAGGGCGACCTCGGGGATGCCTTCCGCCTCGGCTGGGGGCCCGGGGGCCTTCGCGGGAGCCGGCGCCGGGACGGGGGCCTCGTCGAGGCCAAGGATTGCTTCGATGTCCGCGTCCGTCTTCGCGGGGGCCGGCGCGAGGATCGTCTCTTCGATGGCTGCAGCCGTGTCCACGCGCGCCGGGGGAGGCAGTGGAGCCCCCACGCTCGCGGGGGGCGCGTCCGCGGGAGTCACGGGCGACGCGAGGGGCGGCTCAGGTCGGACGGCGAGGCGACGCTCGACCTCCGTGTGCTTCGCGCGGGCGGGCCCGTGGTCGGGCCGCAGTTCCAGCGCCTTGGCGAAGCTCCGCAGGGCCTCCGCGAGGTTGTTGATCATCTCCAGGGCGAGCCCCCGCTCGAACCACGCCTCCGCGAGGTCCGGGTCGATCGCGAGGGCCCGGTCCAGGCCGCCGAGCGCACCTTCGGGGTCGCCCAGGGACCGGAGCGCCTTCGCGAGTCCGAGCCATCCGCGTTCGTTCCTCGGCGCGAGGTCGAGGGCCCGCGTGAAGCCGGCCGCGGCGTCGTGGGGACGGCTGAGCTTGAGGTGGGCCTCGCCGAGGAGGACCCAGGCCCTGGGGTCCGTGTCGTCGCGGAGGACGAGCTCCTCGAGCTCCCCGATGACGTCCGCGTACCGACGCCCCCGGAACGCGTCCATCGCGGTCTCGAGGGACTCCTCGACCCCCTCGGGCGCGAGGGAGCGACGTCGCCGGCGGCGGCGCGGCCGGCCGTACGCGTCGAACGCCTCGTCCCCGCCCGCCGCGCGGAATCGGGCCTCGTACTCACCGAGGATTCGGCGGAGCTCCGCCGTCTCCGCGTCATCCTTCGACGGACCGCCCTTCCGGCGGGTCACGTCCCGGATCTCCGCTCCCGCAGCCCCGCGGGCCCTCCCGATGACGGCCGTGAACACTTCCCCGCTCATGACCCGTTCGAGCACGACGGGCCTCGCGTCGGGAGCGGCGCGGGAGGACTCCTTGAGCTTGAGGCCGCACACCCGGCACCGGCTCGCGCTCGGCTTGTTCATGGAGAAACAGCCGGGGCAGGCGACGGGCTTGGGCATGGGATTCCTACAGGCTGATCACGCGGGTGATCTGGAAGCGACCGTCCTCGAAGACGAGGGCGTGGAAGCCCGTGAGGTGGTTCGAGCCCCGCATCTTCACGACCCGGAGGCGCCGCTGGACGTCGACGTCGGAGATCTGGTGCATCTTGAGCTCGACGATCCCGTCCGCGAGGTACGCTTCGTCCTTCCGCCCATGGGTGGGGTCCGCCCCCAGGAACGGGAGGTCCGCCGCGGCCTCCGCGAGGACGAGGGTCGTCGCGCCGAGGTCCCGGAGCCACTCGAAGAACGCGAACAGGTCCGACCGCCGGTCCTCGAACTTCGCGAGGACCTCGAGGGCCTCGAGGGAGTCGAGGACGACGAGGTCGATCCCGTCGATCTCCTTCTTCGTCTCGAGGGTGCGACGGAGGAACTCCATCCAGGGCTTCGTCGCGCTCCGTCCCAGCTCCTTCTGGATCGAGCCGACGTCGAGGATATGGACGTCCCCGCGCGTCGCGTCGAGGTCAAAGCCCATGGCAGCCATCTGGGCCTCGAGGCTCTTCCTCGTCTGCTCGAGGGACACGTAGAGGGCTTTCGCCCCGTGGTCCCGCGCGTTCCCGTGGAGGATCGCGAAGGTCAGGGTCGACTTCATCGTCCCTGGGAGGCCGGACACGAGCACGACGTGGCCCGCGGGGATCCCGCCTCCGAGGACGTCATCGAGGCCGTCGACGCACGTGGGGATCTTCTTCGTCTCCATGGCAGGTCACTTCCAGGCACCTTTGCGGAACGAGATCCGGCAGGGCACGCCGAACCTCTCGAGCTTCCAGTCATACTCCTCGTCAAGGCGGATGCGGAGCATCTCCTCGAGGGCGAACGCCCGGATGCAGTGGACGGGCAGGCCTTCGTCGTGGCGGAGGGTGCACACTCGGCGGTAGATGCAGTCTGAGCCGATCTCCCCGACGAGGGCGTCGTCCGTGCCGCGGAACGAGGTGTCGGAGCCGTCGAAGAGGCCTTCCGCGTCGACCTCGGCGGTGTACGCGCGGCAGGCTTGGACCGCGTCGTCCGTCGCGTGGAATCGCGGCATGTTCACGCCCATGAATTTGCGGAGCCCTTCCTCTTCGATGGACCGGAGGAAGAGGGGCGTGTTGCCGAGGGCGTCCGAGGCCCGCATCATCCCATAGAGGAAGAACTCGAGCATCTTCTGAAGGCCGTCCTTCGTCGTCGGCATGCGTCGTCACCTCCGCCTCGTCATCGCCCGGTCCCCCGCCGGAGGATCTCGTCGACCTGCCGAGCCGCCCGTTCCATCGCCATGAGGACGAGCCCGAGGTTCGCGTCCTTGTAGAGGAGCGCGACGAGGAGGGCCTCCTCCCCTGCGCCCGTGCTGATGAGTTTGCCCTCGTCGGATTCTACGAGGGCCCGGTTGAACCGCCCCTGGCTCAGCTGGACTGTCGCCATCTCCGACGTCCCGACGATGGCGGCCGTCATCGCGGCCACGATCTTCGGGTCGACCCCGTCGGGCAGCGTGTGGGTGATCACGAGGCCGTCCCTGCGCACGACGGCGGCGGCCTGGATGTCGGAGACGCGGGAGAGCTCCTCGATGACCGCCTCGAGCTGCCCCCAGAGGTCCGTCACGTCTGCGCCTCCGTCTGGAGGAGCTCGTCCCCGTCGAGGAGCTGGGCGATCGTCTGGACGGCCCGGTCCACGCTCAGGAGGACGAGCCCCATGTTCGCGTCCTCCTTGACCATCGTCACGAGGAGCGCCTCCTCCCCGGCCCCCGTCGCGAGCAGCTTCCCGCCGTGGCTGTCGACGATGGACTGGATGAAGTCCCCTTGCCCCATCTCCACGGCAGCCATCTCCGACGTCCCGACGATTGCGGCAGCCATCGCGGCGATCTTCTTCGGGTTCATCGCCTTCGGGAGGGAGTGGACGATCGGAAGGCCGTCCCGGCGGACGATGGAGACCGCGAGGACGTCAGGAATCCGCTTGAGATCCGCGATGACCCCCTGGAGCGCGGCGCGAACGTCCTCGGGCATCTACCTCACCCCGATGATCATCTCGGCGAGGACGAGGAGGGCGTCGCGGACCCCGCGGCTCGCCGTGGCCACGGTCGGGATCACGGGCGTGCCGGCGGGCAGGTCCATCCGCCGGGCGATCGCCTCGGGGTCGAGGGCCCCCGGCAGGTCGCTCTTGTTCGCGAGGACCACGTAGGGGATCCGCGGCCCGACGAGCTCGAGCATGTGCTTCGCCCGATCGAAGTCCTCCGTGCGCGTCGCGTCGACGACGAGGAGGACCCCGCTCACCTCCCGGGCGAAGATCTGGAAGATGAACTCGAAGCGCTCCTGGCCGGGGGTCCCGAAGAGCTCCGCCTCGATCCCCATCACGTTCACGTTGCCGTAGTCGAACGCGACGGTCGTCCCCATCCGGTCGATGCTGATCGCCTTCTCGCTGAGCGACCGGACGACGGTCGACTTCCCCGCGTTGAACGGGCCCGTGACGAGGATCCGCGGGAAGTACACGGTGACCCCGATGAAATCCTTGAACGTGTACGGGATCCAGGACGTCTGGACCCCGCCGTCGCCCACCTCGCTGATCCGCATGGTGTTCCGGACGATGCCCCCGCGCATGGAGGACTGGAACTCCACGACGAAATCCGACATCTGCCGGATCTCCTGGAGGTCCCGGTCCCGGTACGTCCAGTTGATGAAGAGGAAGCAGATCACGCTCCCCGCCCGGTGCGCGACGTCGATGAGGCGGCGCCACTCCCGGAGGACGTCCTCCTTCGGGAAGCGGTCTGCGAGGAACTCCATGGAGTCGACGATGACCCGCGACGGGCGGCGCTCCTCGATCGCGCGCTCGACGGTCTCGATGATCCCCCGGAGGTCCCCGACGTCCTCAACCCGGTAGGGCTCCGTGCTCGGCATCAGGAGCTGGGAGGAGATCGCGTCGACGAACGTGATCTGGTCCGGCGCGAAGTGGCCGAACTGGCCCAGCTCCCGCCGGGCGAGCTGTGGCGCGCGATAGAAGTCCACGTACAGGGCTCCCTCCCCCGCCTTCGCGCCCTCCACGGCGAAGTGCTCCGCGAACAGGCGCTTCTCCGTCGGCTTGTCGCTGAAGAAGAGGAGGGTCGACGGCCGCGGGAAGCCGCCCTTGAGGCGTTCGTCGAGGACGGGGATCCCCGTGCGGGCCCGGGACGCTTCCGACGGGCGCACGTCGCTCATCCGATCCCTCCGTAGGCCCCGGGCAGCTGGGTGAAGGGATGCCACGCCGGGTCCACCTGGAGGCCCCGCATGTGGTGCATCCGGACCTCGCGGCTCATGGACTCCGTGAAGCGCATTTCGATCACGCCGTCGACGAGGGAGCGGAGGAGGTTCATCGTCATCGTCTCGTGGACGCCCTCCTGGACCGCGTACAGGATGAACCCCATGCTCGTCTTCACGCGGGACGTGACGATCTGGAAGAACTTCGCGATCGCCTGGGTCGAGTTGTGGAGGAATAGGGTGGAGATCGTGTAGAAGTAGATTCGCACGGGCGTCCCGAGGTCCTGGGCCGCCTTGCTCATCGCCATCCCGATCCCTTCGAGGTTCGAGAAGCTCGAGACGAGGTACGCTTTCTTGCCCGTCCCCGCCTCCGTCCGCTCTCCGGCCGTCGCGCTGTAGCAGTCGACGAAGGCGAAGGACTTGCTCTCGGACCCGTCGAGGTCGAGCTTGAGGGCCCTCGCCCGCGTCCGGATCTCGTCGGGGTTCATGTCGAGGGTCACGAACACGACGCGCTCGCCGAGCCGCAGGCTCTCGCGGATCTGCGAGACGACGAACTCGAACTTCCCCACGCCGGGGGGCCCGGCGAGGAGGACCGAGTAGTTCACGGGGAGGCGATCCTGCACGGCGGTCTCACGTCCTCGACGGCTTCCGCTCGTTGCGCTCTTCGGACGGAAGCGATTCCGGCCGTCGATGCCCCCTCCCCCACTATATAGGCCATGCCGTGGTTTTCAGTTCCGAGAATTCCCCGGGGGCCCTGCCGGGGGAGGCGGCTCGGGGAGGCGAGAAAGCATATAACGAGGGGGTCCGTTCCGCGCCCGATGCCCTCCGACGTGCGGGGCGAGTTGAGCTACCTCGAGAAGAAGGTCCTCCTCGCCCTCAAGGATCTCGGGAAGGCGTCCCCCGATGAGGTCCAAGCCCGCGGGCGGTTCGGGGAGCTCGTGGAGGTCATGAACGCGGCCTCGTGGCTTCAGGCGAAGGGCCTCCTGACGATGCGGGAGCGGGTCGAGAGGTCGTACCGCCTCGCGCGCGGAGACCTCGCCCGCCGTCTCCTGCCGGAGCGCAAGGCCCTGAAGGCCCTCCTTCGGGCGAAGGGGCGCTTGCCCGTCCCGCGTCTCGCGACGGCCGCCCGCCTCAAAGAGAAGGAGCTCGCGATTGCCCTCGGCTGGCTCCGGAGGAAGGGATGGGCCGTCGTCGAGAAGGGACCCGCGGGGAGCACCCTGGTCGTGACGGACGCGGGCCGCGCAGCCGCGGACACGAAGGGGCCCGACGAGGCCCTCCTCGCCCGCCTCGGGAAGGCCGAGGTGCCGGAGGCGGACATCGACCCGGCACTCCTCCGCGACCTCACGTCGAGGCAGGAGCTCGTCCGGGAGCGCGAGGCCGTCCGGCGGGAGCTCGCCCTCACAGAACGCGGGGCGATGGTCGTCGCCGCGGGGCTCGATCTCAAGGAGGAGGTCGCCCGGCCGACAACGGCCCTCCTGCGGTCGGGCCGCTGGAAGCAGGTCGAGTTCCGCCGGTATGACGCGAAGGCGTTCGCCCCCCTCGTCCGGCCGGGGAAGAGGCACGTCCTCGGCGCGTACGTCGAGCGGATCCGGCGGATCTTCCTGAGCATGGGCTTCACGGAGATCGACGGGGACTTCGTCCAGCCCGCGTTCTGGGTCTTCGACGCCCTCTTCCAGCCCCAGGATCACCCCGCGAGGGACGCCCTCGACACGTTCTACCTCGAGAGGCCGGAGACCCTCCCCCTCCCCGCGGAGGATCTCGTCCGGCGGGTCGCGGAGGTCCACGAGACGGGCGGGCGGACGGGGAGCACGGGTTGGCGGTACCCTTGGGACCGTCGGGAGGCGGAGCGGGCCGTCGTCCGGCCCCACACGACGCCCGCGACCCTGCGGTTCCTCGCGGATCACCCGGACCCTCCCCAGAAGGCGTTCATCGTCGGGCGGAACTTCCGGCGGGACGCGATCGACTGGAAGCACCTCCCCGAGTTCCACCAGATCGAGGGCGTCGTCATGGAGGAGGGCGCGAACCTCGCCCAGCTCCTCGGGACGATCGAGGGGTTCTTCCGGCGCCTCGGGTTCGCGCGGGTGAAGTTCCGCCCCGGGTACTTCCCGTACACGGAGCCGAGCATGGAGCCCGAGGGGCAGCTCCCCGACGGGCGGTGGATGGAGCTCGGGGGCAGCGGGATCTTCCGGCCCGAGGTCACGGCGCCCCTCGGCCTGGGCGCGCCCGTCCTCGCCTGGGGCCTCGGCCTCGAGCGCCTCGTCATGGCGATCGAGGGGATCACGGACATCCGGGACCTGTACCTGAGCGACATCGACTGGCTCCGGGACCACCCGATCCTGCCGTAGCCGGGGCGCGCGTGTCGGATACGGATGACCGGACCGCTCAAATAGGGGCTAGGGAACGGCATATGTGATGGCGCCCGAGGAGACCCCTGTGCGGGAGTCCGACGTCTCCGCGTTCCCCGTCACATTCGACCGGCGGGAGGGCCGCATCCTGTTCTCGGGCGTCCCTGTCTGGTTCATGACAGCCCAGTACTACGTGGACATGCAGGTCCAGCTCGAGTCCGTGATCGGGAAGGCCTCGAAGGGGATCCTGTACCGCTCCGCGGAGCTCCTCGGGACGCGCCTCGTCCGGCTCGTCGCGGGCGAGACCGTCGCGGACGGCGACGACATGACCCGGGTCTCCGCCCTCCTCCGCGTCGCGGAGCTCCTCCCCGTCCTGGGACACGGCAAGGCGACCCTCGTCCTCGAGGACCTCCATGCCCTCGAGACGACATGGACGCTGCCCCACAGCCAGATCGCGGAGCTCCGCCGGCCTTCGTCCCAGGCCGTCTGCCACTTCTACACGGGCGTCGTCGCGGGGCTCGTCGCGGGCGCCTTCGGGCGCGGGGTCCGGGCGGACGAAGTCCGATGCCGCGCGAAGGGAGACGAGGCCTGCGTGATCACGACGCGCGCGGCCTGAGTCCACCCTCCGGAGCTCGCGCCGCGGCGAATGAAAATCGCGTCAGAAGCTTTATTTGCGCGGCGCAAATCCAGCGGTGGGTCGTCCCATGCCCTCCACCGAGGAAACCGTGGCCGCGGGCGAGCAGGCCCTGAGCCGGCTCGACTACGACGCGGCGTACAAGCATTTCGAGAAGGCGATCAAGGCGGACCCGAACAGCGCGGTCGCCCACTTCGGGAAGGCGGAGGCCGCCCTCGGCGTCCCCAAGGTGGAGGCGGAGGAGATCCTCGGACTCTACAAGAAGGCGATCGAGCTCGACCCGGAGAACCCCCAGTACCTCGAGTCCTTCGCCGCGTTCTGCATGGACCTCGGGCGGTTCAACGAGGCGGAGGAGACGTACGGCAAGGCGGCGGGCGTGGATCCCGACAACGCGTCGTACTACCTGTCCGAGTTCGCGATCCAGTACGCCCAGAAGGCGCCGATCATCATGGAGCAGTTCCTCGACGACAAGACGAGGGACATGATCAAGACGAAGGCCCTCACGTACGCCCTGAAGGCCCTCGGCATCGAGAAGGACGACGCGAAGCGCCTCCTGTGACGGTCGCCCGCTTCATCCGTCCCGGGTCCCGGGCGGGGCCCTCCGGCCGCCCCGGCATTCCGAGCAGACGGGGGGCATGGAGCCCGCGAGGTGGGACTCGCAGGCGATCCGCCCGCACGCGACGCACGTGCGGGTCGCGGGGACCCCGCACACGTGGCAGAGGCCCATGAGGGCCATGGGACCCCGATGGGCCGGGGAGGCCATCAGGGTTTCCTCGCCCGGCTCGGCATCGCTGGGCATGCCATCCGGGCGGTCCACGGGGACGGCCCGGGCGGCCTCAGGGTTCCCGGAGCTCCCCGAACGTCGTCGAGCGCTCCGCGAACGCGTTGTGTTTGTGGATCGACTCCTCCGACTCCGACTTCACGCGGACCCATGTCGAATCGGGCATCCGGGGATACCGCCGGAGGAGGCGGTCGAGGACGTCCCGCACGACGTCCTCCACGAACTTGGGGTTCCGGTGGGCCCGTTCCACGAGCCGGCCCTCGTCGGGGCGCTTGAGGAGCTCGTACGTGGGCGCGGACATGGAGTCCTCGACGATCTGGATGAGTTCGTCCGCCTCGACCTCGTGGCCCGGGGGCTCCTGGAGGATGAGGGTCGTCCGGTTCCGTTGGTTGTGCGTGATGACGGGCATGGACTCCGGGAGGTCGCGCACCTCGGGGTGGGCCTCCGCGAGCCGCTCCCGGACCATCTCCATCGCGCACGGGCACGCGGTCATCCCGAGGACCTCCACGCCGATCGAGCGGTCCACATGGGCGGCGCCGCGCCGAGCGTCCGCACGGGCGACGAGGCGGTACGGCTCGAGGGACGTCTGCCCTCCGGGGGACGTGCGCTCGAGGAAGTAGTCCGCCTCCGCCCACACCTCCGACGTCGTCGCGTAATCGTGCCGCTTCAGGAGGAGGACGGCGATCGTCTCCACGAGGGCCTCGAGGCTCTCCACGGGCTCGCGGACGGACCGGTCGACGAGCTCGTTGATGATCTCGAGGTTCCGGGAGAGGTGGGAGCCCTTCTGGTTCGCCGGCAGGTCGACGTACACGTCGAGCCTCGTCGTGAGGGTCAGGGTCCGCCCGGGGCGGTGGACCTGGACGGGCTTCACGACGCCCGTCACCCCGACCTTGGTGAGCCGGTACGAGCTGTCGGGCGCCTCGCTCTGGACGTCTCGCGGGATGGTGGGCCTCCGGGGCTGCCTACGGGGACGCGGGTTTAAAAGGTTGCCCTCAGACGCGAATCGTCTTCCATCGTCCGCGGCGGAAGTGGGCGGAGATCACGACGGCGCGGTACCAGTACTCCACCACGAGGGGCACCCAGACGCCCAAGATCCCGAAGCCGAGGGCGAACCCGAGGACGAGAGAGAGCGGCATGCGCACGCCGTAGATCCCCGTGAGGGAGGTGACGAGGGGGAACCGCGTGTCGCCCGCCCCGCGGAGGGCCCCGTCGATCGCGAAGAACACGCCCACCGCGGGGATGCTGAGGGCGTGGATCCGGATGAACGTGACGGCCCACCCGACGACGACGGCGTCCGCGATGAAGGCCTGGGCGATCCACGGGGCGAGGGCGAAGATCGCGAGGGCCGTCGTCCCCATGACCGCGACGGAGAGCTTCGCGGCCTCCCAGCCGCTCCTCTCCGCAGCGTCGGAATCCCGGGCCCCGAGGTTCTGCCCGACGAGGGCCGTCGCCGCGATCGCGAACCCGAACCCGGGCATGAACGCGAACATCTGGATCCGCAGGCCGATCTGGTGGGCCGCAAGGACGTCCGTCCCAAAGCCGACGACCATCCCGACCCAGAGGATGAACGCGACCTGCAGGAGGATCTGCTCGAGGGCCGCAGGCCATCCGATCCGAAAGATCCGCCGGACCGTTGGGAGGTCGACCCAGGGACCGCGGGCGTGGAGGCGGAGCCTCCCGCGGCCGCGGAGGAACACGGCGAGGAAGAGGGCCGCGCCGACCACGTAGGAGAAGGCGGTGGCGATCCCCGCGCCGACGACCCCGAGCCGCGGTACGGGCCCGTTGCCGAAGATCAGGGTGACGGCGAGGGCGACGTTCACGACGTTCACGAGGGCGCCGATCCACAACGGGGTGACGGTGTCCCCCGCACCGCGGAGGGCCGAGCTCCCGAGGAACGCGATGAACTGGAAGAACACGGTGAGGGAAACGATCCGGACGTACGCGGTCCCGAGGTCCACGACGACGGCCTCCGCCCCGAACGTCTCGAGGATCGGCCGCGCGAGGACGACCCCGACGAGGGTCAGGGGCACGGACAGGATCGCCCCGAGGACGAGGCTCTGCTTGAGGACATGCTCCGCCCCCCGAGGGTCCTCCGCGCCGACCGCCCGCGCGACGAGGGCGATCGTCCCCGCGCTCACCGCGATCATGATGCTGAAGAACAGGAACAGGAACTGCCCGCCGAGGCCGACCGCGGCCACGGCCTCCGGGGCCTCGTCCCCCAGGGAGCCGACGAGGATGATGTCGACCGTCGTCATGAGAGTCTGGAGGAGGTTCGAGAGCATGACGGGCCACGCGAGCCGGAACACGACGCCGCGGGCCCGAGGGTCCCCGGGACGGCCGAACACGCGCCGCGCACCCCGGCGGCCCTATTTGGCCCTTGGCTTGTCCGCGCGGGGCTCCCCGACGACTTGGACGAGGACTTCCCTTCGCCGCGGCTTGTTGTCGAGCTCGAGGAAGACGACCTGCTGCCACGTGCCGAGGGCGGGCTCCCCGCCGATCACGGGGACGGTCAGGGAGGGCCCTAGGAACGTCGCGCGGACGTGGCTGTGGCCGTTCCCGTCGTGCCATCGACGCTCGTGGCCGTATGGGAGGGCCTGGGGCAGGAGGCGCTCGAGGGCCCCCGGGACGTCCTCCTCCATGAGGCCCGGCTCGAACTCGTTCGCGATCACGGCGGACGTGCTGCTCGGGCTGAAGACGCACGCGAGGCCATCGTGGACGCCCGACGCACGGACAGCCTCGACGACCTGGCGCGTGATGTCGATTGCCTGGACGCCCGGGCTCGTATCGAGCCGCACGGTCTCATGATGGACGACCATGGGCCGGCGAAGCACCGGACGGGACAAGAAGGTTCGTGGACGACGGCGGGGCGGAAACGTCTATCTCGGCGCGCGCGCTTCGGGGACCCGAGGGGGACGATGGCGGGGAGACCGACCTGCCGCGAGCATAAGCTCGTGGCCGACGTCGCGGTCCTGTCGCGGGGCCGGGTCCTGCTCGTGCGGTACGAGGACGTGAGCGGATACGACGGCCAAAGGGGATGGTTCCTCCCCGACGACTATCTCAAACCCGGCGAGCATCCGGACGACGCCGCGGGGCGGATCCTGGAGGAGCAGGTGGGCCGCGTCCGGGAGGCCCCGAAGCTCGGTTTCATCGAGTCCTTCGGCGGGGACGGGGACCCGTGGCACCTCATCTTCCATTATCTCGTCCGCCCGAGGCGGGCCCTCGTCCCGAGGCCCAACGGGAACGTGGCCGCCGCGGAATGGTTCTCCCTCCGGCGACTCCCGCCGCGGGACGAGCTGGCCCACCATGGCTGGGCCGCGGACGCGCTCGCGCGGCTCCTCCGCAGGTCCCGGTGACCCGGACCTCTCCCCTGCGACGGAAAGAAAGGTTCGCGAGGGCCGCTCCGGCATGACGCCGGCGCCCGAGGCCCTCGCGGGTGGGCGTTGGTTGGGGGGAGGAGTGATCGGGAAGGGCTCATCGGAGCCCGATGAATCCGTTGTCGTCGAAGGCGACGGGGGTGACCTCCCAGGCCGCCTGGACCGTCTCCGGCGGCGCCACCTGGACGTCGACCGCGTGCCCGTTGCTCTCCTCGATCTCCCGGGCGACGCTCTCGACCTCTTCGGCGAGGGTCGTGAGGAAGGACCTCGCGAGGTGATCGACGACCCCTTGGACGATTGTCACGACGACGTAGTTGACGACCTGGAGGGCGTCGTTGAAGGAGAGCTGGTCCGCGAACTTGTCGAGGGAGTTGTTGTCCACGACGATGACGGAGTCCGCCTCGGCCCGGAGGTCCTCGAGACCCTGCTCCGCGGCCTCCGTGCGGCCTTCGGCCGCGAAGGGCAGGATCCCGATGGCCACGGTGACCGCGCCGCTCGCCTTCGCGGTCCTCGCGACGAAGGGCGCAGCGCCCGTGCCCGCGGCCCCGCCGAGGCCCGTGACGACGAAGACGATGTCCGAGGAGACGGCCTCCCGGAGGGACGCCTCCGTCTGCTCGGCCGCCGCGCGGGCCGCGGCCCGCCGGTCGTCCCCGTCCACGTGGGGCAGGAGGACCTTCACATCGGCGAGGGCCTTCGTGAGCCCGGCGTGGTCCGTGTTGACCGCGACGGTCTCCACGCCCTTGAGTCCCCGGTCGTAGAGCGCGCTCACCACGTTGCCGCCGGCGCCACCCACGCCCACGACGCTGATCCTCGGATCCACGGCGTCCTCGAACAGGGCGTTGATGACCTCGTCAACATAGTCCTTCGGCACCATTCACGTCTCGCCTCCGCCTCGCCCTCGGCCCGCACCCGCGAGTCGAGGGAGGCCAGAAGGTGGCAGCTCCCGTTGAAGGCGTGCATCCCATCCCTTCATGACAGGGTCCCATCCCTTTCCTTTTTCCTGCTCCGTTCGCAGCTCCCTTCTGGCACTCATCACGCCGCGCGTCAGCGCGGGATGACCCCGTCCTTTTCGCCCGTCGACACAGGCAGGACCCGGCCCGTCATCGTGTCGATCTCCTGCCGGTGCCCACGGATCTCCTTGACCCGGTCCGCGCTGAACCACTCCTCGATCGCGCGCACGATCGCGTGCTCGCGGCTCAGGAAGTATCCCTCGCCCACGAGGTGGTCGATGAGCTCCAGGAAGTACCGAGGGATCCGGAGGGTGACCGTGTTGCCCCCCTCGCGGATCGTCTGGATGAAGGACATCACCGCGTCGCGGACCAGTTGGGACCGGTTCGTGTACGATGAGTTCTCACCCAGGAACGCGTCGATGAGCTCGAGATGCTCCTTCTCGAGCCGCAGCGATATCCGTTCGTTCTCGTCCATCCCAGGCCTCATTTGTGCGCAATCCGGGTATGACGGCGGTCATACCACGTTTTCCGCATGTTTTCGGCGTGTTGAGGCGGGCAACCTGTTGCAACTTATATAACCGTTTTGTCAATTGTCATACGACGTATGACAACCCCCTCCATCGCCCCCGCAAAGCCCCTCTGGATCGACCCTCTCATTTTTATCGAGTCCGACGTATTTTAGGCGCACGACTCGAGTCTTCGTGGGGTCCCGTGCGGCCGCTGCTCGGGGAGCGGCGAAAGGTTTTACCCGACACCCTCTTATCCGCGGCCGTGGCGGCCCGGAAACCCTCGCGCTCGTCGAAGACGCGCACCCGCGGGAAGGCCCCCCGCTCCCGCCCTCCGCGGGGTCGGCGTCGCGCAGGTCGATCCGCGCCACGCCGTCGTCCGTCCCGTCGCGCGCCCGCGCGGAGGCCGCGCGGGAAGCACCTGGTCCCCCGGGCCAAGGCGGCGAGTCGGGCCGTCCCCGCGCGGAAGGGCCCCCGCAAAGCGCGAGGGAAGCCCGCGCCCCGGGCGGGGCTTGACCTCCGCGCCCTCGAGCGGAAGTGGCAGGCGGCGTGGGCGGAGGCTCGCCTGTTCGAGGCTGCCCCCGCGCCGGGCCGGAAGAAGTGGTACTCCAACGTTCCGTATCCGTACATGTCCGCGTACGTCCACGTGGGCTTCGCCCTGTCCTTCCTCCGCGCGGAGTTCCAGTCCCGCTTCCGCCGGATGACGGGGTACAACGTCCTCCATCCCCAGGCGTTCCACTGCACGGGCCTACCCATCCTGGGGGCCGCCCGGCGGGTCGCGGAGAAGGAGCCGCGCCAGATCGAGATCCTCCGGAAGATGGGGATCCCGGACCGGGACATCCCCAAGTTCGCGGACCCCATGCACTGGATCGAGGTGTTCCCCCAGGCGACGATCGCGGACCTCAAGGCCCTCGGCGCCGCGATCGACTGGCGGCGCTCCTTCATCACGACGTACCTGAACCCCCCGTACGACGCGTTCGTGCGCTGGCAGTTCCGGCGCCTCCGGGAGGGAGGGTACCTGAAGAAGGACCGGCATCCTGTGATCTGGTGCCCGAAGGACGCGGCCCCCATCGGGGACCACGACAGGCTCGAGGGGGAGGGGGAGACGCCGGTGGAGTACACCCTCCTCAAGTTCCCCCTCGCGGACGGCCGGATCCTCGTCGCCGCGACGATCCGCCCGGAGACCGTGTTCGGCCAGACGAACCTCTGGGTCGACCCCGAGGTCGAGTACGTCGTCGCGGAGGTCGCGGGGGAACGATGGGTCCTCAACGAGACGGCCGTGAGGAAGCTCGCCGAGCAGGGGAAGTCCGCCTCCCTCACGCGCCGGGTGCGGGGCGCGGACCTCGTCGGGAGGGAGGCCGTTGCGCCCGCGATCAACCGGGCCGTCCCAATCCTCCCGAGCTCGTTCATCGACCAGGGCCGTGGCACGGGGATCGTCACGAGCGTGCCCTCGGACGCCCCGGACGACTACGTCGCCCTGCGGGACCTCCAACGGGACGACGCGCTCCTCGCGCGCTTCCGGCTCGACCCGGAGAGGATCCGGGCCATCGTCCCCGTCCCGATCATCCGCACCCCGGGCTGGGGCCCCCTCCCGGGCGTCGAGATCGTCGAGCGGATGGGGATCCGGAACCAGGGGGACCGGGAGAAGCTGGAGGCCGCCAAGGCGGAGGTCTACCGGACGGGCTTCTACCAGGGCGTCCTGAACGAGAACTGCGGACCCTACGCCGGCGTGAGGGTCGAGGTCGCGAAGGAGGAAATCCGGCGGCAGCTCGAGGCCTCCCGCCAGGCTGACCTCATGTACGAGCCGAGCGGGGAGGTCGTCTGCCGTTGCACGACCCCCGCGATCGTCAAGCTCGTGGAGGACCAGTGGTTCCTCGCGTACGGGGACCCGGTGTGGAAGGCGAAAGCCCACGAGGCCCTCGCCGGGATGACCCTCCACCCGGACGGCGTGAGGAAGCAGTTCGACTACATCATCGATTGGCTCCGGGACTGGCCTGCGGCCCACCATCGCGGGTTGGGCACGAAGCTCCCATGGGACGAGGGATGGGTCATCGAGTCCCTCTCCGACTCCACGGTCTACATGGCGTACTACACGATCGCCCACGCCCTCCAGGGCGGCTCCCTCCGGAGCTCCGTCCCCTGGGCGGGAAAGCTCGACGACGCGTTCTTCGACTACGTGTTTCGGGAGGAGGGCGATCCCGCGGCCCTCGCGGGTCGCCTCGGGCTCCCGCGGGGCACCCTCGAGGACCTCCGGCGGGAGTTCCTCTACTGGTACCCCTTCGACCTGCGGAACACGGGGAAGGACCTCGTCCAGAACCACATGACGTTCTGCCTGTTCAACCATGTCGCCCTGTTCCCGCCGGAGCAATGGCCGCGGGGCTTCGGGGTCAACGGGTACGTCCAGATGGCGGGGCGGAAGATGTCGAAGTCCCGCGGGAACGTCTGGTACCTCCGGGACGCGCTCCGGGAGTGGGGTGCCGACGTCGTCCGGCTCACCGTCGCGAACGCGGGGGACGGGCAGGACGACCCCAACTTCGACATGGAGTTCGCGGCGTCGGCCCGCGCCCGGCTCGCGGATTGGTACGCGTTCGCGACCCGGCGGCAGGCGACGCGGACGGACCGCCGGGTCATCGACGCGTGGTTCCTCTCGACCCTCGCCCGCGCCGTGGGGGCGGCCCGCGCCTCCATGGAGTCCATGCTGTACAAGAACGCCCTGCGGCAAGGCTACTTCGACCTCCAGGCCGCGTGGTCGTGGTACGTCCGGCGGTCCGGCGGGAGGCCCCATGGGGACGTCCTCGCGCGCTTCATCGACGTCCAGACGAGGCTCCTCGCCCCCTTCACGCCCCACCTCTGCGAAGAGATCTGGTCCCGCCTCGGCCGGGAGGGGTTCGCCTCCTCTGCACCGTACCCGGAGGCCGAGGCGGGTGAGGTCGACCCCGCCGCGGAGGCCGCGGAGTCCCTGCTCCAGGCGACCCTCGCGGACGTCCGGGAGATCCTCAAGGTGACGGGCCTGAAGCCGAAACGGTTGGTCCTCTACACGGCCCCCGCCTGGAAGGTCCGCCTCCGCTCGGACGCGCTCGCCCTGGCGGCCGCAGGCCCCGTCGCGATGCACGTCCTCATGGACCGGTCCCTCGCGGACCCCGTCCTCAAGGATCGCGCGAAGGACGTCGCCGCGTACGCGAAGCGGCTTGTCGAGGAGCTGCGCCACGCGCGCCCCGCGGACCTCGCGCGGCAGCCCGATGCCGCGCGGGAGCACGACCGGTTCCGGGAGGACGCGCCCTTCCTCCGGTCGGAGCTCGGGGTCCGCGTCGACGTCTACCGGGCGGACGACCCGGACCGCTGGGACCCCGCCAGGAAGGCCGACCACGCGATCCCCGGCCGGCCCGCGATCTACGTGGAGTGAGGGGGATGCGGATCGCCCGTCCGCGGGAACCCGAGGCCTCGTTCCGGAGGAAACGCTCGCCCCCGCCCCAGGCCACGCGCCTCCTGACGGCGTCCCTCGGCGCGGGGGTCCTGTTCCTCGTCCTCCTGGCCGTGGTCTTCATCCCCCGCGGGCTCGACTTCGGGAACCAGCCCCCCGTCGCGATCGTCGACCTGGGCCTCACCACGACCGCGGGCACCCGGCTTGAGGTCGTGTCCGTGACGATCGTCCTCGAAGTCGGGAGGTTCCGCGCGGACTTCTACCGGAACGGGACATTGCACGCGAGCCTCCCTGCGGGCCTCGGAGGCGGGGGCCCGGCCCTGGCCTTCGACGACGCGGACGGGGATGGCCGCCTGGACCCGGGGGACTCGTTCCTCGTCGACACGGTGCCGGCCGCATGCCATCGGCTGGAGATCTTTCAGGTCGACGTCGGTGCGCGCGTCGCCTTCGAGGAATGGGGCGCGTGCGCCGGCGCGTGATCGCGCTCCTGGGAAACCTTTAACTAAGCGGGGTCGTTAGGCGGCGTCGCGGGCCTGTAGCTTAGCTAGGTAGAGCGATCGGCTCTTATCGGCACGCCTATCGGACGTCCCGAGAGGGACCGATAGGTCAAGGGTTCGAAAGGGCCTCGCGACACCCGCGCGGCCGCGGAAGTCCCTTCAGGCCCGTCGTTTTCCCGCGAACCTTCATCCGGCCACGCGCGATGGCCGGGCGCCCATGGCCCGCAACCTGTACTTCGTCGGCACCGCGGGGTCGGGGAAGTCGACGATGGTCCGCGCGTTCCAGACGTGGATGGCGGCCCAGGGCCTCGACGCGATCACGATGAACCTCGATCCGGGCGCGGAGGACGTCGCCTACGAGGTTGACATCGATGTGCGGGACTGGGTACGGATCTCGGAAATCATGGAGGAACAGGGCTTGGGCCCGAACGGGGCCCAGGTCGCCGCGGCGGACCTCATCGCCCTCAACGCGAAAGAGATCGCGGATGTCCTCGAGAAGTTCGAGACGAGCTACGTCCTCGTGGACACCCCGGGCCAGATTGAGCTCTTCACGTTCCGGGAGTCGAGCCCCGCGATCATCGACGCCTTCGGCCGGGAGGACTCCGCCCTCGTGTACCTCAACGACCCGCTCCTCGTCCGGTCCCCCTCGGGGTTCGTGTCCTCCGTCCTCCTGAGCGCGACGACCCAGTTCCGCCACTCCGTGCCCTTCGTGAACGTCCTGAGCAAGGCGGACATCCTCGAGGAGCCGGAGCTCGAGGCGATCGTGAAGTGGTCCCTCGACCCGTACGCCCTCTATGAGGCCCTGTTCCAGGACCCCACGACATCGAAGACCCTCCTCGACGTGGAGTTCCTCAAGGGGATGGAGTCTATCGGCCTGTACCGCCGGGTCGTCCCCGTGTCCTCCGAGCTCCCCTTCGGGTTCGAGGAGGTCTACAGCCAGGTCCAGCAGGTGTTCGAGGGCGGCGAGGATCTCCGGCGCGATTGACGGGACGGCCTCAGAGGAGCCCGCGGAACGCCTCGAGGAGCTCCGGGTGGCGCGCTTTCAGGAGGCCCAGGATGTTCGCCGAGGTCAGGGAAGGGAGTCGGGCCTCCGCGACGGTCCGGATGATCTTGTTGATCGTCTCGTCGTCGATCCGAAGGAGGGCCTCTTTGACGAGGTAGTGCCGCGCGAGCTCCTCCTCGAGGCGAGCCCGCCAGCGGACCTCGTACGCCCGGAGGAGGGACTCCGACGCGTCCCCCGCCTCGACGGCCTCCGCAGCGATCTCCCCCGCGTACCGGCCCGTGAGGCACGCGTTGAGGATCCCCCCGCCCGTGAGGGGGTCGATCAGGCGCGCGGCGTCGCCCACGAGCAGGAGCCCGGGCGCGACGCTCCGCTCGAGGGGCATCGACACGCTCACGCCCCCGGCAACCTCCTCGATGACCCGGCCCTTCGCCATCCCCGGGATGCGGGCGACGAGGGCGTCGAGATAGCCTTTCGTCTCCGCCCGGTTCCGTAGCCGGGCGAGGTTCACCCCGAGCCCGACGTTCGCGACGTCGGCCCCTTTCCAGAAGACCCAGGCGTACCCGCCGGGCGCCATGCTGCCCAGGTAGAAGTCCCCGTACCGGGAGTCGCCCTCCACGCCGACGAGGGTGTACTGGAGGCACGACGCGAGGTCCTTCGTCCGGAGGTGGGTCGACAGGCCGGCCCAGCGCCCGACCTGGCTCTCGAAGCCGTCCGCTCCGATCACGACGCGCGCGCGCACGTCGAAGGTCTCCCCCATGTGCTCACACCGCGCGCCCGCGACGCGGCCGTCGTCTCGGAGGAGGCCCACGGCGGCCGTCTTGACCATGAGCCCGGCCCCGGCCTTCGCGGCCCGCTTTGCGAGGTACCGGTCGAACAGGTCCCTCTCGAGGACGTAGCCCCCTTTCGAGGACGGCCCGTGGTCGAGGACGAGGGGCGTCCCGTCCGGCGAGATCACGCGGGATCCCAATAGCTCGTGGGCGACGAACTCGCGGCTCGGGGGCAGTCCCAGCTCCTCGAGCCACCCCTTGGCGACCCCCTCCCCGCACCGGACGGGCGTTCCGATCTCGGACCGCTTCTCGAGGAGGAGGGTCTCCGCCCCCCGCCGCGCCGCGGCCTCCGCCGCGAAGCTCCCCCCGGGGCCCGCCCCGATGACGAGGACGTCGACCGCCCGATTCATCGCTCCCACGCATTCCACGGCGTCCTCATGAGCCTTTGCGGGCCGCGCGGGACGCCCTGTCTCACCCTCCCGGAGGCGACGGGGACGGGGAGCCGCGGTCCCGCCCCCTGAGGAGCGACGGCGTCGCCGAGTCCTACACCCATAGTATGTACGGCGGCTCCATGGGCGCGCGCCCCCTCGGTCTCTCCGCATGCTGGGCCCTCTCGAGCGCGAGGTCATCGCCGTCCTCGCACGGCATGGAGAGGCGACGACCCGCGACGTCCTCCTGGACCTTCGACGCGGGGGGAAGGCGGTCGCGTACACGACGGTCAGCACGATCCTCACCCGCCTCCATGGGAAGGGGCTCATCGAGCGCCGGAGCGAGGCGTTCAAGGGCGGGGAGCGGTACGTGTATCGGTATCGGGACATCGAGGAGCAGTACATCGACAGCCTCCTCGGAGGCCTCATCACGACCTTCGGCCCCGAGGGCGTGTCCCACCTGGCGGCGCGGATCGGGAGCCTGACGGAAGCGGACATCGAGAAGATCCGTCAGCGGCTCCCGCGGTGACGGGCGGAGCCCATCCTGGTCGATACGTACTCGTCCGACGGGGGCCAGACCCTGCAGCCCCCCCATGGGGATGCGTCCGATGGCGCGCGCGACCCACGGGGATGCCCTTCCATCCCTCCCCCGTCTTTGTGCCAACAGGCAGGCCCGCGGGGGGGTCCGATACCCATCGTCCCGACTCGGTCCGTCCAGGTGAAACGGGTCGGCCTGCCGGACCCTTGGGAGACGCTGCGGGGTCTACGCACGTAGAACACGTATTTATGGGCGCGAGTACATACGATCGCACATGGAGCTCGAGACCCGCAAGGTCCAGAAGCTCGGATACTCTAGCGTAGGCATCTCCCTCCCGAAGACCTGGGCGGAGGCGAACGGGCTCCGCCCGGGCTCCCTCGTCGCGATCGCGATCGAGGACGACGGGACCCTCCGGGTCAAGGCGGGCCCCCTGGATGACCAGGCGGTCACGTCGGAGGCAACGATCGACGCGGACGAGTGGTCCGGGCCGGAGGCCCTCACGCGGGTCATCACGGGGAACTACATCGTCGGCCGGAACACGATCCGCATCCGGAGCCGGGAGGAACTGTCGCCCGAGCAGCTCCAGGAAATCCACGATGCGGTCCGAGGCCTTACGGGCCTCACGATCGTGAACCAGGGCCCCAAGTTCGTCACGATCGAAAACTTCGCGGAGCCCACCCGGTTCCCGATCGACGGCCTCCTCCGGAGACTTCACTACCTCACGTCCCGGATGGA
>Ga0209619_10000278_pt1 | contig 34672 bp, 31 predicted proteins | sample Rifsed16ft3_FD_184011 | JGI IMG/M metagenome (GOLD analysis project Ga0209619, IMG submission 184011) | Soil microbial communities from Rifle, Colorado, USA - sediment 16ft 3 (version 2) | ecosystem: Environmental > Terrestrial > Deep subsurface > Rock core/Sediment | place: Rifle, Colorado... | reverse complement strand
CCGCCGAGGACTACCACAAGCCGTCGGACGAAGTGAAGGACGACTGGGACCTCTCGGGAGCCGTCGAGGACTTGGAGCTTTTCTACCGTATGGGCTATGAGCTGGCGGCGGGCACGCAGTGGCCAACCTGGAGCGAGACCAGCGAGTTTCGCGCCATCAGGGAGCAAAGCCCTCAATAGATCCACTCGTCGGCCACACCGGCAAGACGAGACCAACGGAGCTGCTGCGCGGTCAGATCCTCCTCATAGACCACGCGGACGTCGGTCATCTCCTTTTCGTCCTTCCCTCCCGCCATGGGGATGAGTTGAGGGAAGACGAAGGCCGACGCGTTGGGTAGTTTCAGTTTCGCGGCGCGAGCCCTGATGTTGTCCCGCCACTCCACATCGACCTTGGTACCGAAGCGATCGAACAGCGCGGTGGCTTCTTCCTCGTTTCCAGTGGATTTGATGATCTGAAGGCGTCCGAGAAGATCAGCGACTCCTCTTCTTGCCGCGTCCAGATCGGAGATCTCGACGTAGAAATCGCCTTCCCGCCGTATCACTTCGACGCCATAGTCGCGATCGCCGGACTCCCCTCCCGAGTGCAGATACATGAGAAGCAGCTGCCGGCCTTTGTCGTGCGCTTCGCGTATGGTGTCGTCTCGATACCGACGATGGGCGTTTAACTGACCCTGAAGATAGCCCTGGTACATGGCGAGGGCGATGTCCCTCTGTTCCTCTGCTCCAAACGCGCCCATCTCGACCAGCTTGGGGTCGAAAATATGATAGAGGGCCACCAGGTCGGCGCGGCTCTCCTCGAGAGCCGAATAGGCGCGCCCGATCACCTGGCGCGGATCCTCGGAAAGCGATGGGTCTGGCCTTCCCGAGCCATGTCCGATCACTTCGTGCATATAGACCTCCCAAGCCCGGGCCGATTCTCCGTACTTCCGATACACCTCTTGAACGTCGGGTAGGTAGAAACCCTCGATGGTGGCGGCTCGGATCTCTTCGGAATGCGCGGTCTCGATGTTGAGGAGAATGATGTTTTTGCTCCCCAAGTCTCGACGAATATCGGAATAATTCGGGAGATTGTAGGCAGCGGGGCTATAGGGTCCGCTGTCCCCGGTTTCTACGATCACCTTGACCACGTTCGCTACCGGCCGGGTGACCGTCCCCCGTTTGTATTCGTCCGGCCAGGGCATCCGTTGCTCGAAATAGAGCGCCTGGTCGGCAAGCTTTCCGATGAGCTCCGAGTCGGCGACGAAGCTCACGTTTCCCTCGAAGGCACCGATGATGCCCCGGGGATCGGTGTATTGCTCGACGAAACCGTTCAAGTAATCGACGACGGTCTCCGTCTTCAGCCATTGCCGGCTGTACTCCCGGAAGAGCTGCTCGTCGCCCGTCTGGTAGTAGTCCAAGAGAGCTCTCAGGCCTCTCGCCTGCTCAACGCTCTCCGCCAGCGGCAGGGCCTTGGCAAGGAAATAGCTGATGGTGCGAAGCTCACGATCGAAGAGGCCTCCGATGCGGTACTCCTGCGGCACCACCGTTCCATCTTTGGCTCGGCTGAATCGCACGTTGAGTTTCTGTTTCCAGAACGTCAGCACCGATTCCATGTCGCGAGAGGTGATGTCGGGATCCCAGAAGTTCACCGCGCTGTCGGCGATGATGTCCTTGCCCGCCCGCTGCTCGGTGCGGACGGGCTCGAAGCTCGCATCGAAGATGGATGGTCTCAAACGGTTGAGCTTTTCTTGAAGGGTCTCTCCCGCCGACAGCTCGATCTCGGCGCCCTGGGCTCGGGCGCGCTCCGCGGCTTCCGCCAGCATCTCGAAGGTCAACCAATCGGGCACGACCTTGGTCCCTTCCACGGAATCGTACTGCCCGTGGTTGATCCAGATGTACTTCAAGTAGTCGTGGACGGCGCCCTTTGCCTCGGGGTCAAGCCCTTGGGAGTAGAGGTAGATAGCCTCGAGGAGATTCTTGATCTCCAGAGCGTAGCGGTGGTTCTGGGCGTAATAGATGTCGTTTCCGGCGATGGCCGCCCGATAGAGGTAATAGGCAAGCTTCTTCTGTCGGAGACTCAGTTTTTCGAAGCCCTCCGCTTCCACACCCAAGATGAGCCAGTCCCGTCCGTCCTTTCCCAGACGCTCCAGCTCTCCGATCATTCTCTTCTCCGCCACGACCTCTGCGCGACCTCCTGTTATCAAGCTTCCCAGTAGCGTTGCCAGACATACCAGCCGCTTCCCATTCATCGAGGAGATTCCTCCTGCAGCCATTCTGCCACGCGTCCCGCCCACCGCGATAGATCGCGGGCGGAGTAGCTGCCTCCGTACCCGCCGAAGGTGCCGTGAAACTGAATATAGACGAAGGGAGCCGTCACCCAAAGCGGGCAGGCGAGCCCCACCATCTAATCGACCAACTTCAGGAACTCTTTTTCGGAAAGCACCTTCACGCCGTGCTGGCGCGCTTCCTCCAGCTTCGATCCCGGAGCATCTCCCACCACCACGAAACTCGTTTGCTTGCTCACCGAGGAGGTGACACGCCCACCCCGTTCCTCGACCATTCGCTTGGCTTCATCGCGACTCATGTGAGCCAAGGCGCCGGTGAACACGATCTTCATCCCCGCCAGGGACGCCGGCTTGCCACCTCGCGCCCACCGCGGCTCCACCCCGGCCCTTATCAGCTTCCCTATGACGCGGCGATTGCCTTCGTCTCGGAAGAAGGTCGTCACTGCCCGCGCCACCTCCTGTCCCACCTCGTGGACGGCGGTCAGTTCGTCTTCTTCGGCCTTCATCACCGCCTCCAAGCTCCCGAAATGCTGAGCCAGCACCTTCGCCACATGCTGTCCCACGTTGGGGATCCCTAGAGCGTAAAGGAAGCGATCCAGGGTGGTTCGCTTGCTCGCTTCGATGGCGCGCAACAGGTTGTCGACCGACTTGTCGGCGAAACCCTGGAGACCCAGGAGATCCCGCTTCTTCAGATGATAGAGGTCGGCCACGTCCTTGACGATGCCTCGATCCACGAGCTGCCGAACCGTCTTCTCCCCCAGGTGCTCGATCTCCATGGCTCCCCGGCTGGCGAAGTGCTCGATCCCGCCCATCTGCTGGGCGGGGCAAACCAAACCACCCGAGCACATGTGATAGGCGCCCTGTCGCACCACCGGAGAGCCACAGGCCGGGCAGCTATCAGGCATCACGAACCGTTTGGATCCGGGCTTCCTCTTCTCGCGGAGAACCTCCACCACCTCCGGTATGACGTCCCCCGCCCTTCGCACCCGAACGGTGTCCCCGACCCGGACGTCCTTACGGTCCACCTCGTCTTGATTGTGCAAGGTGGCGCGGCTCACCGTTACCCCACCCACGTCCACCGGCCGCAGGAGTGCCACCGGGGTGAGCTTGCCGGTGCGTCCCACCTGCACCACGATGTCCATCACTTCGGTCACTTCCTGTCGCGGCGAGAACTTGAAGGCAACCGCCCAGCGAGGGCTCCGCGATCGCTCTCCCAGCTCTAACTGTTGGCGGCGACGGTTGACCTTGATGACGATGCCGTCGATCTCGTAGTCCAGGGAATCCCTTTTCGCCTCCCGCTCGTCATGGTAGGAGATCGCTTCCTCGATACCGCGGCACAGGCGCACCGCGGGGTCGACACGAAAACCCCAGGCAGCTAACGTCTCCAGGACTTCCTTCTGCGAATCGGGTCGCACCCGATCGGCGTACATGATCTCGTAGGCGAAAATGTCGAGCGGCCGCTCGGCGGTGACGCGAGGATCCAACTGGCGAAGCGAGCCGGCGGCGGCGTTCCGGGGATTGGCGAAGAGCTCTTTGCCGGCTTCCGCCATGCGCCGATTGAGCGCCTCGAATTCCAGGAGACGAAGGATCGCCTCGGCTCGAATCGCAACCGTACCCGGGGCGGGGCGCTCGTCGGTACGGAGCCTCAGCGGAAGGCTCCGGATGGTCTTCAGGTTCTGCGAAATGTCCTCGCCTACCGTTCCATCTCCTCTGGTGGAACCGCGCTCGAATCTCCCATCGACGTAGACCAGCTCCACCGACAGTCCGTCGAACTTGGGCTCGGCCAGATACTCGACCTCGGTCGCCCCCAATCCCTTCCGGACGCGCTTGTCGAACTCCGTAACTTCGCTCTCCTCCATGGCAGACTCGAGCGAGAGCATGGGCGCCAGGTGCTCGACCTCACCGAAGCCCTCCTGCACCGACCCCGGTACCCTCTGAGAGGGGGAGTCGGAGGTAATGAGCTCCGGGTGTTGGCGCTCGAGTGCCAGGAGCTCCCTCATGAGCTCGTCGTAGCGCGCGTCGGAAATCTCGGGGGCGCTCTTGACGTAGTACAAATAGTCGTGACGCCGGATTTCCCGACGGAGCTCTTCAATTCGCTTCGCGGCTCGATCCTTCGTCACTGGGTGCATCGTCTTCCGGCCTTCGCCGCCTTTCCAGTCCCAGCCATTGAGAGAACTGCTTCTTCAATCTCTCCGCTTTCCTCCAGGGTCCGGGATGGCGCCGCTTCAGTTTCTCGAGGACGGTCCGAACCCGCCGGCTCTCGGTTCCCAAGATGGCCAGACCGAGAAAGAGAAAGAGAATCCCCTGCAAAATCGGAAGGAAAAGACCGATGAAGCCGAGCACCATGAGGGAGAGGCCGACGACGACTTTGGTCATCCTCCATAAGGGGTGAGCGGACCTTACAGATGGCAAGGTCATTCTCTTGCGGTTCTCTGCCCACCGAGCAGGCGCTGTGCCTTCTCCACCACCCGGCGCTCATTGGCGAACGCCAACTTCCCAATTGCTTCCGAAATGGGAAACCATCTCGCCTCGTCGACCTCGTGATCGTGGAGAGAAGTGTCTCCTCCGGTGTGACGCATCAAGAAAAAGTACACCAATTTGTGATGGCGCACCGAATGACCCTCCGGCTCTTTCCAAACGAACCAATAGTCGATCTTGTCCAGTTGTTCCCCAACCTCGCCTTCCAGACCGGTCTCCTCCCTGACCTCACGCCTGGCGGCGCGCGCTAGTGGCTCACCCTTTTCCACCAGGCCTTTGGGCAGCTGCCAACGCGTGCCGCCCTGGGTCGAGATGAGACAGACCTGAGGAGACAAGCTGGGGTCCGTGCCGTTTCTATAGATGACACCGCCCGCCGAGGTCTCGAGCTTCACTTTCGTCGCGTCAGGCTTGGAGCGGGCCATGGTGGAGGCTCAGTGTCCCGGAGGCCTGAGCTCCGCTCGGGCCATCAGGCCGCGGCTCGCCGCCATTCCGACCAGGGCAGCCACACCGGCCAAGGGGCCGAATCGGTAGAGGAGAAAGCCAAGGACCAGGGCGAATGCCACCAACCGCACTAACATTCCCGGAAGGCTTCGCCGCTCCAGCGCCGCGCCGTGGGACGAGGCAGGGCCGGTGGCACGCCGCACCCAGGCGAAGTAGAGATAGCCCAGCAACATCCCCAGGGCGGTGAAGGCAAGAAAGTGCATGATTCATCTTATCCGCGCCGGCCGCGTCACGCGAGCAGCGACGATTCGTCAGGAAGAGCGTCCGTTTCTCACTTCCCGGATCGAAAATGGGGAAGCGTAACGTCGAGCATGGTGCGGAGGCCGGGTTTCAAGCCCTCTATTCCGCGGGCCATGGTGAGCAACATCCCAACGGTTGCTTCGTCCCCCGCCAGCCCTCCCTCCAGTCGGATGTCGAGCGGTGGCTTGCCGCGGATTACGATACGGTCGTAAGGGTTCTTGGCACCCACGAATATCTGCAGATCGAGCTGGAGGGCCTGCTTGCCCCCCCGGAAGCCTCGACAAACATGGTGAAGACCGCTTACCTGCCGAGCCTTGACGGTGAGGTGTGGCGTACGGATCGACTTCTTGGCGATCAACGGAGTGAGCTTTTCGGTGACCCGACCGAGCTCCCAGCCGATTCCTGCTGCCACGAGATAAAGAGATTCCACGAGTCCGACGTGACCCAGCCGCCTGTTTCTGACTTCAGCCCGGAACTCGGCGAGGGTCAACCCCGCCCCTACTTTCTTCAGAAGCGTCACACGCCGCAACGCTGCGTCGACCACTCGTTCGACCAGAATGGAGCTGACATCCTGGCACGGCGAGGTCGAGGCGAGGGCCAGGGTGTCCATCACGAATCCCGGATTCACCCCCGTCCCCAGGACGACCGCTCCCTTGGAGCGGGCTATGGCATCGATCTCTCGCGTCAATCTCGGCTGCCGCACGGAAGGAAAAACGAGCTCCTCACAGGTGCTCACCACGTTCGCCCTCGCCTCCAGACAGTCCTTGATCTGAGGCAGCACATCCTCCAGATGCGATTGGGTCGAGTGAAGGACCACGTCGGGTTGGCCGACGGCCAGGATTTCCTGCGCCCGATGGGAGACGCGAACCCCGCTCGGACGTCGAAGGCCCGCCAGATCGGCTACGTCGCGCTGCTGCAGGGCGGGATCGATGTCGATGGCGCCGACCAACTCCAGGTCGGGGCGGGCGAGAACCGCACGGATAGCGGCGAGCCCAATCGGACCGACCCCGTATTGCACAACTCGCAGTGTCTTGGGAGAGGTCTTCAACGCGAACCTTCTTTGGCTTTAACGCGAAATGAGGAACAGCGACCCCAATGCGGCCCCGGTGGAAACTCCCGCGTTTCTCATATACCACTCCAGCCGCGAAAGTCCATTTTCGCCTTGGAATCTCGACAATACCTAGTCACTGCACATAGGTTCACCGAGATTCGACCGGTCGGTAGGTTTTTGTCCGGATTACGGGTTACCATGGTCGCCTCACGCAGCCCGGCGACCGAGGCTCCGCCCCTGGCAGGAACGATGGTGACGACCAACAGGCTGAGAGTGCCTACCCCAAGCTGGGCTCTCCTTTTGTTTCTCACTACTCTGATATTGAACACGGTCATCAACAGCCTGCTGCTCGTCAAGCAACCCGATCTGGGAATCCTATTCGGCGAGCTACTGGCCATCCTGGTCCCTACCGTCCTGGCGGTGGTGGCCCTGCGAGCGGACGTGCGAACGACCCTTCGCCTGCGGCTCCCGTCCGCTGCCGATTGTCTCCTGGCGGTGCCCCTGGCGGTGTCTCTCGCCGTCCTCAACGATCAGCTGTCGAATCTGACCAGCCTGGTTTTCCCCATACCGGAAGCACTACGACAGGAGATCGCCAGACTGCTCGAGGCGGAAACCGCGTACCAGTGGATGGTACGGATCCTGGGACTAGCGGTGGGAGCCGCCGTCTCCGAGGAGCTCCTCTTTCGCGGCTTCTTGCAGACGAGCCTGGAAGGCAGCCCCCTCGGTCGTGGCGGCGCCATTCTTCTTACTTCCTTCTTGTTTGCGGCGATGCACTTCATACCGCAGGGAATTGCCAGCTACACGCTGGCGGGAGTGGTATTGGGAATCACCGCCATGGCAACGGAAAGCATTCTGATACCGATCCTGATCCACGGGCTGAACAACGCCTCGGCGCTCGTGCTGCTCAACGTCGCTGGGCTAGAGAGTCTCGGCCAGCCGGTCTGGATCCCTCCCCAAATCCTCATCCCGGCGGTTCTCATTTTTGCCATCACCCTGACCTACTATGTGAAACGAGCCTCGGAACACGAATCGGCGGCGCCAGCCCCGGCTCCTCCCTCCCCTCAGGGTCCTCCTCCGGAGCGTTTCGTTTCCACCCCTCCCCTCGCTCCGGTCTTAAAGCGGAAGACTCTCGGCTGGCTGGCGGTCGGCTGCGCCGCCATCGGTGGCGCCCTGGTCGTGTTCGGTCTCTTTTTCGTTTCCCTTCTCTACTCACCCGAAGTCAGGCGCCAACCCATCCACGACATACAGGCCGTCTTGCTGGACGCGCTCCCCCCCTCGCAGACACGACTGGCATCGCGCATCAACCAGGAGTTCGATGCTCTCATGGACGTAAACGAGTCCGGACGGATAAGCCTGTCGCAGTTCCTGAGACTCATGTGGGTTTACGGCGAGGCGCGATCCGATGGAATCATCAGCGAGGAGGAAATCGAGGCCATTCTCTCCCAGGTTAGGCTCATCACTCGAGCCGACTCAGAGGTGCGCCATCTTTGATCCAGCCACGGCGCCACCCCGTCAGAAGCTATGCCGGAGCCGCAAGCGCTCGCTCAAGAGCCTCGATGACGTCTCGCACGGTGTAGTTGATCTGAACCGGCACGCCCTCGTAGACATTTCCCCAGAAGGGCTCGCCGAGGACTCGCAGATGCCGGTCGAGTAACCAGATGGTGGGTGTTCCGTAGCGTTGCCCGTCCTGGTACCACTTGAAGCGTCCCTGCCATGGATAAACGGAACCGTAGGCCGGCACGTGCCGGTGCTCATTAGCATTGTCCAGCAGCCGAAAACGCGGATCGTAGAAGAGCGTATCGAAGGGAATCGTCCCGTCTTCTTTGAGCACCTCGGTCTTCTCCACCAGCTCCCTCACCGCGTTTTGATATGCCGCCCTGTCTTCCGATTCGACCAGGAATACGTCTTCTTGGTAACCGTAAGTGTTTCCGCTGTAAACGGGTGGCGTCGCCACCGGAACGAACGTCACTCCTCTATCCGCATAGTTGAAATAGACCGTCCGATGAATGGCGAGGTCGTCGGAGCTGTCCACGCACCACAGCTGCCCTCGTTTGTCGGCCGGCTTTTTCGCGTGGGCGCCCCCGAAAATCACCAGGCAAAGAACCTTGCTGTACTCCTCGACTCGATCCGCCAGGGTGACCGATTGTAGCCGGTGATCGAGAAAAAACACGGAGGGATCCACTTGTTCGCCGGGGCGGTAGCAAAGGGGTCTCGCCGGCTGCCGAGAAAATGGAAAGAGGGGCGCCGCCGCCAGCAAGCCGGCGGCAGCGGTCGCGCCTTTCAAAAACTCTCTTCGATCCATCATTTTTTCACCGCCTCACGAACGGTGGGGAAACGGGAGACCATGAAGATGGGCAAGATGAGAACCAGGAACGAAATAAAGATGATGCCCGCGCCGAGAAGCGGGCGGCGAGGTTCCGGAACGGGTCCGGTCGAGAGCACCTCTGGCCAGCACAAGAAGATACCCGCCAATAACAAGTGCGCAAAGAAATTCAGGTAAGCCGCCATGCCCAAGCTTCTCTTCGCCGGCGCGGTGCCCGCCGCCACCAGGGCCGGCCACTCGAACGCCGTGGAAAAGACCAGGCTAGCGGCAAGAGCCGGCCACGGAACTCCCAGGCTAATCAGGGGAAAACCCATGCCGGCTAGCTGGGAGGATGCATTGCCCGCCAGCGCGCTCCGGTAGGGACGGATTCCCCCCAGGAATCTCAATAAGGATCCCTTGAGTGGGAGGAAGACGAGGGTGAATAGGGCCGCCCGCACGAAGAGATCGATGGAAGGAGACCGCGTGAGAAAACGGAAAAGGGAGACGATGACAGCTCCCAAGACCACCGCCAGGGCCACCCACCGGGAGGTGCTCACGATTTTTCCCCGAGCTCGCGTGCCAGCAGGTCATCCACGGTTTCGGCGGCCCTCACCACCCGGAACGCCTCTCCTTCCACCAAGACTTCCGCCGGTCGCGGCCGCAGGTTGTAGTTCGAGCTCATGACATAGCCATAAGCACCGGTGTCCAATATGGCCAAGAGGTCTCCTGGGTGCGGATCGGTGAGCATACGATCGCGACCGAACGTATCGGAGGACTCGCACACTGCGCCCACGATATCTACCTTTTCTCTTTCTCCTTCCCGCTTCACCACGGGAACGATGCGGTGATAGGCATCGTACAGAGCCGGCCGTAACAAGTCGTTCATGCCCGCATCGACGACCACGAACCGGCGACCTTGAACGCCCTTGACGTAGAGGACTCTCACTACCAGGGCGCCGGCCGGCCCGACCAGAGCCCGCCCCGGCTCGATGATGACCCGAGCTCCCGAGCGTGAGAGCCAGGGAAGGACTTCCTGTGCATAGGCCTCGAATTCGGGTGCCGGATCCTCTCGGTAGGCGATCCCCAATCCTCCTCCAATGTCTACGTGGTGGATCGTCAAACCGTACCCCTTCAATTCACCGATCGCTTTTCCCAGCGTGCGGGCGGCTTCCCCGAGTGGGTGAAGAGAGGTGATCTGAGAGCCGATGTGGCTATGTATTCCGCAGAAGTCCAGGTGGGGGAACTCGCGATGCCTATGATAGAGGTCCATCGCCGCTCGCAAATCCAATCCGAACTTCGCCGCCTGAACACCGGTTGCGATATGGGGATGCGTTCCGGCGTCGATGTCGGGGTTGATACGAACGCTCACCCTGGCCCTCCGCCCGTACCGGGCCGCGATCCCGTCGAGCAGAGCCGCTTCTCCCTCGGACTCTAGATGGAACAGGAAGATATCCGCTTGCAAGCCTGCCTCGAGCTCCCACTCGGTCTTACCCACACCGGAGAAGACGACTCTCTCGGGAGGAACGCCCACTCGAAGAGCGAGCGCCAGCTCGGCGCCCGATACGACTTCCGCTCCCGCCCCTTCGTCGAAAAGGAGGCGGAGCAGCGCCGGCTGGGAGTTTGCCTTCAGCGCGTAGCAAATGAGGTGAGGCTGGGCGGAAAAAGCACTATCGAGACGGCGGAACCTGCGAACCACCTCCCGTGAGCTGTATACGTAGAAGGGAGTGGGAACCGATGCGGCGATCCGTTCCAGGGAGCAATCCTCACAGGAAAGCTTTCCTTCACGAGCTCGAAACGCTTGGTCCGACATTTGAAACCCATTCCAATGCCCGCACATTATATGGGCAAGGGGTGGAAATTGCGGCCCCCCGGTGCAACGGGAATGCCGGGTGCTCAGCCGTCCGCGCGGTGAATGAACTTCCTGAGGAGGGTCTGGCCTTCGTTGACGATGACCACTGCCCCGCTGGCGAGGTCTTCATCAAAAAGCGCCAACAGCTTGACGAGCAGGCGACTTATCGAGTCCGAGCTGCCCCGCAATTTCAAGAACACGACGGACGGCCAGGGTCCCGGTTTCGATTCCACCAGTCGGGCGAGCCGGTCATTGCGAGTGAGCACGACTCGATTCTCCAGAGTTGCCAACCTCAGGATCTCCGTGGGAGGAAGATCGCCGGCGCCGATTTCGACGGAATGAACGGCGTCGTGGCCCGCTCGCTTGAGCTTTTTCACCACCAGGAGGGGGAAGAGGGGATCAGCGAGTAGCTTCAATGCATTTCGCGGCGGAGCTCGTCCTGCCGATCGCTCACTTGGATACTCTGACGCTTGCAGACATTCTCGCCAGTGCCTCCGCGAAGAGATCCACTTCCTCGAAAGTATTGTAGTGGACCAGAGAGGCCCGCACCCCTCCCTCGCTCTCCGATAGGCCGAGAGCCCTCATGAGGCGAGGGCAGTGCTGGTGGCCATCGCGAACCGCGATTCCTTGCTGAGCCAGCTGTCGGGAGACCTCGGCCGCTGCCATTCCGTTCAGACTGAAACACAGCGTCGGGGTGCGATAGGCGTCGTAGTCCGGACCATCGATACCGTGGATCTTCAGCGCCGGAATCTCTCCGGCCCGTCTCAAGAGATGCCCGGTCATATCACGCTCGTAGTGGCGAATGGCCTGCATGCCTCGGCGGACATCGCCGCGACGACCAATCGCATCGGCGGGAGCCAGAGGCAGTTCTCTCGAGCGTCGCCCCAGCTCTTCGATGTAGCCAATGGCGGCGTCCATTCCGGCGACATCCTGGTAGCCGTAGGTTCTGGCCCGGGAGTTGTCCGGAGCTTGGTCCGCCACGAAATGCTGTCGAAGGCCGGGGAGGGCGTCCAGCGCCTCCCGCTTGGCCCAAAGGAACCCCATGCGCGGACCGAATATCTTGTAGCCAGAGCAGACCAGAAAGTCACAGCCGAAGAAACGCACGTCCAGCGGGCCATGCGATGCGAAATGGACCGCGTCCACGAACAGATGACCACCCCGGGCATGAATACGCTCCGCCACCGGGATCAGGTCCACGATGGTACCCACGGCATTGGAGGCCTTGGTCACCGCCACCAGTCGGGTCCGATCGCTCAGGATGGTGTCGAGCCTCGCGATGTCGAGACGCGCATCGGCTTCCACCGGCCAGATCTTCACCTCGATGCCGCGGCTTTTGAGGTCCAGCCATGGAGTGATGTTGGCCTGGTGGTCCAGCTCGGTAACCACGATCTCCTCGCCCGCCTTCAAGAGCTCCCCGAAGGCCGTGCTGACGAGACGTATGAATCCCGTGGCGTTGACTCCGAACAGGATCTCCTCCGGTTGGTAAGCGTTGAGGAACACGGCCACGCTCTCCCGAGCGCGCTGGATAGTCTGGCCGAGCTCTTCCCAGGACCCCTTCTGAACTGCCGCGTGCGTGGCCGGACGACCGGACATGGCGTCGGCGACCGAGCGCGGAACCTGGGATCCGGCGGCGTTGTCGAAGAAAACGCGTTCCGGATCGGCCAAGGATGGGAAGTTACCTCGAACGAAATCCAAAGGAAATTCCATGTTGAAATCCTATGTCAACCGTCAGGGGTGCGCCAGCGGCGATTCGGCAAACTATACAAATGCGGCCGAGTATACCACGCCCGGTCAACCGAAAGGCTTTGCGCGGCTTCTCGGTATCTATCCACGCAGAAGGTCGACCAATTGGGCGCTAAACTGCGAGCGCGGCATGACGTTCTCGCATCCCGCGGCCCGCGCCCGTTCTGCGACCTCAGGCTGCGTGTGGCGCAAAAAACCCAGCATGGGAACGTCAGCGGTGTCGGGCTCCGATCGGAGCCTCTTGATCGCCGCGAGCGCCTGCAAGTCCTGGTCACCGAGGTCGAAAACGACCAACTCCGCTCCCGCCCGCGCCTTCTCCAACAGCTCGTCCTCAGTGGAAGCGAACGTCAGATCGACGGAGGCCTGGCGAGCCGCCGACTGCAACTTGGCGACGAAAAACAGATTGTTGACGACAGCCACCACCCGTCGCGACATGGCACACCCCGCTCCGCCTCATTATAATAGTTAACCAAACAACGGGGGCAATTTGCCAATCCACTCCAAGCCTTCAGCTCTTCGGAACGTGTTCGCCGCTGCCGGCGCTCGATTCGCTACGCACCGCGGCCGAGAGGTACCCGCGGAGTTCTCGGGAGTGGACGAAGAGTATCGCAGCGCCCGGGAGTCGGTGGTGGTCGGCGATCGCTCCTATCGCGCGCGGGTCCGGGTCACCGGCAAAGACCGGGTGGGCTTCCTGCACAACATGCTCACCAACGATGTGAAGCAGCTGGTGACGGGAGAAGGCATGCCGGCCGCATTGCTGACCCGCTTGGGCAAGTTGGTGTCCGACCTCATCGTCTACCAGCTAGGCGAGGCCGTCCTGCTGGAGATGGAGCCGGAAGGCCGAGATGCGGTGCTCGAGTCTCTGTCCCGATACATCGTTTCCGAAGACGTCACCCTGACCGACGTCAGTAGTGAGGAGGGCCTCTTTTCCGTGGAGGGGCCGCGCGCGGCGAAGCTACTCGCCGAGCTACTTGAGACCGATAGGGACCAGGATGAGGAGCGCCTGGCCGAGCTGCCGGGGTTCCACTTCATCTCCGCTCGTTTCGGCCAGCGGCCGATCCGCCTGAGCGCCGCCCGCCACGGGCCGGGAGCGGCCTTCGACGTAGCAGTTCCCGTTGAGACCGCCATCGATTTCCTGGAGAGGCTCCTCGAGGTTGGACGGCCTCTCGATCTCCGCCTCGCCGGTTGGCGCGCCCTGGAGATTCGCCGCATCGAAGCGGGCATCCCCTTGCTGGGAACCGACATGGACGCTTCCCACCTCCCTCTGGAGGCCGGTTTGGAGGAAGCCATCAGCTTCACCAAAGGTTGTTACATAGGTCAAGAGTACGTGGTGCGGCTCGCTCATCGCGGACACTTGAATCGCAAGCTGGCCGGAATCGCAATCTCCGGTCGGACGGTCCCGAAACCAGCAGACGAGATTCAAGGAGCCGGGCAAACGGTGGGACGAGTGACCAGCGCCGCTTTCTCCCCGACCTTGGAGCATCCCATCGCCATGGGCTACCTGCAGCGTGATTTCCTGCCGCCCGGCACGGCGCTTTCCATCCTCAGCAACGGAAGCGAGCTGGCCGCTCGGGTCACTGAGCTCCCCTTCATCCGCCGCCCATGAGGACCTACGCCAGAACGGAAGGCCGGACCGACTATCTCGCGGAGGAACCGTGGTAGAGGCAGCCAACCGCGTGCACGTTGTCGTTCATTACCATGAGATAGCCCTCAAGGGTCGGAATCGACCCTTCTTCATTAATCGGTTGGTCCGCAATATCGAAAGGGCGACCGCGGACCTACCGGTGAAACGAGTGGTTCCCCTGCCCGGGCGATTGTTGGTCGAGCTCGGGGACGGCGCCGCCTGGCCCCGACTGCGGGACAGACTTTCGAAAGTGGCCGGCATCGCCAATTTCTCTCCGATCCAAAGGGTGGAGCTCGACATCGACTCCCTGTCCGAGAAGGTCGTGGCAGCGGTGAGCGACAGGCCCTTCCAGTCCTTTCGGATCACCACCCGGCGCGCCAACAAGAGATTCAGCCTCAACTCGATGGAGATCGATCGCGAAGTGGGGGCGCGGGTCAAGGCGGCAACTGGCGCGCGGGTGAACCTGACCTCACCAGAAACCATCATCTACATCGAGATCCTTCCCCGCGAGGCCTTGTTCTATTTCGAAAAGCTCGAGGGGATACACGGCGTCCCGGTGGGAACCGCCGGCCGGGTGGCGGCGCTGCTGTCGGGTGGCATCGACTCGCCGGTGGCCGCCTACCGCATGATGAAGAGAGGCTGCCGCGTGGACTTCATCCACTTCCACAGCGTTCCGTTCCTCTCCCGAGCCTCGCAGCAAAAGGTGAAAGAGATTATCGACGTTCTCACCGCTTATCAGTACCGCTCCCGACTCTATCTGGTCGCCTTCGGTGACCTGCAGCGCCAAATCATGCTTGCCGCACCTGCCCCCTTGAGGGTGATCCTGTACCGCCGGTTCATGATGCGCATCGCCACCGCTCTGGCCAGGCACCGGCGAGCCAGGGCGTTGGTTACCGGCGAAAGCCTGGGGCAAGTGGCTTCGCAGACGCTCGACAACATCGCGGTCATCGAAACGGCGGCCGGGCTACCCGTCCTGCGACCCCTCATCGGCATGGACAAAAGCGAGATAACCTGCCAGGCGAGGGAGATCGGGACTTACGAGATCTCCATACTGCCCGATCAAGATTGCTGTCAGCTCTTCATTCCCACTCACCCGGCGACCCGCAGTCGACTGAACGAGGTCCAGGAGGCGGAGCGACGGTTGGAAGCAGATCCGCTCGTGCAGACCGCGGTCAAGGACGTGGAAGAAGTGCGTTTCCGTTTCCCAGCCGCCGCCCAACCCGTACAGGCGTCGTGATCACCCCGATGGGAATCAGGATGAGCCAGCTAGCTGGGGCCGGATGGGAGCGAGTCGACGAGATCTTTCCAAGCCCGCCAGTAGTCGTCGCCCCCGCCCAGGAAGGTATCGTTGTGACCGGCTCCCGGAATGGCAAAGAAGCGCTTCGGCCCCGAAGCAGCTCGGAACAAACGCTCCCCCTGCTCAAAGGGCACGGTTCGATCCCGGGTGCCGTGCAGTATCAGGAGCGGAGCTCTGATGGAAGAGATCTTCGCCAGGTTATCGTAGCGCGTGCGCACCAGCCGTCCGAGAGGAAGGAAGGGGTAGACGGCCTTCGCCATGTCGGCGATGGAGGTGAAGGGCGATTCCAAGACCAACGCCGCGACTTGCTTCTCCAATGCCAGCTGAACGGCCACCGCCGCTCCCAAAGACTCACCGAACAAAACGACCCTTTCGGGCGCCAGTCCACCATCGATCAGGTGCTGGTAGGCCGCCCGAGCATCTCGGTAAGTGCCCGCCTCATCCGGCCTGCCCTCGCTCTTCCCGTACCCTCGGTAGTCGAAAAGGAAAACGCTCAGCCCCAACTTCGCCTGCAGGAGAAGGGCTCGGTCCAATCGGTGAGAGATGTTGCCCGCGTTCCCGTGACACACCAGGACGACCAAGGCGGCCTCCCGCACCGGCAGGAACCAACCGTGCAGTCGCACACCGTCCTCCGCCCGCAGGGTGACTTCCTGATGGGGAAGCCCCAGGTCGGCCGGCGTCAAATCCAGCTCACGCTGGGGGAAGTAAATGAGCTTCTTTTCGAACAGCAAGGGAGCCGTCTGCAGGCCGACGATTGCTATCAGCGCCATCAGAAAGGTGCGCCTCGATCCGGCCATCCTCATCGTCAGCCCATTATGCCAGAGGAAGATGGTGGTATCTGGGTGCCGAGCGGGGAGAGCTTGCGGTGAGCACCCGGGAGGCGTTCGCGCGGATGGCGGCGGGAGAAGACGACGCCATCGAGATCGATCGCGCCGCGCTGCTCATCGCCGCCGAAGAGTACCCGGATCTTTCTCTGGATGCTTACCTGGGTAAGCTCGATGACCTGGCCCAGCGGGTCCAGGAGAAACTCTTCACAGACGCCGGACCCCACGAGACGCTGGCGCGCCTGAACCAAGTCCTCTTCGACGAAGAGGCCTTTCGGGGAGACGACAAGGAATACTACGACGCGCGCAACAGCTATCTGAACGAGGTGATCGACCGCCGCGTGGGAATCCCCATTACCTTGTCGGCGGTCTATGGTGAGGTGGCGCGGCGGGTCGGGTTCCGCTTGCTGGGCGTCGGCTTCCCGGGACATTTCTTGCTGAAGCACGAGATGGAGGAAGGGGAGATCTTGATCGATCCTTTCCACCGTGGCCAGATCCTCACCCACGATGACTGCCGAGCCAGGTTGAAGGAGGACTTTCAAGGCAAGCTGGAGTTTCACCACCGGCAGCTCGATCGCACTTCACCGCGGCTCATGCTATTCCGCATACTGAACAATCTGAAGGGTATCTACGTGAAGCGCCGCGATCACCCACGCGCGCTTGCGGCCGTCGAGCGCATGCTCTTGCTCGTTCCCGACTCACCGTCCGAGGTGAGAGACCGTGGAATCCTGCTCTCTGGGGTCGGTCGCCCTCTGGAGGGAGTGGGCGAGCTCGCCCGGTACCTGCGACTGAAGCCGGACGCGGGAGATCGAGAACGTGTCGAGGGGATCATGGACCGCTTGCGGCTGCAGGTCGGCATGGCCAATTGACGCCGGGCCTAGATGAAGCCGACGAGGCCGAACCGACTGCCTAGGTCGTTACTAGCTTGACAGGGGACCGCCCGCTGCATACAGTAGCCCCGCGCTCATCCTCCCCAACGGACGGCGCCTTCAGCAGGGAGCAGACCCTGAGGGAAACGGCGTCGGCATTATTCTCATAGTTTAGGGTTCGCCCTCCCATCCAATCCCGGCCGGGCTTGAATAGGGAGTGCGCTCACGAAGTCCCGGGGCCAGCCCCCCAACCCGTGGCCCCGGGGCACTTTCCTCGACTGTCTCCCTGCATCTGAGCTTTCCTCGGGAGCATCCGCACTGGCCTGCCAGGATGGTGGTTCGCCTGCCGCACGGCGCTTCTAAGCCATTCGGAGGTTGAGACGTGATATGTTTATGGGCGAAAGGGAGGTGCTCGTGGATCAGGCGGAACCGGCTCTTGCCGGGCTTCCCGACCCGGGCGAGCCCGTCTTCTATCCCAGAGTGGGACATTGCGTTTACCGCGGACTCACTGAGGATCGGGCAGCGCCGGGAAAGAAGCTGGTGGAGCTGGAAGATCTGGAGGAGGGCAGCCGGATACTGATCCCGATGGAGCGTGTTCCCACGCTCCGGCTCCGGCCGGCAGGCCGGGCTCTGGAAGAGATCCAGCAAGAGTTGTCCTCGCAGTTCGAACAGCCTTCGGACGACGAAGAGAACTTGGGCAGCCTGATAGAGGAGTTGGTGACGGATGGTTCCCCTCGCAATCTGGCGAAAGGGCTGAAGCGGCTCCATTTACGCAGGCAGACCACCGGGTTGAGCCGAGAAGAGGAGCAGACCCGCCGCAAGATCCGAAGCTGGCTGGCCGCGGAAGTCGCCATCTCCAAGGACTGCACTCGTGCCGAGGCCCAGGCCTTCATCACCCGAATTCTCCAGGACGCCATGAGCGCTCATCGCCAGAAGGAGCGAGAGGAGGCGAAGGAGCGGAGACGTCAGGTCAAGGCCCAAAAAGCGGCTGACGCTGCCACCAGAGACGGAGAAGAGGACGGTCAGCAGGCCACATCAGATCCTGGTAGGGCGCTAGACGTTTCTCGAGAGACTGCGGAAGCCGAGGAAGCCGCTCCCCAGACGGCCGAAACGGATGCCCCGGCGGAAACGCTGAACTCGACTGAGGGAGCGGCCGAACCATCGGCTGAGAAGCTAGTCAGAGACACAGCCGTGGAGCCAACCGACGAAGTTACTGAGCACCCCAGAGAGGGAGAGTCGACTTCGCCGCCTGAACCTTCCTGAGCGCATCCCCCACGCTCTCGAGCCGAGGGAAAGAATGGACGAGAAAAAGCATCCAGAAGGCTTCAAACCCATCAGCCAGAACAAGCAGGAAGAGGACTACTTCTACAAGAAAGACCAAGAGCTGACCAGGTCGCTACGAAAGAGAGCAGACGCCGAGCGCCAACAGATGGAGCGAGAGCAGCAGAAGAATCTGCACTGGATGCGCTGTCCCAAGTGCGGGGGCCAGATGGAGGAAATTGCCGTGGCAGTGTTGCGCCTCGATCGCTGTCAGAGTTGCAACGGCGTCTTTTTCGACGACGGCGAGATCGAGATCCTCCGACAGACCCAGACCAAGCAGGACCTCCTATCCAGCCTTCTGGGTCTTCTGGGTAATCCGGGCCAGCCCAGAAACACGCCTTGAGACTTTTGCCGCGCCCACCCGCCAGACCGCTCTGCGGGATAAAACTCATTCGGCTGCGGGACTAGGCCCAATCGCTAGCCGTCGACCTCCCACCAGCTTCGCGAGCCTACAAGAACTCTCGTAGAATCAACCGATTCGCGTTGGTGACCGGAAAGACCATTGTGGAATAACCCTTGCACACATGAGGAAATGAAAGCGACGTTGGCCGCAAGGCCGACGGGCGCTGAAAAGCGCCGGGGGGACCTGGACCCTTTACCTCCGGAAAACATTGGCCGCTCCCGATCGTGGGACGCCGAAGAACTCACTAGCGGAATCCGCTGGCCCTCCGCTAGGAGTCGGTGATGGCCAACCCAGGCCCCTCCGGCGTTTTCCTGTCGCCGGCGCCTGGCCATGTACGGGTTCAACGACCACGTTCGGCGCCACTGGCACCGTTTCAAGCCCACCGTCTTGACAGCGAAGGAACCCCAGTGTTAATTAATAGGTTTCTAGCTGCATGCCCGAGGAACCTTCTAGAGAGTAAGCTCCTTGACCGTAGCACAGCATCCCGAGTTGTTGGTTCGTCCACTGCACGGCGAGCCTTACCGTGTGCCCATCGACAAATCGGTAGTCTCCATCGGCCGTTCCAAGCGTAACCACCTGGTGCTGCCCGATCAGTGGCTATCGCGCCACCATGCGGAGATTCGCGAAGAGAGCAGCACGTTCTACATCTATGACCTGGACAGCCGGAACGGCACGCTGGTCAACGGCGTACGCATAAGCGGCCGGGTGCTCCTGCAGGACGGTGATGTGGTCACGCTCGGAGACCAGACGTTGACCTTCGTTGAGGAGCCTTCGGGAAGCGTGGTTCTTGCCGAGAGTCCGAGCAGCGAACTCGATTTGGAAGGAACGGTGGTCGTACCCACCGAGCACCTTTTGGCTCAGGCACGCAGGTCGGAAGATACGTGGGATAGCCTAGCGAGAGCCTCCAGGAAATCGAAGACCGGTCCGAGCGCCGACGATTCGGCCGCCATCATCAAGCAGAACCAGATCCTGTCCGCCCTCAGCCAGGCCAGCATGGCCCTGATCAGCGATCGACCGGTTAACGAGCTTCTCGATTTCATCCTCGAGCTGGCCTTCAAGGTCGTCAAACCGGAGCGGGGTGCCCTCATGTTGACCAAGGGCGAAGAGAGAGGCCTGGAGGTCAAGTCGGTCCGCACGAACTCGGACAATCCTAAATCCCTCAAGGAGGAGATCACCTTTAGCCGGAGCATCGCCGACAAAGTGATCGGAGAGAAGGTCTCTATCCTGACCAGCAACGCCATGACCGACCCGCGGTTTCGATCCCAAGACTCGATCGTCTCTTTCGGTATTCGTTCCGCGATGTGCGTGCCGCTCTGGAATAACAAGAACGTCACCGGACTCATCTACGTCGATAGGCTCATTCAGGAAAGCGTCTTTACCGAAGACGACCTCTCGCTGCTCAGCTCGCTGGCCAACGTGGCCGCCATCAAGCTCGAAAATGCCAAGCTGGTCGAGCAGATGATCGAGAAGAAGCGCATGGAGCATGAGCTGGCAATCGCCCGCGACATTCAACAGAACCTGCTCCCCCGCAAGGCACCGACCATCGGGGGATGGGATATAACGGGGACGAATACTCCCTGCTATACCATCGGCGGGGATTACTTCGATTTCATCCACCGACCCTCTGGCCGCCTGGCGTTCGCCTTGGGGGACGTTTCCGGGAAAGGTACGGGTGCGGCGCTGATGATGATGGTGCTTCGGGCAACCGTCCATTCCGCCGCCTCTCAGCAGGAAAATGACGTGGTCTCCATCATGTCCGAAACGAACCGCGCGATGTACGAGAACAGTCCGGCGAATGCCTACGTGACGTTTTTCATCGGCGATCTCGACCCCAAATCGGGCGAGCTGCTGTACGTCAACGCGGGTCACATTCCCCCCATCGTCTACCGCGCAAAGTCGGGCCAGGTGGACCGGCTGGAGACCGGGGGCACGGTAATCGGCATGTTCGAGTCTGCGCCCTTCGAACAAGGCAAGAGCTCACTGGAGACCGGCGATATTCTGGTCGTCTTCACCGACGGCATCAGCGAGAGCTGGGGCGCCGACGGCGAGGAGTTTGGCGAAGATCGACTGGGAGAAGTCGTGAAGAAGCACGCCAAGCTCTCGGCATCCGAGTTGATGGCTACCATCCAGAAAGAGGTGGATGCCTTCGCCACCGGTCGGGCCACCGACGACCGCACCCTCATCGCCGTCAAGCGACGATAAGCCGAAATCAGGCTTTTCCCCGTCCAGCCACCTTCGTGCGGCGACCGACTGGCTCGATTTGTTGACGGGTCCGGATCGATATGCTAAGGTCGTTGATTCGGAACTTATTATTTTTCAGAGGGATCCATGGTTGAAAGGCGGGACGCCTTCTCCGAGATGGCGGCGCTCCAAAAGGAGATTAGCAGGCTCTTTGAGCAGCTAGCACACTTCGACAGAAGCGACAGCGGGCTCGGCCTGGGCGAATGGCTCCCCAACTTCGACGTCTTCGAGACGAAGAACAGCCTGGTCATCAAGGTGGAAGCTCCCGGAATGACCAGAAAGGATCTAACCGCTGCCTTTGAGGGCCACAAGCTCATCGTATGGGGAGAAAAGAAAGAGCCGAAGGCCGAACAGCCGATCAACGGCTATCTCTGTATGGAAAGGAGCTTCGGCAAGTTTACGCGCTCTATCTACATCGACCAGGCCGTCGACTTGGCCAAGGCGGATGCCGAGCTTGGTCAAGGAGTGCTGACCATCACCATACCGAAACTCAAGGATCGGCGGGGGAGCAAGATCCGGCTCAGGATCAAGGAGGACGGTCAGTGAGACCCAGGTCGGTCGAGCGGCATGGAGCGACCTACCGGGCGAGCCCCCCGGCAAATCGAAAGATCAAGCCACCAAGAAATGCCCGAGATGCCTGACCCGCCTGACAAGAAAGAGGATCAGGAACAGCTACCAGAGCAAGAGTTGGGGCTCGTCCAGATCCCGGACTTCCTCCCGGTGCTCCCCCTGCGGGACATCGTGATATTCCCTTTCATGATCGTTCCCCTGTACGTCAGCCGCGACAAGTCGATCAAAGCCGTGGACTCCGCCCTGGCCGAGAACCGCATGATCCTACTACTGGCTCAGAAGGATCAGGAAAAAGAGGACCCCGAGCCAGAGGATCTCTACCGCATGGGCACGGTGGCGGTGATCATGCGGATGCTCAAGCTACCGGATGGACGCATCCGGGTGCTGGTGCAAGGAATGCACCGCGCCGCCGCCGAGGAATTCACTCAGGGCTCGCCGTTCTTTCAGGCACGCTTGTCCACCATCAAGGAGTCGAAGTGGGAGTCCGACTCGCTCGAGCTGGAAGCGCTGATGCGGAATGTCAAGGGGGCGCTCGAAAAGTCCGCCAATCTCGGGAAAGCCATCTCGCCTGAGGTCATGGTCATTGCCGCTAACCTGGAGGATCCGGGACGACTCGCCGATCTGGCGGTATCCAACCTCGATCTCAAGGTGGACGGTGCGCAGGAAGTCCTCGACACCATCGATCCCGTGGAGCGCCTGAGAAGAGTTCACGAGCTGATCACCAAAGAGCTGGAAGTCTTGACCATTCAGCAACAGATCAACTCGCAGGCCAAAGGAGAGATGGATCGCACGCAACGCGAGTTCTTTCTGCGACAGCAGCTCAAGGCGATTCAGACCGAGCTCGGTGAGGGGACCGAGCTGGCGGAGGAAGTCCGTCAGCTTCGCGACAAGGCGCGCAAGGCAAGGATGCCCAAGGACGTCTATGCGGAAGTAAACCGCCAGATCGGCAAGCTGGAAAGGATGCACCCCGACTCTGCCGAGACGGCCACCCTGCGCAACTACCTCGAGGTCATGGTCACCCTTCCCTGGAGTCGCGAGACCAAGGACAACTTGGATATCAAACAGGTCAAGCAGATCTTGGACGAAGACCACTATGGACTGGAGAAGATCAAGGAGCGCATCCTCGAGTACTTGGCGGTGCGTAAACTGAAGAAAAAGATGAAGGGGCCGATTCTCTGCTTCGTCGGTCCACCCGGAGTAGGCAAGACCTCGCTGGGCCGATCCATCGCTCGTGCCCTGGGTAGGAATTTCCACCGCGTCTCGTTGGGTGGCGTGCGGGACGAGGCGGAGATTCGGGGCCACCGCCGCACCTACGTTGGCTCCATGCCCGGCCGCATCGTGCAGGGGATCCAGCAGGTTGGTTCCAACAATCCGGTCTTCATGCTGGACGAAGTGGACAAGGTGGGGGCCGATTACCGGGGCGACCCCAGCTCGGCGCTGCTGGAGGTTCTCGACCCAGAACAGAACAACGCCTTTCGCGATAACTACCTGGGGGTGACGTTCGATCTGTCGAACGTCATGTTCATCACCACTGCCAATCAGCTGGACCCGATTCAGCCCGCGTTCCTGGATCGTATGGAGGTGATCGAGCTCAGCGGTTACACGGAAGAGGAGAAGCTTCAGATTGCCAAACGCCACCTCGTTCCCAAGCAGCTAGAGGAGAACGGACTGACCTCCAAAGAACTGACCTTCGCCGATCCGGCTATTCGCCAAATCATCACGCAATACACCCGGGAGGCGGGTCTCAGAAACCTGGAGAGAGAGGTCGCGCGGGCCTGTCGCAAAGTGGCGAAGCGGGTGGCGGAAGGAGAAAAGGAGCTCATCAAGATAAGCGCCAAGAACCTCTCGAGCTTCCTGGGCTCACCCAAAATGCTTCCCGATGAGATCCTCAAGAAGGACCAAGTGGGCGTCGCCACCGGACTGGCCTGGACGCCCACCGGGGGGGACGTTCTGTTCGTGGAAGCCACCGCCATGAGGGGCAAGGGAGAACTGATCCTCACCGGTAAGCTGGGCGAGGTGATGAAGGAATCTGCTCAGGCGGCTCTCTCTTACGCCCGCTCCCGGTCAAGGCAGCTCCATATCGACGAAGACGTCTTTTCCAAGTACGATTTGCACATCCATGTTCCGGAAGGGGCGATACCCAAAGACGGACCTTCGGCGGGTATCACTATCGCGGTGGCCATGATCTCCGTCTTGACCAACATGCCGGTGCGTCGGAATATGGCCCTCACTGGAGAGATTACTCTGCGCGGAAACCTACTTCCCATCGGTGGCATCAAGGAAAAGGTGCTCGCCGCGCGCCGAGCGAAGCTGGATACCGTCGTGCTACCACGATTGAACCGCAAGGAGATCGAGGAGATCCCCGACTACGTCAAGAAGGACATGCACTTCGAGCTGGTCGACCAGGTGGATGATGTTCTCAAGATCGTGCTGGTACGTCCGCCTAGCCGCCCCAAGGAACGCCCTCGCTCGCCCAGACCGTCCCCTCCTAAGCCCGCCTCTTCGCCTCGCAGCCGCCGAGCGGTAGTGACGTGAAGATCCTATTCGCCGGAGACGTCGTCGGCAGGGCGGGAAGACAGATCCTAGAGCAGGGCCTGGCCAAGCTCAGAGAGGATCACGCGCTCGACTTCGTGGTGGCGAACGTGGAGAATGCCGCCGCCGGATTCGGGGTCACTCCCAATATCGCGGACCAGTTCTTTGCCATGGGGATCGACGTGCTGACGTCTGGCAACCATATCTGGGACAAGAAAGAGATCCTGCCCTACCTCGGACGCGAGCCCCGCCTGCTCCGTCCCATCAACTATCCCCCCAGCTGTCCGGGAACCGGTAGGTACCTGGCCCACACCGCCTCCGGCACCCCGGTTGCCGTCATCAACGTTCAGGGAAGAGTCTTCATGCCGACCATCGACTGCCCTTTTCAAGCAATGGAGCGAGAAACGCCTCGACTTGCCAAAGAAGCGCGGGTCATCCTGGTGGACATGCACGGCGAGGCGACATCGGAGAAGATGGCGATGGGATGGTTTCTGGACGGCAAAGTCTCGGCAGTGGTCGGCACACACACTCACATTCCAACCGCAGATGAACGAGTCCTCCCCGGAGGAACCGCCTACATCACCGACATCGGCATGTGCGGACCCTTCGATTCCGTCATCGGCATCGAGCGTGAGGGCTCACTCGTTCGCTTCCTCAACGGGATGCCCGCCAAGTTCGAGACCGCCACGAAAGATCCCTGGTTGAATGCGGTGCTCATCGATGTCGACGAATCCACCGGCAAGGCTCGATGCATCGAGCGCATCCGCGTGACCGAAGAGGACCTCTCCGCAGAAGACAATTAGACGGGATGCACAGGATAGGAAGCGAGACTTCCCGAAGGTGTCTGGAAGCTCGAGGCCGCACCAGGGCCGACGAATAGCTCAATGAAGCCACAACCCAGGGATCCGAGAAGGATCTACTCGATCAGTGAGCTGACTCGAGAGATCAAGCTGCGTCTCGAGGGTGAGTTCTTCGACGTTTGGGTGGTGGGAGAGGTTTCCAACTTCAAACGGCACTCCTCCGGGCATCTCTATTTCACCCTGAAGGATGCTCGCACACAGCTGCCGGCCGTCATGTTTCGCAGCGCTTGTCGCTTCCTCAAGTTTCGACCGGGCGACGGGATGGCGGTTCTGGCACGGGGGCGCCTGACACTCTACGAGCCCCGCGGCTCGTATCAGTTGCAGGTGGATTGGATGGAGCCCCGCGGTAAGGGCGCTCTACAGCTGGCCTTCGAACAGCTCAAGGAGAAGCTCGCCGCGGAGGGGCTGTTCGCATCAGAACGCAAGCGCCCGCTTCCCATGCTGCCGCAGCGGATTGGCGTGGTGACCTCGCCCACCGGTGCTGCCATCCGGGACATCTGTCGTGTCCTCCACCGCCGTTTCCCCAATCTGGAGGTGCTGCTCTACCCCGCCCAGGTACAGGGAGATCTGGCGGCAGGCGAGATAACCAAGGGAATCCAGGTCCTCAACCGCCTAGGTGGCTTCGACGTGCTGATCGTGGGACGCGGAGGCGGCTCCTTGGAGGACCTCTGGCCGTTCAACGAGGAATCCGTGGCCAGGGCGATCGCCACCTCGGCCATTCCCGTGATCAGCGCGGTGGGGCATGAAATCGATTTCACCATCGCCGACTTCGCTGCCGACGTGCGGGCGGCTACTCCCTCTGCCGCGGCGGAAATGGTGGTTGCCCGGAAGGAAGACTTCCTGGAAAGAGTAGGACACCTCGATAAGAGATTGGTCCAGTTCCTGGCGTATCGAATGATGAACCTTCGAGGCCGCCTGGACCGACTGGCCGGTCACCAAGCGTTTCTCGCCGTACGTCACACCTTGCAGACGTCCTCTCAACGCCTGGACGAGCTTTCCTACCGAGCCCGAACCCTCTTCGATGGCAAGCTGAATGGAGATCGGGGGCGATTGCAGATCGCCATCCGCCAGTTGGAAGCCTCGCGGCTCGACCGTCGACTCGACCAATCGAGAACGAGACTCGCCCACCTCGGCTCGCTTTTGCGCGCCGCCCAGCGAGCCAGACTCATCCGGGCGGAGCATCAGCTCGCCGGCTCGGGCGCGCGGCTCGAGGCCTTGTCTCCCCTGGCCGTTCTGGGACGTGGCTATAGCCTGACCTGGGACGAGACGGGGAAGCTTCTTCGCAACGCGGCGCAGGTAGCACCAGGTGATCCGGTGCGCGTCACCTTGGAACACGGCGAGCTCGACTGCCGAGTGGAGCGAAGCCGGCCGCAAGGGGAGCGATTCCCATCATGACCCTCAAACCCAAGGACTTCGAGAGCGCGCTCAAGAAGCTGGAAGAGATCGTGAAGGAGCTCGAGGAGGGAGAGCTCACGCTCGAGAAATCCCTGGAGCGATACGAGGAGGGCGTCGCCTTGGCCCGTTTCTGCAATGCGAAGCTCAATGAGGCCGAGGCACGCATCGAGATGCTGCAGAAGACGGAGAGCGGCGAACCGAGCACGGACGCCGAAGGCAAGGTGCGCCAGACCCCGCTCGATTTCGACGAGAACGAGTCTTAGCGCGAATGGATGACTTCGATCGTTACCTGGCCAGGCAGGCGGCGACGGTCGAGGCTTTCCTCGATCGTCACTTGCCCGCCGAAGATAGTTATCCCCCCAGCATCCACCGCGCCATCCGCTACAGCCTCTTTGCCGGCGGCAAGCGTCTGCGCCCGGTCTTGACTCTCGCCGCCTCAGAGGCAGTGGGCGGTCGAGCGGACGACGCCCTGCCCGCCGCTGCAGCGTTGGAGATGATCCACACCTACTCTCTCATCCATGACGACCTGCCGGCTATGGACAACGACCGCCTGCGACGTGGCAAGCCGACGTCTCACGTCGTTTTCGGAGAAGCGGTGGCCATATTGGCCGGCGACGCCTTGCTGACCCACGCCTTCGAGATGCTTGCCACCACCTGCGGCGAGAACGACTCGGTCGAGCCTGCCAAGCTTGCCAAGAAAGACCGCCGCCTCCGAGCCATCGCCGTCCTTGCCAAAGCGGCTGGCATAGATGGCATGATAGGCGGCCAAGTGATAGACCTCGAGTCCGAAGGAAGGAGCGTCGAACCCGCAACCCTCGATCTCATCCACCGCAAGAAGACCGGAGCGCTCATGGGAGCTGCGGCCCATCTGGGGGCGCTCCTGGGTGGGGGTAGCGAGGAGGAGATCGAACGACTAGCCCGCTATGGCCGAGAATTGGGACTGGCCTTCCAGATCGTCGATGACCTTCTGGACGTCGAAGGAGACCCTGCCACCCTGGGCAAGTCCGCCGGAAAGGATCGGAAAGCGGGTAAAGCCACCTACCCCGGCGTCCATGGATTGGAGAGGGCCCGACTCCGCGCCCAGGAGCTGGCCGAGAAGGCCATTGAGCTGGTAGCTCCTCTAGGTCCCAAGGCGGAGCCGCTAGCTCGCCTGGCGGAACGGATTGTCGACCGTAATTCATAGAAGGGTTCCCGCGCCCGGTGCTCGCCGGATGAACCAGAAAAAGAGGATGCGCCTGGACCAACTGTTGGTTGAACGGGGACTGGCCCCGACGCGAGAGAAAGCCAAGCGATTGATCCTTGCCGGCGAGGTACTGGTGAACGAAGTGCCGGTCGCGAAACCGGGCGCGCTGATGGGCAATGACGCGACGATGAGGCTGCGGAGCCCCGCCTCACCTTACGTGGGACGGGGTGGAGAGAAACTGGCGGGAGCCTTGCTCGATCTCGGGGTCGATGTGAAGGGGCTGAGCACCCTCGACGTGGGAGCCTCTACCGGAGGGTTCACGGACTGTCTTCTCCAGCACGGCGCCGCTCGGGTAATCTCACTCGACGTGGGGAAGGGACAGCTCGACTGGAAGCTTCGCAACGACCCACGGGTAACCGTAATGGAGGGCGTCAATGCTCGCCAGCTCCGGCCCCAGGACTTTCCGGAGCGATTCGATCTGGTCACCATCGATGTCGCGTTCATATCTCTCAGCAAGATCCTGCCGGCCGTCGGCCCCCTGCTGCGAGAAGGCGGTCGTGTTCTCGCCCTGGTCAAACCTCAGTTCGAGCTCTCCAGAACGGAAGTCCAACCGGGTGGCGTGGTACGCGATCCCGCCAAGCATCTTCGAGCCATCACCCAGGTCATGGCAGCGGCGAGGCAGTGCGGGCTGCTGGTGGAAAATGTGGTGGCGTCCCGCATCAGCGGGCTGGAAGGCAATCGAGAGTTCTTTCTTTCGCTGAGGCACGGCGAGATGAAGCCTTCCGAGGTCGAAGAGGTTCATCGGCGCGCCCAAAGAGCTTGCCAGCAGGAGTAACCGCACGTGGCAGTCAAAGGGAAGAGAGTTCGGAGAATAGCCATCGTCGCGAAACCTCACATCGGGGAAGTCTCTCCGGTAGTACGGGATCTGGTCAGTTGGTTGAAGCGTCACCGTGTGGAGCCCCGAGTCGAGACGCGTGTCGCCGAGCTCCTCGACGATCCCACCCCTGGCTTTTCTCTGACGAAGCCACCCCGCGACGTGCAGCTCTTCATCGTGCTGGGAGGCGACGGAACTTTGCTCTCGGTGGCGAGAGCCATGGGGGCTCGCCAAATCCCGATCCTGGGAGTCAACCTGGGAAGCTTGGGCTTTCTAACCGACGTGACGCTGCCTCGGCTCTACCCGGCCCTGGAGTCCATTCTGGCGGGTAAATACTCGATTCAGTCCCGCATGATGCTGGACGCCGTCGTCCTCAGCAGAAACGGGCGAGTGCTCACCCACCAAAGCGTGTTGAACGACGTGGTCGTTACCAAAGGCGCCATTGCCAGAATGATTGAGGTGGAGGTTCAGATCGACAACCACTCCGTCGCTCTGGTTCGAGCCGATGGGATCATCGTCTCCACGCCTACCGGCTCCACCGCTTATTCGCTCGCCGCCGGCGGTCCCATCGTCTATCCCGATCTCGGCTCCATGTTGATTACTCCCATATGCCCTCACACCCTGACACAGCGTCCGGTGGTCATTTCCGACCGCTCTTTGGTCGAGCTCACCCTGCGCGGCGAGTCCGATGAGGTCTACGCGACTTTCGACGGCCAGGCGAGCCAAGTGATGCAGCCGGGCGATACGGTCCGAGTGCGAAAGAGCCGCAATTCCGTCAAACTGGTGAGTCTTCCCGACGACGAGTATTTCCAGGTGCTCCGATACAAATTGCGCTGGGCGGAGCGTCCACGCTCACGGGAAAGCCGTGACCCGGCTTCGTCTCGGGAGAGAGACGGCCGGGCGCAGAAGTAGTCCAAGTGGCAGACGGTCGGGCAAAGTGGATTTGCGTGTGAATCCCGTTCGCACCACCGATGAAAAGGAACCGATTTCCCGTCGACGCATCGTGATCGTCGGAGCGGGCCAGACCGGCCGGACGCTGGTGCGGCTCCTCTCTGCAGCCTGGGAAGTAGCGGTGCTCGATACCGACAAGGAGAAGCTCGACACTCTGAGGAAAGAAGTTCCCGATCGCGTGCTCAAGTTGTTCAACAAGGACGGGACCAACCTCATCAATCTGCGGGAGGCCGGCGTCGCGGGAGCGGAGTTCGTGGCTGCCCTCACCGACATGGACGAGGTCAACATCGAGACCTGCCAGGTGGCACTGTCCGTGGAGCAACCACCCACCGCCATCGGAATCCTGCGCCAGCCGCAAGCTATCGAAAAGCTCAAGGAAGTGGGCGCGGTTGCCCTGACTCGCCCGGCGGCAATCGCCGGCCTGGTCTTCAATCACATCGAGCGCGGGCAGCAGGTTGCGGTCAACGTCGGCCTGGGACGAGGCGAGATCGTGGAGATACCCATTCTGCCCACCTCGCCCGCGGTCGACGTGCGGGTGGCCGATTTACGGGCGGGACGCTGGCTAATAGCCGCCATCTACCGAGGCGACAAGTTCATGGTTCCGCACGGTGACGTCGTCATCCGGAACGGCGACCGCTTGCTGCTCACCGGAGACCCGGACATCCTCCCCCATATCGGCGATTACCTGCGCGCCGGAGTGGCGCGGTTCCCCTTGCAGTACGGAATCCGAGTGGTGGCTATTGCAGAAGCGCGTTTACCGGAAAAGTATCGCAGCGAATTGGAGTACTTCGTTACTCGCACCCGAACTCGGGCCCTGCGACTTCTTCTGCCGCAAAGTGCTCCCGGCCCCGAGCTCCGCCTTGATCGAGTCCGTGTCGAGGTGGCGACCTTCGCCGAGCTGGAAGGGGCAGAGGCCTCTATCCGACGAGACCTCCCTTCTCTCGATTGCGGCTGTCTGGTTCTACCGAAGAGATCACCCAGTTGGTTCAGCCGTCTGGGGTTGGTGCGACCATCGTTCACCAGGCTGATGGACCTTCTTCCCTGCCCGATCCTCCTGGCCGCTGGAACGCACCCTTATCGGCGCATTCTCCTGCCCGTTATCGACTCCGAGGCGTCTCTCCTGTCCGCGGAGCTGGCCATCGACATTGCGCGTCAGCTCGATCTGAGGATCACGTCGATCCTGGTCACGGCTCCAAGCTTCATCGGTGGCCAAGAGGCAGTCGAAGAACAGAAAAGGGCCTTGAAGGCGGTCATCGACATGGCCGCGCTCTACCACATGAAGATCGAGCAGGTTCACCGTGAAGGAAACCCGGTGACCGAGGTCACTCGCCTGGCCGGCGAGGGAGATTTGCTCATCGCTTGCCGCCGCGCCGGCCACCGATCCTCTTTCTTCAATCCAGACTCGACGACGCATATCATCAACCGCTCGTCCTGTTCCGTGCTGGCCCTATCCTTCCGAAAGCGTCCCTGAGCCAAGGCCTTCACGGGCGGAAGCGGACCGCAACGTAGGTAATAGGCCACACCCTCACGCCAGATATCGGGGATCCCCTCCTGGGCTAATCAGGCCGATGGCATTCCAGAAAAACCACTTCGGGGCGGGACGCTGGGCGACCGGCCGATGGTACGCGGCTTGCTTTTCCAAGGCCGGATCAGCGGTGGGACCCATCGGGACCGAATCTGTGCGGAGGTGATGGGCTCGGGAAGCGCCGCTGTTTGACTTCGCTACCACCACCGGCTAACGTGAAAGGAATCCGTTCACAGCGCGCCAACAGCAATACCTCGGGAGCCGGAGCCGTATGCTCTCGAAAAGGAGAACGTCTATGAAGCCTTCACTGGCGCTCGCCTTGCTGGTCGCCGTGGCCTGCCTGCTGGCGATAACAGAGCCGGTCGGCGCGCAAGACTTGGGCATCAAATCGTGGGGACTCCGCGGCGGACTCAGCATCAATCCCGATCAGGGAACCGGCGGTGTTTTTGTAAACGCCGGCCATTTCTCGCGTCGGGTGCGGTTTCAGCCCAGTTTCGATCTCGGCTTCGGAAACGGCGTGCGGCTTCTAGCCTTGAACCTGGACGCTTTCTACATCTTCTCTCCACACCCTTGGAGGCCCTACGCCGGTGGCGGCTTGGGGATCAATTTCATCGACGTGACCGAAGGGGTGGGTGAAGGCACCGGTTTGGACGTCGAGGCGGCGCTCCATATCGTCGGCGGTATCGAGTGGGGAGACCTTCGTGCCGGCTTCCGTCGCTACCTGGTCGAAGCCCGACTGGGAGTGGGCGACACGCCGGACCTCAAGTTGACCGCCGGCATCGCCTTTTGAAAGGAATCATGGAATGCTCCCCGGCAGCTTTGACTTGTGCGGTCCCGAAGGTGTAAGATATATTAAACCAAAGACTTCCACTCGAAAAGAATCACGGTCGAGAGCCTCTTGCACCCTTTTGGAATGCAAGGGGTGGGAAACCATCTGTACGCTCGGAGCAAATGCAGGAGGAGAGTGACATGACCAGAAGCCCCATGCGATCGGGTCTGGCCTATCTCTGCGCCGCCTCGCTGTTGGTAGCCGGTTCTCCTCGCCCCGCGCTTTCACAAGCCGAGATCGTGGGCTCCATTACCGGCAAGGTTTTCGACGCTGACAGCCGCACTCCGCTTTCCCATGTCGTCGTCCAGGCCCATGCCGTCACCAGCCGTCAGAATCTGACCCGCACCACCACGGATGAGAGGGGCACCTTCTTCATTTCCGACGCACCGGCCAGCATCTACGCCTTCACTCTGGTTCACGATGGGGTGGACTATCCGGTGATCCAGCGTCTGGATGCGCGCGCCGGCATGACCTTCCTCTTGGAGAGCTGCCTCCGTCTCGACAAAGAAACCAAGACGGCTTCGGTGATGGCTGGGGACTGCGCCTCCGAGCTCATCGCCGAGACACAGGTCGTTACCATTGGACCTCATCGATTCCTTCGCCCGATACCTCAGTCCGAGGGCGAGCCTCTCTCGTTGTTCCCACCCGATGAGGCCAATGAGCCCGGACCCAGGCAGTCAGGACCCGAAGAGGAGACGGCAGAAACAAAGACCTTGGAACCGGGAGCGGCGGAGCCCGATCCTCCCGAGCAGGAGCTTGGTCAGCCCGATGCGACGGAGTCCTCCTCGCCCGGGCTCGTGATCGAGCATTCCGCGCTCGAATGCCTTCAACACGATCAGTTCCCGTTGGTCGATTCCGTGGTCCGGCCGGGACCCGATGTCGAGGTCTGCCGGGTGTATTTCCGGTCGGACAAATATCCCGACTTCTACTACGTGGACGCGAAGGTCATACCGGAGACTCCAGAAGATTTCCGTGCCATCCTTCCCAAGCCCTCGCCGGAGACCGAGCGCATCATCTATTACGTGGAAGCGGTTGACAACCTCTACCAGATCTCTCAAACCTCGGAGGCCGACCCGGAAGTCACCGACGATGCCTGCCGGCGTGATCCGGAGGCCTACTACCAGGAGGGGACTCCTGAGATCGTGGTCGGCGCAACCAGCACCGGTGCCGCGGCGGTCCCCCCCGGTTTCCAGGCACTGGGGATTACCGGCTTCATCAGTGCAGCTGGTGTATCCTCGGCGGTCACTGTGGCGGCCGCGGCGGGCGGAGCGGCGGCGGGTGCCGCCGGCCTGAGCACCGGGTTGATCCTCGTGGTGTCGGGAGCGGCGGTGGCGACCGGTGGGGCGGTGGTTACCACCGTGACTGGAAACGACGAGAACGAAGCCAGCACGCCTTAGAATCAGACGGTCGGTCCCAGCGGACCGGGGCTTTCCTAGAAGAAGCTTTCCTTGACCACCACTACATCCCCTTCCTGAAGAAGGAAGTCGGGCTTCTTGCCGGAAAGGATGTCACCGAGATCCACTTTCAGAAGCGTTTCTTCTCCAGAAGAATCGCGGCGCTTGATCTGAATGCCGCTCTTGGAAGCTCGATCGTCGAGACCGCCAGCCCGCGCCACCGCGTTCAGCACGGAAGCCCCGTCCCCGACCGGAAGCTTGTAGACGCCGGGACTGCGCACCGCACCGAGAATGGAGACGCTGACCGCCGCTTCCGGCGGGACGCTCACGATGTCTCCCGCCCGCAGCCAGATGTTCCAGCGGGGGTCGCCCTGAATGAGGAGCTCGTTGAGCGGCACGGAAAGCCGCGCGCCTCTCCCATCTTCGCTCTGGCGGAAGACGAACAGGAGGTTACCCGCGTCCGAGCTCAAGCCTCCGGCGTCCGCCAGAATCTGAAGCAGGTTGCGTCGCCCCACCAGAGGGTAAGTGGCGGGACTCTTGACCGCACCGAGAAGTGACACGTTCTGGGAGTGAAACTCTTCCACGAAGACGCTGACCTGCGGGTTCTGCACGAAGCGATTGCGAAGACGCTCCGCCACCTGAAACGCAACTTCCTCGGGCGTCAATCCCCTTACCGGGATCGATCCGATCAACGGCAGATCCATGCTGCCGTCCCCCGATACCCGTACCGTGCGGTTGAGCTGATCCAGCTCGAAGACTCGAACCTGCAACACGTCCTCCGGGCCCAACCGATACTCGTCGGAGGAGGGTCCCTCCGGGTCGAAGAAAAGATTCGGGTCGATATCGGCCGGCTCGATACTCAGGTTCGTCGACTTCAGGTCTTCGGGGTTTTTCTCCTCGGTTGCTGCCGGGGACTCCGGGGCGGGTTCGACAGCGGCTCTTGATTTGTCGGTCAAATCTACCGTCAGTTGCCGCTCCTCGGCCTGGATGCGGTAGTCCACCGGGGCTTTGAGATCGAATATGATCCGTGCGAACGTCTTGTCGTACTCCCCCTGAACGTAGGCGTTCATGGGAAGCTCCTGCGATACCACCCGCTTCAGTACCGGATCGGAATCCTGCGGCTCTTGATCGAGGAGCGGATTCCTCACGTTGAGGATGTCGAGCACCAAGCGCAGGGGCTCGTCCTGCACGTAGACTCGGTGCTCCATGGCCCCATCGGCCCGGATGATGGCTCGCACGCCTCCCTCGGTGCGCCTCAGCTCCAACGCTTCGAGAAGCTCCGCCGCCTTCCACTGGATCTCGTTCTCCGGCACAGGTTGCAGGACCGACTCCGCCCCTTGTGACAGAAGAGCCAAGAAGAAAACGATGCCCGGCGAACCGGCCGCAGTGAAACCGCCGCCTTTTTTCATCACGCCTCGTTAGATTTTGGGTTCAGTGAGAACTGGTTAAGTCAATATATCGAGTACTTTGCCGTATGTCAACGGCCAATCAGGCCGGGCGACGGGTCGAAAAGATGTTCCTTACCGGAGGCGAAGGCGAGGAGTCCCGAGAGCC
>Ga0209619_10000274_pt1 | contig 35024 bp, 36 predicted proteins | sample Rifsed16ft3_FD_184011 | JGI IMG/M metagenome (GOLD analysis project Ga0209619, IMG submission 184011) | Soil microbial communities from Rifle, Colorado, USA - sediment 16ft 3 (version 2) | ecosystem: Environmental > Terrestrial > Deep subsurface > Rock core/Sediment | place: Rifle, Colorado... | reverse complement strand
GCCCTTAAATCCACATAATAGACATGGGAATAATTAGAGTCCGTCAGCCATTTAAGATGGGGAAGAACATTATAAGGTATATAGTTCCACAATTCTTCTCCTTTAGCCGCCCCATTATCACATCCATTATCTTCAGCACAAAAAGCATGAAGCATCCCATCATTGGCACCAATATAGACTATAGTGTCTCTGGATTTATTTGAATTAAAGAAAGTCTGGTATGTCTTATCTCCATAAAGAAGGCTGTAGTTCTCTGCAGGTGAGGTTACCACAGTGGGCGTAGAATAAACTATATCTCCTAATTTATACTGATTTGTTCCATCTGTATATGTTCTGTTTCTATATCCTGATATATTAGAGCCGCGGGTAAAATTAATAATATTTGCAGACTCTGTATCGTCTGCTGCTCTCAGGTATGGTTTTAGGGTTGACTTATTTGCTTCCTCAAAAGAGATAAATTCTCCGCTGTCAACAACACCATCATTATCAGAATCTACAAAGGTCTTTATTGTTCTTGATGCTGGAGTCTTTGTTACAAGTTTTTCACCTGCATCCCATTTATAGCCTGTCCACTCTGTAAGTGCATATTGGGTCCCCCCTGCTGTTACATATGTCTGTCCCTCGTTTTCATTAAAGGAAAAAGTGAGTGTATTACCAGCATTATCAAGAAGCTCACCATTTTCATTCACACCAAGCTGGAGTAAATGACCGAGCCATGTAATATCATTATTGTCAACTGTCTTGGATGGAAGAAAATAGCACTGATAGATATTGCCTGCCCCGCTTGCAGAAGTGCTTATTACTGATACGGATGTCCCTGATCCCACACGCTTTAAAATATCTCTGATGGCATTCGTAATATTTTCCTCTAATGCATAGCCGTCATCCCCCTCATAATAGGTAAGCGGAAGGTCATTACCGTTGGATTCTACTGTCCCGTCTTCATCTGAATCCCTGTAGCACTCTGCCGGCGTTGTTGAACAATCAGGCAGATTATTAGAATTCATGTCTTTGAAACCGCCTGTAATTGCGGCGTCTTTCAGCAGGGTTGAGCCTGTCCCAAACATAAACACAGGATAAAGAATTACATTCTGTGTTCCAGTAAGACATTGCTGAAACGAGGTTGGAGTTGTTGTGCATGATCCCGGACGCATATCATTTGTCCTTGCCCAGTAAGCAACATCAATCATATAGTCAGTGCCGTTTGATGAATATGTTGTCCCAACAGTAGTCCCCGCAAATCTGTATCCTGTGGAATAGCCTTTTATGGAAGCCGGAATATTCGTATCTTGTGTTGATTCTCCATCAGTCAGAAAGAGGATGAATGACTTGGCACATGGAACATATTGGTCAGAATTAGAGCTTGAGGCAGGATAGCTGAAATAATATGAGTCATAACTAAGCCCTGTCTGATAGTCAGCAGGGGCGTTGCTGTAATAGGGTGAGTCCTGCCTGAAAAATCTCACCATTTCATAAAGAGTTTCTGCAAGGGGTGTCCATGTAGAGGGGGTCATATTATGAATAGATGTAATCATATTTGTTGCAGTGCTGAAGGCTACATAGTTATCAACATATCCTCCATCTTCACAACCGCCTCCTGAACAGCCTTCACTGGAATTTTGTCCATAATTGTAAAAAGCCAGACCGAATCTCGCCTCATCACCAAGTGTATCAATAATACCTTCTGCCTTTGTCTGCCCTTGGTCAACTATTGTATTATAAGGTCCGCCGGAAGGGGTAGTAACTGAAGCGTCAAGATAAACCTGTGTTACACGGGGATAAAGGGATGCATAATTGTCTGCAGCCTTAACTCCAAAACCCGTTATCTTTCCTGATGATGCAGTTCCCTTAATCTCATCCCATGTCCATGCTGCCCCTGTCTTAGGATTGCTTCCCCATGTAAAGGAATAGAGAGAATATGAAGTGCCTATTTTAGAACTGTTTGATTCATAAGGAACCGACTCGCTGTCTATCTGTAGCACCCCTATTATATATCTTGGCTGCCCGCGGGCTGTTTGTTTTGCCATTACCTGGACTGTAACAGTAATAGTGCCGCCAGGTTCAGCTTGTGTATAATTGTAACCCAGTATAACCGGCTCGGTGGTATTGTTGTTCTGAATATAGGTTGTATCATCATCTGTTGATGATTCAACAACTTTATCCCATGCTGTAACTGTCCCCTCTGACGGATATTCGCTCCAGCCTCCGGGGACGGAGCCAATGTCAGAATCGGGATATGTATAAAATGTATTACTTCCAGCACTAATTGGACTTACACTCAAATCACCACTTTCTCTTGTAAAACGGTAATTTCCATTAAATGGATATATGAGGTTCTCCCCTGTAGTATCATAGTCTTTACTAAAATCCCATGAAGAAGAACAGGCAGATTCACCATTTAGTTTTACAGTAATACCGGCGCTTGGGGAACGGGGTGATGCCTTTCCACCTATCAGGAGTTTCTTTGCCACTTCAACCCTTCGCATTGTTGCCCAGTTGAGAAAACTGCCGGTGGCAATTGGATTGGAACTTGTTCCTGTAGTCATAGCTGTTGAAGTCTCCTCCCATCTGCCATTATTGGTATATTGGTAATTCTTGGAACCGTCAAAATAGCCGTAATACAGTCCATTGGTAAATCCTGATGGGTCATAAGATGATGCATAAGCCTGGTCGCACATACTTCCTGAATTATCCAGCACGATGAGGACATTTGGCTCAACAGATGTCGCCATAAAAGGAGGTGAAGCATCATAATCGCTATTGGTCGGAACAGCAAATGCCGATGAGCATACGAACAGAATTAAAAAGCAGACACCCTTTAAGATATTTTTATAGTCTTTCATAATTATTACCTCTTTCATTTAGGTAGTTTTTCTGGAAACTCCTCTATTACTTTTATAACAAATCCATTTTTCCTGTATTCATACTCAAAAAAGACCTTAGCCGGAAGGGAAAGGTTATGAATGGCAACCCTCTTCATTTTTTTATCAGTAATTTTGACTGCGGAATCTATTTTATACCCCTTTTCATCAATTATAACAGTTCCGTCATTTTCCACTGAGGTTAATGTTCCCTTATCTTTAATAATATTTCCGGCCGCAATGACTTCACTATTTATTAAAAACAATGCTATTATAATCCCCAATATAGTGTTAATTTGAAATTTGAAATTTGAAATTTGAAATTTCATAGACATCCTCCCCCGCTCCTTTCTACGCAGCGGTATTTTAATAATATTTTGGATTGAGAATTTCTATCCCCTGACCCTGTTCCCTGCATTTCAAAATCTATCCCCTTTCCTGACATTGCCCCGCCTTCATAGCCAGTAGCAAAACCAGTTGAAAAACCTTTAAGTTGAACAGGCCCTGTCCTTGTTGTGGATACAGTAATGTCCATTTCGTTTATATTGATAGTAAAATTGGGAGGGGCTGTAGTTGTGTATCCCATAATGGATTCTACGAAATCTGGTGTTCCATTGGTCCCACTAACATCAACAGTAAGATTACTGAGAGGAGAAGACTCATCTATGTCAGATATGCCATTGCCATCACTATCCGTTATTCCTAACGAATCTAAAATGGCCTGGGATTCTGTTTTTAGAGAGATTGTCCTTCGTATTGGTCCGGGGGCGATATCCATACTTCCCTCTGTATTGTAAAAGGTGGTTTGTAAGACCTTGTAATTTGTGCTTATCTCCATGTCTGTAGTAGTAGTCAATATAGCCGTTAGAGAGAGCACGGATAGCAGTGCCAGTATCATCAGTGCTATTACAAGCACAATACCTTTTTCATTTCTAATTAGTCTAAACATATAAATACCTTATCCACAGATTTCACAGATTACCACAGATTAAAACAAAAAATTTTTAAAAAAAATCTGCGAAAATCTGCGTAATCTGTGGATTGCTAAGATTTTTTTGTTTAATAAGTCTGCCGCAGTCCGATATTTCTTGTCCTTATCCTTGCTGTCAATGTCCTTGTCCTGCACATACCATCAGCATCCGTGCCGGTTATGTCCAAACCTCCTGATGTATAATTTGGGTCTTCCCTTGAGGTTCGGGCAGTTATAGAAACATCTATTAGTCTTATATTCGACAAATCTGTTGCGCCTGCTGTTGTTATAGGAACTGTGATTGTGGCTCCGCTGGAATTGTAATATGTAAATGTTAAGCCGGTTATATATTGAACCATAGGGTTATTATTTCTGCGCAAGTCTGTCCCATTTAAAAAATAGCGGACTGTCTCATTATCATCAGCAGTATCTCCATCATCGTTTAAATCAGAAAGCATTCTGATGCTGTTTGCAGTAATGTTTGTAGTTACAGTTGAGTCCGTTCCTGGGACAATGCCAACGGATGTCCCCATTAACAGAGGTGCCTCTATATTAGGATTGTAGCCAGCATTTCTTAAATCTCTCGTAATAAATTCCATTGCAAAACGGAGATTCTGCTCCATCTCTGTTATCATCTCCTGAGTAGCGAAAGCCTTTTTCTGTGTTGTGAAGGATGAAAATATCGAGCCTAAGACTATCAGTCCTATAGTCATAGAGATTAACAACTCTATTAAAGTAAAACCAAACGAATTAAAAATTGAAGATTGAAGATTGAAGATTTTAACTCCTGTTTCTTTTTCATCTTTTAACTCATAACTCATAACTCACCACTATATTGTTCCCGGCTCGCCTGAATATCTTGTTCCGGCAATCACCGTTGAAATTACAATATTTCTGTTCAATCCTGCCTCTCTCCATCCAACGACTACTGTTATTGTTTTCATGCCTACTACAGGGATATTGTCTTTAATAACCCATCCCCTTCTTAGATAGGATGGACTGGTAGTCAGAGTTGGTGAATTCAAAAGGTTTGTCGTATCTTCATTGCCATCTGCATCAATGGCATAGGCATGGTCAGGGAATTCAAAAAGGTCTGAAATTTCATTACCATTATTATCGCTTGATAAGGTTATGTCATCAGATGTCTCTGCTGTAGCATCGGCACCTAAATCATAATCGCTTGAATCTAATAGCTCATTTGCACTTGTATCGTCAGCGGTTCCTGGACTCATATCTGCCCCAAGAAAGTAATTCTGATTCCTCAAAAATTCAATTGTATCCTGTGCCTTAACTGTGGCTTCCGTTACTCTATCGCTGATCTGATTGCCTTTTATGACCATTACTGTAGTTGATGCCATAGACAGAAGTGCAACCGATAGAATTACTATGGCAATCATGATTTCTATAAGAGTAAATCCTGTGTTAGATTTTAAATGTTTCATTCTAAATATTAATGATTGCAATTAAGATGCCATAAACATAGTAACTAAAACCCTTTATTTTTAAGTATTTCTTAAAACAGGTGTATAGAATTTGGGTAATCGGTTTCATAGTGATGTGTAACGAATTACACATTTCATGTTGGGTTATACATAAGCCTAAGATATCCCATATTCCTTTATCTTATTAAGGAGGGTTTTGTAGCTGACCTTAAGTATCTCTGCTGCCCTGCTTTTGTTTCCATGAGTTTCTCTTAAGGCATTCTCTATCCTCGTCTTTTCAGCAGACCTGACAGCTGATTCAGCTACCTCATGCAATGGTGCATCTAAAACAATCCTGTTATGCGCCATCCTGTTAATATTAAAATGACCTGGCATGAGGGTCTCTCCATCGCATAGGATAATTGCCCTTTCTATTATATTTTTTAACTCCCTTACATTCCCCTTCCATTCATGATTTAAAAGAATCTTCTCAACATCTTGTGAAATAGATGGCTCTCTTTTATTTATCTCCTTTGAAAAGAGGGATATAAAATGCCTTGATAGCGGTATGATGTCTTCCCTCCTTTCCCGTAATGGTGGAATAAGTATGGGGAATACATCTAACCTATAAAAGAGGTCCTCCCTGAATCGCCCTTCAGCAACCTCTTTTTCAAGGGACTTATTGCTTGCTGCTATCACTCTGAGTTCAGTTCTTATGCTTTTTGTTCCACCTACCCTTTCAAATTCATTCTCTTGCAGAACCCTTAAGAGTCTGGACTGTAAAGGCATTGCCATATCACCTATCTCATCAAGGAATATTGTCCCTTTATTTGCCATCTCAAATTTTCCTATCTTTACTTCATTTGCACCTGTAAATGCCCCCTTTTCATGTCCGAAGAGCTCATTTTCTATTAAATCCTTAGGTATTGCTGCACAATTCACAGCTACAAAGGACATATTTGCCCTCGGGCTTAAATGATGGATTGCCCTTGCAATAAGCTCCTTTCCTGTCCCGCTCTCGCCTAATATTAAGACAGTAGTCTTAAGGGTTGCTACTCTCCTGACCTTTTCCTCTACTCCCTTCCATTTTTCACTGGTCCCTATTATCTCAGGTATTTTTAAAAAACGATGGAACTCCTTTTTAAGGACCAGATTTTCCATCCTGAGGGTTTTTTCTTCCAATGCCCTCTTAACTATCAGCAGGAGATGGTCAGGGTCAAAGGGCTTAGTAATAAAATCGTAAGCCCCTTCTTTCACTGCCCTGACAGCTATCTCAATACTCCCATAGGCAGTCATCACAACAACAGGTATCGGTGGAAAGCCCCCTTTTGCAAATTTAAGTATCTCCATTCCATCACCATCAGGGAGCTTTAAATCTGTAACTACTGCCTCTATATCCCCGGCAGAAAGCAGGGCAATACCATCCTTGACGGTATGAGATGTTTTGACTGTAAATCCCTCTGACTCAAAGGACTTGCTCAGCATCTCTGCCATACTCTTTTTGTCCTCTACTATAAGGATAGTTTGCATTGTAAGAAAAAAACCCAATTAAACCACAGATAAACACGGATGAACACAGATAGAAAAAAAATTTAGCCACAAATTTATACTACTGGCAAAAATAATTTAAAGATACTCCCTTTACCATTTTTACTCTCCACACCGACATTTCCACCATGTCCTATAATTATCTTTTGCACAAGGGCAAGTCCAATCCCCATGCCCCTCTCTTTTGTCGTATAAAAGGGCATAAAGACTTTCTTTAAATCTTCCTCAGGGATTCCTTTGCCATTATCCCTGACAGAAATAAATACACCCTCTTTATTAAGAGAGAGACCATTTTCTATATCTATCCATACCCTGTCACCTGCATCAAGGGCATTCCGGATAAGATTTTTTATTACCTGCCTTAAAAGGATTTCATCTCCCTTGGCCATAATAGCATCATTAAAAGGGAATTCTATTCTTTCTCCCTCATCTCCCATCTCTGATATAACAGCCTTAATCGTTTTTGTGATATCTATATCTACTTTATCAATAGGCTCAGCCCTTGAAAATTTAAGAAACTCCTCCATGATGCGATTCATCTCCTCTATCTCGCTTAAAATCCCATGGACAATCTCTCTCCTGCTGTCTCCTTGGTCAAGATTTTTTAAGAGAAGCCTTACATGTCCTGCTATTACAGCCATTGGATTTCTGAACTCATGGGCAATACCAGCCGAGACTTCTCCGAGGGCAGCCAGTCTTTCCTTTATAACAAGCTGCTCTTTAAGAGATTTTATTTCATTACCAAGTGTATGAAAGGCATCTATAACTATATTCATATCGTTTTTTTCAGCCTTTTTTAAATTTCCTTTTCTCATTAGAAGGCGGGGTAGAGATATTATAATGATGAAGAGAAGTATCAGAAAGATAGAGACTGATAAAAAAATAATAAGTGTATCTGGAGAGGTTTTCATCAATAAAAACAATAGAATGCAGATGGCTCAGCTAAATCTGTGTTCTATTTATTTAAGATTTTATGTTTAATTTATGCTGCATTATAAATTCTTTTTAAAAGTTTTTCAATGAAATTGAGCTTTATTTTTGACATGGTTCTGCCATTTCTGTATATTTAACTTGTGAAACAATTTGCCTATAAGTATATTATCCCATTTTTCGGTTCTGTATATATATATATAATAGGATTAACCTGTAGAAGGATCGTAATTAATAAAGAAATAGAAGAGTTCCTTTTAAAACAAGGCATAAATCCAATCTATACATTCTGGCATGGGAGGATGCTCTATTTCCCCTATTTATACCGCTTTCAGAATAAGCACCACATACTTGCAAGTCCAAGCAAAGACGGGGAGATTATTGGGAATTTGCTTAAAATATATGGATTTAATATAGTTTGGGGTTCAACATTTAAGAAAGGTGCAAAGGCACTCTTAAATCTCATTAGAGTTATAAAGAATGGAGACAGTGTTGTTTTGATAGCAGACGGCTCAAGAGGTCCTGCCTTTAAGGCACAGGATGGGGCAATAAAGATTGCAAAGCTGACAGGTATTCCAATAGTTCCAATGACATACAGTGTCAGCAGGAAGAAGGTTTTAAATAGCTGGGATAGATTTGTAATACCCTATCCATTCTCAAAGATTGCTGTAAAATATGGCGAGCCTGTTTATGTCCCTCCTGATGCAGATGATGAGGTTATGGAACTTAAAAGACAGGAGCTTGAAAAAAAACTTAATGATATAACTGAGTTTGCAGATAAATATTTTACAAGTGGACATAAATAAACAAGGAAAGATAATTTTTGCTTGAAAAAATTGGCAACAGGGATTATAGTAACTTTGATTATTTCAATAGGGGGTTGATATGAGATATAAGGATATTGCAGATTTTAAGAATTCGTTAAAGGGGATTGTAAATATAAAAGATAGTGGGGCTGTTGTATCAGATGCCTCAAAGTTAAGAAGTGAGCTTATTGACAAGCTTATTTTTAATTCTGTATTTAATGAAAATAAAGAGGTAAAAGGGAATTGCAGATGGCTCATAAAATCCTCTGCACTTAATCTTGGCATCCGACCTGCGTCCATTCAGGAGCTTTATGAGGCAATGGGGAGGGGCGAGTATAAGGGATTTACTGTCCCCGCTGTAAATATCAGGGGACTTTCATACGATGTGGCAAGGGCTATGATAAGGGCAGCAAGGAAGAATAATAATGGCACTTTTATCTTTGAAATTGCAAAATCAGAGATTGGATATACAGAACAACCGCCATCAGAATATGTCTCAGTAATGATAGCCGCTGCGTTAAAAGAGGGATATAGTGGGCCAGTATTTATTCAGGGGGACCACTATCAGGTGAGTGCAAAAAAATATGCTGTAGATAAAGATAAAGAGATTGCAGGCTTAAAGAAATTGATTAAGGATTCTATTTCCGCAGGTTTTTATAATATTGACATAGATTCATCTACAATGGTTGATTTAAGTAAATCCAGTTTAAAGGAACAGCAGAGGTTGAATTATGAGATTGCTTCAGATATGACCGCCTATATAAGGGAGCTTCAGCCAGAGGGTGTAACTATTTCTGTTGGGGGGGAGATAGGCGAGGTAGGCGGCAAGAACAGCACGGCGGAAGAATTAAAGACATTTATGGATAATTATCTTGATACACTTAAAAAGAGGGGGAATCTAAAAGGGATAAGCAAGATAAGTATTCAGACAGGGACAACACATGGCGGCGTGCCGCTCCCTGATGGGACTGTTGCAAAGGTAAAACTTGACTTTGATACACTCTCAAAACTTTCAAAGATTGCAAGGGAAGAATACGGGCTATGCGGGGCAGTTCAGCATGGGGCATCTACGCTCCCTGATGAGGCATTTGACAGATTTCCAAATACAGGGACAGGAGAGGTTCATCTTGCTACAGGATTTCAGAATATGATATATGAGAGCAGACATTTCCCTAAAGAACTGCGTGAAGAGATTTATAAATATTTAAAAGATACAAGTGCAGAAGAAAGAAAGCCCAATGAGACTGAGGAGCAGTTTATATATAAGACAAGGAAGAAGGCATTTGGTCCTTTTAAAGAAAGAATTTGGACGCTGCCGTCATCTGTAAGAGATGCTATAGGGAGAGAGATAGAAAATAAGTTTGACTTTCTCTTTAAAAAATTGAATGTCGTTAATACCTATGATATTATAAACAAGGCAATAAAATCTGTAAATGTTCAGCCTGATTTAAAGAGAGAGATTGAGATGTGTTTAGTTTCAGGGCAAAAAGAAAAAATTGTCCTGATGCCAGGGCAGGACTAAAATATATTTTAAAAAAGCAGGGGGTTTTATGTTGAGAAAAAATTTAGCAAGGATCAAATACATTGTATTAATTTTTATAGCCAGTATCTATTCTATAGCATCGGCACAGTTCATAAATATCCCAGCCCGGGAGGCTAAAAAAATGATAGATTCAAAGGATTACGGCCTAATACTTGATGTCAGGACTATGGAAGAATATACAGGGGAATTAGGGCATATAGATGGTGCCGTGCTTATCCCTGTCCAGGAGTTAAAGGACAGAATAGGAGAGATTGAAAAGTATAAAGATAAAAAGGTGATTGTGGTTTGCCACAGCGGTGTCCGAAGTCGAAAGGCAAGTGACATTCTTTTGCAGAAAGGGTTTAAAACGGTCTATAACATAGCCGATGGAATGGTAGGATGGGATTCCCAGAAGTATCCTGTAAAAAGATAATTTCTATTCACTATAGAAGAGATTTTCCAGCCAGCCTATATCTTCTTTTGCCTCTGTCCTTATTTTTTAAAGGCTCTGTCTTATAAGAAATAAAAAATTTATGCACCGGAGACTAAATAAGCTTTTAATTCAAGAAAAAGGGGGACCAATTGGACGCCCATCAGAAAGCCTGTCTTCCTCACATGACCGCCTTCAGAATGTAAAAGATATTCGTAAAATAATAGAAGAGCAGAGACTGGAGATTAGAGAGAGGCATAAAAAGGGGGGGAATGGATTTGAGGTAGTTAAGGAATATACAGATTTAGTTGACGGTCTGATAATAAATATGTATCAAGCAATTATCGCGGGGTCAAATGGGAGTCAACTATTTACATTAGTAGCACTTGGTGGGTATGGCAGGGGCGAGCTAAATCCATTTTCTGATGTAGATATACTCTTTCTATACGATAAGAAGGTCAACCAGCATTCAGATTATGCAATCCATAATATCATATCAATCCTCTGGGACATGGGCTTCAAGGTAGGACACAGTGTAAGGTCTATCAGTGATTGCCTTGCCATTGCAAAGAATGATATTACTGCAAGGACTGCCATGATGGAGTCAAGGTATCTCGCAGGAGATAAAGGGATTTTTGATAGTTTCTTTACATCTCTTAAGAGGGATATTATGAAGAGGGGTGTGGATGATTTTATTAAATTGCAGTTAGATGATACTTTAAGAAGGCATTCTCTGTATGGCAATACTGTCTGCGTCTCTGAACCGAATATAAAGGATGGTCCAGGCGGCTTAAGAGATATTCATACTGCTATGTGGGTATCCATGTCAAAATTCGGGATTAATAGGATTGATGCCCTTGAGAGGCGGGGTATAATTGATAGTCAGGAAATGAGACATGCATTAAAATCAATTGATTTTTTACTTAGGGTTAGAAATGATATGCATTTTATGTCTGAAAAGAAGGATGATGTTCTCTCACATGAAATTCAGGAGGCAGTGGCGAAAAATTTAGGCTACGGGGATGAGAACGGATTGAGGGGCGTGATAAAATTTATGAAGGATTATTATATCAATGCCTCATACATATATCATTTTTCAAATTCTCTATTAGACAGGTGTTTAAAGTATAAACCAGGCATCTTTAAGAGGATTGCCTATCTGAAAACAAAAGAAATAGGGGATGGGTTTGTTTCAATTGGGAATGAGATTCATGCAAAGGATTTTAACCTTGAAATATTTAAAAAGAACTCTGTTCTGCTAATAAAGGTATTTCTCTACTGTCAGGAGTATAATCTCACATTAAGCAGCAGTATTAAGAGGCTTATAACTTCCTCACTTCATCTTATTGACGATAATTTTATCAATCTCCCTGAGACAAACGAGATGTTCAGGAGGATATTAAAAGGGAGGGGGTTATCAGGGATATTGAGGATGATGCACAATTGCGGCGTCCTGAAAAGGTTTGTCAGGGAGTTTGAGGATATCTCATTTTTTTCAAACTGCGATCTCTATCACAAATTTACTGTGGATGAGCATACACTTAGAAGTTTGGAGCATTTAGAAGGGCTTTCTATTTCAAATGGAGATGAGATAGAGCTAAAGAAGATTTATAAAAGTATTATCGACAGCACGGCATTAAAAATTGCGACCCTCCTGCATGATATTGGGAAGAGAGATTCACCGGGCCATAGTGAGAGGGGGAGAGAGATTGCAGCTTCTTTATTAAAGAAATGGGGTATGGAAGCTGTCACTGATACAGTGGTGATGCTTATTGGAAATCATCTCATTATGAATCAGATTGCCCTTAGAAGGGACATGCACGATGAAAAGACTGTTGCAGAATTTTGCAAGAAGGTGGAAGGGATTGAGAATTTGAAGATGCTGTATCTCCTCACCTATGCCGATTTAAGTGCTGTAGGAACTGATATATGGACAAACTGGAAGTCTGCCCTTCTATGGGAATTGTATTTAAAGGCATATGAGTATTTCAGCAAGGGAGAAGAGGAGAGGATTTCAGACATGTCATTGATAGACAAGAAAAAGGGAGAGATTCTTGCCTTGATTGATAATGAATTGGATAGGGATAAGGCTAAAAAACATTTCTCATCCATGCCGGGAAAATATATCCTATCCACATCCCCTGAGAGGATTTTAAGACATATCAGACTTGCCGGTGAGTTAGACAGCAAAAAACTCGTTATAAAGTATTTCCAAAATACAGAGGTGGGCTATACAGAGCTGATGGTGTGCACTGTAGGCAAGGCTGGAGTCTTTTCAAAAATCGCAGGGACACTTACATCAAAGAATATAAATATACTCGGTGCCCAGATATACACAAGGCTTGATGGTGTTGCAATAGATACACTTCAGGTTTCAACTATAGAAGGAAAATTGATATTGGATGAAGGGATGCTTAAGAGGTTTGAAGATGACCTCCTCCATGTATTGGAAGGGGAGAGGAGTGTAGAGGAGCTTCTTTCAGCAAGACAGAGGCTTAATATACCTCAGGAGAGTAGAGGCTTCAGAGTCCCTACAAAGGTGGAGATAGATAACACACTCTCTGATTTGCACACAATCATAGAGGTAATGACAATGGATAGATTGGGAGTCTTATATGATATAACAAGGACTCTCTTTGAGCTCAGGCTTGATATATATATAGCAAAAATCTCTACAGAAGGCAAAACAGTCATAGATGTTTTTTATGTGACAGATATAAACGGCGGGAAGGTCTTAGATAAAGACAATCTTGAGGCAATAAAAGATTCCCTGTTAAAGGCGCTGGCATGAACTCCATTTCATTGCATTTACCTTGATTTTCAGGCACGGTTTTGATAGAAAAACAGAAACTGGATAATGATTTGTTAGGCTTACACAACATAAACAAAGGTTCATCCAAAATTGAAAGGTGTTCGTAATGCCTACAACCGTAATTAACGTTACAAATTTCGGTTTTATTCTTCTGACATAAATGAACCACCCCATGTCCATGTTCTGCATGGTGAAAAAGAGGCTAAATTTTGGCTTCAACCTATTGTGGTAGAATACAATCATGGTTATAATACAGCCGAACTAAACCATATTTTGAAATTAACACGCCAAAATCAGGATAAATTGTTGGAGGTATGGAATGGATACTTTAGTAAGTAAAATCATAGAAGAAGTTGTGGCAACCGATGTTCATTTTGTTGGCAACACACTCTGTGTTTCCCTCAGCGATGGCAGGGAGATTAGTGTTGCGATAGACCGAGTTGAGTGGTTAGATTGGTTAGCAAAAGCTACTCCAGAGCAACGAGCCAAATGGTCTCTTGAACCGGGCGGGTTTGCTATCTACTGGGAGGAGTTAGACGATGGCATTGAAGTTCGCCACTTATTGAGAATGCAGCCAATAGGCTAACAATCAAATCCAGCGGATGGCGTGAAACGCTGCTGCTGAATTGGGTTGTTAGTCCGCTTTTGATAAGGGGGAGTGAATAATTCCCCCTTAATACTTGTCCCTGAATGCTTCCCTGCTTACAGCTTGCAGGGACAGGTTTATCAGGGAAAGGGGGTAGGTGGTAGTTTTAATGCGGGCTGCCAATTTTTTTGCCCTTCAGGGAAGTTTATGGCTGGTTATAAAAAAACAAAAATACTATTTAAGGAGGTTTAAAATATGTCATATAGAGCTAATACAAACAAGGAAAATATAATCAAAGAATTGGAGACGCTTCCTGATGAAATGCTTCCAGAAATAGCAAGGACACTTACATTGTTAAAGGAGAAATATATAAAAATGAGCGCGCCAGAAAAAATTAAACAACTTTTAAAGTCTCACAAAAAGGTTCGGGCAATGACCACTGTATCTAAAATTTCATGGGCAACGGAAGTAAAGGAAGGTCGGGCTGAACGTATATAGCCTCATGTTATTCAATGGAGATAAACTATGAAAAATTATTATTTTGATACATCAGCCCTCGTAAAGCTTTATCATGAAGAATCTGGCACCGATGAAGTAGAAAATATCTTCTCTTCAGAAGATAGCACAATAATTATTTCAGAGCTCATGCTAATCTTAATAATGCTGGTAATTATTGGTTTGGTTTTCATCCTGATGATATTAAAGTAGATGAGAAAGATCGTCATGTAATTCTTCTTTGTGGTGATAATAAACTGGAGAAGAAACATGTTATTCCCCACGAAGAATTTAAGAATTTTGTATTAAAAGGAACATTGGTAAAGGCTGGGACAAATTATGAAAATTATCAAGTCAAAATTTTTCCTAATAGAAGATACATAATGAAAGTAACAGGGGATTCTGACGACGAATTGGATATGAATAAATATCAAGTTGAGAAATGGTGATATGTGATTAAAAATAGAATGGAACGATTCTATTTTTGCCTAACAATCAACCCGACAGCAGAATAGACTTTTCAGATTAGCGAGGATGGTTGCCTGTGCGGGTTGCTTATATTATGCACTAAAGATTTATATCATAAGAAGGTTGCGAATTATAATGTACCTCGCTGGAAGCATGATATTGCGTGGGCAAGAGAACGAGCAAAACAAATTCATAATTATATGAAATCTGCAAAAGATGCGGTATGTGCTACTGAGCAAGACAAGAGCATCCAACCGATGCCCCTTCGCAGCACGGTTCAGTTGCTACTGCTGCCGAAGGCAACCTAAAGGACAAAAAACCTTGAAATTCTGAAGCCGCTGGGAGATAATTTTAATGTTAGATGGAGAGAGGTGCAATGGGAAAGGATGAAAAGAATGAGTTGAAGTTTATTTTAAGTAGTGCACTTACAAAAATCATCGGACATAACGCATATTAAATGGAGGGTTTATTATGGCTACATTAGACAATGTTGTTCTGCCAAAAAAATTGCATAAGGAGCTTATTAATATTACCAAAAAAGAAGATACGGTTGATGCAATTAAGGAATTGATAAATAGGGAAATAATAAGGAAAAAGAATAAGTATATGTTCATAGTTAAGAATTTTGAAAAAAAATACAAAATGAAATTTGAGGAATTTGAAAAAGCATATAAGAACAAAAGGATGAATTACAAGATAGAAAAAGATTATTTTGAGTGGGATATGGCTACAACTGTTTTGGAAGATATAGAGGAAGAATTTAAAGCAATAGAATGAAAGAAGGTATTGAAGAAATATTCCATCGTATTGTAAAAATTTCCCAATCTAATACTGTTATAGACCTGAAAATCGTCGAGAAAACAAAATCTATTTTGAAAGCAAGACTTTATTTTGCTGAAGAATTATTCGTTCAGGTTTATGTAAATACAAGAAAGCCTAAAAAAAGCTATACCCTGATATTGAATGATAGAAGAATTTTTGCCAAAGACTGTGTTTTTAATCAATGGCATCTCCACCCCTTTGAAAATCCAGATGAGCATGACGAATCTGAAGATTCTAATAAATCAATCACAATAGAAGAATTTGTAGAAGAGGCATTTTTTATAGCCTCAGAGAAACTAAAAATAGTATGAGCATGCAGAAAGAGGCGTTTGATTATGAGGAAGGGGAAAGGTGATCTGTATTTATATTATGGATAAAGGATTTTCTAAATGAAAAAGAAGGATAGTAAAAAAGAAATAGTTATTAAAGATACCTCTCATTTGTCTGAGATATTCGGAATAAATGACGAGCATTTGAGGTATATTGAGGATAAGTTCACGGTAAGAATTACCACACGCGGGAACCACATAGGCATTACAGGGGACGATGACCCTGTATTGAGGGTTGAGAGGCTTTTAACCCAGCTTGAATCTCTGATATCCGAAGGGTTTTCTCTTAAAGGCGGAGACTTGAGATTTATAATCAGGCTCTTCCTTGACGATAAGGATGCAGATTTGAGGGAGATATTCTCAGAGAAGATACAGGTTTTTACAGAAAAGAGATTTATAACCCCGAAGAGCCTCAGTCAGAAGGAGTATGTATATGCCATAGAAAAATATGACCTTGTATTCGGCATTGGTCCTGCCGGGACAGGCAAGACATATCTGGCAATGGCGATGGCTATGTCAGGGCTTATGAAGAAGAGATTCAGCCGCATAATCCTTGCCCGTCCTGCCGTTGAGGCAGGGGAAAAACTCGGTTTTCTGCCGGGCGACCTTTACGAGAAGATAAGCCCGTATTTAAGACCTCTTTATGATGCACTTTATGATATGATGGATTTTGAAAAGGCGCAAAAGCTCGTTGAGAGGGGGCTTATTGAGATAGCACCGCTTGCATATATGAGGGGTAGGACTCTCAATGATTCATTTATAATACTTGATGAGGCACAGAATGCCACATCTGAACAGATGAAGATGTTCCTGACAAGGCTTGGGTTTAATTCCAAGGCTGTAATTACAGGCGATATAACACAGGTTGACCTCCCTCATGGAAAGGGCTCAGGGCTTGTTGAGGTTCAAAATATATTGAGTGATATTGAGGGGATAAGGTTTGTATATTTTTCAGAGAGGGATGTAATCAGGCATGAACTGGTTCAGTCCATAATAAGGGCTTATGAGAAACATGGGACAAAAGTAAGAAACGGGGATAGATGAAAAAATTCGGGAAGATAATTAATTTAAAGAGTTTCAAAAAAGGTGAAACGATAGAAAGACCTGCATTAGGCATTACTCCTGAAGGCAAAAATACTCTATTTCTCTTACTGATTGCTATTGGTGTGACTGCAGCTATCACCTTTATTTTGGCCCCGACTTTTAAATCCGATTATGCAGACTTAAAGGTTGGAGATATAGCATCAAAAAATATCAGGGCACCCGAAGACCTTCTGATAGAAGATAAAACATCCACGATGAAGATTAAGCTGAGGGCTGAAGAGACCTCACCTGATGTCTATGACTTTGATACAAAACTGACAAGGGATATTACAAACAGGGTCTCCACTGCATTTGACCTCATGGCAAAATTCTATAAAGAGAAGGTTCCCGATATATACGAGACCATTAATAGGGAAGAGGAGAGGACAGAAATTGATGCAGAGGTATTAGGGGAAGATAAAAAGAAATTACATAGGGAAATGACATTCAGGCTGAATAAATTTGAAAGCTCCGAGGAGTTCAGGGCAAAGGAGATGGAGTTTCAGGCTATCCTGAAGACAGAACTTTCTGATAAGAGTTTTAAGATATTGAGATGGCATCATTATAAGAAAGGGATAAAAGACAATATTAACAGCTTTATCTCCCAGATAATGGAAATAGGTGTTGTTGGGAGTATGGAATTTGTAAGCATGGATAAGGGGATACTCTTAAGAGAGATGGGGGCGGACACAGAGAGGGTGCTACCGGATGCCAGCTCCATTATTGATATAAGACAGGCTAATGAACTCTTAAAGAGGCTTGTTGAGGAGAACATACCGGCGGAACATAAATCGCTGCAGGGTGTCATCAGCCATATATGCCAGAAATTGATTCAGCCAAATCTTACATTTAATAAAAATGAGACAGAAAAGAGAAGGGCAGATGCGGTGGAGGGGGAGAAACCTGTCTTCTATCAGATAAAGAAGGGGGAGATGATAATAAGGGAAGGCGGGAGGGTTGCGGAAGAGCATGTCCTGAAATTTGAGGCACTTAGCTCAAAACGTGTAAGTGTGAGTTCAGTTATGACAATAGGAGGATACTCAATACTTGTATTTCTTTTTCTGTGTCTCTTTTGGATATATCTCAAAAGATTTAAACATTCGCTGATATTTGACAGGCAAAGCCTCCTTCTTCTCGGGCTTATACTTATATTCAATATTGCAGGAGCAAAACTCTTTATAACTATATTTAATGCTATTGGCTATTCAGGGTCAATAGAGATTTCATCTTACATATATGCCGTTCCATTTGCGGTTGGCCCAATGCTTGTTGCAATATTATTTGAAGCAGATATTGCACTGATATTCTCACTTATAAATTCATTCCTCATAGGCTTTTTGATAAAAGACGGCTTTGCCTATTCCCTTGTAGCTCTTGCGGGAGGACTGATAACAACCTATAAGGCAAATCAATACAAAAAGAGGTCTTCTATATTAAAGACAGGGCTTCTGGTCAGTGTTGCCAGTGCCGTAACAATAATCCCTCTGAATTTAATAAACAATACACTAATCTCTAAAACAGGTTTTTATGATGTAGCATTCGGGCTTTTGGGAGGGGTTATTGTTGCAATAATTGTATCAGGTGCCCTCCCGCTTATAGAATCCCTATTTCATGTTACATCTGATATAAAACTCCTTGAGTTATCCGACCTGAACCATCCACTCCTCTCAGAACTGGTAGTTCAGGCACCGGGGACATATCATCACAGTATAATAGTCGGCAATCTTGCAGAGGATGCGGCGGAGGCAATAGGGGCAAATCCCCTCTTTGCAAGGGTTGCATCATATTTTCACGATATTGGCAAGATGAGAAAACCTGAATATTTCATAGAAAATCAGCATGGTGCCGTCAATAAGCATGACGGGCTTGCATCGAGTATGAGCAGTCTTATCCTCACATCCCATATAAAAGACGGCGTGGAGCTTGCGAGGTCGCACAGATTAATACCAAAGATAATAGACATAATAAAAGAGCATCATGGGACGAGCCTAATCACATATTTTTATAACAAGGCAAAGGAGATGGAAGACCCTTCTCTCCATGAGGTAAGTGAGGAGGATTTCAGATATCCGGGCCCAAAACCGAATACAAAGGAATCTGCAATAGTCTTGCTTGCAGATTCTGTGGAGGCTGCATCAAGGACACTTGATGAGCCGACACCGTCGCGGCTTAGGGGGCTTGTCCAGAAGATAATAGATGATAAGTTCATAGACGGGCAGTTAGACCACAGTAATCTGACATTAAATGACCTCCATAAGATAACAAACAGCTTTGTGAGGATTTTAACCGGAATATTCCATTACAGGATTGAATATCCTGAAATAGATACTGATAAAGAGGAGAGGGCAGGTTTACATGCAAGTAATGATTCAGAACCACAGCCGCACAAAGATAGACCGACAGAGAGTAAAAAGGTGGGTTAGTCTGATATTAAAGAAATTGGGCTATTTGAAAAGTGAGATTAGTATCCTCTTCATTGATGATATGGAGATGAGGATTTTGAATAAGAGATATAGAGGAAAGGATAAGACAACCGATGTTCTGTCTTTTCCGCAGATTTCAGATTTTAAATCCGCAATCCGTAATCCACAATTTGCAATCCTTTTGGGCGATGTTGTAATATCTCTTGAAACGGCCAAAAGGCAGGCAAAAGAAAGCGGGCACCCTTTTAACAGGGAGGTAATTATTCTTTTGACACATGGCATACTTCATCTCCTTGGCTACGACCATGAAGGTGATAAAAAAAAGGCAGTGGAGATGAGAAGAAAGGAAAAAGAGTTAATGAGTTTAGGAGTTTCAGAGTTAGGGAGTTAAAGTCCATCCCCACTCTCCAACTCCTTAACTCTTTGACTCCTCAACTTATATATGAAAACACTCTGGGCGCCGTGGCGGATGAGTTATCTTGATGCCCCACAAAAAAATAGCTGTATCTTCTGTGATAAGCCAAAGGATACGAAAGATAAAGAAAATTTTATCTTGTATAGGGGTAAGTTATCGCTTGTAATGATGAATCTATACCCCTATAACAATGGTCATTTGATGGTTTCACCCTACAAACATATTCCATCAATAACAAAATTAGAGAGTGAAGACCTCTTTGACCTTCTTAAGGTAACACAGATTTCTACACAGATTCTTGAAAATGTATTCAATCCCGGAGGTTTTAATATAGGCATGAATATTGGAAAATCAAGCGGTGCAGGTTTTGCAGACCATGTGCATATACATATAGTTCCACGATGGAATAGCGATACCAATTTTATGCCTGTCCTGTCTGAAACAAAGGTCATGCCTGAGCATCTGAATTCCACCTATGACAAACTCCTGTCACTATTTAAAAATATTGAGTTGTAAATAGGAATTAGCTTTTCAATTTCTTCCGACTGACCTCATGCCCAAAATCAAAAATCTCTCACATCTTGACAGAAACAAGAATCAGCGTTATTATATAAAAAATACAATAGGCACACATTCATGAAGTTTTTTGACTGGAATGATGAAAAGAATAAGATGCTCAAAAAAGTGCGGGGTGTATCATTTGAACAGGTTGAATTGGCAATTGCATCAGGAGATTTGGTTGACCGAATAAAACATCCAAATCCGTCAAAATATCCAAATCAAAAAGTTTTTCTGGTAAAGATTGAAGATTATATCTATTCAGTGCCGTATGTTGAGGATAACGAAAGAATATTTTTAAAAACAATAATACCAAACAGCAAGGCAACAAAGAAGCATTTAGGAGGTAAAAAATGAAAAAGGCAGCATATCTGAATAAAGATGAGAGGAAATTGGCAAAATCACTTGAAAATGAAGAATGGGTTTCTGACCTCACTAAAAAAGAAAAAAAACAATACGAGGAATATGCCCGTTATAGCCTGAACAAACAAAAGCGGATTAATATTCGAATGACTGAACGAGATTTAAAGAAAATCCGTGCTAAAGCAGTTGAAGAGGGCATACCGTATCAATCTCTTATATCAATGTTGATTCATAAATATAATGAGGGAAAACTGTCAATTAACCGATGACCGTAACCTTAATACCATTAATCACCTCACCACTGCCCGTAAAAGCTTTACAGCCATACGCAGTTTCTCATCGTCTAACTCCTTCAAAAACCTGCTCATAGTTTCCCTTAATTCCTTCAGACTGACCTCATGTCCAAAATCAAACATCTCCCACATCTCAACCTCAAGGGCGTTGGCAAGTTTTATGAGCATATCAAGGGTGGGGTTTTCCTTGCCGCGTTCAATATTGCTGAGATATTTTGAATTTATATCCATAACTTCGGCAAGCCTTTCCTGAGTCATACCCTTTGCATCCCTGATACTTTTAATCCTTGCACCAATAAGTTCCTTGATTTCAGCCATATCCAATCCTCCTTTGCATAAACCAATATTGTCTTGATTTGCAAAAGAGTTGGACAGTCTAATACACTGAAAATGGGTGCAAGGCATTGCAGATGGCTTTAGAAAAGAGGTAGCCTGTAAATTTCTTGCATATGCAAAAAGAAAATAGAAAAAGAGGGTCTTGAAATATGACTTTTAGAAAACTGCCCGCAACGGTAGATAACATGCTAAAGTATCTTGTAAAAAGATATTTAAAAAGATATTTAATCTTGACTTTTTAGACGGATGTGTTAAATTTTGAAAATCAATAAATATTTAAATTCAAATAAGATAGGAGAGAAAAATTGAAAAGAACATACCAGCCGAGTAAAGTTAGAAGGAAGAGGACTCATGGTTTTAAAAAGAGGATGTCCACCAAAGGCGGCAGAAAGGTGTTAAAGCGGAGAAGGAGCAAAGGGAGAAAGAAACTGACCGTTTAGAGTGTGATGGCTTTCCTCCAACTTTATGGGTGATGAATCGCTCAGCAAGAGAGAGAGACTCCTTAAAGGATGGGAGTTTAAGGAGGTATTTGATAAAGGGTGGAGGATAGACAAAAGGTTTTTCGTAATTTACGGCATTAAAAATCTCCTCGGGTTTACAAGAATTGGTTTGTCTGTCCCTAAGAAAGTTGGAACGGCAGTAAAAAGGAACAGGGTAAAGAGGATACTGAGAGAGGTTTTCAGGCAAAACAAAGAGAGATTTTTCAAATCTCACGATATTGTGGTTGTGGTAAAAAAGGGTGCTGAAGGATTATCTTTCAGGGAAGCAGAAGAAATATTTTTGAGTATCAGTAAAGATAATCAATATAGGGAATGAAGAGTATTTTAGAGACTAAATTAATCTTATCAGATAATAGTTTCTCCCCCTTTAACTCCTCCCTACCGAAATTATTAGAATTTTATTAGGAGCTGATTAAAAATGGAAAAAAGGGCTTTTCTTGCAGTATTTCTATCTGCATTGGTCTTCATTTTGTATCAATATTTTTATCTCAGCAAAATTGATACAACTCAAATAAAACCTGAACAGATTAAGGGTGAAGAGCAGAGTGCTCCCCCTAAATCCCCTCTCCCCCCTCAATCTGAACTTTTAGTTAAGGAAGAAGTTAGGGTTGAAGAAGTGCTTATAAAAGAGAGAGAGATAAAGGTAAATACAGGGGCAACAGATGTAGTTTTGACAAATAAAGGCGGAAAGGTCAAAGCAGTATATTTACAGAAATATAAAACAAAAGACGGCAAACCGATTAATTTAATTAAAGATGCAGAGGACAAACTTCTGCCTGTAAGATTGGATTTCGCAGATAAAAAGTTTTCTGATGTTATAAATAGTGCTGTATTTGATGTTGCAGAGACAGAGGATGTAATAAACCTTTCACAGGATAAGAAAAATTCCACAATCAAATTTTTCTATAAAAATAGTTCAGGGCTTGAGGTATCCAAGGAATATACATTTTATTATGATGATTACAAGATTGATGTCAGCATAAAGACAGATGGCGGTGCATTGCCTGAAGGCGGCTCTTCATATCAGGTTTTATGGAGCCCAGGGTTAAGGGAAGATGGCAATTCTGGTGGCTATAGTTATGAAGGTCCTACCTCCTTTATAAACAGTGAATTAGTCTCCGATAAATTAGATAAAGGCAAGCAGGTGTATCATGAGGGTGATATTGGCTGGATTGCTATTCAAAATAAATATTTTATGGCAGCCGTTATACCCGTGATTAAGGAGAATTTAAAGGCAGTTGTTAAGACTTCAGATGCCGGCGACTTATCGGCAGGACTGGAATATGTATCTGCCGGCGGCAAGATAGATAACAGATTTATTTTATATGCGGGCCCAAAGGAGAATGACAGGCTTAAGACATACAATGTATCTCTGGAAAAGATTATTGACTTTGGCTGGTTTGATTTCCTTGCAAGGCCATTATTCAAGGTATTAAAGTTATTTTATAAATTCACCCATAATTATGGTATCTCCATAATAATCCTTACAGTCATTATAAAACTAATCTTCTTCCCCATGAGTCAAAAGAGTTTTAAATCCATGCAGAAGATGCAAAAGATCCAGCCGGAATTAAAGATAATTCAGGAGAGATATAAAAACGACAAACAGATGTTGAGTCAGGAGATGATGAGACTATACAGGGAAAACAAGATAAATCCCATTGGCGGATTTCTGCCTGTCATTATTCAGATACCTGTATTTGTAGCACTTTACAATGTCCTCATGCACAGTATTGAGCTGAGGCAATCGCCGTTTATCTGGTGGATAAAAGACCTTTCAGAGAAAGACCCTTATTATATTACGCCGATTTTGATGGGTGCTACAATGCTTATACAACAGAAGATGACCCCCTCTGGCGGCGACCCGATGCAGGCAAAGGTAATGCTGATTATGCCTGTTATTTTTACATTCATGTTTTTAAATTTTCCATCAGGACTTGTCATTTACTGGCTTGTCAATAATGTTCTCTCAATAGGTCAGCAGTATTTAATTTATAAAGATATTAAGAAGTAGGAGGAATTTATGGAATGGGTAGAAGGCGAAGGCACTACAGAAGATGATGCAATAGTTGATGTGATGAGACGGCTTGGCGTTGCATCAAGAGATGATATTAAGGTAGAGGTTATTGGTGAAGAAAGAAAATTATTCGGGTTTGGTGAAAAGAAATTTAAGGTAAGAGCTATACTTAAACCTGCAGAAAAGACACATCTTGGAAAGGTTGAAGAGAGTATTAATATTCTTCAAAAACTGTTAGATTATATGGAGATTGATGCAAGGGTTGACGGAGAGGAAAAAGAAGATTTAATCCATTTGACGATTTTTAGCGATTACAGCGGGATTCTCATTGGAAGAAGAGGGGAAACACTGGATTCTCTGGAACATCTGGTGGACAGGATAGTCAATAAAAATATTGAAGACAGGGTAAGTATAATTGTAGACACAGAGGGCTACAGGGAGAAACGCAGGGAAGAACTGAATAGCCTTGCAAAGAGGATAGCACAGCAGGTGAAGATGACTGGGAAGCCTGTTGTAGTAGCATCAATGAGAGCCAGGGACAGGAAGATAATCCATATAGCACTTAAAGATGATGAAGAGGTAGAGACAATGAGTGAAGGCGAGGGTTTTGAAAGGAAGGTAATAATCTCCCCCAGAAAGACAATAGGAAGATGAGAAATTGAGAAGATTTGAAGTTAGGAAACCTCACCTTCTGACCTTCTCATCTTCTTAACTTCATAACTACTGTATGTTTGACCTGACTGATACCATATCTGCCATTTCAACCCCTCCCGGAGAGGGGGGAATAGGGATTGTCAGGGTAAGTGGTCCTGCCTCAATATCTATCGCAAAAAAAATATTTACAACACCCAAGGGAGAGAGTCTAAATGGTGTTGAATCCCACAAGCTTATCCACGGATATATAAAAGACCCTGATACACGGAAGAATATAGACGAAGTTCTCCTCGCAGTCATGCACTCCCCGAAGAGTTTTACAGGGGAGGATGTAGTTGAAATAAGCTGTCATGGCGGAAGTCTCCCTCTCAACAAGATTTTGAGCTTAACAATCAAGAGTGGTGCAAGACTTGCCGAGCCGGGTGAATTTACAAAGAGGGCGTTCTTAAACGGCAGGCTGAATCTTCTTCAGGCAGAGGCAGTGATTGATATTATAAAATCAAAATCTGATACTGCACTTGAATCTGCAATGAACCAGCTGCAGGGTGGGCTTGCAAAACAGATAGCGTCAATAAGGAATAAATTAATAGATATACTGGCGGAGATAGAGACAGATATTGATTTTCCAGAAGAGGATATTGAATTTAAAAACAAGCTTGAATTTAAAAAAGGTTTGGAATCCGTGTTGACTGAAATAGGGCAATTGGTTGACAGCTACAGGTATGGGAAGATTTACAGGGAAGGTGTATCGGTTGTAATAGCAGGGAGGCCTAATGTCGGCAAATCAAGCCTTATGAATGCCCTCTTAAATGAAGAGAGAGCAATTGTAACCTCTATACCGGGGACTACAAGGGATACGATTGAAGAAGGGTTGAATATAAACGGGCTGACAATAAAAATTGTAGATACTGCAGGTATCAGGGAATCTGAAGGATTCGTTGAACAGGAGGGGATAAAGAGGACACAAAAGGCTATTGAAGGTGCTGGGTTGATTATCTTTTTATTGGATGGTTCAGAGGGTTTAAGAGAAAAGGATAAGGATTTAATAAAAGAAATAAAACAGAAAAATAAACCTGTTATTATTGCCATAAATAAAATTGATGTAGGAAATAAAAATTCATCTGAATGGACGGGTGGGGAATTTTTAAAAATCTCTGCCTTAAAAAATATTGGCTTGGATGAGTTGAGAAATAAGATTTTTGATATTATTTACAATGGACACTGTAAGACTCCAGAGGGTATATTTATTACAAGAGAAAGGCATAGAGAACGACTTTCAAAAGCACATGACTCGCTAAGTAAGGCTGTTAATGCTATAAATCAAAATCTCTCATCAGAATTTATAGCCGCAGATTTAAGGCTCAGCCTTGAAAGCCTTGGCGAGATTACCGGTGAAACCTATTCCGAGGATGTCCTGAATAGGATATTTCAGGAGTTCTGTATAGGGAAATGAATAAGGGAAATAATCAAATCACAAATTCCAAATATCAAATAATAACCAATTACCAATAATCAAATCTAAAAATATTGTGGTTGGTACTTTGATTATTGATTATTGAAATTTGAATTGTTTTATGTCATTTTTTCTTTCAGTCTTGGGTCTTGTATTGGTTATAGAAGGACTGCCATATTTTGCCTTCCCCGAACAGGTGAAGGAGTTTGCAAAAAAACTACCTGATATTCCAGACAGTGTGTTGAGGGGGCTTGGATTAATCCTCATGGTTTCAGGTTTACTTATTGTCTACATTGGGAGAAAATATATGTAATATGTTATGTATATTTCTATCCCTAACCCTTATCTATCTTATAATTGTCTATTCAATACGCTGGTTTGAATTTTCTAATAGTAATGAATATAAGGAAAAAAACAAAGATAAAACAATTTTCTCGGATTTTCAAAAAGAAGGTTACAAAGCCATTGTTGGATTTATACTTGAATATGTCTATGTAATCGCTCATCTCAACCTTCTTGTTGCAGATTATATCATCTCACTTTTTCAATCACTTATCCCAAAAAGCAGTTCACCTCAAGATACACAGAACCCAATAATCCTTATTCACGGATACATGATGCGTGGTCTTGTTATGTATCCTATAAAACAGAGGTTGAATAAGGATGGATATAAAAATGTATATCTCTTTACTTATTCCTCTCCGTGGCTAAATATAGATGATTTCTCTCTGCAGCTAAAGGATAAGGTAGAATCTGTTAAAAAAGATACAGGTGCTGAAAAGGTAGATTTAATCTGCCACAGTATGGGCGGACTTGTGGCAATTAATTATATAAATAATCTTGATGGGACAAAGAATATTAACAGACTGATTACACTCGGGACACCATTTGGAGGCTCAAAACTGTGGTCATTTTCTGTTGGCAAGTGCGGTAAGGAGATGAAACCAGAGAGTGCATTTTTAAAAAAATTAAGCATGCCACCAGCAGGTATTAGGGCTACTGCAATCTACACAACCTTTGATGAAATGGTAATCCCCTATGAGTATAGTAAACTGGAAGGGGCTGATAATATTGAAATGAATTATATTGGTCATGTGGGACTTCTGTTTAGCCGTTCAGTGTATAAAATTATCAGAGAAGCCCTAAAGACCTCCCAATCTTCTCAAAATTCTCTATTGCAAAAATAAGGTCTTCCTTACTGTGTGTGGCGGAAAGCATTACGCGGAGACGAGCCTTACCCATAGGAACTGTCGGGTAGCCGATTGACTGTGCAAAGATGCCAGATTCAAACAACTTCTGGCTGAATTCTTTGGCAATCTTGGCATCTCCTATCATAACAGGTGTGATGGGTGTTTTTGTATTTCCAAGATTAAATCCGATATGCCTCATCTTCTCCTGAAAAAATTCAGTATTTTCCCAGAGTTTCTTAACAAGAATATCTGAGGCTGTCAGGGTCTCCACTGCAGTAATACACGCAGATACATCAGCAGATGTTGCTGCACTTGAGAATAGAAATGGCCGCCCCTTTTGTGCGAGATAATCAGTTATTCTTTTGCTTCCTGCAATGTAGCCGCCGACAACACCAAATGCCTTTGACATTGTGCCTACCTCTATGTCAACTTTGCCGTGCAGGTTGAAGTGGTCAACAATACCCCTGCCTCCCCTCCCCAAAACACCTTCTCCATGTGCATCGTCCACCATTATAATGGCATCATATTTTTCAGCAACATTTACTATTTCAGGCAGTGGTGCAATATCCCCTTCCATACTGAAGATACCATCTGTAATAATAAGCCTTCGTTTTACATCCTTTTCAGCAGATATTTTTGCCTTAAGGTCTTTTATATTACAATGCTCATATCTGATAGTCTTTGCTTTGGATAGACGACATCCATCAATAATACTTGCATGGTTTAGTTCATCTGAAAAGACAACATCCCCTTCACCAACAATTGCAGGGATGACAGCAAGGTTTGCACAGAATCCTGATTGAAAAGATAAGGTGCTTTCTACACCTTTAAAAGCAGCAAGTTTATGTTCAAGTTCTTTGTGAAGTGTTGTTGTCCCGGCAATAGTCCTTACTGCTGCAGGCCCTACACCATAATTTTCTATAGCCTTTTGGGATGCTGATTTTAGTTTTGGGTCATTTGCAAATCCGAGATAGTTATTTGAACATAGATTTAATACCTCCTTTCCATCTACAGTAATCCATGAACCCTGTGGACTCTCAATAGTGCGGATATTAATTAATAACCCCGTCTCTTTGAGTTTTATTAGTTCTTCGTTAATAAAATTAAGCTTGTCCATCAACTTTTAAAATAACCTTACCGCACTTTCCATCTCTCATCAGTTTCATACCCTTTTCATAATCCTTCAATGGAAACTGGTGGGTGATAATTGGATTAACATTAACAAGCCCTGAAGATAAAAATCGTGAAGTTTTATACCATGTGGAAAATACTTTGCGGCCGGTTATCCCATAAATCCTGATTTTTTTGAAAATGACCTCTTTGTTTAAATCAATATTCACCCTTCTTTCATAAATCCCCAGAAGAGACAGTCTTCCGCCGGGTGTGATAACATTGAGTCCCTGATTCAATGCCTGATTACTACCCGAAAATTCAAGCACTACATCCACTCCATTATTTTTTGTAGCCTCAAGAACAAGTTTGACAATATCATGTTTTTTAGGATTCGCTGTAATATTAGCACCCATTTTTTTGCCGATATTTAAACGATAGTCATTCGGGTCTGAGAGGATAATTAATGATGCCCCGCTTGCCTTTGCAATACCTGTAGCAAAGAGTCCAATTGGCCCTGCCCCAAGGATTAAGACTGTCTTTGCGGATATATCTTCTGAAAGGACTGTATCAACCGCATTTCCAAATGGCTCCTGTATAGTTGCAAAATCATCAGGAATATTAGGGTCATTTTTCCAGAGGACATGCTCGGGTAAGACAAGGAATTCAGCAAATGTGCCGTTATGGTCAACTCCAAGTAACTTATAATTCTGACATACCTCTATATAACCGTTCTGACACTGGTAACAATTGCCGCAGTATAGATGGCTTTCGGCAGAGACGCGGTCACCAATTTGGACATGGGTTACCTCTTCTCCAATCCTTGTAACAGTTCCAACAAATTCATGCCCTATAATCCTTGGAGGTTTAAAGCGGTTTTGTGCCCACCGAGACCAGTCATAGATGTGGACATCAGTGCCGCATATAGAAGCGATACTTACTTTAATAAGTACATCCCTTAAGCCTATCTTTTGGACAGGTGCATCAACAAATTCCATGCCCTTTGCAGATTTTCTTTTGATAACTGCCTTCACATTAAAACACCCCTTTCTGCAATTGGTTATAATTGGCAGATAGATTCTATTATTCAATTTAAAGAAAGTCCAGCATGATTTTTATCTTGACATTATCTATTTCTTGTTAGTATTATTGTTAATAATGTATGAAAGTTTTCGTTGTTTTGCTCTTAAAACCTCAGAAATCTTTCTAAAAAGGTTCTGAGGTTTTTTATTTTTTAACAGGAAAGGGGGTGAAAGATAATGGCAAAGAAACTATATGTAGGAAATATATCCTATCAGACAACAGAGGATGATTTGAATACTCTATTCAGTCAGGCTGGCAATATTGAGTCTGTTAAGATAATCAATGACCAATATTCCGGACGTTCAAAGGGATTTGGTTTTGTTGAATTCGCCACACAGGATGAGGCAGATAAGGCAGTATCCATGTTTAACGGGTACACACTGGGTGAAAGAAAGTTGATTGTTAATGAGGCAAGGCCGCAGGCTCCAAAGAGGAGCGGTGGTGGTTTTGGCGGTGGCGGTGGAGGAAGAGGCCGCAGATTTTAATTTCGGTTTGTAAATGCTTAGACTCTAATAAGGAGATAAATGGAAGTAAGGGTTTTTAATAATCAGGTTGAAAAGGCCTTAAGAATTCTAAAGAGGAAACTCTCTCAGGATGGCATAATGCGGGAGCTTCGGAATCGGGAAGCTTATGAGAGGCCCAGCGACAAGAGAAAGCGAAAACAGAAGGAGGCGAAGAGGCGAAAATTTAAGACAGTGAGTTGGTAAAAGGTTACTTTACTGGATAAAATAGCTGTGGGGGATGTTGTAAACTACGATAGTTAATATAATACCTAAAATCACAAGATAGGAAAAATTATTGTCGCTGATTACATTCCCCTTCCCAACCTCTAATTCATAAAATTCACCTTTCATTAGATAGATAAGGATAACGTAATATAAGAATGTAATCAGGGATTTGTTATCTGTAATATCCCACCCGAATGGGGCACCGCTCCAAGCCTGCCCGAAGACCTGATGGGCGATATATCCTCCGACAGGGAATGCGAAGACAAAGAATGATGTAGTGCCATAAAGGACTGAGCAGAAGGCTAATCTAATGTTATGCCTCTCTTTAGTAATAAGGTAATTTACTGCATAAAATACAGAGTGAATCCAGAGAATAACGGCTGTAATAGCTAATACAATATGGGAGATAAAGAGGATGCGGTCTGCAGTTCCCTCAAATGTAACATAGAAATTTATCTGTCTCTCTTCTTCTTTGACTCTTTCAGGTATGCTCAGAATATTGCCTGTTGTATCCTCTGCCTCTATATAATAAAACCATCTTTCGCCCTTTGAGAGTCCCGGTAGATAATCTGCATAAGTAGAACCATCCTTCGTCCTCAGCATTACACTCTTTTTAAACTCTTCTGTCCTTACCTTTTTGTAAAATACCCTCACCTCTTTTATATCTATACCTTCCTTTACATTAAAGGCTGATAGAGTTATAAGCTGTCTTCGATTTTCGGGTGAGTCATCATCGGGCACAAAGATGACCTTCATATTCCCTTTTTCATAAGGTTTTACATCAGGGATTTTAAAATGTATGAATATACCCAACCCGATAATAACTATAGTAGTTATAATGATCCTTCCATTTGTTTTTGTCATAGCATTTATGAATTCAAATTATACATCAATAGAACAACAGCGGTATTATTATTTTAAAAATCTTATAGATTCAGTTAATTTCTGTGTTTTAGTGGTTTTGCTCAAGCATTATGGATTGCTTATTTCTTTGGAAATGGAACATAAACCTTCTTTGGCTTGTCAAATTTAATATCAGTAGCAGCAATTTCATAGGTTACTTTAAATACAAGTTCAGCCACTTTTGATACCTTATCTATATTTACCTTTTCAACTGTATCAGTAATCTTGTGAAAATCCTCATGGTAGCTGGATGTATAGTCTATTGAAGGAATACCCTTTTCATAAAATGGGTAGTGGTCGCTCCCGTAATCAAAGGCGAATTCTATTGTATCAAGGAGTTTTAATCCAATTTTCTCATTCACCCTGTCATTTAATCCTTTCAAATCCGGGTTTTTCAAAGAGCCGAGGATGTATATCTCATCAGGTTTATTCCTTCCTATTGTGTCCATGTTTAGCATTGCAACTGTCTTTTTATAAGGGAAAGCGGGGTTTTCAACATAAGCCTTTGCACCCTTAAGCCCCCACTCCTCACCATCAAAGGCAATGAATAGAATACTCCTTTTTAGTTTATCCTTTATCTTTGCAAAGGCTGATGCTATTTCAAGGAGTGCGGCTACACCTGTTCCATTGTCATCAGCACCATAAAATATGTTCCCCTCTTTATCTCTACCAAGGTGGTCATAATGTGCGCTAATAATAATAACTTCATCTGATTTACCTTTTATAAGTCCAACAATATTTTTGCCTATGATAGTTCTATCATTAAATTTTATTTTTATATTTACAGTAAAACCTTCCATTGAATTTTCCCCCTCTAATATAGCCATAACAACAGGTATAGTGATAGATGGCATCTTTAATCTTGAAACCGTAGAGGTGGTTTTAATCTCCAATAATGTATCTGTCATTGATGGATGTTGGGATTTCCACCTTTTTTGGTAAGCCGGAGGAATGAATTCTGGGAAAGTAGTCAATTCATTGTAAATTGCATAAACTGACTTTGTAACAATTATCAACCCTTTTACACCACTCTCCTGTGCAAGTTTAGCCTTTTTCATTAGCAATTCATTTCTCTTTCCACCTTCGTTGATTGTATCATCTAATACAACAACTATCTTATCCTTACATCTTTTATAAGCATCTATATTAAGTCCATAGTTTGATAGGCATGTAACTCCTGATACCTCACCCTCTCCTGAAAAATAAAGAGGAATGAAATTCCACTTCTGTTCAAATATTTTACTGCCTATAGACAGATGATTATCACTGCTCAAATGCCTTACTTTTATCTCAAAGGATTGTAAGTAGCCTGAGTATTTATCAGGAGGCACAAGCCCATATTCAGAAAATAGACCTTCAATATATTCCCTCGTCTTTTGACTGCCGGAACTTCCCATTAGTCTGCCCTCAGTCTCTTTTGATGCCAAATATATGATATGTTTTAGAATGTTTTCTTTAGAGATTTCTGGTAACTGTGGAGATAAGGCAGATTCCTCTCCGTATAATATATTGCAGTAAATAAGAGAGAGGGTTATAATGAAAAAATAGATTTTGAATTTACGCATCTTGTCCGATTATAAAAAAGTATTCATATATTATCAAGCAATTATGTTTAGAAAGAAAATTAAAAACCTAAGCGAAATTCTTGACGAAAAAACGATAATTAAGATCGAGCGATTAAAGAAAAGAAGAATACCAATAAGACTCAAATTCTCCGTTTTTATTACTAGTTTAATAGTCATGATTATGTTCTTCTCCAGCTATCTGGTTTTCAAAGAACAGAGAAGTCAATTTACAAAACAAATGGTAAGTTTTGGTACTACTATCCTCAACAACCTATCAAATAACTGTTCTATTCCACTTCTTGAGAATGATGAGGCATCACTTAATATACTCATTGAAGAGATATCTAAAAACAAGGATATAGTCTATGCGATGGTCATAGATAAAAAAGGGGTTATCAAGGTTCATACGGACATCAATAAAGTTGATAAAGAATATGAGCCTTTGAAGGATACAATGGAATTGAAAAAGGATAGAGACCTTGAAATCTTGAAATATAAAGAGGGTGAAGCAGAGATTCTTGATTTCTCCATGCCTATAGAATATCAGAAGGTATCCATAGGGACTATTCATATAGGCATTTCCCTTGAAACTCTGGAGAAGAATATAGGTGAGGTAAAATTATTTGTCATGGCGATTACAGTTTTATTTATAGTAATCGGAATTGGAATGTCGTTCTTAATAGGCACCCTATTTTCAGAGCCCATTCACAAACTTGTAGAGGGAACAAGAGAGATTAAGAATGGAAATTTTAAATATATAATAGACATTACGAGTAATGATGAGCTTGGCGACTTGACACTGGCATTTAATGACATGGCTGATGGTTTAAGGAAGAAGGAGGTTATCCAGGAGTCATTCGGCAGATATGTAACACCTGAGATTGTTGATATGATACTCCAGAACCCTGATGAGAAATGGCTAAAGGGTAAAAAGTTAAATGTTACTGTCATGTTTGCCGATATAAGGGGATTTACATCATTCTCGGAAAAAAAGGAGCCTGATGAGGTTGTTAATATTTTAAATGAGTATTTCAGTATGGCTACAGAGGTAATACAAAAGCACGGCGGACATATAGATAAGTTTGCAGGGGACGAGATAATGGTAGTGTTTGGTGCCCCTATAGCATATGAAGACCATTCTGTTAGGGCAGTAAGAGCTGCGGTATCGCTTCAAAATGAATTAAAGAATTTTAACTCAAGGAAGGCAGGTGAAGGGAGAGAGGCGATAAGAATAGGCACAGGAATAAATTCCGGGGATGTAGTTGCAGGAAATCTTGGCTCAAGCAAAAAGATGGAGTACACAGTTATAGGTGATAATGTAAATCTTGCCTCCCGCTTGACAAGAGAGGCAAAGGCAGATGATATAATTATAAGCGATTCAGTTTATGAAAAAGTGGCAGATATTGCCAATGTTGATAAACTTGAACCGGTTATGGTAAAGGGTAAAAGTAAGCCTATTCAAATATATAGAGTTAAGGAGTTAAAGAGTCAAGGGGTTTAGGCGTTAACTCCATAACTCTAAAACTCCTTAACTCCTTAACTTTTTATGGAGGATTTATGGAAAGAAATCGCATTGTGCAGTTAACGGATTGGCTAAGAAAATTATCAGACCTGTTTCATATAGTTATAGCTATCTCGCTTTTAATCTCGGCAACTATGATTTTGGTCAATGCCTTTACACACTTTAAGTCATTTGCCAGCGACTCAGTATCCCATTTAATAAATGAGATACTTTTTGTCTTAATCGTTATGGAAATATTTATCACAGTTATTACATATCTCCGTGAGCATAGGGTTACATTTCAGCCATTTCTTGTGGTGGGTATCATTGCATCTATAAGAAAGATACTTACTGTTGAGGCACATCTTTCTGTTGAAGAGCAGATTACCGGAGAGTTGTTTACAAGAAGCATGATAGACCTCGGTGTGAATACAGGGATTGTATTTATACTTGTATTCTCATTTTATCTGCTGGCAAAAGCACCTGGTCCATCCGAATGTGCAGGGTGTCTTGGTGTTGAGAAGGTGACAAGGAAGATAGAAGAGTTATTGAGCGATAAGAAGTAATAGCCGCTCAGGTATTATTGATTTTTTATCTAATAAATGGTAATCTGTAGCGAATTTTAAAATTGAAGAGGGAGGGTATTCATGAAAAAGATAGAGGCAATTATCAAACCGTTTAAGCTGGATGAGGTAAAGGATAAGCTGAATGAGATAGGTATTCATGGGATAACGGTGAGTGAGGTAAAAGGGTTTGGAAGGCAGAAGGGGCATACGGAATTATACAGGGGTGCGGAGTATGTAGTTGATTTCCTCCCGAAGGTAAAACTTGAAATAGTGGTTCCCGACG
>Ga0209619_10000273_pt1 | contig 35121 bp, 34 predicted proteins | sample Rifsed16ft3_FD_184011 | JGI IMG/M metagenome (GOLD analysis project Ga0209619, IMG submission 184011) | Soil microbial communities from Rifle, Colorado, USA - sediment 16ft 3 (version 2) | ecosystem: Environmental > Terrestrial > Deep subsurface > Rock core/Sediment | place: Rifle, Colorado... | reverse complement strand
TGACCCCAGTTCGAATCTGGGCCGGGCTATTATTTTATCAATATGATCAGTGACGCTTGTAACGCAAAAATAGCGATTAAGCTGAATTAGTAGATTGACGTAAAATTTGTTATAAGGTGTTTTTGTGCTTGAATTAATTACATCTAATCTAAAAATGTCTAGTTTCATCATTAAAAAAGTCTGAAATTATGATAAATTAAATAGACACACATTTAGAACAAAAAATATGTATTTACATGATACACTGAGCCAAACCCAATCTAAGAAATGCATTATTGAAATCTTTGGGTTGGGATATGTTGGTTTCCCACTTTCTATACGTTTAGCAACTTCAGGATTTAAAGTAATAGGAGTTGATGTTGATTCAAAGAGAATAGAAAGAATTCAGAATAATATTTTGAATGAATCAGAATTAGTCTTTAGAAAAGAATTTTTAGAATCTCGTAAGAATGGGAATTTTGAGATGGTCAAATTCCCAACAAAATCCGACAGTTCAAAAATTGGTATAATTTGTGTGCCCACACCCATCCCAAAACAAAATATAGATTCCAATGTTTTTGTTAAATCTGCGGTTGAAAATTTTCTTAATACCTGTAAATCAGGTGACGTGATAATCATAGAAAGTAGTGTAAAAGTTGGTACCACTAATGAAATAAGAACAATTATTGAAGGGAAAGGTTTTAAAATTGGTGAAGATTTCGGTCTTTGTTTTTGCCCAGAAAGAATAGATCCACTAAATCAAAAATGGACGCTTGAAAATATACCTAGAGTCATTTATGCCTCTGATGACATAACTTTTAGAATTGTACAGAGTGTTTATCATTATGTAAACAATTCAAGTCTGAAAAGAGTTGAATCTGCCAAGATTGCTGAAGTTGTTAAATCATTTGAAAATGCATTTAGATTAGTTAACATTTCGCTTGTAAATGAACTTGCTGTCCTATGTGATAAATTAGAAATTAATGTAAATGATGTTATTAATGCTGCAGCAACAAAACCATTTGGCTTTATGCCATTTTATCCAAGTGCGGGAGTGGGAGGTCATTGTATACCAAAAGATCCACGGTTTTTGCTAGAATCAGCAAGGACTTTGAATTCTGAATTCTCTACCATAGATACCGCGCTAAAAATAAACTCATTCATACCAAAATACATAGTTGATTCGATAGAAAGCACCCTTGAGAGATTGAAAATTGCAAAGTCTGTTTTGGTGTGTGGGTTAACATACAAGCCTGATATTGAAGATATGCGAGATTCACCAGGCTTCAAAATTATAAATGAGTTACAGAAAAGAAATTTTAGAGTGGCTGGATATGATCCATATTATAAAAAGGATATGCGTGAGAGGTACTTAATTGCAAATGAACTTCAAGAATTAAATTTTGTAGAGTTAGATAGTTTAGATGATGATTTAATACGTAATTTTAATTGCATTTGTATTGTTCAGTACCATGCTAAAACGCGATTTAGATTAACGGCAATTTACCAAAAATCGTTAGTGCCTTTCATATATGATTGCCAAAAAAAACTTGCTAAAGATCCAAAATCCAAAACCATATTAAACGTACATAATTTTTAATTCAAACAAAAACTAGTTCTTTTTTCGAATAAAGTAGTTGCCCATTGCAAGACATTGTAAGCCAGAATTTTGTAAAGTTTGTATTGCATCAAGTGGTGAACAAACTATAGGTTCACCATGTAAGTTAAAGGATGTATTTAAAACAGCAGGAATTCCCGTTAATTTGTAAAATTGCGTTATAAGCTCATGATAGTTTATGTTATGTTGCTTTTCAAGAACTTGTGGTCTCGCTGTAAAATCGTATGGGTGTATAGCAGATACAAGTTCTTTATGAGATCTTTCTCTAGTTCTGAACGCCAAAGTCATGAAGGGCACTTCAACGTTTTTAGAATTAATTATAAGATCATCCTGTTTCTCAGATAAAATTGTAGGTGCAAAGGGCATCCAGAAATCTCTTTGTTTAATTGCCATGTTTATTTCTCTTACTTTTTCATATTTACTAGGATCGGCAAGTATACTTCTATTGCCTAATGCCCTAGCACCAAATTCCATTCTTTCATTAAACCTTGCTATAATATCTCCCTTAACCAAAGACTCAGCAACATACTCATTAATGTCATCATGGTATTCTACGGTATAATTATCATCTAGACTTGTGACTGACTCTTCAATTTCTTCATTAGAATAGCTTGGTCCAAAATATACTAAACTAATAGGTGTAGTATTGATCTTTTGTCCAATTTTACTAAGATAATCAGCGTACACACTATATGCGGCGCCAATGGCAAGAGATTCATCACCACCACTTGGAAAAATGAAAAGGCTGTCAACTTCATCCATTTCAAGTATAAGCATATTTGCCTTAACATTCATGAATACTCCTCCTGCACATGCTAGTTTTCTTATACCAGTATTTTTTATGGCGTTTCTAATCCATTTTATTAACAAATCTTCTGTAAACTTTTGCACTGCTCCTGCTATCCAATCAAATCTGTGATTCTCAAGCTCTGTCTTAAGATATTGATAACAAAAATTTGTTGAAAGATTGCTTTTTGTGATAAAAGTTATGCTGCCATCTTGTATTTCGAGTAACTTATTTAATACACTGTACGATTTCAAAACTCCTTTTTCGTCTGCATATGGTGCAAGGCCCATGATTTTATATTCATGTTCCCAAGGTTTCATTCCTAGCAGAAGTGTAATTCTTGAGTATATCTTACCAAGGGATGCGTGATTTTCGGTTTGGCTTATACGTGATAGTTGCCCAGAATCGCCAAGGTTCACAGTTGCACAAATTCCATCACCAGAACCGTCGCATGTGAGAACCAAAACTCTTTCATTAACCCAAGGGCTGCCGTAATATGCACTTGCAGCATGCGCAAGATGATGTTCAACAACAACGATTTTGTTTTCAGCAATATTCAGATTTTTTAAAATTTCAGCTTTCCTTTCAGCAAGTCGTTCTTTAACCATTTGTTCTTTCTTATTCTTATTTGCATCATATTCTAACTGTTCTTTATAGCCAACTTTGTACCAATCCCAATTTGAGTAAAAGTCTTTTCTATGACTAAACTTACCTGCAAGAGCAATTAGATCTATATTCTCTGTTTGCGTATCTGTTAATTCGAGGACTTTTTTTACAGCCATTCTCGGATAACCTGCATCATTTTTTACTCTTGAGAGTCTTTCTTCCGAGATTGCTGCTATTACACTGCCATTTCTAAGTAAACATGCACCAGAATTATGCCCATCACATATACCAAGAACAGTGATATCGTTAGAGCTCTTAACCATAAAAAATCACTTATAGATATGGAGTGTGTGACATCATTTCAAAGTCAGGCATAAGTGATATACCAATCAATATTGGAATCACAAATATAGCAAACGAAATTGCAGTCAGTATGACGCCAAGCCATAAACAATTTTTGGCTTTACGTGGATCATCATCTTTTATTATAAAATAAGCAATCACACCTCCTATAACATTAAGGAGAATAGGTAAAAGAAACCACAGATTACTTCTTTTTCTTACTTCCATGAATCAGTTACTATGTGTGTAGAATTTAAACTAAGTTATGTTGTATGTAATTACAATTCAAGTTTTGCAAGAAGTTTTGTTGCAATTACAAACAAAATCAGAGCTAGTATAGCTAAAACGAGCATCTCTATTGTCAAAAGAGCACTAAAGTTTCCAAAGATCCCGGCTCTAACCACATCCACTAGATATGTAAGTGGATTAAAATAAAATGCTGTAGAAAGTGGTTCTGGCACACCCTCTGCTGGATAAAATGCTGTACTTACAAATGCAAAAAATAAAAACACAGTATTAATTACAACATTGAATCCTTCGCTTGACTTTAGTCTAGTAGATATGATAGATGCTATTGAACCAAACAGAATTGAACCAACAATAGATACAAACACCAAAAGTGGAATTGTAAGGAAGTTAAACTCAATAGATCTGAAGAAAAGTGGATAACCTACAGCAGTAATAAGAGCTGCACTTATCAGACCAATTATGCCTATTGTATAGACGTTGCTTAGCATGTAGTGCGTCCTAGTAAATGGACCAACAAGTATTTGTTCAAACATTCCGTGTCTACGATCGTTCCAGATTATAATACCAGAAACAAGAGTGCTATTCATTATGTTAAAGCCGATCATGCCAGATGCTATGTATGCAGGATAGTCCAACATTTTGTTCCCTAACGGAACAAAATCAATCAAAGATGTGTAAGCAAAACCAGCAACAAAGATGTAGATTAAAGGAAAAATGACTTGCCAGATCAAAAACCCTTTGTTAAGAGATATTGTTAGATTTCTGTTTACTAACCTAATCACTGGATGCATTTGAGTTTTTCACCATAGTAAGAAATATTTCTTCAAGGCTCGTTGGTACCACAGCTAAATCTTCTATTGGAATATTATTTGTAGTTAAGATTTGTAGAATTTTTAGTAATACTTCTTCAGAATCATTAGAACGTATTGTTATGTTTGTTCCAGAATTGAAACCAAGCTCATAATCTTTTATTCCTGACAAAAGATTTGATAACACTTTCTGTGTTTCTTGCACGTGAATCTTGATTGTTTTTTCCTTGCCGAACTTGTTTTTGAGTTCTTCTGGTGTATCTACAGCTATGATCTTTCCTTTGTTTATTATAGCAATTTCGTCACAGATGTATTCAGCTTCATTTAATATATGAGTTGTAAAAAATACGGTAAGACCCTCTTTTGCTTTCTTTTTGATAAAATCAAGCAAGCCCCTTCGTGCAGAAGGATCCAAGCCAACTGTAGGTTCGTCAAGAAATAAAAGTTCCATATCGTGCATGAATTCACGCGCTACCTGTACTCTTCGTCTTTGACCTATTGAAAGATCTTCGTTTTTTATGCTTCGTATCTCCTCTAAATTAAAAGAAGATAGTAGCTCCTTTACCCTATCTTTTCTTGTCTTCCTCTCAACGTTCCACATCATCCCATATTTTTCAAGTGATTTTTCTACACTGAGTGTCGGTTCGTAGCTAGGCTGCTGTAATACTACGCCTATCTTCTTTCTTACCTCAAGTGGATGTCGTACAGCATCTATCCCAAGTATGTTTATTGTTCCTCCTGTAGGAGCTATTAGAGTAGTAAGAAGCTTGATTGTTGTGGTTTTTCCAGCTCCGTTTGGTCCCAAAAATCCAAAAATCTTACCAGAATTGACGGCAAGGTCGATACTATCCACTGCAGTTGTCGATCCGTATGATTTTGAAAGTGATTTTGCTACTATACATGACATTTAAAGATGGTTTTATTTTCCCACTAATTTAGCTAGTGAAATTTTTATTAATGTACATTTCTATCTCAGAGTAACTTGTCAGAATTTGAGTTACTTTTAAACAAACTTCTTGAGCAAAAACCTGAGATTACACGGTCTGATATACAAGAGATGATTAATAAAAAGAAGGAAAAGATTGGTGCTGGCTATTTGACAGACCAGGGCGCTCTATTTCTTATAGCATCTGATCTCGGAGCATCACTAAATGAACAGCTGAAAGTTGAGATGGGTCTTAAAGATCTGTATGTTGGTGCCAAAGAAATTACACTTGAAACTAGAGTCATGAATGTATACCCTGCAAAGCAGTTTTCACGTAAGGATGGTTCACAGTTTCTTCTCAGAACAATGACGGTATATGATTCAGATTCTAGAGCAAAGGTAAAACTGTGGGATGAAAAAGCAAATCTTCCGGGTATTGAGAATCTCAAACCTGGCGATCTTATAAAAATAATTAAAGCTTACGTAAAATCAGACATGACAGGTACTCCCATTATTAATGTAGGCTCTGGCTCCACCCTGGAAACAAGCGAAATGCAGAGCAATATACCCACTCTTGATTCTTTAACAGAAGATGTCAGTTTGATAAAAGAAAATCAACAAAACCTCGTGGTAGCAGGAATCTTGGATGGTAATGTAAGGAGCTCTGAATTTACAAACTTTAAAGGTCAACGAGGAAAAGCACTTCACCTACAGTTAAAGGGAAAAGATGGCGTAAACAAAAGAGTGGTTTTGTGGAATACAGATGAGGGTGTACTTCCAAAAATGATCACATCTGGAGCAAAGACAAGACTAATCGGTGTAAGAACTAAGAAAGGTCAACAAGGTATAGAATTACATGGTGACGAAGGTACTGTAATTGAAATAGAAGGCACAGAAGTGATCCAACCTATAGCTGTTAGAATTTTATCATTAACAAAAAATGATTTTGATAAAATTCTAATTTTAGGTATGGAACAAAATAAAAAACTTGTTAATATTACTGATTATGCAAATATTTCAAAAGATCTGAAAGTCGATGACATAATAGAATGTATGCCAACAAAAATGCATGGTAATTCTATAACACTTGAAAATGATTCATTTGTCAGAAAAATTAGTGATGAAAGGATGCCTTCCATTTCTGATCTCAGAACAAAGATCAGAGACATAAAACCAAGCGATGGCCTCTATTGTATTGAAGCTATAATTCTCAAGATGCCAGAAAGACGTGAGATCCAGACAAAAACAGGTGAATCTGTGTCTTTATCAGAAATGTTTATCGAAGATGAAACAGGCCAGATCTGGCTAAAGGGTTGGAGAAATCAAGCAAGAATGTTAGACAATTTTTCTCAGGGTGAAATTATTACAGTAATAGGTGTAACTGCAAAAGTTGGTCTTGAAGGCAGAACAGAGTTATTCTTGACTCCATTTTCAAACATAATAAAGAAGAATTAGTAATCCCAGAAGCCACGAGTAGTTACATACTGTCTTTCAGCCTCATAGATCTGCTTGTATAGTTCTTCTTCTCCTACCATATTTCTAAGAATCCTTGCTCCTGTATCTGCACCAACTCCATATCCAGAAAGCACAGTAAGAGCAGTTCTCCCAAAGTTTTCCAAAAGCGAAGAGATCTTCCATGCACGTACAAACTTATGGTTTTCGTCTGGGGTTATTTTTTTACCAGAGTGTTTTTTCTGTATGATTTTTGGCAGATCATAGTCTGAATAAAAAGTAGCAGTGATCTGACGAGATTTGCAATAAGGACATGAAAGTACTTCTTTTACTTCTTTGGTCTCTACAACTCTTTCCCATTTCCCACAACGGACACAAACAAGTCTGTGTTTGGTTTTCAAAAGTCTTGTTTTGACAAGATCTAAAATTCCCTTGTCAATGTTTGCTGGCGATGCATAATATTTTGCAGTGTGATCAAGTATAGATTCTGCAAGCTTAGAAAAGTTTTCTGCTTCTATCCATCTTATTTGAATTTCTCCAGATCTGATCTTTTCTAGTAGTGTTTCTGTATTTTTTAGGTCATATTTATCATGAAATAACTCTCGTAAGACTTCCTTTGCAAGTGAAGTTTTTGAATATTTTTCGTAGATAAACCTAGCAGATTTTTTATCATACACTGCCCCTCTGCCAACAATACCAAACTTTTTAGCTACACACCACGTTCTCCAGTTTATGTTATGGGTTCCTACAAGGGAGGCACTTACAACAGCTGTCAGATCATATTGGTCCTTAAGTATGTCTAACACATGTTTTTCTGATATCCTACCTATGGAGGATAGAACTATTCTATATGTGTCTGACCTTGAATCAACAAGATATCCTGTTCTAGCAGAAAGCATGGCAGAAAGCAGTGTAGAAAGGGTAGAGTTTATCTTTGTCCCAAAGCAAGAATGTATCACTACTGTGTTTCTAGGCTTAATGGATTCTACAACAATGGTTTTTTCATTTGGGATGGTTTCTAGTTTGAGATTCTCAATTATCTTGTTTGACATGTAAAGAGACCCCGTCTGTACTTTAGTTCTAAAAGAGCCTACCTTTTGTGCAGTAATGTAATCCACAGGTATGTTTTCTCCTTCCCAATATGGTACGTTTATTCTGGCTGATTGTATTGGTTCAACATTTACTTTTAGTGAACTTTCGTCTATGTTTAAGATTCTCCATTGCATGCCTCGTAGTACAAAAATATTGCCTGGATCACCATAATCACCTACAAACCTCTGGTCCAAGCTTCCAATTATTTTCTTACTTGCTGTATCAAAGACTTTGAACTTTAAAATATCAGGTATTGTGGAAAGATTTTCAAAATAATATCTAAACGCTCTACCCTTTTTCTTAAACACCATATTTTCTTTATCAAAAAATACAATTGAGCTAGAATGCAGAATGTCAAGAACACCAACAAGCTGCTCTATTGTTATATTCCTAAATGAATATGCCTGTCTAATGATCTGGAATGCAAAATTGACCTCAACACTGCCAAACTGCATTGACATTCCTACTAAATGATGTGCAAGCACATCAAGTGCCCCATCATGAATTATTTGATCTTCTATTGATTTTTCTTTTATTCTCTCAAGTATTGCTCGTGTCTCAAATTCATCATCTGGATTATTAGTTATAATCAGTCCCTTAGCAGATGATTCCCTGTTGTGTCTGCTTCTTCCTATTCGTTGGATGAGTTTTGAAACCTGTCTTGGGGAGCCGTAATGCATTACAAGTTCAACAGAACCAATGTCAAGTCCAAGTTCAAGAGAGGAGGTACAAACTACAATTCCGGGTTTTCCCTGCCTCAATGTTTCTTCCGTTTCTTCTCTGACTTCTTGTGAAAGTGAGCCATGATGCAATTCAATTTTTAGTGCAGATTTTTCACGTAGTATAGATGCAAGATATTCTGATTCGCCACGTGTATTTGTAAAAAGTAATACTGGTGAATTTAGATAGTTCTTTGTTACATACTCAATTATGAAATCTACTACATCAGATATTGTTCCGTCTATGTATTTGACTTCAACATCATATTTTCTTATAGAAGTGTCATGAATTATCTTGCATTTTCTTTTTGTTCCTACTACAAACTTGGCACTTTCATTAGTATTTCCAATGGTCGCAGAAAGACCAACTCGGGTTATTTCAGATTTTGAGTTGACCTGGAGTCTTTCTAAGCTAAGTGAAAGTTGTGATCCTCTCTCGTTTCCTAAAAGCTCATGAACTTCATCTATTACAACCCATTCAAGTTCTGAAAGTGCGTCAAGCATCTTTTGTTGTGTAAGTAAGATCATAATGCTTTCAGGAGTTGTTATGAGAACATCTGGTGGTGAAGTCGTTATTTGTTTTCTAATCAATTGAGGTGTATCACCATGACGAATCTGGACGGATAGGCCTTTATTTTCTGCATATTTTATTATCCTTCTAAAGACATCACGATTTAATGCACGAAGAGGTGTGATGTATAACGCTTTTATCTTTCCAGTCTTTTTTGATTTAGCAAGACGAGCAAAAATAGGAATTACAGAAGATTCTGTTTTGCCAGAACCTGTGGGTGCAACCACTAAGGAGTCTATCTTTTGAAAAATTATCGGAACTGCTTTTCTTTGAATGTCTGTTAAATTTTCAAAACCAAGGGAACGAAACTCGGTTATGAGTGCAGGTTCAGGTGGGTGGTTCCTGATTTTGTCTTGTTCTAGCTCGTTCGTATACCATCACACCAACAAGTCCAAGCCCAAATAGAATAACTGTAATGATTGGAATAGCATCAAAAATATCAGCCATAAGCGCATTAGTAGATTTCAGTGATAAATAGCTTAAGGTAAATCCACAAGGCCGTTATGTGTAATTATGTAATAAGCCAATTTCTTGCTACCGAACGATGGAAGAGCATTTGCTACATATTTGCGATCAATCTTAGTAAGACGAATTTTCCTGTGGGTAAACATACTTATCGATCTGTCTAGGTTTTCTCTTTCCTCATCATTTGATTTTCTGATTATGTTTGTAACAACGACCGGAATTTTTTTCTGTACTGTGACAAGTGCTAATTTATGCATATATTTCATAAATGCAATATGTTTTGCTAGCGAGTTTGATTCTTTTGAATATTCAAAAGAAAAAAGGTCCGTTATGTTATCAATGACAACAAGACTGATATTTTTGATTTCTAATATTTTATCAATATAACTTAGCTGTTCTGCAGTATTTGTTATTCTACCTACTGTCACTCGATCAAGTAGTTTTGGTTCCATGTTTTTTGCTTTTAGAAGATCAAGCAAACGTTCCGGTCTAAAACCACCACTTGTGTCTTGATAAAGTATTATCCCATTATTTGTAAGAGAGTTGACACAGATTTGGAGTGTAAGTTGTGTCTTTCCTGTTCCGCTTGGACCAAAGATGTCTGTTATAATGCTATCTCTAATACCACCACCAAGTAGCTCGTCAAGCTTCGTAATACCAGTTGTAATCATCAAGTCTATAAGTTAGAGAATACTGGAAATTAAAGAATCTCAGTTCTAAGCCAAGATCGGGAAGGCTTTTATTCCCGATCTCAAGCAGTGCTTGACAAGTGACTTATGTTTGTCGCAATCGCAACCAAAAAGACCATTGACAACTTTACAAAAAGGCATCAATAAGAAAGTTACAGTCCGATTAAAAAATGAAATCGAGTATAAAGGAAAGATGAACAACGTTGACTCGTACATGAATTTGATAATGACCGATGCTGAGGAGATAAGCAACGGCAAGGTGGTTGCAAATTATGGCAGGGTCATAGTAAGGGGCAACAATGTTCTTTTCATTAGACTTGAAAATGAACTTTAGTTAAACAGGTTTTAAGAATGGAGAGAAATTATCTCTTTACATCTGAATCAGTAACAGAAGGACATCCTGATAAGGTATGCGATCAAGTTTCCGACGCAATTTTAGACGAGTTTTTAAGACAAGATCCAGAGTCCAGAGTTGCCGTGGAAACTATGACAACCACTGGCATGGTAGTAGTTGCAGGAGAGGTAACTTCAAAAGCAAAGTTTGATGTTCAGGAAGTAGTAAGAAAGACTTTACGTGAGATAGGGTATGATAATCCTCAATATGGATTTGATGCTGATTCATGTAGTGTTTTAGTCTCTCTACATTCTCAAAGTCAAGACATATCTCAGGGGGTTTCATCTACAGAAAATAAAGAGCAGGGGGCGGGAGATCAAGGACTGATGTTTGGATATGCAACAAATGAAACTGAAGAAATGATGCCGATGCCAATTATGCTTGCACATAAACTGACAAGACGACTGGCAGAAGTTAGAAAAAATAAAGAACTTCCTTGGGTAAGACCAGATGGAAAATCCCAAGTTACTGTAGAATACCAAGATGGAAGACCAAAAAGAATTGAGACAGTTGTGATCTCAACACAGCACTCACCAGAGGTAAATAATGACCAAATAAAAAAGGAGATGGTTGAGAAGGTCATCAAACCTGTATGTGGAAAGCTCTGGCATGACAAAATTAAAGTTTATGTGAATCCTACTGGTCGGTTTGTTATAGGTGGTCCTCCCGGAGATGCGGGTCTAACTGGAAGAAAAATAATAGTTGATTCATATGGTGGCATGGGTCGACATGGTGGCGGTGCCTTTTCTGGAAAAGATCCATCAAAAGTAGATAGATCTGCATGTTATATGGCCAGGTATATTGCAAAGAATATAGTTGCTGCAGGCCTTGCAGAACGATGTGAAGTACAAGTTGCCTATGCGATTGGTGTGGCAGAACCTGTATCTCTTATGGTTAGCACATTTAGTACAAGCAAGATCCCAGAAGAACAGATCGAAAATTTAGTCAGAAAACACTTTGACATGAGGCCGGCTGCCATAATTTCTCATTTAAAACTAAAAAGGCCAATTTATAGAAAAACGGCATCGTATGGTCACTTTGGGCGAAATGAACCAGAATTCAGTTGGGAACAAACAGACAAAGCAGACATACTAAGAAAGGCTGCTGGCCTTTAATACTTCATTATGTGTTTTAAATTTAATTCCTGAGATTTTTTGTAATATTTTGTGATTACCTACATAATCACCTATCAGAATGTTCAGATCATCTATACCAAATACACTTTTAGGATTATGTAATGCACTACGGTAGGCATCTTCTAAACTAATTTTTTTTATTTTTACCTTTTTTCCTCGTAAGAAATCTCTAACGAAACAATTGTATATGATAATTTTAGGGCCAACAAGATCTATGATTTTGTTTGAGAGTTTTTTATTCATTGCGGCATGTAAAAACACCTGTGCAACATCTTCCACAAAGATCGGTTGTAACCGATAGTTACCAGAGCCAGCAATTATAATGGTTCCATTTTTAATCTGTTTAGAAAGAGTTTGTGATAGTGGATCCCCCTTGCCTATAATATAAGATGCGCGAAAAATCGTATAATCCAGACCTGAAGTAATAATTTCCTGTTCCGCTTTGTATTTTGAAATGAAATATCCAAATGTAGTATTTTTGTGTACACCAAGACCGCTAATGTAAATTATCTTTTTAATTCCAGCCTTTTTGCATAAGTTTACTGCATTTTTTGTTAGACATACGTTTATTTTTTCATAGTCAGAATCAATTGTTTGCTTTCCCTTTCCAATAAGATGCAAAAGTACAGAACATCCTTTGAGTCTGGATGCAAGGTATTTTTCAGAAAGATCGTGTGAAATTATTGTAGTTCCAAACGTAATAGATGGCGCTTTATCTTTACGTACAATTCCAATTACTTCAATTCCTTGCTTTTCAAATAGTTTCCTTACATTTCTACCTACAAAGCCATTTGCACCTGTCATGGCAACCTTAAGAAGCTTTTTGCTATACAACACTACACTAAGATATTACCGACAAATTAATTTTAAGGGTGATGGAAGACAAAACTAGGTTGAACACTGCACGATATTACGAAATTTTAGGTGTTGAAAAAGGTACTTCCCAAAAGGAAATAAAGATGGCCTATAGAAAACTTTCACTTAAGTATCATCCCGATAGAAATAAAGACGAAAAAGATGGTGAAAAGTTTAAAGAAATTATTGCTGCATATCAATTTCTGAGACTCGAAGGAAAAAAGGGCTATAAAAAATCCGAAGTCGATATAGAGTCTACCTACACCAAATTTTGGAAGTATTATGATAAAAGAATGAATGGAGAATTTCAGTTTAGTAACAAGACAAATTTTGGCGGTTTTGGTTATCCATTTGGTGTAAATATCAATAAGGCCTACAGCCATAACCAAGAAAAACCAATTTCGCACATAATGACACATGTCTTACTGTACGGTGGTCTTGGTCTAGTAGCATCATGGATAATTCTTTCTGAAATACTAAAATAAAACTGATAAAGGTTAATACATAAAAAATCAATTTTCTTTGTGGAAAGCGAATCGATACCAAAAGGAAAGCTTAGGACAGGCTTCACAACAGGTACCTGCGCAACTGCTGGATCAAAAGCCGCAGTTTTGGCAATACTAAATCAAAAAAAAATAGATTTTGTAGAAGTAACACTCCCCAAAAAAGAGAGGCTTAAAATAAAAATTGCAAGTTGTCAATTTGACAAGAAAAGTGCTAGATGCATTGTAATAAAGGATGGCGGTGACGATCCTGATGTAACACATGGTGCAGAAATATGTACAGAATTATCTCTTACTGAAAAACCAAATCAAATAGAGATAGATGGTGGGGAGGGTGTAGGCAGAGTTACAAAGCCTGGACTTGGACTTGAGATTGGGTCTGCTGCAATCAATCCTACACCAAAAAAAATGATAACTGAAAATATTCTGTGTGTGGCAAGAGAATTGCTTAAAAAAAATGGAGTAAGTGTTATAATTTCTGTCCCAAGGGGAAAAGAGCTTGCACTAAAAACTGACAACCCAAGGCTTGGTATCCTGGGTGGAATTTCAATACTGGGTACAAGTGGAATTGTAATTCCTTATTCCACTGCATCCTTTGCAGCATCAATAAGACAAAGCCTTGATGTCACAATTGCCATGGGCAATGATACAGTGGTATTAACAACTGGTGGAAGAAGCGAGGACTATTCCAGAAATATAATTAACTTACCAGACCATTGTTTTGTTCAGATGGGAGATTTTTCAGGATATACCATTCAACAGTGTGCAAAAAAGATGATCAAAAAAGCATATGTTGCAGGTTTTATTGGCAAACTGACAAAGATGGCCATGGGAATAAAACAAACACATGTAAAAGGTTCAAACGTAGACATGCAGTTTCTAGCCAATCTTGCTCAAAAATGTAAGGCGGATAAAGAAACTGTTAATGAAATAAAAAAAGCAAATACTGCAAGACATGTACTTGAAATAATTACGAAGAAAAATCTAGCAGGCTTTTTTGATATGATTTGTCTTGAGGTTTACAAACATATGAAAAACTACTCAGAAAACAAACTTGAAATTGATGTCATTATGTTTGATTTTGATGGGAAGATAATAGGTAGACATCCAAGACAGTAACAAATATCTTTAGTCTGATAAAAATCAGATTGTGGAAAGTGTAGCTATACTTGCAATCACAAAAAATGGAATATCAATAGGTCTATCACTAAAAAAACAATTTCCAACTTGGAAGGTTTTTGCACCTGCCAAGTTTTCTAACAATGACTCACAAATAGAATGGTTTAATGATTCAACTACAACTAAGGTGGGTGAACTCTTTAAAACAAATGATGCACTTATCTGTATATTTTCACTTGGTGCGGTGATTAGGCTAGTTGCACCTCATATGAGAGATAAAAAATTGGATCCGGCTGTGGTTGTTATAGATGATACAGGCAAGTTTGTAATAAGTACTTTATCAGGTCATATAGGTGGAGCAAATCAACTTACAGAAGATATTGCAAAAACATTGGGCGCAACAGCAGTCATTACTACTGCCGCGGATGTAAACAAAACCATTGCAGTGGATCTAGTTGGAAGAGAATTTGGCTGGGAGGTAGATGATGATTCCACAGTTACTAAAGTGAGTGCACATATGGTAAATGAAGAAAAAATAGGAATCTTTCAAGATGCGGGAGAAAAAGATTGGTGGGCACCAAAAAAAGAATTGCCAAAAAATGTTTTCATATACTCTAGTTTGAAAGAATTAGAAGAATCAGATTGTAAGGGATATTTGATAATTTCAGATAGAATAATAGAAAATAGTGACGTTTTAAAAAATGCTGTAGTATATAGGCCAAAGAGTTTGGTTGTAGGTATTGGATTACACTTGGATACCACAAAGGACATAATTAGAGAAGGTTTAGATTTTTGCATGAAAAAATACAAAATGAGCTCAAAATCAATTGCAAGATTTGCATCTATTAGAAAAGAAGCTCGTGTAAAAGGATTGCAAGATTTAGCAAATGAAATGAATCTTCCAGTAGACTATTACAAAAAAGAAGATCTTGCTAAAATAACTATACCAAATCCATCAGAAACTGTACAAGCCTTTGAAGGAACGGCGAGTGTTTCTGAAGCGGCAGCACTTAAGAGTTCTGCCGGAAGTTTAATAGTTGAAAAACAGAAATTCCCACCAAATTTGACTATAGCAATAGCAAGGATTCTAAAATGAAAAAAGGGCTTTTACTAATAGACAGAGGAAGTAGAGAGAAGGATGTACAAGATGAACTGAGATACATCTGTGAGAAAGCTAAAGCAAGAGGAGGTTATCTATTTTCGGACTATTGTTTTTTGGAAGTAATTCCCCCATATATTGAAGATGGAATGAGAAAGTGTTTTGGACAGGATATAGAAGCTTTAACCATAGTACCATATTTTCTCTATCCAGGAAGGAAGGTTAAAGCTGCTGTTAATACAGTTGTAGAACTCAAGCCTAAAAGTAAAATCAGAGTTGCAATTTCAAAACCAATGAGCTTTCATAAACTTATGACAAAAATTGTAGATGAAAGAATTGAATCTACTCTTGCAAAAAACAAAATTGCATTTTCTAAAAAAGTAGTAGACGTTTTACTTATTGGACATGGAAGTAAAGATCCCGAAGCAAGAACATCACTCAGATATGTGGTAGACGAGTTAAAACATCAATATAGAAACATTAGTTATTGCTTTTTGGAAATTGAACAGCCTAATATCTCACAGGGAATAGAAGAATCTGCAAAAAATTCACCAACTGTCTTGATCGTTGTTCCATACTTTTTGCACAAAGGTGCGCATGTAAAAAGAGATATTTATGAAGATCTCAACCCAGCAATTGAAAGATCAACTATAAAAAATATTTTCATTACAGAACATCTTGGAATGGACGATAAATTAGTTGATCTAGTACTAGAACGAGCTAAAGAGGCTGAAAATGATTACTGAAAAAGGTCAATCTATTGAAGACAAAAGTTTTGAAATAATAGATAGTGAGATTGGAAGACACCCCTACAGTAAGGATGAATGGCCCGTAGTCAGAAGGGTAATTCATGCAACTGCTGACTTTGATTTTGCACGAGGAAATATGATAATTTTTCATAAAGATTCTATACAGAGTGGCATCAAATCTCTAAAAAATGGCCGCAATATTGTAGTTGATGTAGATGGTGTGATAGGTGGCATTAACAAAGAAAATTTAAAGAAATTTGGTAATAAGGCAATTTGCAACATTTCTGATCCCAAAGTAGCTAGTGATGCAAAAAAATTCAACAAGACACGCGCACAGACTTCTATGCGTATGGCTTCGTTAGAAATGAATGATAGCATAGTTGTGATAGGTAATGCGCCTACTGCACTTGGAGAAGTAATACAAATGATTAAAGAAAGAGCCACATGCCCAGCTCTTGTGATTGGAGTTCCTGTGGGCTTTGTATGTGCTGTAGAGTCAAAAGAAGAGCTACAAGCGCTTCAGAGGCCGTACATTACTAACAAAGGTCGCAAGGGAGGCAGTCCATGCGCTTCAGCGATAGTTAATGCGCTCTTTAAGCTCTTAAAAGAAAATTCATCTTCTTGAATTTTTAATGCAACTTTGCACAAAGTTTTTTGCAAAAACCGAATTTGCAAAATGTAAGTGCGTATAGGAAGCAAGTGTGTTATGCTCCATCAAGCCATCTTTTCTATTCTTTATACCGATACCCACAGATAGATCATACGCAAATTTAACATCATTACGTAAGGATTCTAGTTCAGAAAAGTGGAATTCGTGGCCTTGTATTACTTTAAAAGACTTTGAAATAAGACAATTGCAAGATACGGTGGCTTTGGTGTAATTTAGTTTAAGCCTTTTTTGCATTTTAGTTGTAGCATCAAAGAATCCTACCATCTTGAATTTCTTATAATTATAGTCAATTGATTTTGTAAGATACATTAATCCACCACATTCCGCATAAATGGGAACATCATTTTCAGCGAGCTTTTTAATGGTTTTTTGCATTCCTTGATTTTTTTCAAGAGATCTTCCAAGAATCTCAGGAAATCCACCTCCTATGTAGATGCCATCACAATCAGGCACTTTTGAGTCTGAGACAGGACTGAAGAATTTAATCATAGCTCCTTCTGTTCTCAGAGCGTCAAGATTGTCTTGGTAGTAAAAGTTAAAGGATTCATCCAAGGCAACAGCTATCGTTGTTTTATGTTTTGGTTTTTTATCCAGTAAAATTTTTGGAAGATGTGGTGCTTTTTTCCCCATTTGAATTATTTTATCAATATCAATAAAATCAGAAATTGATTTTGCAATTATTCGTATCTTAGATTGGGCGGCCTGGCTTTCTTTGACTGGAATCAGTCCAAGATGTCTTGATTCCATTGTAAGATTAGTCTTCCTAGGAATCACACCAAGTATTGGTAACTTTAGTGTGGCTAGAGCTTGCCTACAAAGCTCTTCGTGTTTTTTACTACCTATTTTATTTAAAATTAATCCCATTATTCTAGAATTTTTCTGAAATTTTGTAAACCCAAGGGCTATTGCAGCTATGGATCTTGCCGTTTTGCTTGCATCTAAAACAAGAATCACTGGAGTTTTTAAAATGTTAGCAACATGATATGTGCTTGAAAAGTTGGTCGTGCCGGAAAACCCATCATAAAAACCCATAACACCTTCTACTACAGAAAAATCGGAATCAGAATTTTTGACAAAGCTTTTCACAACCCCTTGTGAGCCCATTAGCCATGGATCCAAATTTCTGGCTAATCTTCCGGAAACCGTTGAGAGATAACTTGGGTCTATGAAATCAGGGCCTACCTTAAAGGGTTGTACAGTGTATCCATGTTTTTTTATACCATGTATAATTGCTGCAGTAATTGAGGTCTTGCCAACACTGCTCGTGGTTCCCGCGATTACTATTCTTGGTATTTCCAATCCTCATCAATATTACAGAATTTTATTTAAATGGATGTTTGGCCAAGATTCTGTATAGCCTTACATTGAATTATGCGTTGTTGTTGGAATGTTTTTCACCAAATCAAAAAATTGTCGTACTGCTAGTTTAGGATGGTGCATAGCAAGACGAAGCACACTTGACATACTGAAATCTGCCCTAATGAAATCAAGAAATTCTTCTGACGAAAGTTCACTAATTATTTCTATTTCTCTATCCCATTCTTCGTCGGTGAGGTTCAGCCACCGACTTTGTATTTTAATAGCTGCTTTAATCTTTGAGCCTATTGCTTTTTTCCATATATCCTCATATGGTTTTAATGATTCTTTGGTTGTATCACCTTTAATTACAGCTTGGGCACCAATTTGTCCAGCCTTTCTACCAAACTCAATTGCGTATCTAATCCCTTCTAACACTAATGGATTTGCTTGTCCTGCAGCATCTCCAACAAGTATAAGATTATCATCTATGGTAGTATGTGTCAAGCCTTCATTAGGTATAAGACCATAATGGAATTCTATAGGAGTAATCTTGCCTAATTGACCCAGTGGACCTGGCTTCTTAGTCACAAGTTCAAGCAATTGTTGCGTGGGATCTGCTTGAGACTCGGGCTTTCCTACACCCACACCAATTCGTGCTCTATTCTTACCTAATGGAAAAATCCATGCATAGCCTGCAGGTGAGTATTGTTGTCCAACCATAAGGCTCCATGTTTCTTCGTCAATGTTTTCTACATAAGCCTCGTACTCAGCACCGACACCAAATCTTTTCCACTGAGGAACTGTACCAAGGCTTTTCCCTATAACAGAATAGAAACCACTTGCATCTATTACAAGCTTAGAGTGAAAAATTAGTTCATCTTTTAAAGATGTAGTCTTAACACCTATCAGTTTTCCGTTCTCATCGATTAAAGGACTTGTTACGTTAGTTCGTACAAAAATATCCGCACCGACACTAGCAGCTTGATATGCAAGAAATTGGTACGTTCTTCTAACATCTAAAACTGCGGCTTGATACTCATTACTATGTATTGTTACTTGATTATTTGGAGAATAAAAAGAATAATTTCGTATAGGGTTGTAATAATCTGGCGGAATTCCAAAAGATTTAGCTTCAGAAATCCAAGTTACTCCACTTGTTCTGATACTTTGTGCTATTGCCTCTTCTCTTTCAAGTACTGCTACGCTAACTCCTTTCTTTGCAGCTGCCCATGCAGCTGACAAACCAGCCGGTCCAGCACCTACTATTATAATATCATAATTAATTTCACTGCCCAATTAACTCACCATCATCATCTTTTAAGGAGATAATAAATTACTCATTTTTTAATAGAATTATATTCATTTCTGGAAGGCCTTTAAACTGCCTATTATCTTGCTATAATACTAGTTCTCACTAACAAAAGGGAAAACCCCCTTTTTTGATCAGATTCTTATTATGTTCCAGCTTCGGTGGAAGGTCCATGCGGTCTCTTGCCGCGTAAGCTAAAGCAAACTACAGCCAACGCAATCATAACACCTATCATGGCACCATAGTATCCAAGACCAGCTTCTGCCATAGTCTCCTTCTACGCACATATTCTATATACAGAGAATCTTATGGGAAAGATTTACCTACTTTGTAATTATTTAGGCAAAATTTGATCTTTCTAAGATCGCTAGTATGAAGACCCTAATCTTTTTAGTTTACAGCTGAAACCAAAAAAAGGATGGGAAAAGATGGGCTTGTTATAGTATATACAGGCAACGGAAAAGGAAAGACAACCGCAGCCCTTGGAATTGCACTAAGAGCTGTGGGTCATAATTACAAGATTTGTATGATACAATTCATTAAAGGATCTTGGCATTATGGTGAGATGACTTCATCAAAGAGACTTGAACCAGAATTTGAATTGACTGCCATAGGAGGGGGTTTTGTTGGAATTATTGACGACAAGATTTCGATTGAAAAGCATAAAAAAATTGCTGATGAAGCTCTTCGTATAAGTAGGGAAAAAATTAGATCAGAAAATTATGACATTGTAATACTTGATGAAATAAACTATGCTATCAATCTTGGGCTGGTAAAACTAGAAGATGTTTTAGATATGATAAAAATCAAACCACCACATCTGAATTTAGTACTTACAGGAAATTATGCAAGAGAGGAAATTATAAAAGCTGCAGATCTTGTTACAGAGATGAAAGAGATTAAACATCCATTCAAAGTTGGAATAAAAGCCAAAAAAGGGATTGACTTCTAACCAGCAACATTAAATTAAGCAATAAAAATTTGAAACATTATGACAACTGAAGTTCAGGAACTCCCAGAGGTAGGTGAGATTGTTGTTGCTACAGTCACAAAGATTATGGATCAAGGAGCATATGTTAGTCTTGATGAATACAATAACATTCAGGGGTTTTTGCACATATCAGAGATTGCAACTGGTTGGATCCGACATGTAGAAAAATTTGTCAAAGTTGGAGAGAAAAAGGTTCTCCTAGTAAAGCGTGTAAGTTTAGCAAGATCCGAGATAGATCTGTCTTTAAAACAGGTTTCAAGTGATCAAAAGAAAAAAAAACTTCTTGAGCTAAAAAGAAATGAAAAAGAACAAGTTCTTGTTGAAAGCCTAAAGACAAAGGCTAATCTTTCTCAAACAGAAATAGAAAAGTTGGATGAAATTATTATTGACAAGTTTGGTTCGGTTTATGATGCTTTTTCAGAGATTGCGTCGAAGGGAATTGGCGTCTTGGATGGTATTAACTTGTCCAAAAAAGTACTTTCTGTAATAGAAGAGATCAGTTCAAAAATTCAAGTTCCGCATGTAGAGATACGTGGTATCCTAGAGCTTACATGTACAAAACCCAATGGGATCGAAATCATAAAAAATGCACTCCTTGACACTATAGAAAAGAAAGATGCGGTTATAGGAATAACTTACATTGGTGCACCGAAATATCGACTTTCAATTTCAGCCCAAAATTTCAAGATAGCTGAGAAAGCACTCAAACCAGTCCTTTCACTAATTCAGACTGCTATAGAAAAGAATGGTGGCACATACAAATTCACAAGAGAAGAATCAAAGAAGACTCGCGAGGGATAATATGAGATTTCAGATGCGCAAGTGTCCTAGCTGCAAGAGATATACTCTAAAGAATGAGTGTCCTCAATGTGGTAACAAAACCATGACAGTTCATCCTGGAAAATATTCTCCAGATGATAAATACGCAAGATACCGCATTTCTGATCGATATAAGTAAGCGCTATGTTGTATTCATTCCAACATTTTCTAAATTTACTGAAATGTTCTCCTACGGAGGTGTAGAGTCTGCAGTTTGAATAACTACTTTCTTTATACGGGCTGTTTCAGCATCTATTGGCTGTTCCGTAGTGCTATCTCTCTCTGAGGATGCTATTTTATCAACTATCTCTTTACCAGATATTACCTCACCAAATATCGTATACTGACCATCTAGCCATAGAGCATCATCAAGCATTATGAAGAATTGAGAGCCAGCACTGTCAACATCTGCCCCACGAGCCATGGATACTATGTATTTTTTATGTTTGAGGTTGCTAAATTCAGGTGGGATCTTATATCCAGGGTCACCTGTTCCCCACGTATCACGAGGACCTGATTTTGTATTTGGATCTCCGCCCTGGATAACAAAACCTGGAACTATTCTATGAAATAACGTTCCATCATAAAATCCCTCACTTGCAAGTTTCTTAAAGTTAGCAACTGTTTGAGGTGCAACATCTTCTTTGAAATCAATTACTATATCACCAAACGAAGTAGATAAAACAGCTATATCTCCATTGGGTTTGACCACTGATTCTGTTTCTAGATTAGTCTGGGTTGTTTCTGACACTACATAATTGTGGTTGACTTCATACACTAGTACTGCTGAAATTGGACCTGCATCTTTTCTATCAAAACTAGGTGAAGAATATACAAGTTTTAGGGGACCCGTGTCAGTATCATATTTTATCGTTTTAGCATATATAGCGTTGTATCCAGATTGATAAGTTTCAGATTGAACATTTGTGTTAAAATCAACATAAGTAAGAACTGTGAATGGAAACATTTTTCCTAGTAAGGTGTTTTCCCAAAAGTATTCTTTAGGAGTAAAGCCGTCATTTTGAATAAACTGAGATGTATCTTCTCCTGCAATACGAATAAACCACTGTTTTTTGCTTTCATCGCCACCACCACCAAGTATGTATAACTCTTGATCATTTGAAACAAGCTTTTGTCCAACCACATATACAAGAACATAATCTGCATCCATTTCTTGTAGCATCTTCCATGCTTGATCAGGAGAACTTAGGAACATTTTTGCTATATTGGCTATTATGTATGTGTGAATGGTAGCATTATCTGCAAGTGATTTTCTCTCTCCCAATGTGGTTATCCAGTATCCATAATCCCACCAAGCAGCAATTGCAGCATCTTTTGGTGTGTTATTTTTTATCCATTCCAAGCTTGCTGGCCAATCGTCTGTTGCCATAGCAAAATTAGATCCTCCGTTAAGAATAGTTGGCGGAGCTTTTACCATTGATATCCAATTCGCATTTGCTGGAAAAACAGTAGGTAGCAGAAGGAGGGCAACTATAACAGCGACATAGGATATTTTAGTAATTTTCCCTGGAACACGAATTGATTTTTTGCCTTGTGTAATACCTTTCTTTAGTATCTCAGATGTTATGACAGATAATCCAATTGATGAAAGTATAATCACAGATATGGATGAAAAAAGTTCCAATCTTGCAAAAGTTGCACCTGCGTAAACACCGATAAGACCTATGATCAACGCAAATACTGTCATTTCATTTTTAATCCCTACTGGTAAAGAAATGTTCTGATTTTCTATTCCTTTTCTAAAAATAAGCCATGCCCCCAGTCCTGCAAACAACAGAAGTACTGACAGAAAAGTGAATGATTGAGCAAGTGTTGGCGTTGCGTGTTCTGCTACGGAATCTACTAATGGATCTTGTGTGGTAAGTAATGGATTTATTGCATTAAGATAACGAAAGCTTGGTAATGAGAAAATGTTGGATGAAATTATTGCAAACCCAGCTATCACAGAGCCTCCTAAAAATGCCAAGCTGTTCCGTATGCTGGTTTCTTGTCTGCTAAATTTCTGGATAAATGTTAGAATAACTAGAAATATGGTGGGTCCAATGAGTGCAAATCCACCTATACCAGCTATAAAACTAAGACCCGGTCTGGCAAACACAACTGAGGCTGCCATAGTAGCAGCTACAAAAACAGGTACTGCCCAGATTAGGAATTTGTGATCTTTCCTAATAAATGGAAGTGCAATAATAAACAGTGCTAATGGTATAAGGAAAAATTGAATTCCTCCCCATGCGGCAAAGCCAATTGCTAAAAATAACCCACCACCAATTAACTTTGCAAAAGCGATTTTACGGTTTTGTGATTTTAGTCCACTAAGGAAGAGATAAAGTGCTAACAGTCCGTAAAAAAGTCCAAGGGGTTCTGACTTGAACCAGCCTATTGTACCTCTAACTATGATTGCTGGTGAGAGTGCAAAAAAAAGTGATGCAAAAAGACCTGCGGTTGTACCACCTATAACCCGGACTAGTGCAAAGATAACTATTGCAGTAAGTGAACCAAAAACAACCGGAAATATTATAGTAAAATCATAAAGGCTTAAACCAGCTCCAAAAATCTGATATAAGAATACATCAGTAAAATGTAACGGCGCCTGTGATGTTTCGAAAACATCTCTTCCTATTGGGTACCAACTCATATCATCATGCCAGTTAACGTATGCAACTATGCCATTGTCTAGAAGATATTTTGATGCTCTATAATTAAAGAAAGGATCAAATTCGTTTAGCTCAAAGCCATAATCCAGTGCTTGAGACCTAATCATAGTAGATATGGAAAAGGAAATGGCAAGGATGCCAACAATTAATAGGTGATGTAGATGAAAGTCAAAATTGCCAATTTTAAATAATTTTGTATTAGAAATCAATCTAATTTGAGTGGAATTTGTTGGGCTTATTTACTCTTTTGTAAGAATTTGCACTTCACATGATTTGACCATATCTTTGAATTCTTTTGCATCAGTTTCACTGCCAACTATGGTTCCATAGTGCATCGGAATAGCAATGCGTGGCTTTATTTTCTCTACAGCCTTTGCAGCTTCCTTTGCAGTCATCACATATGTTCCACTAACTGGAACAAGCAAAATATCTGGCTTAAGATCAGTCATTTCTGGAATAAGATCTGAGTCACCAGTATGGTAAATTGATACTCCTTCTATATCGATAACAAAACCAATCTTGTTGTCTTCTTTTGGATGAAAAGGCTTTCTTGTATCAGGGTTTATCTTGTCTACATTGTATGCAGGAATGGCTCCTACTCTGATATTATTTAGTATTTTTTCTTGTCCTGGTGTAAGACCTATCCTTTCTTTTGATGGAATCGTGGAGAGTTGTGATATACATTCGTTTGCGGCAACAATTATCGTATTAGCAGATGAGATTTTTTTCAGATCATCTAAACTTAGATGATCAAAATGATTATGTGAGATCAATATGATGTCTGGATGTATAGACCTTGATAATTTGTATGGATCTATACAAATTGTAAGTCCCTTTTCGAGCGTAAAGGTGTCATGACCATACCATCTTATTTTAATTCCTTTGTATTCAAACATTATTAGAAATTAATTTCTGATCAAGTTAAATCTTACTGGGCTCCAAAACAATTCTGTCATTTGCTAGAGAAAGAATTGAACCGCCAAAATTTCTTATTCTTTTTTTAAGATCGATATCTACTGTGGCTACGATTCCCTTATGGTTCTTTATATATGAGACTATAGCGTCATCTACAGAACTTCCTGAGATTTTGATTTTTTTAAAATCTTTTATTGTTCTTATAGCAACAGAAGCGGAGGTTTTTTTTTAAGATTAGTACTCTTAGAGATTTTTTCAAGCTCTTCTGCTACTATGTCTGGTACTATAAATTCGATTGTTCCGATCTCTGTATCAAGGTTTGATATGTTTTTGATATTTTTAGAAGCAAGAATCATCAAAAAACTTGTATCACATATAACTTTAACCAATTATTACACCTGCACCAATTAGTCTCCATCTTTCTGCTATTCTTCTACTTATTGCAACTCTTCCCTTTTCAAAAAGACAGACGGGTCTTTTAAATTGCACTTCTACTTTTTCTCCCCTGACACTAGTTACCTTAGAAAGAACAGGAGCTGTGCCTATGCTTAATCTTAATGATTCACCTATTTGTACAGATGAAACTTTTATCTCATCTACTGATCCCACTGCTTTATCAAAGAGATTTACTTCGATTTTTGCGCTAGAAGAATTTTCTGGTAGAGTATTTGGCTTGCCAATCACAGAGCCAATCAAAGAGTCACTTCGAGTCATTGAAGGATCAAGTTTTGTTCCTATAGCAACAAGACCGCCAGATTTTACTTCATCAACAAGGCCTGCACCTGTACCAAGTGAAGAAATCCATGTCATTATTGGTTCATAGGTTGTATTTTTCTCGTTTGCAAGTCCTGGCTTTATCTCAATTTCATCTCCCACCTTGAATGTGCCTTGGGTTATACTTCCGCCTATAACACCTCCTTTAATATTCTCTATTTTTGTGCCAGGCTTGTTGACGTCAAATGAACGTAATACGTGCATGATGGTATTTTTGGATTCATCTCTTTTTGGAGTCTCAACTGTGGACTCTATTGCACCAATTAGGGCATCCATGTTTAACTTTGACTGAGCAGAAATTGGAATTATTGGTGCCTTGGCAGCGTTTGTTCCTTTGACAAACTTTACAATATCAGTATAGTTTGCTATAGCGTCTTCATAGGAAACCAAATCTGCTTTGTTTTGTACAAGTACGATTTGTTGTATGCCAAGTGTTTGTAAAGCAAGTAGGTGTTCTTTTGTCTGTGGCTGTGGCACCTTTTCATTAGCTGCAATCACAAGTATAGCACCATCAATTAATGCAGAGCCAGAAAGCATGTTTGCCATGAGGCTTTCATGGCCTGGGCTGTCTACAAAGCTTACAACTCTTGATAGTTCACTTTCCTTTCCACAATTATTGCATTTTGGTGAGACAGAATATCCTAATGGAGGCTCACAGCTTTTACATTTGTAAAATGCTGCATCTGCATATCCTACACGAATTGTGATACCACGCTTTAGCTCTTCGCTGTGGGCACTGGTCCACACTCCTGTAAGGGCTTGGATAAGTGTTGTCTTTCCATGATCAACATGACCAGCTGTTCCAATGTTAACACATGGTTGGTGACCGTATTTTTTTATGTACCAATCAGGAAGAGTTTCACGCCAATGCAATATCCAAGCTTTAAAAACCACCTATGTTAACTTATGCCTTTTTTGGCTTTTCTACTTTTTCCTGTTTTTCTTGAGATGCTGCTTGTGCAGCTTCGTCTATTTTTAACTCACCGTCTAGAACACAGTTTATTTGATAAACCTCTTCTGTGATTATATTTCCTCGTATAAGCTTACGAAAACGCTGTCCCTTTTCTGCATCCTGAAGACCAACACCTTTTGATAATAGAATATATTTTCTTGCTCCACCGTGGATGTCAGCTCGCATTGACACGCCTGATTTGTCACTTCCACCTGTTATTTTCATCTTGCCTGGTTGACCTATTATGGCTGCGTCAACTTCAGATCCTATCTGCAAACCCAAAAGTGGATTTGCATCCTTTTCTTTTAGCTCCCTGGTTATACATTTTCCTTTTTTATCAGAGATTGTAATCTTAAATGTGGCCAAGCATTTGGAAAAAGTCTTTACACTATTAATTAATCTTTGTACCTAAATCCTTTAAAATAATCATTTGTATAAAATGAAATCATGGTAGAAGAGATCAAATGCCCCAAATGTGAAAAACCTATGTTCTCAATTCAAGCCTGTCACATGTTTTGTATTAACTGTGGTGCACACCTTGATTGTTCAGACAAGGGCTCGTTTTGGTAATTTAATATCCGGCTCTGTCAGGATTAAAGTTACTTACCAAGTCACCCGCTCTTTGCTTCATTATTTTTAGATATTCATCGTATTTTGCCTCAAAACCACAATAAGGACATTTAACATTTGTTACATCATCATCAAGCATTGCGATTTTTTCACACTCTGGACATTTTGCATCCATGCATCATTTTGGTAATTAAACTATATAATGCTAGGTATCCAGCTTGCATTGGGCGGAGTTAGTCCAGCCTGGCACGACGTCAGCTTCCCAAGCTGAAGGTCGCGGGTTCAAATCCCGCACTCCGCATTTAATTGGGTTATGAGTGTTTTACAAATCTCATTCTGCCAAGAGTTTTTCAAGCAGAAGATCAAGAGACTTTTGATCATAATAACCAAACCTCTTAAACCGTATTATTCCCTTTTTATCAATAACAACAGATGCCGGTGTCCCACCTGTTTGATATGCCTGCATTGTAATTGGAATAATTTGACCATCTGCTGGCTTATCTATACAAATCCTAAAAGGCAAACTACTTTCCTTTACGAACTTTTCAAAATTACTAGTAGACTGTTCCTCAAAGTCTTCAAAAACCGTATGCAAACCTATTACTTCAAGACCTTTTTGTGCATATTTTTTGTACCAAACGGCAGCTAGTGGAAGTGAATGGGCAAGACAGGCAGGACAGTGCATTTGAAAAAAATTAATGTAGATAACTTTTCCCCTAAGTTCTGCAAGAGTGGTTGGATTTCCCTGAACCCATCTGTCTACAGTGAGTTCTATTGCTGGCTTTCCTATATAGACAGAGTCAAAATCGTACACTACTACAAACACAAATTTTCCAAGTATAAATCTTAATTTTTGTCTCGAAGTTTTTGTGCAAGATCTTCAAATTCAGTATCAATAAGCTTAGGCCTTTGTCTAAACATACTATGAACTGGACCTGCTCCATCATCAGTATTACGTGGGATTATGTGGACATGAACATGTGGAACTTCCTGTCCACTTTCTTTACCATTGTGAATTGCTATAAGTGAAGAAGATGCCAAGCGCTCTATTCTACCTACCATAATTCTTACAGTATCAAAGAGGTCTATATTGTCCTCTTTTTTCATTTCTTGAATCTTGACATAATGATTTTTTGGAATAACAAGTATGTGGCCTTTTGTTAATGGGAATGCATCCAAAAATGCTAATGATTTGTCCGTCTCCATTATTTTTCTTGAAGGAATCTTTCCCTGTACTATCTTACAAAAAATGCAATCCATGTAATCACGTTAATTGTTCTATGTAACCTCTTGGGATATAATAATATAATAATTACAATTCTTTTATTGCTTCAAGTATGTTATTTCGGTCTGATGCATTTGGCATCTGTATTAGATAGGTCTTAAAATCTTCTTTTGCTGCAGTTTTTTTATTTTGTTCCAACCTTGCCAAACCACGGTTTTTGTAAATTGGGCCAAACCTGTTTGGGTTTATTTCAATCGACTTCGAATAATACATCTCTGCGTTTGGATAGTCCTTCATTTTTAGGTAATAATTTCCAAGACCACGATACGCAAGATAACATTGCTTGTTGTATTCTATGCTTTTTTGATAGTATTGCACTGCATCAGGAGAGTTTTGATCATTTAGCATTCCACCTAGAAGACAAAGTGCAGTAGAGTTGTTTTTACTTATTTCAATTGCTTTTTTTAGGACATTTATTGCATCCTCTAATTTTCTCTGCAAACGGAGCCTTTCTGAAATAAAGCAAAACCTGTTTGATCTTTCCATTTCTTTATTTTCTGGATTTACCTTAGAAAGTATATCTGGCGGTGCAACAAGAAGCATCAGTCTACCATCTTCTGCCCATTGTTGATCAAATTTTTGTTCTGGAATTGCGCCAACTGTATCAGGATGTGGCAAATAATGCATGATCGTTTTTTCCACCTCATCATATCCTGAAATGATAGAAGCGTGTTGCACTGTGTCTTGTATGCCCGGAAGGATAACTATTGGTGGAATGCCCATATCTACTGTTTTTTTCAATTCTTTGATGGTCGAGTTTAAAATAAGACTTGCCAGACCGTGTCGTTCTGCAAGCTCGATTCCTTCTATCATTATGCTTCCCCTCATGCTTGGATATTTTTTTGCAATCTCCTTTGCCTCTGAAAATGGTAAATCCAGCCCCCAGTATCTAGAAACAACAGTAATCACAAGTGGAAGACAAATGTTCTCTTCATCTTCTTCTACAAGTGGTAGAAAAAGCATGTGCTCTGATTCCAAGATTGATCCTAGCTGGTATTAGATATTAAAACTATCAAATCGCAATAAATTTCTCTAAGAGAAGTTTACCATCATCACTCATCTCTGGATGAAATTGAGTCCCAAAAATAGTAGAGTCATGATATTGGATTATTTCAAACTTGCATACGTTAGATTTGGCAATCTGCTCAAAGAGACTATCAATCTTTGATATCATGTATAAATGGCTCTCAAAAACAGTAATTTTTCCACTACAAAGAGGATTGGTTTTTACTATTTCAATTTCTTGAGTTCCGGTGTGTGTTTTTTGCATCCTCATAAGCGTGCCACCGATAGTCAATGCAAGAATTTCGGCACCATAACAAATTCCAAGAAGAGGTTTTTTTTCTGAAATTATATGCTTAATTATTTTTGAATTAATAACATTCATCAGAGGATCATTTTTTTGTCTACCAGAAAGAATTATGCTAGAATATTTGTGTAGATCTGAAAGAATTACTTTATCAAAAGTATGAGAAATAAACTCTATTTTTTTTTCAAGTAAAAAATTCAAAAGTGATTTAGTGTAGACAGAACCATTATCTACAACTAAAAGCAACTACTTGCCTACCTCAATTGAGATGTAATGCATCTCTGGCACGTTTTCCACAAACACGATAGACCCGAAATTGATACTATTTTCTGTTTCCCAGACAATTACCCTGTCGGTTCTAGGTTTTACAAAATCTTCGATAAATTTAGAAACAATCTTTTTAGTGTCTTCAAGATCAGAATCTTGGAAGAAAGTGACCTTGCCTTCTTCAAACGAGAGTGGTATCTGTACTGATGTTGGGCTGACGATTCTAATATTTTCGTTTTGGAATAGGGATTTTAGTGTCTGTATTCTAGTATCTCTGTCAAGTTCCACAAAACCACCAGTGGTTGATGGTGCAACTCCTGAGAGCTTTGCAAGATATGCTTCAAAGGCTTGTTGTGGAGTATTTCCCAATCCAACATAATATTCTCCATCAAATGCAGCGCCGACAGCAGCTATTGTGCCAAGTTGTGTTACAACTCCTCCAGAACCTGCAGTATACACAGGTATGAAGTAAACATCATGATCACCAATTCTGTAGAGTATATTATCACCAATTCTTGGACTCTGTAATAACGTCTTTAGTTGACGAAAGTCTGGATCTTTATTCAGTGCTTCACTTACAGCAGTTGGACCTATGAGCTTAGTCTTAGCGTCTAATGGAACTTGATAAAACTGCAATCTGCCCAAGTTTTTTAGATCATTTTCTACAATCATAAAACCTGCAAGGTTCCTTCCCTGTGAACCACGTAGTTCAAGTGAGAGCAGCCCAACATACGTGCTTTCATCAAATCCTGGTGGTTTGGCCTGTATGTAATATGCTCCAAGTCCTTCTGGAACCTCATAGAATTCTTTTGCTTGTATGAATGTTGAAGTGTCCGTAACGTGATAGATGTTATACATTTCGACTTTCCAGTTAAAGAGCTCCTCAGGATATCTGATCTGTTCTTCAAGCCAGCTTGGTGTCTCGATAAATTTATTGCCATATTGGCTCACAAACATGTTCGTGAAAAAATCGTCTCCAGTTTTCACTAGAGTGATGTTACCATTGTATGTATCCACCAAAGCATATCCAACAAGTCTGAGGTATGGATTACTAACTGTCCAAGGAACGTTGTGTGTATCGAACCCAACTATTAGTGGAACAAGCCAGTAGGTTTTCTGGCCATCAGTCACAGGTAGTGAATCTACTTCTTGACCAAATAGATTATATTGAAAATATGGGTATAGTGTTTCCATTCTATCTTGAATGTCTCTGTACCGCATGATATGGATTGGCTCAGTCGGATATGAGAGTAGAAAGTTTGGTTCAAAGATCTGACTTAATGGTGGTGCCACATCTAGACCTCCCTTTCCATTGTAAAAGGCATCGTTTAGTTCTGCTGTTGTATCTCCCCGCTCAGTTGGATAGGCAGCCCATGTTTCGTGGAAAAGCCCTCCTTCTCCATAATAGATGGAACGCTGCGTGAAGAGTTTACTGCTGTCAATTATTGTACCATTACTTGCCTCTAAAGTGAGAAAGCCGTTTGGGACGTGTGTATAGACAAGATGCTCGTTATACCATCTATTTTCTAAGCTTACAGACTCTGGTAGAACTGGTTTCATTGATGCTGTCCAATAGAGTCTATCGTTAAATCTCAGAATATCATTGTCTTCAAAGTTAACATATGGTATGAGCCCAATCTCTGGCTTTAGTTTTGCAAAGGCTGCATCCCAGTCCCATACCCTTATGTTACTAAGAGCTTGCTCGTTTTGCATTATGTAATTTTTAATGTTATTTGGAGAGACAGATTCTAGCTTGACGTCATGTATATTAATTCTGATTTCACCAAGCTGACCAAGATATCGATTTACTCCAATCTGTTGAGCCTTGTAAGGACCAAGATATTCAATCTTTTTTGCGTCGGCAATACTATTGTTAACAGCCATTATGGAGCCAGCTATTACTCCAATAGCAAGAATTGTTAGCACGCGCACATAGATATCCCGCTTTGATGGTTGAATGATGACTTTGGATCTGTATTTATCCACAAAATAAAATACGACAAGGCCAGATCCTGCAGCAAGTGTACCTCCTATAGAGTATCTTGTGTTGTAATCTATTTGATCTGTGAAAAACATGTTGATACCGGCCCATATTATTCCTATACCAATTATGCCTTCAATTGTAGCTATATAGTCCAAGAACCTTGGTTTGCCTTTTGATACATCATGCACATAGTTTGTTACTACCTTTATGATAGAATGTAATCCAACATATAGCACCAAGCGCAAGCCAATTGCTGCAAGTATTGGTGGAACTAAAACTGTAAGGGTCGGAATCATTGGCACCACCCTTTCTAGAGCATACGATGGATCAGTTGGAGGAGTTACAAATGGAAGTGAAAACAATTCCCAGATACTTTCAATTCCCAAATTGTTTCCTTCAAGCAGATACTGTGTTGCAAAACCAAACATCAGGTTGCTAAAGAGTGCTCCAAAGAGCAAGACTTTTGTAATCTGCCATACTACAAAATTTGGAATGCTGAGTCTGTAATCTTTAAAGTTTGTAATGTTTGCAGTTATTGAGTTGCTTTCCCCTTTTTTCAGAAATGTTATTGCTGTATGAATTACATACCATGCAATAGATGATCGGTTTTTGATATTGACTCTGATTAACACTATAGAAGAAAGGACGAGGGCAGAAAGGATCGAATATAGTAATGGTTTTGTAAAGAGATCACCAAATTCGTTTATATTCATAAATAAAGTTACGGCTTGGTTACCAACTATGACAAAGATCACTATGCCTATCAGTGCCGCAAGTCCTATTCTGACATACCTTCCGGCATCAGGCGATGATGAACTGTCTTCAGTGGAGGAGCTGTACAAAATCATGCTACCTTGATTTGTGTCAAATTAATGTCTTACCAAGTAACTGTGTCTGTATAATACTATCAAGTCCATTGAGATAATCAACTTTAGGCATAATCTCAATTTTCAGGATTTGATTCTTTTATGGAACGTCTGCAATGCCTTTGCAGATCATGTATACTGCAGCATATTTTGGAATTGAAATAGTCTCGTTGAGATATGGTCCATATTTTTGATTTTTAAGCGTGAACGAAAGAGGACAATTTGCCAAAATCTCAGCTTTTTCATCATCAAGTAAGCATGCATCTGAAAACGGATCAAAGCCTTCCAAGTCTTTGCATAATACCTTTGAAAGACCACTCTTGCTGTTTATTGAACCGCCTAGCCTGAATATTCTATGTACATCCATTGTTACTTTTGGGTCTATTCGTACTCCTATTGTCTGCCTCATCCCTTCAAGTCTTGCTTGAAAGAAGGAATATCCACCTGCAAGTATCTCTTGAATGATTTTTGGTCGTTTGGATTTTGGGCCAAAGATCTCCTTTGCGACTTTGCCACGCCAGCCTTTTTCTTCCTTATCTGGAAGTGATAGTTTCGAGCTATTTTGTTTACTCATACCAAGAGTTTCTGGAATTATTCCGTTGAACATTATGTAATCCGCCAAGTCTGCTCTTTCTCTTGAATCCAGATTTTGATATTCAGTATTTGTGACGTGAACGTGAAATCCCTCATTTCCAGAAAAATAAATTTGGATCTCTTCTTTTTTAATTCCAAGATCTTCGGTCAATATTTCAACAAGTTTTTCCACTTCTTTCTTTGATTCAATTATACAGTTCTGGCATGTTAATGATAGAGTCTCAAATTTATCAGAACCACATTTGGAACAACTAGACTGTTGGGTTGTGACATTTTGGCAGGTGCTACACTTAAGGCAGGTGTGTTCCTTTCTGCAATCAAGCTTAAGATCCTTTGCATCTATATCAAAGATCAGATCTGCTTCCTTCCAATCTTTTTCTGACATTGGAAGGTTTGGAAAAGAATAGTATGCGTTTGAACAATATACGTCAGAGGGAATTTGCGTCATAAGTAAAAGATGCAGTTCTTTGTCATTTTTTATACCAAGGTGCCTTGTCATACCAGCATTGAATTTTTGATATCCAAACTCACGCTCTGATGTTCTTGGAGGAACGTGAATCAATTCAAAATGGTTAAAGTAATATTCCTTAAAGGTATCCTCTACAAACCTTACATTTTTTTCAAGCATTTGTTACCCTTTTTTTCCCAAACTGGACTGGATTAATAATACCACTACATTCTGGTATTTCAAAACAGAGATTTTCACTTTTAAGCTTGTCACATGAGGGACAGGAATATTTTGTTCTGCTCCCAAAAGTGCCTGCAATGTGCTCAATTTGATATCTTGTTACTCGCTCATTGTAATCTGGCGCATTTTTAAACAGGGGAGCTATCTGATCGATTGTTTGACCTTTTGCCAACAGATAAGTAGCAAGCATGAACCTTCCCGAGTGAGGCAAGTTCTCTCCTCTCTCAAGTACTTCGATTGCGTGTTTTATACATGGAGGATACTCAGTCGATATAGTAACTGTGTCTGAAAACTTTTTTGCAAGAGCTACCAGATCAGCTACACGTTCCTTGAATGTTTCTGGAATGGACAGCGTAGTTGTTGAATGGATCTTTGAATTTATGTAAGCATCAAGTTCTCTTCGTATAAGTCTGACAGTTTCGTGTGAGGTCAAGAACACGAATCCTTTTTCAACTCTTCTGTTTATCAACTTCCATTCGCGTTCATGAAAATGAACAGCGCGTCTGAGATAGTCAGCTACTTTAATTACAAAGTCATCACCTTGTATTGTTACTTTTACTGAGAAAAGATCTTGAATTATTTTCACAGGGAAATCTAGTTTTCTTTCATCCTTACTACGAAGATCCTGTTCCAGATACTTTTCTGCTCTTCTTGCTTCGGCAAGAGAAAACCTTCTGATCAGTGTAGAAATGCCAGCGGATTTTAATAAAATTATGGCAGTAACAAAAGAAAGAATTTCAGAGTCTAGATCTTCAAGTTTTTCAATGTCTGAGCCATAAATTTGGCCTGTTGCAGCAACCACAATCCTTCCATATGCCTTTTCCACTATTGGTTTCCAATCCGGATGGCCAAGTTGTTCTAGATTGAAACCCTTGTCTCGAAGATACACCCCTGTTTCTGCAAGAAAGGGGTATTTTGCCAGATCCTTTGTGCCAAGCTGTAACATAGCATTTTTGTAACTCTTTTAACCTTAAAAATTTGGTCATGTTATTACAG
>Ga0209619_10000269_pt1 | contig 35351 bp, 27 predicted proteins | sample Rifsed16ft3_FD_184011 | JGI IMG/M metagenome (GOLD analysis project Ga0209619, IMG submission 184011) | Soil microbial communities from Rifle, Colorado, USA - sediment 16ft 3 (version 2) | ecosystem: Environmental > Terrestrial > Deep subsurface > Rock core/Sediment | place: Rifle, Colorado... | reverse complement strand
AATGATGAGATAGTCGATGAGGTTGATGGAGAGGAGAGGGTTCATGGGAATAATCGGATCATGAGAGGAGAATATCGATTTTGGAAATCGAAACAAAGTAAAAAAACAGACCGCGAAATGCAAAAGGCGCATTCCTCGGTAATCGCTCATTCCTCTGTGTTCTCTGTGCCTCCCCTGTGTCCTCTGTGGTAAAGATTTTAACCACAGAGATCACAAAGAATGCACAGAGGTCACAGAGAAACAAAAGGCGCCCCGGTGAAGGGCGCCTTAGGATTGCTCGCACAAGACTGTGATGCTACTGGATCTTTCCTGCCCTGAGCTCAGCGGCAATCCGCGCGGCCCGGTAAATATCATCGAGAGCTTCCAGAATGCCCGAAGAATGCACCGAAACGCATCGATTCAATGTGTCGTCAAAGATATAATCGCCGGGGAGGCTTTCCATGTTGCCATCGAAGGCAATGCCAACGACTTCGAGGTTCTTGTTGACCACTGCGCTTCCGGAATTACCGCCAATAATGTCGTTGGTCGAAATGAAATTGTAGCGCGTACTCATATCGAACGTTGCGGGCGGATTCTTCCAGCGATCAGGCAGTGCCCAGGGATCCTGTTTGTTGAATGAATGGTACCTGTCGTACAGGCCGTAGAACGTCGTGTACAGCGGAGCCAACGTGCCGTTGTATTCATAGTTCTTTACGACGCCGTCGGCAATTCGAAGTGTGAATGTTGCATCGGGCGGGAAGGAAGTACCGTAAACATCAAATACTGCTTTGCCCAGAACCTGCACGCGTGCCTGTTCCCTTGAGATCGCCTCGGAATATTTCTCTCGGACGGTCTTTGCACGTTGTGACAGGGAAGCAACAAAAGAAATGAACGGATCGGTCGATTTCTCGATTTCATCAGCCGACTTCTCCAGAAGGTTCTTTACATTCTCCTGCTTCGTGAGAATTGTCGACTTCATGAGAGATCCGGCAGCCGCATCCGGCGATAGTCCGCCCATAAGTTTGTTGAAGGGAGCGTCCTTCGTGCCGAAGAAGGCCGAAAGATTCTTCAGGTAATTCGCAAGAACGGTCTGGTCGAGTTCCGTGTTTACGGATATCTCGGCCAGCTGTCCTTTGTAAGAATCAAGCGTTCCTCCCCGCAATCTGGGTGCCCGGTCAGCTTCAGGCATGCGGAGGAGATTTGCATAATCGAGCATGTTGTTCGCGAGACTTAGGACCGTCGGACGGCCGATTCCCGCAAAGGTCAAGGCCTGAAGTTCGTTGAAGAGGGCCGCTTTGTCTTTTTGCGCGGCTTCAATGTCACTCCAAACCTTCTCGTACTGGGCTTTCAGGGCTGGATTGGCCATCACGGAGTTCCTGAACTTCTTCTCAAAGTCCCTCTTCTTCGCCATGATGATCGGATCATGCAGCCCTTTGACGCGGCCGACATAGACCTTCTGACTGTTGGAGAAGCCAAACAAATCAGACTGATACTGCAATTTGGAATCCGGATGTCTATTGATGTACGCTGAATACATCGAAACCATTTCTGTGAGGCGAGCCAGAACGTAGGGATACGCATGATCACGGTTGTATTCCAGCTGGGCCACGGTGTACAGCCGGCTTGTGCGTCCCGGGTTTCCGATCACGAATACGGGTTCGCCTTCCTCGGCGCCATTGTTGCTCCACTTGAAGAAGTTCTTTGTTTTCAGAGGCTTTCCGTCGTCGTCGTAAACACGGAAGAATGAGATATCCAGGTCGTAGCGCGGATAGGTGAAGTTGTCATAATCGCCTCCGAAGAAACCGAGAGCAAGTTCGGGAGCGAACACAAGCCGGACATCGTTGTAGCGTTTGTACCCGTACAAAGAGTACTTTCCACCGTTGTAAAACGTTACCACGTTGCAGTTCAGCCCGGTCTTGTCTTTGTATCTTTTTTCGATTTCAGTGATTTTGGCTGTCCGATTGGCAACGCGCTCCTCATCGGTTTTCCCGCTCTCGAATGCAGCGACAATCTCCGCTGTCACGTCTTCCATCAACTGAAGCTGGTCTGCGTATTGGCCGGGAGCTTTGCGTTCGTCTGCCAGCGTCGGCGCATAGAAACCGTTCTCGGGGAGGTTCTCTCCCTCTTTGTTCACGCGATCAAGGGCTCTGCGTGCGCAATGGTGATTCGTAAAAACCAAGCCGTCTTCTGAGACAAACGAAGCGGTGCATCCCGGGAGCCGAAGGGCGCCAAGGCGTGCCTTCTCGTACCATTCCTTCGAAGCTGCGAAGTTGTAGGCCTGCTTGAAGTAATCGGTGGGGGGATAATCGAACGTCCACATCTTGCCGGTGTCGAATTGACCGGCCCTCACCGTGTCTACGTTGAAAGAGCTGGAACTCTGGGGCATCACCGTTTGCTGTTGCGTGGAGCAACCGCCGGCAGCAAACAGGGAAAGTACCAGAGCGAGCGAAAGAATCTCGAAGAGATTTCGTTTCATGGGGGACCTCGAATTGTTTAGGTAGGGTGTTTGCGGGTGAAAAAAAGGTAGGGAGAAGATAGTGAGGAAGCAACGTTGAAAGAACGTCAGAATGCTCGGGAAAAATGAAAATCCGATTTCCCACTCTGAATTATCTGGTGAGAAACCGGATTTCCAATCAATAAATCCCGCCTACGCTTCACTTCGGCGGGCAGGCAACACTTCATCAAGCAGCGGGAGCTGATTCCTTCTTGGCTCCAAAGATATATGTCAAAGCAACGCCGCAGAGAATGAACTCCACCCAGCCGCCAAGGAACCATTTCAGTGCAAGGCTGTACGGAACAGCCATCGACCCGTAGGTCCCGTACGCCGCAGGCAATGCCACCATCATGGCAACGTACGTCCCGTACCTGACGCCCTCCATCAATCCTTTCCCTTCATAGCCTTTCGAAAAGATAAGGGTGAAGAAATAGGCCACGAAGGCATAGGTCACGTAGAAGATCCACATCTTCATCTCAGCCATTGGGAGCCACAAACTGGCTGTCGCCTCATATTCCTTTGTCAGAAGCACCCCGTGGATGAGGAAACTGCTCAAAGAAATGATGATAAACACAACCACTGCTCCGATCCAGACCTTCTTGTCCATACATCCTCCTTTGTGGATGGTGAATGATGAAGGATCCAAAGAATCATGCAATTGTAATCAAATGCACATCGATTGTCAAGGGAGGGGCAAATATCAAACAGGAAGGATGCCCAATAACCAGTTTCCAAAAACGGCGATGACAAAGAGCGTGAACAGCCACCCTGCGATATCCAGGAAAAACCCCGAACGGATCATGTCCCGGATGGTCACAAACCCCGAAGAATAGACGATGGCGTTTGGCGGTGTGGCGACTGGAAGCATGAAGGCCATTGACGCAGCGAGGGCCGTCCCCACGGCGAGAGTGACCGGATTCTCCCCTGTACGGAGCGCAATGGAAATGACGACGGGGACCATCATGGAGGTGACGGCGGTGTTGGACGTTACTTCCGTGAGAAAATCCACAAGCAGGATGACTGCCACGAGCATGATGAGTGTTGAAGGGGCTCCGAGGCCGCCGACAAAAGAAGTGGCAATCCAGGATGCAAATCCGGTCTTGAACATCGCCTCCGAAAGGGCAATGCCACCTCCGAAGAGAAGGAGTGTTCCCCAGTCCACATGGCGGGCGTCGTGCCAGTCGAGAATGAACGTCCCCCCGCGAAAATTCACCGGAACAAGAAACAGCAACAATCCAACTGTCAGGCCTATGGAGTATTCGTCAATCCATTCCAACTTCGCCGAGAGGAACGAAGGAAGCACGTAATCCCAGAACGGATTGGTGACCCACAAGAACACGGCAAGGAGGAACACACCGATCGTGCGTTTCTCTCCCGTTGAAAGAGGCCCGAGTGACTGCCGCTGCTCCATCATGCGGGCTTTGCCCGATTCAATACGGGTGACCTCGGGACGGTTCAGGAGAATCAGTATCCACCATGCAAGAGGGATGAACAGGATGACGTAAGGGACACCAATTCCCATCCACTCAAGAAATGAGATGGAATGGTAGTTGGGATCACCCGCAAAGGTTGAGTTCAGAATTCCAAGAGCGATTCCGTTGGGGGGAGTTCCAATGATGGTGCCGACACCTCCAATCGAGGCCGACCACGCAATGCCGAGCATGAGAGCCGTTCCATAGCGGGATTCCCCCGGACGGGTGTTGAGAGTGGTAAGAATGCCAAGGCCTAACGGCAGCATCATGGCGGCGGTGGCGGTATTGGAAATCCACATGGAAAGGAATGCCGTGACGATCATGACTCCGAGGAGAATCGATCGCGTGTCGTTCGCAATCTCCCCCCGCGTGAGGAACCAGAGCGTGAATCGTCTGTCGAGCTTCCACTTTTGCATCGCACCGGCAAGAAGAAATCCTCCGAGGAACAGAAAAATGATCGGATTGGAGTAGTTGACGAGAACGGTTCGCGCCGTGAAATCGATCTCCTCACCCTGGTGGAAGCCGGTGACATGAAACAATGGGAGAACTACTGCAGGAAGCAGGGCTGTTGCGGGAAGGGGAATGGCTTCTGTCAACCACCAAATGACCATCAGCACGACAAGAGCCAGCACCAGCTGCATGGACGATGCGAGCTGCACGGTCCGGCTACCAATGTCCGGGATTGCGCCCGCGGCGTCAAGGAATGTCTCGAACGGCGGAAGCGCCGCGATGAGGACGAAGGCGGCAAGACCAAGAAGAAATCCTATGCGGCGGACGGACATAGTAGTTTGGCGGAAATTCTATATATCTAAACTCTAAACAAATCCTAATCTCAAATTACCAAATCCCGCTAAGGCAAGATTACCATGCCTGGAAGAATGCTGAACCTGTTTGGATTTCGGATTTCCAGATTTGTTTAGGATTTGGAATTCAGGGATTGGGGATTTCTTTCTTATTCCTCCCTTGCTGAACTCTGGCGAATCGTTGAGCCAAAGAAAATTCCGTTGAGGAACAACTTGTTTGTTCCAAACCAGGCCGCCCGGAAGTTGGGATTATCAGTCATAAGAATCACGCGGCCGTTCCGAAGAGCGCTGACAAGAACAGCCGCAGAGCTCTTCACGAGCGTTTCCTGCTCTTTATGAATGTATCCGCTCAGGAGCGGTTTCTCTTTATATTGCACCGGCGTGGCATAGGGATTCGTTGACGGGTCAAGGAAGACGGATGACGACCGAAAAACGCTCATCGTGGAATCCGTGTAACCGTACAGTAGCGGATGCGTTTTGTCATACCGCACCTCAAAGATCGTCCCGGGGATTGAGCGCGCCCGTGAATATTCTGTCTCATCCGCATACGGCCGACGCTGGACTACGCTATCCTTCTTTGATCGTTCCGCAGTTCGAAGTTTCGCGGCTACGAACTTGTTCTGAATTACCCATTGGACAGCCTGCTCGATTGCAATCAACGTCCCGCCCGCTTCAACCCATTGTCTCAGCGCCGCCTTGCCGGAAGAATCGACGGAACTGTACGATCCCGGCGCCACGACAATCGCGGTATACCGGCCCAAACGAACCCGGCCAAGGAGCTCCGGCTCGAGAAGCGTGACCGTCATTCCCATTCTGCTGTCAAGAAGATGCCAGGCCTCTCCAATGTCATTGGAGGAAACCCCGGAGCCTGCCACGAGGGCGACGACCGGGAGGTCGACCGGAGCATACGTGGAACTGCCAAGGTCGAATCCCTCCGAACTTTCTCCGCTCTCAACAGTGTACACATGAATTCCGTCCTCCTTTGCAGCCATGCTGAGAAGGGAGCGGATTGCGTCGGCCTTTTCCGTCTGAATCCCCAGCGGGATGAGAATGCTTCCCCGTTCAAAACGGTGCGGTCCCTCCAGCGTTGCGGCCTCAAACGGACGAGAAGAGACTCTTGCCTTGATGCCTGCCTGCAGCAGGCGGTAGAGCGCCCGAGGTGCACGGTACGCCTGCCACTCGAACACGTAGGCGTAATCCTTCTTCCCGGCAGAGAATGTGCCTGCAACAGGCGGAGGCGACGTGAGAAGAGAGCCGACAACGGACCTGTCCAGCGAACGGAGTTCGCCGAATGAAAGACCAAACGCAGAGGGGAGCGTCCAGGAGGAGATATCATAGAAGAGGCTGTCCTGGAAGCGCGTTCGCTGCTCAAACAAAGAGGTCAGGAGACGGTATTGAGTCTGCGAGGCCGGGACAACATACGCCCAGCCGGGCTCGAACAGCGCTCCGCCGACGTTGACTGACTTTTCCAAAGAATGGACTTTAATGCGGTGACGGAGGAGGATCGAGATCAATTCCGAATTTCGGTACGGATCGGTCTTTGAGCCGAAAACATATCCTTTCACCGGCGCCTGATCTGCCTCTTTGACTGCCGCAACAAAGAACGCCCTCTGATGGTCGAGGAGCTCCTTTCGCATTTCGTGCGCGGCTTTCAGGGTCGAAAGTGAAGTAGTAACCTGGTTCCGGATCGTAAAGGCGAAGCTCAGGGGCCCGTTCGGGCTTTCCTGGACATGGCCGCGGGAGCTCGCCTGTTCAAAAAGAATGCCGATTCCTCCCGTGATGTCGGGGTATGAAGATCCTTTTCCTATATAGAAATCGTCGTATCCTTCTTCTGAATAGTAGAGCGATCCTATTTGATCAAGTGCCCGGGCATGGTAGGCCCCTATTTTCTGAGTAAGTGAGCGTACCGTCGCCGGCGCAAGAGGATTGTCCCGTCCCGAGACTCCCGGCTGGAAGAAGAATGTACTGTTGGTTCCCATTTCGTGATGATCGGTGAGAACATTCGGCCTCCATGCATAGTATTGCTCGAGTCGTCCCTGAGTTTCGGGATGCTGGACGGGCATCCAATCCCTGTTGAGGTCAAACCAATAGTGATTGGTTCTGCCCCCGGGCCATGCTTCAATGTGTTCGCGGTTTCCCGGATCGGCCACGGGCTGCATCCCCCGGTGCATGTTTGCCCACGTCGCAAACCTGTTGAGTCCGTCGGGATTGATCGAAGGATTCATCAGAATGATCGTTTCACGGAGGAGCTGTTCGATTTCAGGCCCCTGCGCGGCTGCGAGGTAGTATGCAACAAGAACCGACGCGTTGCTTCCGCTCGGCTCATTCCCGTGGACGCTGTACCCCATCCACACGACAACTGGCAAGTCACCGGTCTTCATGGTCGCAGAGGATGCCGGGTCGCTCAGCTGCAGATGCTGCTGTTGAATCTCCACGATATTCTTCAAGTTTTCGGGTGACGTGATGGTCGCCAGTATCATGGACCGCTGCTCGTACGTCCTGCCGAAATCCCGCACGGTCATTCTTGGGGACGCTGCTGCGAGAGCCCTGAAATACGAATGGATCTGGTCGGGCGTGAGATGCCATTCCCCCACCTGAAATCCAAAATAGGATTGCGGAGTGGGAATCTTCGGATCGTAGCTGACGGTTGAAGGGAGATAGTAGGACAAGGAAGGCTGGGTGAAAGCCCGGGAAGAGAGAAACAAGAGCACAACGACAAGGAGAGATTTTCTAGCCATCAACAGTTCCTTTCAAGGTATTCTTGAGTCTTCGTGTATCCAGCAGTCTAGCCGAATCGTTTTCGCAGCACCTCGATCATTTTTCTCAGCGATTGCCCGCGATGACTGATTGCATTCTTTTCTTCGTCGGTCAACTCCGCCGAGGTTATGGTCATTCCGTCGGGAATGAACAACGGATCGTAGCCGAATCCGTTGGAGCCGCGGGGGGACTCGGCCAGGGTTCCTGAGAAGATCCCTTCTGTGAGTTCTTTCACTCCTTTATCGACAAAGGCTATTACGGAGCGAAATTGTGCCCTTCGGCGCCGGGGTGCGACGCCGCGCATAGCCTGCAGAAGCTTCTCGTTGTTTTGTGCATCCGTTGCATTCGGCCCGCTGTATCGCGCTGAATAGACGCCCGGCTCCATGTTGAGATAGAAGACTTCGAGCCCGGAGTCGTCGGCCAGTGCAGGGAGGTTTGCATGCTGAAATACCGCGACCGCTTTTCTGAGGGCATTGTCCTGAAACGTTTCTCCATCTTCAACGAGGGGAGGGAAGTTCGGAATGTCCCTGAGCGTCAAGAGCTCGAGCGGAAGTGCCTTGAGGAGGCTTCGGATTTCCCTGATCTTGTGTTCGTTGTTCGTGGCAAGGACGAGTTGTTTCATGTGGAGCTCTTCCGGGGAAAGATCCTGTAATAGAGGTTGAGCATGGCCCCCAGGGTTGTGAGAACATTCAGAACGGTAAAGACCGGATCACCAAGGCTGAACGCATAGATGGCAAGACTGAAACTCCCGAGCGAAGCCAATACAAGAAATGAAAGGTTCACCGGACAACGGCCGAGCCGAATGGTCTCAAGTGATTGAGGAATCCAGCAGAGGACAAGTGCAACAAGACCGACATAGCCGAGCCACTGAAGAGTCATCAGATCAAACTCCAACCAGCAAAAATTACCACAAAGACACAAAGCACACGAAGAAAACGGCCTTTGTGCTCTTGGTGCCTTCGTGTTTCTGTTTTTCCGGGAGGTCTCAATCTCCTAATATCGAATCTTGCTTTCCATCTTTTCCCATTCCCGAAACACATCAAACGCCTCGTTCCGCATGAGCTGGGTAATGGGAATCTTTCTTCCGGACAACGGGACGGTCAATTCGCGATAGAGGAATTCGTCATCGAACCCGATCGACGCAGCGTCGCCTCGGGTGTTGGCAAAAAAGACCGCTTTCGGACGGGCCCAGTAAATTGCTCCAAGGCACATGGGACATGGTTCGCACGAAGTATAGAGAACGCAGTCCGTAAGCTGAAACGAGCCTATCGCGCGGCAGGCCTCGCGGATGGCCACGATCTCTGCATGTGCCGTCGGATCATTCGTTGAGGTCACAAGGTTGGTACCGCGGGCGATAACCGTGTTACCCTTGACGACAAGTGCAGCGAAGGGACCGCCCTTTCCTTCGCGAATATTGCGTCTGGAGAGATCAATTGTCTCGCGCATGAAGGAAAGATTGGGTGTGGTCATGAGGCGGTTGGCTTTCAGCTATCAGCTATCAGCAGTCAGCGATCAGTAATCAGTCGTCAGTTATCAGTTGTCAGCTAACAGCTTTCAGCGTTCAACTTCTCAGTCAGCCTGATGCCTGAACCCTGAAACCTGATGCTCGGACTCGGAACTCCTGCCCGTCCGGCAGGCGGGCGTAACACGAAACACGAAACCCTATCTATCCCAACAGGGCCTCCATCGCCTTTTCAATCCGGTCTACCCCGACAATCTCAATGTCGCCGTTCCCCTTTACCCCTTTGACATTGTTTTGCGGAACGATGATGCGCTTGAAGCCGAGTTTCGAGGCCTCCTGGACTCTCTTTTCGATATGCCCGATGGTGCGAATCTCTCCGCCCAGGCCGATCTCTCCGACTGCGACAGACGTCGAATCGACGGGCACATCCCTGAGGCTGGAGGCAATGGAAGTGGCAATTCCGAGGTCGACCGCCGGTTCATCGATTTTCACCCCGCCCGCTATGTTCACAAAGACATCATGGGTTCCGAGTCTCAAACCCACTCTCTTTTCAAGTACTGCAAGCAGAAGAGAGAGACGACGATAATCGACTCCGGTGGTGGTGCGTTGAGGCATGCCATAACTTGTAGGAGTAACGAGTGCCTGAACCTCGACCAGAATGGGCCGGGAACCTTCGATGCTGGCAACAACCGTTGAACCTGAGGTGCCCTGCCGCCGCTCGGAGAGGAACACTTCGGAGGGGTTTCTCACCTCACGAAGCCCGGAATCGTGCATTTCGAAGATCCCGATTTCATTCGTCGATCCGAACCGATTCTTGAGAGCCCGAAGAACCCGGTAGGAATAGTGGGCTTCACCCTCGAACTGCAATACCGTGTCGACCATGTGTTCGATCACACGGGGGCCGGCGATCATTCCTTCCTTTGTTACATGACCGATGACGAAAACGGGGATGCCCCGCGTTTTTGCCAGCCGGAGGAGAAGGGCGGTGGACTCGCGCACCTGACTGACGCTTCCCGGGGCACTTTCGAGTCCGGGCCTGTACATGGTCTGTATTGAGTCGACCACCACCATATCAGGCAGTCCGCGCTCGATAACGTCCAGTATCAGGTCAAGATTCGTTTCAGCAAGCAGGAGGATGTTTGTCGCGGACTTTGCCTGCAGCCGCTCGGCCCGCAATTTGATCTGCCGTGCCGATTCCTCTCCCGTGACGTACAAGATCACGGAATCCTTGAGCAGCAGCGCCAGCTGCATCATCAGCGTCGATTTTCCTATCCCGGGATCACCTCCCAGTAGGATCAGCGATCCGGGTACGATGCCGCCGCCGAGGACGCGATCGAATTCCTCCATCCCGGTCTGCAGCCTCGGCGTTTCATCGTGGTCGATTTCGGCAAGAGGTACGGGTTCGATTGCCGATCGTGCTCCTGCGGGCTTGCGGGATGCCTTCATGGGAACGGAGGCCTCCTCGACGAATGTGTTCCACTCGCCGCAATTGGGGCACTTGCCGACCCAGCGCGGCGAGTTGTAGCCGCAGGACTGGCAGACATATTTTGTCGTGATCTTGCTCATTGTACGAAGCAGCGAAGTTACACCGGAAATGCCCGGGCAATATACCAACGAGGTGAAAGAGATTCAAGGAAACAAAAAACCCCCGAATCGTTTGCCGGGGGTTTTTTCGGAACAGAGAATTCAGCGATAATCAGAGCCGCGCCATGCGTCCTTTTGCGCGTTGAACGAGACTGCTCATGGGGAAATCCTTGACAACCTTCTCGTATGATTCTTTTGCCTTGGCTTTGTCGCCGGTGCGTTCGTAGCATTGTCCAATCATGAAGTTGGCGTCGGCGAGTTTTTCGGATTTCGCATATCCGAAGACCATTTCAAAATGCTTCATCGCTTCCTGAAAATTCTTCTTGCCGAAGTTCGATTCGCCGATCCAATAATGGCAATTGTCCTCGAGATTCTTGGAAACACCTGAGCCCAACAGGCCCTCGAGGGTCCCGATGGCGTCATCGTATTTCCTTCCCTTGAATTGCGACAAGGCTCTGTCGTACGCTCCCATCGAGGCTTCGGACGTGGGAGTCACGGGCTCTTCCGCTTCAATAAGTCCGCCCCGGGCGGAAATCACAGCCGATTGGGCAGCGATCTTTGCAGCTTCTTCGGCCTTGTCGGCTCGTTCTTTCTCCGCCATGTACTTTGACTCGGTATCGGAAATCCTGGCATTGAGCGTTCGGACATCCTGCTCCAGCTTGACAACCTTCTGCTTCAGGCTCGTATTCTCAGTCTTTACGTCCTCGGCGGGAGTGGTCACCGGTGCCGGCGGCGGAGCTTCCTGCTGAACCACGGGCTCTTGCTTTGGTTCCTCTTTTTTGGGAGCCGCGCCGAGGAAACTCGTCAAAGCCTGCTGATCGGCACTCTCTTCCTTCTTCTCTTCTTCTTGCGGCGGGGCTTGCTGTTCTTCAGCGAGCGGCTCTTCGGCAAATCCCTCATCCTCTGCGGCCATCTCCTCGCTGCTTCCGCAACCGCTCAAAATGAGAGCCCCACATACCATGCTTCCGACAAGCAGGCTGCGAACAATGTGTTTCCATCCCGCGAAGCTATTGAGAACCATATGTCCTCCAAGAATGAAATCAAAATGACCAAATACGTGCATAATGTATCAAACCCCTTCTATAAAGTCAAGATGCGGATTCAGAAAGGAATTATCCCGTTTGGTTAAGAGAAAGGATGAACTCAGAGCGCAGAAATCCTTGACTACGAGCCACCCGGGATTCGGGCTACAGAGCGAGCCAAGCCTTCCGCTATTCTCCGAACGATCGTATCGGGAACGCCGTCGCGGTGTACTGATTGCAGCCGCATATCGCATATTTCATTGACATAATCAACGACGACAAGCTTATCCTGCGGCGTATGGACAATCTCGGTGGAGAAGAAATCCAGGCCGCAGATTGCCTGAATGCGCTTCGTCAGGTCTCTGAGCCTGTGGAGGCCAAACACCTCTTCTTCTTCGGCAGTGACAATCTCGTAGAGATGAGTCTGATCATCCCACCAGCAGGGGAAGATCTCTCCGAATGCAAAGATGACGCGAAACCATGCCCTGTTCTCCGAAAGATAAACCGGTTTGATTGTCTCCTGGAGGAGGTATTTATCCTTTCGATGGTGCTGGCGGGCCTCCAGGATGTCTTTCAGTGTTTCGGCGCCAAGGACAACGCCGATCCCGCCCCCGGTCGTATTGGCCGGCTTGATGATGAAAGGCCGCCCCAAATTGGCGAGCTCGGACAACGAAAGTTCCATCTCCCGCTTATGGTCATAAGGGGAAATGATGATGGTGTACGGAACATCGATTCCATGCGAGAGGAATTCGAGATGCATGGTCGCCTTGTCAGCCGCCCTCGTCTGAAGATGGTGGGGATTGATGACGCGGACATCGGGTCGATGTTGGGCAACGTATCGGGCGAGCGGCTGGAAAAGCTCATCTTCGTCGGAGGCACGGTCGAGAAGAACGCGAATGCCGGCCTCGTGCTTCTTGAAGGCCTCCGTGAATTCGGTGATGTTGTGATGTTCGAGGCGGAAGGTGGTCAGTCCGAAAGGTCGCGCCGCCTCTTCAATGATTTCCACGAACTCGCGATCATATTGCCATACCCAGGCTATCCCGATGTCTTGATATAAGTTTTCCATTGAAGGCTGTGAAGAGCAAAATACGTTCTCCTTTCAGACGAAGCAAGCGATACGCCGCAGAAAGCTTTTCTCCGTGTTCTCTGTGCCTCCTCTGTGACCTCCGTGGTAAAGCTTTAACCACAGAGAACACCCCGTGGAAAACACGGGGCAAGCAGAGAAGGCACATCCGCCCCCGCCCCGACCAAGTCGTTCGGGCGGGCGACCGAACGCATTGATCCTCGAACGGTCGTTCGCCAGCCCGCCGAGCGGTCTGGGGGGTCGGGGAGGACACTGAGGGGTGCGCCTTGTAATTCCAGCGGTCTTTCGATATATTCCAAAATATGAGAATGAAAATCACAGTAGCCCTGGTTCCATTATTGGCACTTGTCTTTGCCGCCTGTTCTTCTTCCGAAAAGAGCGCCCCCGAGAAGAGGCCTGAGACAGCGCTCAATCCCGCGGTTGAACAAATGAAGGAGGCAAACCGTGAACAGGCGCTGAAGCATTTCATCGACGGCAGCCTGTTCGACTCCAAGGGAGATTATGCCAAGGCGGTTCTCGAATATCAGGATGCCCTTCTCTACGACCGGAACCCCTCCATTTACTACGCTTTATCAAAGGACTATTCGCTCCTCGGAAAACATGCCCTGGCAGCTCAGACGGGACAACAGGCCATAGCGCTCGATTCGACGAACATGACGTACCGCGAAAGCCTTGGCGCCATCTACATGAACGCTTTCCAGCCGGATCTGGCGGCCATCGAGTATGAAAAAATGATCCGCCTCGATTCGAACTACACAGGCGCCTGGCACAATCTTGCCCGCATCGAACAGGTTCGGCGCCCCCTGCGGGCACTTGAGATCTATGAGCATCTCCTCGATCGTGAGGGCGACTCATGGGAGCTTCTTCTTCAGGCCGGAGATCTCTATTCTGCGTTGGGACGATTCAAAGAGGCCGCTGATCGCTACAAACGGATGCTTGCCATCGATCCGAGCAACGGGGCCCTTCGTCGTCAACTTGCCGAGACATACGTGCGGGCGGGAGATGCGGACGAAGCTATCAGGATTCTTGAGGAAATGATGGAAAGAGACGACAGTGACTTTGAGGTCACCGCGTCGTTGGCTGATGCCTATTTGGAAAAGCAGGAGTTTACGAAGGCACTTGCACTGTATGAAGAGTTGCTGAAGAGAGAGAAAGACCACCCTCAGATCAAAATCAGGGTGGGGGTAGCCTATTTCGGGCGAGTGCAGTCCGATTCGAGCTTTCTGCCGAAGGCCAAACAGATGTTCGAGGAGGCTTCAAGAGCCCTTCCGAACGATTGGCGGCCGTTTTGGTATCTTGGTGCGATTGCAGAGATGGAGGACCGTGATTCGGTGGCCCTGGTGAACTTCCAGCGTGTGACGCAACTGGAGGGTGGAGGCATCGAGGCGTGGTGGTACGTCGGAACATACTATTTTGACAGGAACGAACACCGGAAAGTGGTCGACCTGATGGAAAAGGGGAAGAAGCATTTTCCCGAGGATTTCCGCGTTTACCTCTTGCTTGGGCTTTCCTCTTCAAGGCTTGGGGAGGACGAAAAAGCTGTGGAATACCTCTGGCAATCCCTCAAGCTGAATCCCAACGATGTCAATACATTGAGCTCGCTTGCGCTGACGCTGGACGGGATGAAGAATTACGAACAGTCGGACAGTCTCTACGAGCAGGCGCTCAGGCTGGATCCGAATTCCGACCTTATTCTCAACAATTACAGCTACAGTCTTTCCGAGCGGGGTCTGCAGCTCGATCGGGCGCTCGAGATGGCGACACGGGCGGTCGAGGCCGATTCAACCAGTCCGTCGTACCTCGATACCATCGGATGGGTTCACTACAAGCTTGGCAATTATATTGAGGCGGAACGGTATGTGCGGAAGGCGATTGACCGGGGAGAGGCGAGTGCGGTGGTGCACGAGCATCTTGGTGACGTGTATTTCAAACTCGGACAGATTGAAAAAGCCGTCGAATGGTGGAAAAAGGCGCTGGAAAAAGACCCGGAGAATAAGGGACTGAAAGAGAAAATAAGTCGGGGGGCATTGTGAACAGAGCGCTGGCGGTATTCCTTCCGGCAGCACTCGCTCTGGCAGGCTGCGCGTCGGAGGCAATTCGGTACGCCGACAGGACAGTAACGGCCGACATGATCCAGGAACGAGTGAGCGAGAACCACTCGCGTGTGAGCGCTCTCAGGGGATCCGGAACCATTTCGGTCGAAACTCCCGAGATCGCGCAATCGGGGTCGTTTGACCTCACGCTCAGAAAACCGGACTCCCTGCTTGTCAAGATCGAAGGCCCGTTCGGTATCGATGTCGGTTCGGCCATGGTCACAAGAGAAAGATTTTCCTTCTACTACAGTTTCCAGAACAGACTCCTCGAGGGCCCCACAAATCCCGAAAACCTCAGCAAGGTGTTCCACATCCCGATCGATTTTGATGATGTGTTGAATCTCTTCACCGGCGGTTTCTTCCTCCCGGAAGATCGCGGTGATCCCTCGACATTTTCCATTGAGAATGATGAATTTGTTCTGACGTACGACCGTTATGCCGGGACAAGGCGGTACTGGGTAGATCCCCGGACCATGCAGATTATCAGGATCCAACACCTCGACGCGGACGGCAAGCTGGCACTCGAACAGATCTTCAGCAAGTTTCAGATGTTCGACGGGGTAACAGTACCGCAATATGTGAGAGTAACCATGATGAGAGATCGACGGAGGGTTTCAATCGCATATTCGGATCTTGCGGTCAACCCTGCCGATTTGAAGTTCTTCTTTGATGTTCCGAAAAATGCATCAAGAGCCCGCCTGCAATGACACGGATGATTTCCATCGTTCTTCTCGCAATTGCGGTTCTCGCTGCGGCCGTTTCGTTGAACGGCCAGACGCGGGAGATCACAAAGAAGGAACGCGAGCTGCAGAAGCTGCGGAATGAGATTGGTGCGTATGAAGCGAAGCTTCGCGACAGCGAGAAGCGGGAACGCTCCACTCTCGAGCGGCTTGACGATCTCGAACAACAGGCGGTACTTATCAAACAGCTTGTCGAAAAGCTGAAAGACGAAGAAGGACAGCTCACAAAAGAAATCGGCCTGGCAAAGGGGTCGATCGAAGAGCTTGAACGCCAGCTCCAATTCCTCAAAACGCACTATGCCGGATACGTCCGGTCGGTTTACAAGAACGGGCGGGTCTACGACCTTGAGTTGCTGTTCTCTTCAAGATCCATCAACCAGATGTATATTCGCATAGAGTACTTGAAGAAGTTCTCCGATCAACGCGCCGAAGACCTCCGGAGAATCGTTCAGAAGAAAAATGAGGTCGAGCGTCAGGACAATCAGCTGCAGGAATCTCTCAAGGAAGAGCGAAGACTGCTGGCAGAGAAAACAAGGGAAGAGAGCAATTTGAAGAGAAAGACAAATCAGCGGCAGCAGGTCCTTCGGCAAATTCGGAAAGACAAGAAGGTGTACCGCCAGGAACTTACCCGGAAAACGGCTGCCTTGAAAAAGATTGAGCAGCTGATTGCCGATCTGATCGAAAAAGAACGCCTGAGAAGAGAAGAAGCGAAGAAAAAAAGGGAGGCGGCCGCCGCGCGTGAACGGGAGCGCAAGAAGGAGAAACTTGCCACGACGAGCGTCCCCGAGACCCCGGTGCTTGATATCGAGCCAACCGGAACATTCGCGCAGCGCAAGGGTCGTCTCCGATGGCCCGTGGCATCAGGAGTGATCGAGTCCCGTTTTGGCAACCAGACTCACCCCGTTCTGAAAACGGTAACACAGAATTCGGGGGTGGATATTTCCGTGAAAGTGGGAACAAACGTGGCCGCCGTGGCTGAAGGTGAGGTCTCGATTCTTTCGTTCATTCCCGGCTACGGCAACGTTGTGATTCTGAATCACTACAACGGATTCCGCACCGTCTACGCCCATCTTTCCGAAATCAGTGTCGTAGAGGCACAAAAAGTCGGTGAGGGGGACGTCATCGGGAAAAGCGGCGACACCATTGCGGGATCGGTTCTCCATTTTGAGATCTGGCGGGAGCGTGAGAAGCAAAACCCCGAACTCTGGCTTGCAAGACAGTAAGAATCATTCTCGTCGATGTGAAACCGCACCTTCTTGTCTCCGTATACCAATCCGAACCCCTTCCCTCCCGGGCATCCTCTGAATTCAAAGGCATAATCATGAAAACGATCTGTTCTCTCCTCCTTCTCCTGATCGCGGTCGTTACCGTGTTCGCGCAGGAAGAATCATCAGGCTCAAAAGCCCTCAACCTTACCATTGGCAACACAGGCATCAGCTTTGGCAATGCTCCGCGCGTCAACGGTATTCGGATCAACTGGAGCGACAGCGACCTCGAAGAGGTCAACGGCATCAATTTCACACTGTGGAAGGCGTCGGAGAAAAATCCCAGCGGCGACATCAACGGATTGGCACTCGGGATTGTGAGTCCGTCTGCCGACAGGATTAGAGGGATTGCCCTCACCCCCGGGGCGGTTTTGACCGGGACAAGCATGGAAGGCGTGAATCTCGCAGGGCTCGCTCTTGTTTCTCAAGGTTCAGTCTCCGGCATTAACGTCGCCGGGTTAGCCGTGGTAGGTCAGGACGACATCACCGGTTTGAATCTGACGCTGCTTGGCCTGGTCTCTCAGGGTTCAATCACAGGCATCAGCTTTGGCGGGCTGGCAACGGTGTCCCAGAGATCGATGAACGGTTTTGGTTTCGGCGGGCTTGCGACGGTTGCGCAAGGCGATGTCAACGGCTTCAGCATCGGGGGCCTGGCCACGGTCGCACAGGGTGATGTGACAGGATTCAGCTTCGGTGGCCTGGCAACTGTTGCCCATGGAGCCGTCACCGGCATCACGGTTGGCGGACTTGCCACTGTGGCGCAGGGCGGAGTCAGCGGATTTTCCCTCGGTGGACTTGCCGTTGTCGGACAGGAGGACATTTCGGGAATATCTGTCGGCGGTGTGGCCGTCGTCGGAGAGAAATCCATTTCCGGGATCACCGGAACCCTCGGTCAGATCGAAACCAAGGGAAGCGTCAGCGGATTGAACGTTGCCGGGTACAAGATCGATGCTCGTACGGTAAAGGGAGCCAACATCACTGCCATCTGGACAGAGACCGAAAACATCGGCTATTTCACGGTTGGGGCTTATAACAGAACGTACGACACACAGACCGGATTGACCATCGGCCTTCTCAATCACGCGCACAATCTTGCCGGAATCCAAATTGGCCTCATGAATATTGTCGAAACCAATCCGGAAGGATTGAGGTATTTGCCGATCCTGAATGTGAAGTTCTAAGGCATGTCGCCTCAATCTGAAGTCCGACATCCGCGCTTGGTGACCATGTGTTGATGTCGGACTTCTGGCTTATTGGGCTAAAAGAGAAGGATCGGCTTGAATTGGGCGGGCTCGCCGTTGATGAACTTCACGCCGGGCGCAGGAAAGTGGAACGGATTGAGGACACGCTTGATCATATCCCATGTATCCCCCGGAGTCGGTATGGCAAGCAGATTGTAGTCAAGGCTAATGGCAAATTTCCGCGCTGGGATTCCTGAAGCACCCTGTGAAATATTTTTCCCTCCGTATCCAACCGCAAGGCTCAGAAACTCAGGCCAGTAGTTCCTCGCGCCCCGGGGCAGCAAATCGTGAATGTTGAAACTGAGCCAATAGATATGCCCGTCATAGTCGCCCGTGATGTGCCAGCTCTTCTTGAAATGGGCGTTCCCGGAAGGATAATAACTCCACTTTGGATTGATGTTCCTGAGAAACGGGACTCCGGTTTGAAGGTATCCGTAGGTGATCCCCAGGAAGTTTGCCAGGAGGTCGTCGGGTGCGAAGTGATAGGTTGAAAAACCGTCCCCGATTTCAATGGAGACGGCATGAAACGCGGCGATGCCCACGCTGAACCAAAGAGCCGTTTCAGGCTCAAATCCCCCCCATACCATCAATTCTCTGAACGATGTGGTGTAGAGGTACGACGTGTAGAAGTGCCCGACCTTGTCAACCCCCAGGCTGTAATTGTTGAGGAATCCTTCGCTGCGAATCATCCAGGGATAGGAATTATCCCTCCACCACCATTTCCATTCCTTGTAAAGAACATACGCGGAATATGCTCCAATGGTGTACGTAACGAGGGGTTTTCGCTGAAAGATCCAGAAGGTGCTGTCACGCTCGACTTGTTGGGGTTCCTGTGTGCGAGCGGAGGCGAAAGGGAACAAGAGGAGAAAAGCAGCCAGAGGGAAGAACCAGAGAGCACGAAAACGCCCCCTGCTGTTTCCTGACATACTGAGGCCTTTGATGTTGTTGTCGGCGTAGATGAGAGAAAAATAGGAGATTTTGGACAGAAGTCAAAAACTGGTAGAATGCGGTGATATCTGTGCAAGCCGGGTGTTAGTGAACGATCCTGCCATCGAGCAGGTTGAAGATACGTGACCCATAAGCAGCATTCTTCTCGGAGTGTGTCACCTGCACGATGGTTGTTCCCTCTTTGTTGAGTTTTGTGAAGAGCTCCATGATCTCTTCCCCTTGCGCCGAATTCAGGTTACCGGTCGGTTCATCGGCAAGAATCAGTTTTGGACCAGTAATGATGGCGCGCGCCGCACCCACAAGCTGTTGCTGCCCCCCGGAAAGTTGATTGGGAAAGAGATCTTTCTTCCCAACGATCTGAAACCGATCGAGGGTGTCTGCGACGAGGCTCTTTCGTTCGGAACCTTTGATGTTCTTGTAGATGAGAGGCGTCTCAAGGTTCTCGTACACGGTGAGTTCATCGATAAGATGATAGCTTTGAAAAACAAAGCCAATGTAATGCTTGTGAAGTTCGGACCGTTCTTTTTCCTTCAACGGCTAATCTGCGCAAAAGCAATATCGGCTTCGTCTTCCATTCGGGATGGGCGCAGGTGTGTATCCGTCTCTCGTCCCGAGTTCGAGGTTGAATGTTGACACTGAACGGGATCCAGTGGGTTTGGAGTTGACCGCCGATCCCGAAATGATCGAGCAGGTGCTCATCAATCTTCTTCTCAACGCTTTTCACGCTGTGGGCACAAAACCGGACGCAGCGGTGGGATTGACATCATTTCTCGACAAACAGGGGCATGTGGTGATCGATGTGAAAGACAACGGTGCGGGAATTCAAGACGAAGTGAAAGAAAAGATCTTCATTCCGTTTTTTACGACAAAGAAGGAGGGCTCAGGAATCGGCCTCAGCCTCTCGAAGGAAATCATGAGGCTTCACAAGGGATCGATTCACGTTCATTCGCAGCCGGGTGAAGGTACAATTCTCCGGCTTGTTTTCTGATTCATGGGTCGGCGGTTTATTTCACGTTCCCAGAATGGCATCGATGGCATTCAATTCAGATTCGGCGAATGAGGAGCTCTTCAGAGACTCAATGGCATCTTCGATTTGACTTATCCGGCTCGCCCCGACAAGAACGGAAGTAATCTGCGGCTGTCTCATGATCCAGGCAAGAGCCATCTGTGCGAGTTTTTGTCCGCGTTGCTGAGCAAGGTCGTTCAAGCGCCTGATCTTTCCCAACTTCTCCTGCGTAATCTCCTCCGGCCTCAGAAAGCCATGCGGCTTTCCCGCCCTGGAGTCCTTCGGAATTCCCTCCAGGTATCTGTCCGTAAGCATCCCTTGCGCCAGAGGTGAAAAGGCAATGCACCCGATTCCCTCCTGTTCCAGCACGTTCAATAATCCCCCCTCCACCCATCGGTCGAACATGTTATATTTCGGTTGATGAATCAGACAGGGAGTGCCGAGCCGTCTCAGGATTTGAGAAGCCTGATGGGTCTGCTCCGCCGAGTAGTTTGAAATTCCTGCATAGAGTGCTTTACCGCTCCTCACGATCTGGTCGAGTGCCCCCATTGTTTCTTCCAAGGGGGTACCAGGATCGGGCCGGTGATGATAGAAGATATCGACATACTCAAGGCCCATACGCTGCAGACTTTGATCGAGGCTGGCAATGAGGTATTTGCGCGATCCCCACTCTCCGTAGGGTCCGGGCCACATGAGGTAGCCCGCTTTCGACGAGATGATCAGTTCATCGCGATACGAGGCAAAATCCTGTTTGAGGATTCTGCCAAAATTCTCCTCCGCCGACCCGGGTGGCGGACCATAGTTGTTCGCGAGATCGAAATGGGTAATTCCAAGGTCGAACGCCCGGCGAACAATTGTCCGTGCGCTTGTGAAACTGTCCACATTTCCGAAGTTGTGCCAGAGGCCCAGCGATATGGCAGGGAGTTTCAGTCCGCTTCGTCCGCAGCGATTGTATTGCATGGACCGGTAGCGTTCCTCGAAAGGATGGTATGATTTGGCTTTTGTAATCAAAATAGTCTCTTGATTTGATGGACCCAATATAAGGGAAAGGCCAGCGGTTGGAAAGGTGAGTCTCGTCGGATTTCAGCGTAGAAGGCGAGAAACCACTAGGGAAGTCGATGGTTTTTTGAGACTTCTCAGCGTGCAGAATTAACTTGACAGACTTTGCGAAAAAGCTTATAATTGGTTTGTTCAAACAACAAACTAATTGTAATTGTGGCTTTTCGATTGTGTTTTGTTGTTTGGCAGGCATTACTCGCTAATTGTCATGACAAACTAAAAGAGAAAGTCCATAGGATTTCAATGCACGGAAGACGACACAAACACGAGCGGATTACACGAATCAACTCCAAGGTTGGTCGGGACATTAATCGGTCAATTATTCTGAACACGGTTCGACGCAGACAACCGATCTCGCGGGCAGCGATCTCTGAGGTTACCCTTCTCAACAAAAGCACGGTCTCCGATATCGTTGCCAGCCTCCTGGAAGAAGATCTGTTGGTGGAGTCCCCCGATGTCGGTGGAAGAATTGGCCGGACTCCGGTGAACCTCAGTGTGAAGCAAGGGAAGAATCTGGTCGGGGCTATCTCGTTCGATGCACCGCGCACGCGAATTGCCATTGTCGATATCGACGGTACGATCAGGGCGCGGGATGAAATACTGACGAGTGCCGTCGCACCGGAAATCCTCGTCCCACAATGTGTTGCGCGTATGAATACACTGCGGCAAACGCTTGGCCCTCACCGCTTCCACGGTATCGGTGCCAGCGTGGCCGGCATTGTTGACTCGGCTCAGTCACGAGTGATCTATGCCGCGAACCTCGGGTGGAACAATGTCGACCTCGGCACCCTTCTTCGGAAGGGAATGCCCGAAATCGACCTGGTCTATGTTGAGAACGATGCAAAGGCATCGGCGCTCGCGGAGTTGCTTCTCGGTAAACATGATGTTGTCAATCCAAACTTGATCTTCGTTTTGTTTGGGGTCGGGATCGGGGCTGGAATCGCGGTTCACGGTCGGATCCTTGCAGGGAGCACTCACGCGGCCGGGGAGGTAGGGCACATGATCGTTGTGGACGGTGGAGAGCCCTGCACATGCGGGAATGCGGGATGTTGGGAGCTTTATGCCTCAGAGCGAGCCCCCGTCCGGTGGTTTGCGGAGGCAAAAAACATGCAGACTTCTGCGCAGTCTGCATTGAGTCTCTCTGATGTATTCAGTTCTGCCCGCGCGGGTGACAAAGATGCACTCAACGTTTTGCATCTTTGGGCGCAACATGTCGGTGTGGGCATCGGAGACATGATCAGAATTCTCGACCCGGAGATGGTCGTCGTCGGCGGGTCGATTACTCAAGTTTGGGATTTGGTAGGTAACGATATCAATAATGCAGCACACGGTAAAGGAACATTTGCCCATCAACGATCGATCGCGGTAGTTCCCACCTCTTTGATGGACAACCCTGCACTCCTTGGTGCAGCGGCCCTTTCAATTCGAAGGATCTTCACAGACTACAGCATCTCCCTCTGACCGATTCCGGCCGAGAGATCATACTCGTCGTCCTGGACCCCGTCCATGGTTATCAAGGGACATGATATGCCGAAAAGACCCGCTACTCTTTCGAGCGTTGGATTGTTTCTCTTCCTTGTCGTCAATTCCGTTGCCCCCGCTAATTTCAATGTGAGCGTTTTAGGAACCGTGAAAGATGCCGGGACGGGTGACCCGCTTCCGTCGGCCAATGTGATCATTGTGGGAACGAGTCTCGGCTCAGCCACAGATGTGGAAGGGAGGTACCTCATTCGCAACGTCCCGCCGGGAGCTTATATCCTGCGTGCTTCCTACATGGGATACCAAACCGTTGAAGTCCCTCTGGAAGTGGTTGAAGGCGAGTCGAGCACGAAAGACTTTGAACTTGAGCCCGTCGCTCTCGAGGGTGAGGAGGTTGTCGTCACAGCACAGGCGAGAGGTCAGAATGTGGCTATCAACACACAGTTGGCCTCGAATAGCATTGTCAGTGTGGTCTCATCAGCCCGTATTCAGGAACTGCCGGACGCAAACGCGGCGGAGGCGATCGGCAGACTCCCCGGTGTTTCGGTCCTACGAAGCGGTGGTGAAGGAACGCAGATCGTTATTCGGGGATTACAGCCGAAGTACAATGCCGTCATGGTTGATGGAGTCCGAATGGCTTCTTCGAACTCATCGGACCGAAGCGCTGACCTGAGTATGATCTCACCTCACATGCTCGAGGGAATCGAGGTAACGAAGGCCGTCACTCCTGATCAGGATGCTGACGTGATCGGTGGAACAGTGAATTTCAAGATGCGGGAAGCGGCGGGAGAAAGAGAAGGACTTGGCGTTGACGTCCTAGCCCAGGGCGGGTATATGGGATTGTCGCACGCGAGAAACAAGTACGACAACTACAAGTTTGTGGCAGGCACCGAGGTTCGGTTGTTTGACAAGTCATTTGGCGTGTTTGCGCAAGTAGACTTGGAGCGGCGGAATCTCAGCTCCAATGAATTAGGAGCCGGTTATGACCAGCTGAACAACAACTTCATTGATTATCGGATTCTCAACCTCGACCTCCATGACATTCTTCGCGACAGACAGCGTGCAAATGGGACACTTGTCATGGACTATAGACTCCCGGAAGGCAAGATCAGGTTGATGAATTTTGTAAGCTCGGGTGCCACGGATATTCATAACCGAGGAGAATCGTTTGTTATCGGTAACGGCGTAAACCAGCATACATATACCCTTGCCTTTTCACAGGGAAAGTTGAGCGTTCTCACTAACTCGCTCTCGTTTGAGCATCAAATACTCAATTTTCAAGTGGATGCAAAGCTCTCCCACACCTATTCTGAAACAAAAAATCCTGACGATTGGAACGTCAGTTTTATTCAGACTTCGGCAGGTTTGACTCAGTTTGATAACCAGGCAAATGTGGATCCCAAGGCTGTTCCCTGGGCGGCGAATAACAACTTCCCTCAGACTATTCTTAGCTATTTCCGAAACAGCAAGAATTTCTCGCGGGAACGCGCATTAACGGGGTCCCTGGACCTGATTACGGATGTTGACATCTCAGATCGAATTTCCGCCGTGGTCAAATTCGGCGGAAAGTACCGCTATCAAAAGCGCTCCTACGTTTTTGAACAATTCGGCAACAATGCTTCTTTTGCTTCTCCAAGTGCCCGGATTGCCGCAAGTATCATCGCTTCACATTTCCCGTCTCTGGCGGGATTCGATCCGAATTCCTTGCCGATTACGGGTTTTGTGGACCCGCACTTTGGATACGGGAAGTTCGTTGCGCCCGATGGGCGGACATTCTACGCTCTCTTCGGTGGAGACTATATGATGGCTCTTCCGCTGAATTTTGGCATGCTTGCGGAGATGGCGGATCTCCTGGAAAGCAACGCGGCTTACATTAATTCTCAGCAGCCCGAGGGGTACGCGCGTGATAATCTTGTTTCGACGACAAACAACTATTCCGGGTACGAACACCAAAGCGCAGGGTATCTCATGGCCACCATCAATATCGGACAGGAGATCACGATAATCCCCGGTATTCGCTATCAAAGGCTTCAAACAACGTACACAGCCCCTCAAGGGAATCAGAGTTCGCTCTCGTGGTACGCCTACAGGCACTACGGTTCGACCGTTAAGGTGAGTCATGATTACTGGTTGCCCGCACTGATCATGCGGCTGAAGCCATTATCGTGGTTTGATGTACGACTTTCATACACAAACACACTCGCATATCCCGACTACAACGCGATTGTGCCAAGAATTGATGTCGCGTCAAGCGGTCCGATTGCGTGGAATAATTCGCATTTGACCCCATCGCGCTCAAGAAACTACGACCTGTATTGCTCATTCTACGAGAACTCAATCGGCCTGCTCACAGTGGGCGGTTTCCTTAAACAAATTGATGGATTGATCTATCCATGGGATTTCTACGTTGCAGGCAGCCAGGCCGCTCCCTATTTCCCACCCGGTTTTTCTGATACGAGCTCCTTTACGTACCACGTTTACACTTATGTCAACGATCCTTATCGGATCAACAACTGGGGACTGGAGCTCGATTGGCAGACGCACTTTTGGTATTTGCCTCGCCCGCTCGACGGGTTGGTGCTGAACGTCAACTACACGCACATCTTCTCGCGGGCAAAGTATCCTTTCACGAAGATCAACAGAATCGGCCGTACACTGATCTACGTGGATACATCCTATACGGATCGGTTGCTCTACCAACCGAACAACATCGTCAATCTCTCCGTGGGATATGACTATGCAGGCTTTTCCATTCGATTGTCGATGTTGTATCAGGCCGATATCTTCTCCGGTCCCAACTTCTGGCCGCAGCTGAGGACGACCACTTCGGCGTATCGCCGGTGGGATTTGTCGGTGAAACAAGATCTCCCATGGTTCGGACTTCAGCTATACGGCGATCTCAACAACATCAACAAAGTAAATGACATGAACGTTATTCAGGCATCGACGGGGGTTCCACGGTCGACACAATCATACGGCCTGTCCGGAAACCTCGGTCTCCGCTGGCGGATGTGACATTCGGCGCGCGGAGTCGAACCAGTGAGAATGAAAAGAGGAAGTACAGTTCAATGGTGGTTCAAATGACAAACGAGTTAAAAAAGGAGAGGAGGTGATTTGGCTGGCTCAGTGAGTGGATTTGCAGGAAAATCATGTGTGAACACATCAACAGGAGGAAATCATGAAACAGTTAGTCACCGCAACATTGTGCGTTGCGATCGTGGCGCTTTTCATGATAACCTGCCCATCGCAAGCGCAGACCCTCGTGGTCTATGCGAACGGGCCGACTCTCAATCAGGTTATCATGGGCGACACCCTTGCCAACGGCGCCAGAGCGCATACAGTGTATCAGCTCGTCTCACTGGATACGACGTATCTCATGGACGGGACAGTCACGATGAATACCGATCTGACAATCGTTGGAGTTCCGAACGGGACGACAGGAAGACCTCCATGCATTCAACCGGATGTTCTTCCAGATAATTCGATCCCCGGCACCCTCTTCAGTCTGAATGGAAAGAAGACCAAGGGCACATTCAAGAACCTCTATTTACTGGGACTGGCCATCAATAATACGGCAAATGGAGGAGGCGTGGCCATACAGGTGGCAGGGGACAGCGTCCGGCTTGAAGTGGATAATGTTGTGTTCGACGAATGGCAAACGTTCGCAATCGGATACAACGGAAACTACGACAAGTTCTTCGTGACCAACAGTAAATTCAGAAACATGGTTCACCCTAATCAATGGTACATTGGAGAAGCGCTTCGCAACACATGGCCTGGAGAGGTTGCTACCGATTCGGTGGTCTTCAAGTTTAACACGTTCTTCTGCCTGAATGGGTATGCATCAGCCCCTGTGTCGAAGTATCTCGTGAAGTATTTCGATTTCTCTCACAACAGCGTGATTTACACATTCAAGAATCCGTTGTTTATTTTCAATGTGACGAATGCGAAGATCAACGATAACATCTGGTACGGTACGTATGCGGGTGGAGTCGACGAAACAGAGAATCCCTGGTGGGATAATCTGTGGTATCCGGATACAACCTATGGCGTCGTTTCCCTGCAGCCACTGGATTCGGCGAAGATTCGTGTTTTTGCTCCGCTTCTTCCGCCGAAGGCCAACGGCGTTATCGACACCGCTGCCGAGCAACTAAGAGTCATCGAAGCCAAGAACAATGTTCACTTCTGGCCCAGCGCGTTGACGGGCTTGTGGACCGCTTGGAATGATACGGCTTCCAATAAGATTATCACTCCAACCTGGATGAACGCCCGAACGACGACCATGTTCGCAGACAATACCACGTGGCCCGGCCTTACCGAGTCGGGAAATCAGGGCGTCGATCCGGGATTTGGAGCAACGATTCCCGGAGTAATGACGCAAGCGACGAACAATCTTGAAGCCTGGTTCAAACTGTGCAGGGCTGGTCTCCTCACAAATACGTATTGGGGGTACCAGAAAACACAGGTCGGAGTGGCGGTGAATTGGGTGCCACCGTGGCCTCTGCCTGAAGCGGCAGACATGAAATACACCAATACCGCCCTGAAAACGGGAGGTACGGATGGACGGCCAATTGGCGATCCATACTGGTTCAACGGAACGAGCGGTGGACCAACGAGTGTGGAGGAGTCCGACTTGATACCCGATGCATTTGCGCTGTTGCCGGCTTATCCGAATCCGTTTAACCCCAACACAAGTCTCCGCTTCACCTTGAAAGAATCAGGAGTGGTGAGCCTGAAGGTGTACAACATCGTGGGCCAGGTAGTTGCTACAATCATCAACAATGAGCATTGGTCAGCCGGAGTTCATACTCTAACGGTCGACTTGTCTCATGCCGCAAGCGGTATCTATCTGGGTGTGCTTGAACAGGGCACCAATCGGGCGATTCAGAAGCTCGTGTTGCTGAAGTAATGTCTTCAAAAAAAACAAGACCGGGGGGCACTTCAAATAGTGCCTCCCGTGTTTTGTTCTTTCATACTTTCCCGTCTCCTTTACGGCCGTGAATTCTCTTCTCCTGGCAACTGTACACTGCTCATCGAAACAAACGGATTTCGAATACCGCGACCAACGAGGGGCGTGAATAAAAAACGGATGCCGCCGTGAAGTACAAACCTTCTTCGGACAAAAGGGAGAGAAATACCGATGAGCATCAATGACTCGAAACAACGTCACCCGGCGCTGTGGGTGCCGACTCTCTACACGGCGGAAGGATTGCCCTTCGTTGTTGTGAATGTTGTTTCTGTTCTGATGTACAAAAGCCTTGGTCTTTCTGATACACAGATTGCCTTCTTCACAAGTATTGTCGCAATCCCCTGGGCGCTCAAACCTCTTTGGGGACCGTTGCTGGAAATGTTCAAGACGAAGAAGCATTTCGTTCTGGCGACACAATTCCTTGGCGGCATCTCATTCGGACTTCTTGCACTCTCCCTTAACCTGTCGTCGTATTTTACATGGACGTTGATTTTCTTCGGCCTTGTTGCGATCAACTCTGCCGTTCATGATACGGCAGCCGATGGTGTCTACATCAATGTCCTCAGCGAAAAAGAACAGGCGCAGTATGTCGGATGGCAAGGGGCTTTTTACAACGTTGGCAAGGTGCTCTCTCAGGGCGCCTTTGTTTTTCTCGCGGGGCGGCTGGAGACGACGATGGGGGTCGTGGCTGCGTGGACTGTCGTCATGGGTTGTTTCGGCGGGATATTGCTCGCCATGAGCGTGTATCATTGGTATTTTCTTCCCACAGGCGGGAAATCAGGCGAGGTAAAAACAACAAAAGAAACAATTTCCACGTTCTGGAATGTTGTTGTCACCTTCTTTCAGAAGAAGTATGTCTTGTGGGCGATCATTTTTCTTGTTCTCTATCGATTCGCCGAGGGACAAGCGATCAAGATCGTACCGCTTTTCATGCGCGCTGCACGCGAACAGGGTGGATTGGGACTTTCGACGGAAGAGATCGGGGTCCTCTACGGATTCTTCCCCCCGCTGGCTTTTATCCTGGGATCAGTTCTCTCAGGGTATTTTACGGCCAACCGCGGACTTCGGAAGGCACTCCTTGTTCTGTGCGCTTTCTTCAACATTCCGTTTGCCGTCTACACATTTATGGCGATGTCCCAGCCCGTGGATTTCTTCACAATTACCGCGCTGGTCGTGTTGGAATACTTCGGCTACGGATTCGGCTTTGTCGGGCTCACGCTCTTTATGATGCAGCAGATTGCGCCAGGCAAATACAAAATGGCCCACTACGCGTTTGCCACATCCTTAATGCAGGTTGGATTCCTGATTCCGTCGATGATCAGCGGCTGGGTGAGCGATTTTCTCGGATACAGAGATTTCTTTCTATGGGTCATGATAGCAACGATTCCGTCGTTCCTCGTCACGTGGCTGGTCCCGTTCAGAGAGACAGAAGAGTCGATCTGATGTGATCTTGCGGAGAGCAGCTTTTTCAGAGGACTTAGGAAAGCACAGCAACGATGAAGCGGAGAGAGATCATACGAACCCTTGGCATTGGGGCTGTCTCTTTGGCGTTGGGCCAGTTGACAGCATGCCGGATATTCCAGCGTCGACCATCCTCGAAAAACTGGGCCTGGGTGGTCCCGGTAAAAGGAAACAAAGTCGATTACTGGAAAGAAAAACTTGAGACAGCGAAGGGATGCGGGATCGACGCCCTTGTTGTTGAAGTGTACAACGGCCGAACGGCATTTTATGACACGGACCGATTCCCCGTTGAAGAAGACCTCCTGAGTATTCTGCTTCCGCTTTGCAAATCAATGGGATTAGAATTGCACACGTGGTTGTGGACCATGCCGTGTAATGTTGAATCCATCGTCAAGACCCATCCCAACTGGTATGCAGTCAATGGAAAAGGAGAGCTGGCATGTGAGAAGCCGGCCTATGTCGATTACTACAAGTTCCTGTGCCCAAGCAATGAAGAGGCCCGGGAGTTCATCCGCGGGAATGTTGAGTCGCTTGCAAGAATCAGTGAAATAGACGGAGTCCATCTGGACTATGTTCGTCTCCCCGACGTAATTCTCGCACCGGGAATTCAGCCAAAATACAACATCGTGCAGGACAAAGAATATCCTGAGTACGACTACTGCTACTGCAAAACCTGCAGAGAACAATTCAAAGCCGGCACGGGTATCGATCCGCTGATTGATCTTGTCGATCCCTCTGCCAATAGAGAGTGGCGTCAGTTCCGATATGACAGTGTCACAAACCTGGTAAATCAGAAACTCGTTCACGCGGCCAGAAAATACGGAAAGGTAATCTCCGCGGCAGTATTTCCTAATTGGGAACACGTACGGCAGGAGTGGAGCAGGTGGGATCTCGATTGTTTCATGCCAATGTTGTATCACAGTTTTTACAACCAGGATGTTCATTGGATTGCAGGTTCCATACGCAAGGAAATTCAGGAACTCAAAAGACCGAGACCTCTCTACAGCGGACTGTTTGTCCCGTCCCTGAAACCATTGGAAATTGAGATTGCATTCACAGAATCGCTTGCGGCGGGTGCAAGCGGAATAGTGTTATTTGAGCTGAAGAGCATGAATGAGGAACAATGGTCTGCACTGAAGGCCGTTGCAGGGTAGCAGATGCGAAGAAGAGGTAAACTGATATTGAGAACAAAGGAGTTTCGATGCGTTACGGATTCTTTGATGATGAAAAAAGAGAGTATGTCATTGATCGCTGCGATGTTCCGGTTTCGTGGACGAACTATCTCGGCGTCGAAAATATGTGCACGGTCCTTTCGCACAATGCGGGTGGGTACTCTTTCTACAAATCCGCCGAACACCACCGGATCACACGCTTCCGGCCGAATGGAGTCCCATTGGACCGACCAGGTCACTATGTGTACCTCCGAGATGATGAGACCGGAGAATACTGGTCCATTTCGTGGCAGCCGGTCGGCAAAGACCTGAAACAGGCGAAGTATGAATGCCGGCACGGACTTTCGTACTCAAAGTTCCGGGTCTCGTATGACGGCATTGAGGCTGAGCAACTGGTCTTTATTCCCCGATCCGACGACGTGGAACTATGGGACGTGAAGATTGCCAATCGGGGAAAAAAGGCGAGGAAACTCTCTGTCTTTTCGTACTGCGAATTCTCATACCATCACATAGAAATCGACAATCAGAATCTTCAGATGTCGCTCTACGCCAGCGGTTCGAATTACGCAGATGGCATCATTGAGTACGATTTCTTCTATGAGCCGTGGACCTACCATTTTTTCACTTCGAGCTTCCAGCCGGATTCCCATGACTGCGTTCGGGACAGATTTATCGGACCCTACAGAACTGAAACAAATCCGATTGCCGTCGAGGCCGGGACCTGCAGCAATTCGGCCGAGCTCGGAGGCAACCACTGCGGATCCCTCCACAAGAGATTGCTTCTGAAGGCTGGTGATGAGCAACGCGTCATTTTCATGCTCGGAGTAGGAGACCGGCCGAAAGGACGGGAAATCCGTCGGAAGTACAGTGTGCCGGCGAATGTCGATCACGCATTCAAGGATCTTGGGGAGTACTGGGACAAGAAGCTTCGTGCACTCCAGTGTCGGACGCCGAACAGGGGACTGGATACGATGATCAACACGTGGACGCTTTTCCAGGCGGAAACGTGTGTGGTGTGGTCGCGCTTTGCGTCGTTCATTGAGGTGGGGGGTCGCACGGGATTGGGCTATAGGGATACCTCGCAGGATGTCATGGCAGTTCCACATACCAATGCCTGCAAATGCAGGGAGCGGATCATCGAATTACTGCAGGGTCAGGTATCCGAAGGGTACGGATTGCATCTGTTCGATCCGGAAATTTTCAAGCGGAAGCAGGACAGATTGCCCGGCGTCAAATTGCCCACTGTGGTTCCGACCCAGAATCCAAAGGACATCATTCATGGAATCGAAGATGTCTGCTCCGACGACGCCCTCTGGATCGTTGGCTCGGTTTGCGAGTACGTGAAAGAGACCGGTGATAACGCGTTCCTTGACGAAGTGATTCCGTTTGCCGACAGTGGGGAGGCGACTGTCTACGATCACGTGAAGCGATCCCTGGACTTCTCGGCGCGACAGGTTGCGTCGAATGGCATTTGCCTTGGGCTTCGGGCCGATTGGAACGATTGTCTGAATCTGGGAGGAGGACAAAGCGCAATGGTATCCTTCATGCACTTCTGGGCATTGAAGGAATTCATTGTTCTGGCGGAGTTCCTCGAAAGGAAACAAGACGCAGCACACTACCGCTCAGCCGCCGAGAAGGTTCGCGAGGCGTGCGAACGCGAGCTGTGGGACGGTGAATGGTATATCCGCGGGATAACAAAAAAGGGGATCAAGATCGGTACGAGCGAACATCCCGAGGGAAAGATCTTCCTTGAAAGCAACAGCTGGGCGGTGTTTTCGGGAACCTCCTCCGGCGACAGAGCAATCAAGGCGATGAATGCCGTTCATAAATACCTCGCGTCGCCCTATGGGCTTCATCTTGTTTGGCCGTCGTACTCTGAGCCGAATGATGACATAGGGTACCTGACGAGAGTATACAAAGGGATAAAAGAAAACGGATCCATTTTCAGTCATCCCAATCCATGGGCGATCATTGCCGAGTGCAAGCTCGGGCGGGGAACCCTCGCAATGCGGCTGTACAACGCGCTCCTGCCGTACAATCAAAACGACATGATCGAAATCCGACAGACTGAGCCATATTCATACTGTCAATTCATCATAGGAAAAGATCACACAGCATTTGGCCGGGCGAGGCATCCGTGGCTCACAGGAAGCGGGGGATGGTCATATACAGCTGCGACAAAATGGATCCTCGGTATTAGGCCCGGTTACAACGGACTGACCATTGACCCGTGCGTCCCTCAAGACTGGCGCGAGTTCGAAGTGGTGCGCCAATGGCGCGGGGCTACGTTTGAGATCAAGGTAAAAAACCCCCATGGTGTTGAGAAAGGGGTAAGAGAAATCGTTGTGAATGGCAATAGGGTAATCGGATCGATCCCGGTTCAGCCGAAGGGTAGCCGGATAAGCGTTACCGTGATAATGGGATAGTATCAAGGGCTCCGCCCCCCCCCCTTGCATCTCTGGGGGAAATCCTTTACTGTTAGCGCCGGTGCCGAGTCTCGGGGAGAGAGACCAGGTGCCTTCCTCACAAACGCCGATTCTCGAGAACGATTGATACCGATTTGTACGACACAGCGCCAGTACGGTGCTGTCTCGGACGTCGTTGGCTCTTTCAGTCCTATCACTCACCACAAGGAGGGTTGTACCATGCATAATCAAAATGATTTTCCCGGTCGGCGTCAATTTCTCGGCAGGCTGGCTGCAGGTGCTGCAACGATGGGCCTTGCATCTCTAGCAGATCCCCTGACGCTGGCGGCAGAGCCCGTTTCACCGTTGCCCGACGAAAAGTCGTTCGAAGAGTGGCTTGGCAGGATCAAGGGGAAGCACAAGCAGGTGTTCGATTCAATGATGCCCGACAACGGGATGCCACTTGCCTGGTCGCGCGTCTTTCTCATGTCAAACAAACAACTGGGTGTGCCCGAATCCGAATGCACAGCCGTTCTCGTCCTTCGACACGATTCCATTCCTCTGGCAATGGAGGATCGTTTGTGGGCGAAATACAAATTCGGCGAGATGTTCCATGTCCACGATTGGGGGACGACGACGCCCTCCGTTCGAAACGCTTTCTGGAAACCCCAGCCGAACACGCTCCCGTTGCCCGGAATGGGGCTCAATGAGCTCCTTGACAGCGGCGTCCTCGTCGGCGTGTGCGATATGGCGCTGACGGTCTACAGCCAGATGGCAGCCGAAAAAATGAAGATGTCGGCTGAAGAGTGCAAGAAGGAGTGGGTATCGGGAGTATTCCCGGGGGTTCAGATTATTCCTTCGGGCGTAATCGCCGTCAATCGTGCTCAGGAGCGAGGCTGCACGTATTGTTGGGCAGGTTAAGCCGCTGTAGGCAGTTATTGTGAAGTGAAGGGGTTCTTGCTGTAGAGCTGCTTATAATAGACGGCGTCCGGCGGAATCTTTTCCTTCAAATAATCCTTCTCTTTGAAAGGGAAGCCTGGCCTTTGCTGCGACGTGATGAACGCAGCGATGTGCTGGGCTTCCTCATCTGTAAGGCTTCCCGGATTCATGTACGGCATCCAGTAACGGATCATCCCTGCAAGCGTATAGGTGCGCGCCGCTCCCGCTCCGTCGTTCCACGAATTTCTCCCCCACAGCGGTCCCGGCCGTTTATCGCCGATGTAGATTCCCTGACCGTCTTCCCCGTGGCAGTTCGAACACTTCTCGAGGAAAAGCGCCCGACCGAGCTTCGGATTCAGCTGGTCCAGTTTCAGGAGGGAAGATGCCGGCAGCTGATTGTGCCCGCGCCAGGGAAGTGTGGCATCAATGTCACGGTTCCATGAGAGCCATTTGATGTACGCCACAAGGTCACCGACCTCCTCGCTTTCCGGGGACAGAGTCGCACCGTTCAGTTCATTCTCGTGATGAACAGCGACATTTTGGCCCGCGGTTCCCGTGGCATTGAGGCTTCTCATGAAACACCCGACGATCCGCTCTTCGAGGGTGAAGTCGCGGCCTGCGCGTTTATTGTATTCCGGAAAGACACGATCCACTCCTACAAGAGGCATCGCCCTCTCGCGCTGGCCTCCGTTGGGATGACAATTGTTGCATGTCATTGTCCCGCCGGTCAGGTGAGCAGAGAGTTCGGAGGTTCTCGTGAAGAGGAGGAATCCGCGTCGGACTCTTGCGGCCATTTGTGCGTCAAGCTCCATGGTATCCGTCAGAGGGCTGCGGGGAAATTCCCAGGCTCGTGCCATGGATGAAGAATCCGGAACGAGGATGTTCCAGCTCAGGCCGTCGGGAGCGGGATCCTGGACGGGGAGATCACCACCGCTTCCCAATATGAGCAAGGCGATGAAGGGCCATATGAATGCTCTGCCTCTCATGGAGTCATTGAGGTTCGAACGGTTACTGCGCGATACCTCCTCAGCGAGCCACTTTGATGTAGGCCCATCCTTGCCGCTGCTTTGCGACAATTTCGTAAATGCCGTCGGGCACTGTGTGTGTTCCTTCGAGAAGCTGTTTCTTGTCGACTTTGTTGTTTCTCAAAGCTGCCTCGCAAGCCGTGAAGGTTACACGCGGAAGCTTCATGACCTCCCTTACCTCTTCCAGGACATTCGATCGTTCCGGCATGACGAGTTCGAACCCCTTTCCGTACATGACAACCTCCGCCTCGGCGTTGGGATTTGATGACGCCACTCCTTTTGCCCAGCGTACTGCCGCCAGCTGGCTCAGGCTGTCTTTGCTCGTCAGGTCGAAAACAACTTTGTAGGGATGATCCTGGGCATAGAGAACTCCATAGCTCAGTACGAGCAACAAGGTAGCAAGGATTTGCTTACGCATAGTTCCTCCGGTAATAGTGAAAGATATTGGATCGGCGTTTTAGAGGAAGGACACGAGAATATAGAAGAAATAAAGAAAGTTACAAATTGCATCGATCACGGCAGTCTGCTCCGACAGCACCTTGTTTTTCAGGCCCTTCTTCCGTAACTTTGTGGCGGAAAGGGAGTTTCCCCGACTACGCCTACAAAACGAGCTTCCGCCACAAAGCACTGCGGACAGGTCGTCGGACAAGATTTACCAATTTTCCATTTTGAATTTTTCAATTTTCATTGTTAACGGGGTGTAGTCCCGATTCGGCCCACGAGCGGAGCGAGTGGTGCCGAATCGAGGATCCCGCACTGAGGTGCGGGACTCAGCCCCGCCAGAAAATGGCGGGACTTCGCTATAACGGGAAGTATTATCGATTACCCGGGGTGTAGCTCAGCCTGGCTAGAGCGCTTGCTTTGGGAGCAAGAAGTCGCTGGTTCGAATCCA